>Ga0272442_10002679_pt1 | contig 25525 bp, 22 predicted proteins | sample SSMForm2O_FD_200262 | JGI IMG/M metagenome (GOLD analysis project Ga0272442, IMG submission 200262) | Marine sediment archaeal communities from Little Sippewissett salt marsh, Falmouth, MA, United States - SSM-Form-2O | ecosystem: Environmental > Aquatic > Marine > Wetlands > Sediment ... | reverse complement strand
TTTTGAGGGCGACAAACTTGTCGGACAGAAAAATCCACTCACCTCAGATATACTATCGAAACATAAATGCCGTGAAATTGCATGGGCTTCACTTGTTCTTGGGTTGATAATTATCGGCTCGATACGAAGTGCTGCTTTCAAAATGGCGACATTGTTTGCGGCTGCGGCATATCTATACTCCGCACCACCGGCAAGACTAAAACGATTTCCACTTCTCTCCACAGCAACTCTCGGAATAGCGACTCTTGCCGGGCTTTTGATGGGCTACTCGTTTGCCAGAGTTAATATCGATGGGTTTCCATCGGGGATTGCCTGGGCTGCGATAATCTCTGTAACTCTCGGATTCTGCACAAAAGATATCAAAGATACCGAGGGCGACAAAGCTACAGGAGTGATAACTATACCGGTAATTTTCGGCGAGAAGATAGGAAGAATAGTTTGTGCATTTCTTTCATTCCTTGCTCTTATATTGGTACCGATAATCGCGGGTGGACTGACATTCCTGTCAATTTTCGCTGCAATATTTTTTGGAATGCTATCATTCTTATTAATCGCATTTAGTCATAGATTTGATGAGCGAATGCCGCTTCTAATTTCGTCTATCTATGTTACTGTCTATATTATTTACTGGTATCCTTTTTAATTCCAACCAATATCCGCTATTCTCATTCCAATTAATCCGGATATTTCACAAACTATTAAACAATACCACAAGATAAGAATTTATAAGTTACAGAGGACACCGGGAAAAAATAGGAAAAATCCCAAAAGAACTTATCGCAGAGACCGCAAAATTTGTAAAGAAAGAAAACTATAAGAAAAAAGAACTTTGTGGTCTTGGTGTTTTTTGCGTTAAAATGTCTTTCTCTGTGTGCTCTGCGGCTAAAGTATTTTAAAAATTTTCGTGGTTTATATTTGTGGAAAATGCAGGTTAGTGCTGCCTTTTCATGATGTAAATTATCGCATAATATATTGAGCGCCCGCAAGAAAATTCTTCATTCATCATTTTTTTTCGTTAGAAATGCAAAAAACTCTTGACAAATGCTGTGGGGTTAATATCATAGTCAGTGGAAGCTTGTGGAACTATGTGGGGAATAAGGGCAACTAATTGATTAAGAAGTAATTATGTGTAACTTTGTATAAAATACTTTAATCTAGTAAAATGTTTAACGGACGCTCATTACATAAGACAGATTCAAAGGGAAGACTTGCTTTGCCCACGAGAATGCGCGATGCAGGAGTTGGTGTTTCTTATTCGCAATTCGTGGTTACAAAAGGGATTGGCGGGTGCATTGCGGTTTTTTCTGTAGATAAATTCGAGAGATTTCTCAACGAATTTGACCCCGGTGTTATGTCACAGGAAAAAGCGCTAAATTTCTATCGTGAATTCTCATCATGGGCACATAAAGTTTCTGTCGATAGTCAGGGTCGAATCAATCTTCCGCAAATGCTTATCGATGAGGCTGGAATTATTGATGAAGTTCTAATCCTCGGTGTTGTCGATTGGATTGAACTCTGGGAACCTGCACAATACATTAGACATCTTGAAGAAAGTAAGGTGGACTATGACCAGGGTGCAATGCCCTTCTTCAGTTCCGCCATTAGAGGAAGGCGGAAAGAAAACGATGAACAGCCACCTGAGTGTTCTGACTGATAAAGTTGTCGAGTTCCTAATTACGGGAACCGATGGCATTTATGTCGATGCCACACTTGGCGACGGTGGACATTCGATTGCAATACTATCCGCAGCCGATGATTCGACTATCATTGCGATAGATAAAGATAAAGCTGCGATTGAAGGTTCGCTCGAGAAAACAGCGCTCTTTGGAAATAGAATAAAAATATTTCACGGCGATTTCGCAAAATTGGAAAGCATTATCAGAGATGAAGCGGGTATCGTGAAAGTCGATGGTGTTCTGTTCGACCTGGGACTTCGGATTGGGATGCTCGAAGATTCTCGCAGGGGTTTTTCATTCAAGAGAGATGGTCCACTCGATATGAGGTTCGACAGAAGCCTGGATAAGACTGCATACGAAGTTGTGAACAAGTATTCATTACAGCATCTATCAATAATTTTCAGCGAATTCGGCGACATTAAAAAAAGTGAAAAGCTTGCCCGGCAAATTGTAGAAGCAAGAAAGGTTGAATCTATTAAGACTACTTTGAAACTTGCAGAGATTGTTTCACAAGGGATTTTGCATAAACGGCACAATGACTTTTTGGCAAGGATTTTCCAAGCCATACGAATCGAAGTTAATGATGAATATAAAACGCTCGAAACAGCGCTCAAACAGGCTTTGGAAATAACAAATCCCGGTGGAAGGATTGTCGTGATATCGTATCATTCAGGAGAGGATAGAATTGTCAAAAACTTTTTTGCTGTCGAGGCAAAAGACTGTATCTGTCCTCCCGGCTTGCCTGTGTGCCGATGTGGACATAGGCGAACTGTAAGAATTTTGACGAGGAAACCAATTTGTCCCTCGGACATTGAAATAAATAAAAATTCCAGAGCTCGTTCAGCGAAGCTAAGAGCAGTAGAAAACCTATAAAAAGGAGAATTGTGAAGTATATGCGAAAAAAGTTGTTCTCCGGTTTTACAGCCCTAAAAATTCCCATCCTTGTTCTGTTGATTTCAATAGGGGCAATTTTCTTTGTCTGGCAAAGAGCCTATACATTATCTCTATCGCGAAAGGTCGCATTTAACGAAAATAGATTGAGTGAACTTCGCGCCCAAAACTCCGAAAAGAATATACAACTCTCCCAACTAAGCTCACCCGAGAGAATCGAATCGCTTGCTAAAGAGATGTGTAATCTCAGATATTCCAGCCCGGATGAAAGAATTCTCGTATATGAAAAATCGAAAAAAATAATTCCGGAAACACGCTGGCAACAAAGCTTTTTTGCAATAAAAGGATATGTCGTAGAAAAATGGGAATCTTTTGCAAATTCCCAAAAGCAACGATGGCGCATAAATAATGGAAATCTTTAACATGTCCCGGGCGAGGAATAAATGAAATGTTTTCTTCAAAGAATATAAATCGTCTCGTGATAGTTGCTCTTCTTTGGGCGGCTGCAATAATCACAATTCAGGCAAGACTTGTGAAACTGCAAGTATTCTCTGCAAAAAGTTTTAAACAAAGAGCTATCGGGCAACAAAGGAAATCTAAAGATATTCCCGCAAGAAGAGGCTCGATATATGACAGGAATGGGAAACTTCTTGCAACCGATAATTACTTTTTTGATGTATATGCCGACCCCCAGCAGCTTAAAAACCTCGATAAAGCCGATAAAATTCTCAGCCAGGTTTTTTATCGCCCTGCAGGTTACTATCTTAGTAAAATACTACCCTGCATTCATCGAAGGTTTGTGTATCTCGAGCGCACTGTCGATATGCAAACGGCAAAAAAACTTAAATCGTACAAACTCCATGGAATATATATGACACCCTTATATAGTCGTTCTTATCCTTTTGGCGTTACAGCCTCGACTGTGCTGGGATGTGTTGACCAGGATAGAAAAGGAATTGCAGGATTGGAGGTCATGTATGATTCGACTCTTGCTGGAATCCCCACTCAAAAACTGATTTTTACCGATGCTCATGGACAAGATTACCCGCTTCTGTGCTACTCAACGGGAGAACCAATCCCTGGAGACGACCTCTATCTTACAATCGATATCGAATTGCAGCAGGTTCTCGAGTCCGAACTAAAAAAGGCGATGGAAGCGAATGATGCAACTTCAGCCTGCGGCGTGCTGATGAATCCCAATACCGGCGAAATTCTTGCGCTTGCATCTCTCCCAGATTTCGATCCGAATGAATATACAAAATATCCTCTCGAAATGCGCAAGAATAGGAATATCACCGACCCCTATGAACCCGGCTCGATATTTAAACTTGTTGCTTTTGCAGCCGCTCTTGCGGAAAACCTGATTACAATTCAGGATACCGTTAATACAAAGAAAGGAACCATCGAGCTCTGCGGGCGGGAAATCACCGATGTTCATGCTATCGGCAAGGTTACTGCGGCTGAGGTAATCATAAAATCGAGCAACGTAGGCATTGTTCTTATTGCTCAAGCTCTTGAAAAGGTCAAGTTCTATGAATATATTCGCAAATTCGGTTTCGGGACATTGACAAATATCGATTTAAGTGCTGAATCCGACGGCATTTTGCGCCCACCGAGGAAATGGTGGGGAACTTCAATGGCGACTTTGCCGATGGGTTACGAATTATCTGCAACACCGATACAAATTGCATGTGCCTACGGCGCTGTGGCGAACGACGGTGTTCTAATGAGACCTTATCTTGTTAAGGAAATCCAGAAATTTAATGGTCGAGTAGTATGGCATAGAAATCCGCTCAAAGTTAGGCAGGTAGTGCCAAAGTGGATTACCGACACATTAACATATCTTTTCCGGTGCGTAGTTACCGAGGGAACCGGAACCAAAGCCAATTCTGATGTTATTGAAATAGCGGGTAAAACCGGAACCAGTCATAAATCGCTGGTCGGGGAGCTTGGATACCATGAGAACCAATACTACTCTTCTTTCGTTGGTTACGCTCCTTATGATGAACCCTATGTTGTCGGGCTAATTGTAATCGATAATCCCAAAGCGGGATTCTATTACGGTGGCACAGTAGCGGCGCCGGTTCTTAAGAATGTGCTCGAGAAAGCGATAAGCGCTGGCATTTTCCCGGCGCCTGCAGCTCAAAAACTTTATGTCCATCAAAGAAGTAATAGTGTTTTGATTTCAATCCCAAATCTTGTTCATACCGCACCGGAGCAGGCTCTTAAACTGCTCGAGATGCGAAGTCTCGAGGCGAAATTCTATGGCTCCGGCGATATAATCATCGACCAGAGTCCCGAACCGGGACGGGCTGTTGAACCCGGAACCGTTGTTATTTTGCACCTGCGACAACTCCCGGTCGAGCAAAGAGATACAGTAATTGTTCCAAATGTGATAGGATACTCCTTGAGAAAGGCTGTCGAAATTATGGCAAATTCGGGAGTACCATTCAGGATTGAAGGCAGCGGGGTGGTTTCATCACAACTGCCACCACCGAATTCTATTACGGATTCAAACATGGTTTGTGTCCTTTTATGCAAAGCGAAATCGGAATTATTCGATGTAAAGGATGAGAATGTTGTTGACCCAGATAGTAAATAACATAAAAGCAAAAATGCTCTGTGATATAAAGGGCTGTATCGATGGTATCGATGCGGTAGGCGTCACATCCAACTCACGCAGTGTTGAGCCGGGATATATCTTTGTTGCAGTTAAGGGTGCGACAATCGATGGACATCGTTTCATATCCGATGCAATTAAAAAAGAAGCTTCGGCGATTGTTATCGATAGCGATTTTACAAAACAGGAATCTTTTAAAATTCCTTCGATTGCGGTTCAGGATACTCGTGAGGCGCTTGTAGTAACGCTAAATCAATTTCTTGGGAATCCACCCGAGAGGATATTTGCTGTTACCGGCACGAATGGAAAAACCACAATAACTCATATCCTATGGCATATTTTCACAGAGAGCGGAGAAAAAACCGGAATTATAGGAACACTCGGTTTTGCATATGAGGACGGGATACATCAAAACCTTCCCGTAACCACACCGGGTGCGGAGATGCTTTGGAAAATCCTTGCAAATATGAAAAAGCGAGGAATAACAAATGTTGCTTTGGAAGCATCCTCGCATGGACTCGACCAGAAACGAGTATGGGGAGTTGATTTTACCGCTGCAATTTTTTCCAATTTCTCGCAAGACCATCTCGATTATCACGGGGATATGGTAAACTATCTTCGTTCAAAATGCATGCTTTTCGAGGAATGCTCGCAAGATTGTGTTTCGGTTGTGAATCTGGATGACCCTGCATCATCGAAAATTATAGAAGTCAATCACGGCATACTTCTGACTTATGCGATTGAGAATGAATCCGCAGATATTGTCGCTCATCCGGGATACATGGATTTTTCAGGTTCCCGTTTTGGGCTGAAAACCCCATGGGGTAATTTCGATATCGAGACAAATCTTCCAGGACGATTCAATGTTTATAATGTAATGGCATCCACCGCAGCAGCTATGGCTACGGGCTACCAGCCCGAAGAAGTGATAAAAGCGCTGGATAATTTCGAGGGGATAAAAGGTCGCTTTCAGTTGATTAAAATGGGACAACCGTTCGAGGTCGTTATCGACTATGCACACACGCCGGATGCGTTAAGGAATCTCATTGATACAGTACGGGAAATCACCGAGGAAAATGTTATTGTTGTATTCGGTGCCGGCGGCGATAGAGACCACAACAAGCGCCCTATTATGGGCGGAATTGCAACCGAGCTTGCAGATTTCGCGGTCATCACATCGGATAATCCCAGAAGTGAAGATCCGGAGAGAATAATCGATATGATAGAGAGCGGAGTAACTCGCGAGAATTATAATCGAAATTCAGACAGGAAAGAAGCGATTATTGAAGCTATAATCCGGGCTAAACCCGGCGATACAGTTCTCATTGCCGGCAAGGGTCATGAGGACTATCAGATTTTTGCAAATGAAACGATTCATTTTGACGATGCAGAAACCGCAAAGGAAGCGATTATGCAGATTTGCAAATAGAATGGGGTAAATCATGAAAGCGGAAAGATTGGGGAAAATTGCAGAAGCCATGAATGGAATTCTGGAAATACCTGAAGCTGAGAATGTTTATGCCCGAGGTGTTTCCATAGATACAAGGACTATCAGTCCGGGTGAAATTTTCTTTGCTCTAACATGTATGCGTGATGGGCATGATTTTGTTCTCGATGCCTACGAAAAAGGCACTCTTGCCGCAGTTGTCGAGCGTAAAATCGATCTGCCGCTCCCGCAAATCATAGTTAAAGACACGCTTTTCGCATTAGGCGAACTTGCGCAAAGATACCGGAATGCAATGAATGCAAAGATTTTAGCTATTACCGGCTCGGTGGGAAAAACAACCGTAAGAGAGATGATTACCTGCGTATTGGAACCAGGATTTCGCATTCATAGTGCAAAGAAGAATTATAACAATCTAATCGGTTTGCCGCTAACTTTGCTGGAAATCGAAGAAGAGCATGAGATAGCCGTCGTCGAGCTTGGTATAAATCAACCCGGTGAAATGGAAAGGCTTTCGGAAATTGCATCTCCCGACATGGCTGTGATAACAGCTATTGCAGAAGTGCATACCGAAGGACTGGGAAGTATTAGTGGTATAATCGAGGAGAAAGCTAAAATAATTACAGCAATGTCTGCCGATGCGCCGTTATTTATCAATACCGATTCGGTTAAGCAAGATTTGCTAAATAGAATAGGTCATCGTAGAATCATCACATACGGAATCGATACCGAAGCTGATTATTCTGCAAAAAATATGCAATTTCTGAATGGTCATCCCTCATTCTCGGTGTGCAATGTCGATTTAACACTGAAGCATTTTGGCAAGCCGTCTATCTATGCGGCGTTAGCAGCTATAGCAATTGCGGATTATTTCGATATTCCGATGGTTCGGGTAGTCGAAAATCTGCAAGAATCTTCTCCAAAGCAGCATCGAATGGTGCAAATCATAGCTGGGGAACTCACAATACTCGATGATAGCTATAACTCGAGTCCAACAGCATTATATGAATCGCTGCGAGCACTTTCCATGCTTCCAGTTAAAAGAAGAATTGCGGTTCTCGGCGATATGCTCGAACTGGGTGAACTCGATGAAAAATACCATCGAGAAGTCGGGCAATGGGTCGCGGAAATGGAATTAGACGGTGCTTTGTTTTTCGGTCGATTGATGCAACATGCGGTTAACCAGGCGGTAAAGTCAGGTTTTACAGGTTTTTCTTATGCAACTGAAGATTTTAACGATGCTATTATTTTTTTAAAGCAAAACCTTGAATCGGGTGATGCAATACTAATAAAAGGTTCTCACAGTATGGATATGATACAGTTTGTGGAGGAACTTGAAAAATGCTTCGCAAAAGAAAAACAATAATAACTATGGCAATCCTGTTACTCTTTGTGTCCATGTTCGCACAGGGTCTTGCGATAAACATTATTATGCGCAAGGTTACAAGCGAACTGGATATGAGATTTGTGCATGGGGAATTTTTCTGGAAACCCGAACTTCCCCCGCTGTTTCGTTCCGCAAAAGCAGGAATTGTGTCAGCCGAATCGAGAGCATTCACTTTTTCGCCACCGTTCACAAGAACAACACGGAGTAATTGATGTTTTATTATCTCATACAACCATTCTGGAAGGATTTTATCCTGTTCAATCTTTTCCGATATATAACATTCCGGCTTGTAATGGGTGCTACAACGGGGTTTCTGGTTTCATGGGCGGTCTGTGCTCCATTGATAAAATATCTAAAAAAGTATCATTACGAAAGCCAAATTCGAGTCGATGTTCCCGAGCGGCATCTATTAAAAAAAGGAACGCCCACAATGGGTGGAATTGCTATAATAGCTGGCATTCTTGCAGGAACATTATTGTGGGCGAAAATAGGAAGTCCATATGTAATTCTTGCAATTGTTACACTTATTATTACCGGATTGATGGGGTTTCTGGATGATTATCTCAAAGACATCAAGATGAAACCGCGGGGTCTCCTTGCAAAATACAAGCTCTATGGACAGCTTCTTCTCGGTATCGGTGTGAGTTTGATGATATTTTTCAATCCTCCGCTTGTTGAATTGAGGTCGGCAACAGAGCTACCATTTCTTAAAAACATTTATCTGCAAATGAGTTGGGGATACATTCTTTTCTCGACATTGGTAATAGTTGGCAGTTCGAATGCTGTAAACCTGTCGGATGGACTCGATGGTCTCGCCGCCGGGCTTGTCGGTATTATTGCAGCCACTTTTGCGATTGTCGCATATTTCTCCGGTCGCGCTGATTTCACAAGCTATTTAAATATCACATATCTCCCGGGCAGCGAAGAATTATCGATTTTCTGCGCCTCGATTGCAGGAGCGCTGCTTGGATTCCTCTGGTATAATTCATATCCAGCGCAAATTTTCATGGGTGATACCGGTGCGCTGTCTCTGGGCGCTTCGATTGGTGTTATCTCGATTATGTTGAAAAAGGAACTTCTACTTCTCATTGCCGGGGGCATTTTCGTTATAGAAACATTATCGGTAATGTTCCAGGTTGCGTATTTCAAATTCACAGGCGGGAAGAGAATTTTTAAAATGGCGCCCCTGCATCATCATTTTGAACTTTTAGGATGGCATGAAGCAAAGATAACAATCAGATTCTGGATACTTGGAATAGTTTTCGCCCTTTTGGGGCTTGTGTCTTTCAAGGTTAGATAAGTATTAGATAGAAATATCATGAAAAAGATAACTATAATAGGATTTGCAAGAAGTGGAGAAGCCGCTGCCTATCTGGCTTTGTCGGATGGATTCACGGTATTGGTCTCCGATTCGTGCGATTCGGAGGAAACCCGGGTGCGGGCTGAAAAGCTCCGTGCTGAAGGCGCCGAAGTCGAAATCGGAGAACACAGCGAAAAGGTATATTCCTGCGAAATGATTGTCCTTAGTCCCGGTGTTCCACTGAATGCGCCTGTGATAATTGAAGCAAAAAGGCGAGGAATTCCGGTTATATCTGAAATAGAATTTGCCTTCGGGTATGAACGAGGAAAAGTAGTTGCTATTACAGGTTCAAATGGAAAAAGCACGACAGCAACACTCGAGGCAAAGATATTCACTGATGCAGGAATTAACACAATTCTGGCGGGGAACATAGGCAATCCATATTCCGCTAATGTGGCAAAAACATCGGCGGACTCGGTAACTGTGCTCGAGCTTTCCAGTTTCCAGCTCGAGGCATTGGAAATATTCCATGCGGATGTCGCGGTATTATTAAATCTTTCACCCGACCATCTCGACCGCTATAAAACGGTTGAAGATTATTATGCTGCAAAGTTTCATATCTTCGATCGTCAGAGCGAGAGCGATTATGCAGCACTGTCCCACGACCAATCTGAAATAGCATCACTCGGGAATGAAATTTCTTCACAAACATTATGGTTTTCAAGTTCACAGCAAATTTCATCCGGAGCATTTGTGAAAAATGAAATGATAATGAGAAATAGCGAAGAAATCATTCCCGTATCGGAACTTGGAATACCGGGACCGCATAATCTAGCGAACGCTCTCGCTGCAGTTGCTGCAACGATACCATTCGGGATTCCAGCGGATTCTATCGCAAATTCACTCAGAGAATTCACAGGAATAGAACACAGGCTCGAGAGATTTCTCGAGCATAATGGAATTCTATTTGTCAACGACTCGAAAGCGACAAATCCGGATTCGCTTAAATATGCTCTGCTGTCATTCGATAGACCGATTGTCCTTATTGCAGGGGGTTATGATAAAGGCTCAGATTTTATATTTCTTCAAAATCTTTTTTCAAATAGTGTCAAAGCTGTTGTTTTCACCGGCGCAACGGGACAAAAGATGGCGACTCAACTCGCCGCCGGAGTTTTGTATTCCTGTGTGGTTCCGGATTTTGAGAAAGCTGTGGATAGGGCAATCTCATTGGCTAAAAAGGGCGATGTAGTATTGCTCTCCCCCGGATGTGCAAGTTTTGATTCCTTTCGGAATTTTGAACATAGAGGTAAAAAGTTTAAAGAATTGGTTGAAAACATAATCGAAATAAAATGAAAGGATATGACAAAAAACTTTTCTGGACGGTTGTGATTCTTGTGCTTTTGGGCACTGTAATGGTTTATAGCGCATCGTCCGTAACTTGCGCCCGGAAATTTGGCGACCCGATGTTTTTTCTTAAAAGGCAGTTATTGCGGGTCTTTTTCGGATGCGCTGCACTGTATATTGGTATGCGTATAAACTATCATTTCTGGCAGAAATATGCATTCTATGGATTGGTCGCCATTGGAGCGCTGCTTTTGCTTCCACTTGTCCCAACCCTTGCGGGCATGGGTCCCGTTAAAGGCGCCAGTCGATGGGTGAAGCTATTTGGATCGAGTGCATTGCAACCATCCGAGATTGCTAAATTCGTGCTGGTAATTTTCCTCGCTGAAGAACTTTCCCGAAGAAGACAGATTCTCAACAGCTTTAAGCAGGGACTTATGCCGATATTTATTCCTGTGGTTATTTTGCTTGGATTGATACTACTTCAACCGAATTTTGGGATGGTCATGGGGCTTTCGATGGTTGCTGCGGGAATGCTTGTAATTGCAGGTATTCCATGGAAGCATTTCGCATATATCGGGGTGCCATCGACAGTGCTGCTCGGAATCTTAATGTTTAAATCCGAACATGCTTTTTTACGGCTTAAGTCTTTTTTCTCGGATAGCGACCCGCTTGGCGATGGCTATCAAGCTATGCAGTCGCTTATTTCTATCGGAAGCGGTGGAATTCTCGGTGTAGGACTGGGACAGGGAAAGCAGAAGGTGTTTTATCTGCCGGAATCACACACGGATTTCATATTCGCGGTTATCGGTGAGGAACTGGGACTTATTGGCGCCGTGGGTGTCTTGATATTATTCGGATTCTTTGCCTGGCGTGGCCTCAGGATAACCTTACGCGCACCCGATAGGTTTGGCGCCTATCTGGCATTCGGATTAACATCGGCAATTGTATTCTTTTCGTTAATAAATATAGGCGTTGTAACACGCCTGCTGCCGACCACGGGATTGCCGCTGCCGTTTATAAGTTATGGCGGTTCGCAGCTTGTAGTTCACATGTTTTTGGTCGGCGTATTGTTGAATGTATCTACAGCAGCGAAAGCGCCGCTGGCTAAACCCACTCTGGAGTTTGTTGGTGAAAGATGCGTTACATAATTGCCGGTGGAGGAACGGGAGGGCATATAATTCCGGCGTTAAACATAGCTTATGCTCTTCAGCAAATCGATATAGAAGCGGAATTGCTCTTCTTTGGCACCGAACGGGGTCTTGAAAAGGATATTATACCCGGGCGCGGTTTCAATCTCGAGTTGATAGATGCCGCTCCGTGGGACGGAAAAAGCTCTTTGAAAAATCTCTGGTACTCGGTCAAGCAGGTTAAATCTGCAATAAAGCGATTTCATCCGTATTGTGCGATAGGCACCGGTGGATATGTATCCGCACCGCTGGCGCTTGCAGCGCCGATTAAACGAATTCCTCTGTTCTGGCAGGAGCAGAATACATATCCGGGAATCGCCACTAAGCTTGCATCTCTTTTTGCTAAAAGGATTTTCCTCGGATTCGAGGATGCAAAAAAACATTTATGGCGGGGGAAAAATGCGATTCATTCAGGTAATCCTGTTAGGCTAAACCTTTCGAGCAAAAGCAGAAGAGCGCTGCGCAAGGAACTTGGTATTAATCCGGAAATGAAGACTGTATTTCTCACAGGTGGCAGTCAGGGTGCGGTGCCATTGAATGAAGCAATGTTCGAATTGGTAATGCAATTCGGAATTCCCGATGATGCGCAACTGCTGTGGCAATGCGGAAAAAAGGAATATAAAGCTCTTGCTGAGAAAACCGGTGGTTTATCGCAAAGGATTGCGCTTTATCCATTTATCGATGATATGGCAGTCGCTTATGGCGCAAGCGACCTTGCGATTTGCCGGGCGGGAGCATTGACACTTGCGGAAATTGCAGTGGCGGGATTACCCGCAGTGTTGATTCCATTTCCTCATGCTGCGGCTGACCATCAAAGAAAAAACGCACAATCCTTTACTCATTCAGGTTCCGCTGTGATGATTGACCAGAGCGATTTGACACCGGCTCTTTTATGTGCAACGATACGAGATATTTTAAATAACCCGAAGCGATTGACTCAGATGAGTGAACAAGTTCGACAACTCGGTAAACCGGATGCTGCAAAACAAATTGCCCGAGAGATTTTGGAGCTTGTAAAAAGCTAATAACAAGAAAATAAATTATTTAAATAATAAATATACAAGAGAGGAAATGATGAGCCCTGGAAGTGGACACATGTTCAAAAAGATCAAGCGTTTGCATTTCATCGGAGTAGGTGGTAGCGGTATGAGCGGAATTGCGGAAATTTTGTTAAACCATGGATATGGTATTTCGGGTTCCGACTTGAAAAAAACACCTGTTACAGAAAGACTTGAAAACATGGGAGTAAGAATTTATTACAACCATTCCGCTGATAATGTGGGTGATTCTGATGTCGTTGTCGTTTCTTCCGCAATTCGCGGGGATAATGCCGAGTTGACAGCCGCTATCGAGCGTGGAATTCCGGCAATTCCACGCGCTGAAATGCTTGCAGAATTGATGAGAATGAAATACGGCATCGGCATTGCGGGAACACATGGGAAAAGCACGACATCTTCACTCATCGGTGAGGTACTCACCGGTGGCGGACTCGACCCAACCGTTATTGTGGGTGGAATTGTCGTCAATCTCAGTTCAAATGTGCGACTTGGAACAGGTGAATATCTTGTCGCCGAAGCCGATGAGTTCGATAAGTCATTTCTGCGGCTCACACCGACAATTGCAGTTGTTACAAATATGGAGCGCGAGCACATGGAATGCTATGATGATATGGATGAATTGCGAGGCGCATTTGTTAAATTTATGAACAAAGTGCCGTTTTATGGGGCGGTTATCCTATGTATCGATGAATCTCCACTTCAAGAAGTTTTACCGGAAATCGAGCGACGCATCATTACTTACGGACTCTCGACACAAGCTCATGTTCGTGCGGTAAAAATCGATTTTTCAAACGAGGGCACAAGTTTTGTTGTGGTCGCTGATGATATATCGCTTGGTGAGATTCAAACAAAAATGATAGGTATCCACAATGTGAAAAACACTCTTGCGGCTGTTGCGGTGGGACTTGAGGTTGGTATTGAATTTAAGCAAATTAAACAAGCACTCGCGAAATTCAAGGGTGTATATCGTAGATTTCAAATTAAAGGCGAAATCGATGGAATATTAGTAATCGATGATTTCGGACATCATCCGACGGAAATACAAGTTACTCTGCAAGCTGCCAAAATGGCATATAACGACCACAGGATTGTCGCTGTTTTCCAGCCGCATCTGTATTCGAGAACGCGGGATTTCTATCAAGAATTCGGCAAGGCTTTCCTCAATTCGGATGTGCTTGTTTTGACCGAGATATACGGTGCCCGCGAGGAGCCTATTGCCGGTGTTTCCGGCGACATGATAGTCCGTGCCGCAAAAGATTATGGACATCGCGATGTCTATTTCGAGCCTGATAGAGAGAAAATCCCGGAATTGCTCGAAAGCATTACTAAACCGGGAGACATGGTTCTTACAATCGGTGCGGGACCGATATGGAAAGTTGGTGAAGCCTTTCTCGAAAGGCTCGAAAACCGCCGGATGAATGAAATCGATGATACGGATGAAGAAGGCAAAAAGCAAGATGACAAAACCTTTAAGCAGAACAATGAACAATTACCTATCGAAGAACAAGATGAACTGCAAATGATGACAATAGCGGTTTGAATAAGGCGAAAAATGATAGAATGGAATTACATATCAAATAGAATCACCTCTTTTTGTGAGCTTATTAGAGGGAAAAAGTTCTCAGAATTGACATCCTTTAATGTTGGTGGACCAGCGGAAATTGCAGCGATTCCCCGAAACAGAAAGCAAGTGGACGATATAATGGACATGATTGTAGAAGATAATTTGCCGTATGTTATTCTTGGAAATGGTACCAATGTTCTTGTTTCCGATGATGGATTCGACGGTATCGTTGTTCTCATCGATGACGGCCTGGATTGGATTACTCGAGAGCATGATGGAATCTGGAATTTCGGTGCTGGAGCTTTGCTTTCAACGGCTATCGATATCACTGCAAAAAACAATTATGGAGGACTCGAGGCTCTTTCAGGAATTCCAGGAACTGTCGGTGGAGCGGTTATCATGAATGCCAGTGCTTATCAAACATCTTTTTTCGATAGAGTTAAATCCATAGAGCTTCGCTTTCCGGGGGATGGATTCAAGAAAATAGAAAAAGAAGAACTCGAACCGGGTTACCGCGGTATAAAACTTCCAGAAGATGCAGTAATCGTTTCTGTCGATGTTGAACTTGAATTCTCAAGCTATGATGATGTACGGAATTCAATCGAGCATTATCGGAAGCTTCGCACACAAACCCAGCCGATAAATGAGCGCTCCGCAGGATGTGTCTTTATTAATCCGCCCGAAAAACATGCCGGTCAACTCATCGATGATGCAGGTTTAAAAGGATTTACTGTCGGTGGCGCAATGGTCTCCGAAATACACGCAAATTATATAATCAACACCGGAAATGCAACCGCAGCAAACATTCTGGAGATAATCGAGAATGTGCAAAACGAAGTGTTTAAGAAATTCAGTATTTCCCTCGAACTCGAAATAAAGAAAATCGGATTTAAGTGAGATTGTGATGAAAAGAGTATTCAACATATCGGTAATTGTGTTTGCACTTTGTATGCTGGCTGTCGGCTGGGTTTTAATGAGTTCCCATTTTCTGCTTCGCAGAATCGAGATATTCGGTCTTTCGACTGTGCACGAAGAAGAAATTATGAAGAGATTGCCCTTTGATAGAGGTGCTAATCTATTTTTGCTTTCGACTGGAGATGCCGAGAACGCAATCAAAATAGACCGCAGGATAAATGCGGTTACAGTAAGTAAAAGTTTTCCCAATGGCATTATAATCGAAGTGGTCGAGAAATCGTCGGTGTATTTGCTCAACTGCGGTGAAATATGGGGTTTGACAGATGATGGGGAAGCTATACCGGTATTAGATGTCCGGAAATTACCCAGCCTTCCCATTATCGATGCTGGTTCGCAATGCTGTCCGAAACCTTATTATAAGGTTGCCGATTCATCCGTCCTTCGAGCGATTGCATATTTGAATAAAATTGCGATAGAGCGTCCTGAATTTCTCGATATAATTTCCGGGATATACTCGCCCGCTGAAAGAGAATTTGAACTTGTTCTTATTAACGATGGCGTAAAAATTAAGATTAAGGACCAGCCTGAAGCGCTTGATAGGCTTGCAGTAATACTTGATAATCTCGACAAGGGTTTTGGGGAAGCGCTGGAGATAGACCTGAGATTTCCAAATCAGGGCATCGTTCGGTGTTTATCGGGTGAAACACAGGATAGGAGTTGAATTACAACAGGAGATCGGAAATGGATGAGATTTTTGTAGCAATTGATGTAGGAAGTTCAAAAACGGCGGTCGTTATCGCCGAGAATACCGATTGCGGACCTGTGGCTCGCGGTTTTGGAGTATCTCATTCTGAGGGCGTTGTTCGTGGAATCGTGGTCAATATCGAGAAATCCGAGCAGGGGATATTAAGAGCGCTTACAATGGCAGAGAAACAGGCACAACTTAAGGTCAAGCAATTATGGACAGCATTTGGAGGAAATCAAACGAAAGTATTCAAGAGTCATGGAGTAGCAAATATTCCGCGTGAGCGAGGTATAGTTAATCCTACGGATGTCGCAAGATTGATTGAAGCTGCCAAAAGCGTTCCTCTTCCGCAGAATACGCAGATAATCGATTTCGCAGTAAATGACCTTATTGTCGATGGCAGGCACGGGATAATCGACCCGGTTGGCATGACAGCATCGCGTCTCGAGGGGGATGTATTGATACTCGTATCGCAGATGGCACCGGTATCTAATCTTATGCGAGCATTTGAAGATACCGGTATTATTCCAATTGGTGTATGCGCTTCACCTATTGCCGCCGCCCAGGCAATGCTTACCGATGAGGAAAAAGAATCCGGTTGTGTTCTAATCGATATAGGTTCGAACACTACCGATGCGATAATGTTTAAGAATAACCGTCCACAAATAGTTGTAACAATCCCTTACGCCGGTGAGAGTGTTACACATGACCTGATGGTTGGATTGAAATTACCTCGCGATAAAGCTGAAGAAGTGAAGCAAAATCACGGCTGCGCGGTTGAAAAAGCCGTTCCGGTAAGGGCTTCAGTAAAAATAATGGGGATTGAAGGCAGCGAACAACACACGGTTAAAAAAAGATTCATTGCAATGATAATGCAAGCTCGGCTTGAGGAAATATTCTCGCTTATCAGGAGCAATATCGATGAAGGCGGTTGGAAACTCGATAATGAAACCATTCCCTCTGGAGCAGTTATTGTGGGCGGTTCATCACAGATACCGGATTTAGCTGCACTTGGCAGGCAAGTATTTAATATGCCTGTACGCATTGGATTGCCCGGTGATACAAACCCGGTGACTGAAGATATGAATACTACGGAATATCATGTTGCTTGGGGAGCGATTCTTATTGCTGAATATAGGCAAAAAAATAAGGATAAGATTGAGCTTGAGCATAGGAAAATAACAGCGTTATGGAATAAAATAAAGCTTTGGGTATTAAAGAAACTTTAAATAACAATTTCCAAACAGGAGGTTTCTAATGGTGTTTGAATTTGCGCAAGAGGTTTTGGATTTGAGTCGAGTAGCTCGACTCAAAGTAGTTGGAATCGGTGGCGCCGGTGGCAATGCGGTCAATAGGATGATAGCCGCAGGTCTATCGGATGTGGATTTCATTGCAGTCAACACTGACCATCAGGTGCTTGAACGCAGTGCAGCGCCGCTGAAGTTGAGAATCGGCACAAAATTAACCAAAGGTCTTGGCGCCGGTGGTTTTCCTGAATTAGGGAAAAAGGCGGCAGAAGAAGACCGGGATGTGATTGCGGAGCATCTCGAAGACACCGACATGCTTTTCGTTACAGCGGGCATGGGTGGTGGAACCGGAACCGGTGCAGGCCCAATAATATCCAAACTAGCAAAGGAGATGGGAATCCTGACTGTGGCGGTTGTTACAAAACCTTTCAATTTTGAGGGCAAAACGAGATACCTCAATGCCGAGCAGGGAATTGATGAACTCAAGGGTATCGTGGATACTCTTATTATCATTCCCAATGAAAAGTTGTTAACGCTTGTGGAGCGCGATACTACATTCGCCGATGCTTTTGCAAAAGCTGATGAAGTGCTTTTTCAGGCGACTCAGGGGATTTCTGAACTCATCACTAAGCCGGGATTGATTAACCTTGATTTTGCAGATGTTCGCTCTGTGCTCGAAGGCATGGGTGGCGATGCACTGATGGGAACAGGTGTTGCCAGCGGCGAGGGTCGTGCTATTGAAGCAGCTCGACGCGCTATTTCAAGTCCACTTATGGACAACATATCGATTACAGGCGCGAAGGGTGTTCTCATTAATATCACCGGCGACCCGACTCTAGCACTTGCCGAGGCTGCAGAGGCGGCTAATCTTATCTCCGAGCAAGCTGGAACCGATGCTAATATTATTTTTGGTGTTGTGCTTGATGAAGCACTGCAGGATGAGGTCAGGATAACTGTTATCGCAGCAGGATTCCAGAAAAAGAGCAAGCTTCAAAAACAGCATGTTCAATCATCTATCCAGCAAAGATACGCTCAATCGATGGATATGTTTGACGGTTCGAAAACTCAACCTGTTCATGAGCGACCTTATGAAATAAGCTCGCCGGAACCGGTTCGACAGGAGCAACCGATTGGAAATATCCAGTCAGGTCAGCAACATGCACCGACATTTATACCGGCAACGGAACAGCAATCTCGGCAGCAATCCCCGATACCGGAAACTCAAGAGGAGCTTGTGCCGGTTGGCGAGCCAGCAAGCCCAGGACTGATGGATTTCTCGCCGGATGACTATGAAGTTCCTGCATTTATGAGAAAAAAACAAGCATAAATCAGGTGTCAGGTTTCAGGTGTTAGATGTCAGATGTAGGTACTTTGAATTTTGCGCTAAATTTGCAATTTGAATTTTGCAATTTGCATTAATTTGTACCCTCCCTGTAAGCCGCTTGATCCCATGTGGAACAGGCGGTTTTTTTAAATTTACTATAACAGTTTTTTACAGTTAAATTAATTGAAATTAAAATTTTACTTGAAATCCATTTAAAAATTACTATAATCACTGGAATAATCCGGAGGGATTTTATGGCATATAGGGTAAGAACCATTCTCGGTTTCCTGTTAGTTTTGTTAATTTTTGCAATATTATTTTGCTTGGGATTAAAGCATCCTTCGAGAGCGAAATTGTCTCAATCATCCGTGGCAAACGCTATGAAAAAGGATGTTCCTTTATTATCCGGCAAAAAGCTCCTGTTTATAATTCCACCAAAAGATTTCCGTGATGAAGAGCTTTTTGAAACAAAAAAGCTACTCGCAAAATCCGGTGCGACCTCTTATCTTGCATCCACAACAATCGACTCGGTTAGGGGGATGCTTGGTGCAAAGGTTAGGCCGGACTATTTGATATCTGAGTTGAAAGCTAACGCTTATGATGCTGTAATTTTCATCGGAGGTTCAGGCTGTAAAACTCTTTGGGATAACATAGATTCTCAAAGGCTTGCTCGCGAGGCATTCGAGAGCGGTAAGGTCGTAGCAGCTATTTGCATCGCTCCTGTTATTCTTGCAAGAGCGGATTTGCTTACAAACTGTGACGCTACAGTGTTTTCAAGCCAGAAAAACGAGATTACAAAAGTTGGTGCAAAATACATCGATAACAATGCGGTTAAATGTGGCAGGATTGTTACTGCAAATGGACCCGAAGCAGTCGAGGATTTTGCAAAAGCTATTGAAGAAGTTTTGTTAGTGGAATATGATTAATGGATTTGTTCTCCGGAACAACAGAGAAATTTCAATTTGTGCATTGATAACAAACAATCTCAAATCAATTGCTATTTATTTCTATTCCAATGCTTTATTCTCCAAAATTATTCCAGGAATTCGAGTATATTAACGCCGCTATCGGATTTAAATCGCTCCCGGAAGATGAGCTTCTCCATTCGGTACTTATTCCAATCCACGAGAATGATATTCCCGGCGATGTTGTTTGTTTGAAGCAAATTCATGGTGACAAAATTTACGATATAGTCGAGAAATCAGCAATTTCGGACATAGGTGGCAAAGAGGGTGATGGCTTTGTTACAATTATGGATAATGTAGTTCTTCAGATTTGTACAGCCGACTGCGCTCCGATAGCTCTTTTTGATATCGATGGTTCAGCAATCGCTCTTCTTCATGCAGGATGGCGCGGAATAGAGGCGGGTATTATCGAAAAAGGAATTTTTAAACTTTTAACACAGGAAATCCAAAGTGAGCGCCTTTTTGCATATATCGGTCCGACTATTGGGAAATTGGATTATGAAGTTAGTGATGAATTTCAGACAAAATTCCCTGATTCTATCATTCAAAAAGATGGGCGATTTTTTCTCGATATTTCGGGAGAGATATGCAAGAGACTTGAGAAACAGGGTGTCGTGAGAATCGCAAGATTTCCTCTATCCACTTACTCTACGAATTGGATACATTCATATCGAAGAGATAGAGAAAATACAGGAAGGAATTTTTTTTATTTATGGAAAACCTTGTAATGATATAATCTTCAAGAAGTATAATTCGTCGAGATTTGTTAGAATCGTGCTTATCATTTTTTTCCGCTAGAAAAACAGTAAAGAGTGAAACATTATTTTTCCAGATATTTCACAAACTATAATACAATACCACAAGACAAGAGTTTATAAGCTACAAAAGATGCCAAGCATAACTTTGATAATTCATGGAGGCAAGGAAGATTTAGTAAAGTTTCAATAAAACACTTGCGCGTTTCTCGGTTGTATGTATTATAGAGGAAATATTTAGTGCGGGATTTTTTTCCATAATCGATGATTAAAGTCAATCTTTTTAGATGATGTAAATAATTATAAAACAAGAAACATAAACCTTTTGATGGAGGTATTCTATGAAAAAGTGTATGGTGTGCGCACTTCTTTTGCTTATTGCTGGCTTGCTTTTTGGAAGCGATGCCAGAACCGGTGCACTCGGTGGTTCGATGCCTTATTATCTCGATGATGTTCAAGTTCTGACGAATCCGGCTCTTATGCCGGTATTCGGAAATTGCGGCGTTCTCGAGCTTGGTTCATACCCATCTCTTTCAGGGCAATCGGCTTATGGAATGGTGGGCGTAACCGAGAATATATATGTTGGTGCGGCTTTGCTGAGAAACAAGGATAATTTCGATATAATCGAATCCATGACTCCACTACCAAGCGATTTGGAAGCTCCTCAAAATGACATCGATGTTATGATAGGTATGGCCCTCGGTGAACTTTCGGTAGGTTTTGGCGCTCATATTGCAGGTTGGTCATACGACTGGGAAATGGGCGATAGCAAGATGGATTGGAAAACAAACGCAATGGCTTTTACTGTTGGTGGTGCATATATCTATGATGAAATGCTGGTCGATGGCAACCTGGCTCTTACAATGAATTCATATAAAAGGGAAAACAGCAATGGTTCAACTACTACTGGAACGGAAAGTGAGGGTGGTATGTCTATCGGAATGAGCGCCCGTGCACATTTGCCGATGAATTCTTTTAAGATTGTTCCGGCATTTTCTTTTGAAACATTCTCGTGTGGTTATGATGTGGATGATGGTTCTACTGTTACTGATGGTCCCGATATCTCGACAATGAACATTAATGTCCTTGTTGGTGCAAATATTCCGGTATTTGACGATGGCTGGATTGCTCCGGGACTGGGATTCAGATATTTTACTACAAAATGGGAATCCGGCTCAAATACGGAAAATACAACGCTTATGGTCATGCCTGAGGTATATGTTGGTGGCGAGTTCCCTGTCAAAGATTGGATTGTTGCAAGAATGGGATACAAACGCTTTTTTGGAACATACAAAGAGAAAACTCATACTACTGAAGATGAGATAGAAACATGGCCGATTTATGACCAGGGATATGAACCCGACATGATAACTGTCGGTGTTGGAATCAAGCTTCTCGATGGTGCAATTTCTATCGACGGAACAGTCGGTGAGAATTTCATCCATCAAGGTGGATGGCTGGTTAGCGGCATTCAGGATAATCTTTTCGGCAATGTATCGCTTGGCGTTGGATTCTAATGAATCAAGAAAAAGCATCAAGATAAAAGGGGTGATATTATTTCACCCCTTTTTTTACAATTCTCATCGCAAATAATAGTACAGAACGGAAAACTTATTCCAGCTTATACTTTTTCAATCGTGTATAAATCATTCTTCTTGTAATGCCGAGCATTTTTGCGGCTTTGGATTTATTACCTCCCGCTTTATCGAGCGCTGACAAAAGCATTTTTTTCTCGAGTTCTTCCAGTGTGGTTTCACCCGGCTCAATCGAGGTTTCATCCATCCTCGCAAGTTCAGTATCGGGAAGATGTTCCGGAGTTATTTTTCCACCGCCGGAAAGGATAACAGCTCGTTCGAGAATATTCTGCAACTCACGCACATTACCGGGAAAATCATAGTCGGATAAAAGCTCGATGGCTTCAACTGTGAGTTTAGCTTCAACAGACATCTTGGCGAGGAAATGTTCCATCAGTAAAGGAATATCATCCCTTCTTCTTCTTAGTGGCGGTAACTCTATCGGGAAAACCGCAAGTCGAAAATACAGGTCTTCGCGAAATTTTCTCTCCTCAACCCATTTTTTCAGGTCTTTATTGGTCGCAGCGAGAATACGAACATCGACAGGTATGGGTGATCTTCCGCCAAGGTGATATATCGATTTCTCCTGAAGAACACGCAAGAGCTTTGCTTGAAGCGATGTCGGCATTTCACCGATTTCATCAAGGAACAGTGTACCGCTATCGGCAAGCTCGAACATGCCGGGCTTGCGTTTATCGGCACCGGTGAATGCCCCGCGTTCATAACCGAAAAGTTCGCTTTCGAGAAGTGTCTCGGTTATTGCGGCGCAGTTTATTGCAACAAATGATTTTTTTGCGCGAGTTGACCTCTCGTGTATTGCACGGGCGACAAGTTCTTTTCCGGTACCTGTTTCACCAAGTATGAGAACTGTGGCATCAACGGGAGATACTTTTTCAATAAGCTCAAATACATCGAGCATTGCATCGGATTTTCCAATAAGATTGCCGAATCTCTCACGGTCGCGGCGCCGCTGATAGTCGAGTTCGCGCCGTATGTGAAGGTCTTCCACAATTCGCTCGATTAGTAAAAGAAGCTCCTCATTATTGAATGGTTTTAAAAGATAATCGAAAGCGCCTGCTTTCATTGCCTCGACAGCGTTCTCGATAGTGCCATGCGCAGTCATCATGACAACCACAGTGTCAGGATAATCGTGTTTGGACTTTTTTAGCAGCTCGATTCCAGTAATACCGGGCATACGAATGTCTGATATCAAAATATCGAATCCTTCGGGCAATAGTCTAATAGCTTCTTCGGCAGTTTCTACAGCACGAGCTTCATAGCCGGCACTTTTAAGCGCCCGACTAAAAAGGATTCCTAGCTTCTTTTCATCATCGACGATGAGTATCCGCATTTTTCCACCTTCCAATGGCAATTACTATTGCAATTATCACGACAAAAGCAAGGATAGCCAATGCAAACCATTTAATATTTTGCATAGATTTCTTGGGAGCATATATCATATCGATATACTCGAAACAAAGTTCACGGAGTGCGGCAGATTTCTGCGGTGCATTTTTTGCCACCAATGAAGTATCGAGCCATGATGCCATTTCACTAAGCTCGTTAAGAAGCGAGTCCTTTTGCTCTGCCATATAATTTACGGGGCGAACAGTTCCTTCACCAATAGCGATTATCCTATTCTCGATTCCGCGAAGGAGCGCATTTGCAATCATGCCGATAGGAGTAGTGATAGATACAAATTCCTCACCGCCGGTAACATTAGTCGTTTGGGTTGCCATTGCGATAATGGAATCGACCTGTGCTTGAAGATGCTCGATGTCTTCAGAACTGCGGGCAATTATTGCGCGCAGGGAATCAAGAAGCGGGAGAAGGATTCTATATCGCTTAGCAAGTTCCCCGAGACTATCCACAGAAGTTTTGAGACCGATGTTTTGTGCGAGAAGCGTGTCGATATAACCATCGACATGCGAGTTTATTCCTTCAATAAAATTTGAGATTTTATACTCAAGCGGCTCTCGCATGTCTATGCAAATTATCTCGTCAATTCGATGCAATAGTATATTCAAGCTATCCCTGGCTGATTGCAATTCGGATATTGCCCATTTCTGTTTTTCTATATTCAACACAGTTGAAACGGCGGTGTCGATTTCTTTTTCAAGTAATTGCATTGCTGCAATGGTATCCTGCCATACTATATATCTATTTTCGATTTCCGGGTGAACATTATCGGGGAAATCGTTTATCCTTTTTCGTACATTTTCAAGATGAGCAAAAGCCTCGAGGCAATGCCGGGTTATCCATAATTTATCCGCCTGCCGAAGTTCATCCTGAGCACTCTGCGCCCATGAGGAAACTAAAAGCATAAGAATGCAATTGATAAAAATAGTTCTTCTTTTATTCATCATTTCTTTCCTTTGAAGATATAGTTTCGCTGCTAATTTTACCTTTTTCATCTACGAATAACCCAGCTTTATAACCATCGATGTGTGTCCAACCAATAAAGAGAATTTGACCATCCCAGTCAAAATATGGAGCGGTCATTTTAGTGTTGTCGATTTCATATAAACTGAATTTAGCTTCTTCCTCCTCAATTTCGCCTATCCAGATATTTGAAAAACCTTCACCGATAAGAAATATCTTTCCCGCATAGAATATCGCTTTGGCTTCTGTAACACCTTCATAATCCAGAATTGAATCGGGTTCAAATGCGACATTCAGCTTGCATTCTCCCATTTTGCATACATCATAGGTTGCGCCTCCATGCAGGGGGGTTTTTATACTGTGTGCACAACCGCACAATATCACACCGACAATGATAAAGACAATTACCAAAAATGTTCTCTTGTTTATACGCATATTTCCTCTCCTGAATTTAAAGCAAATTATCAATAATACAGTATTTTACAACAGTAGAACTAAATGCGAACATCTGCAATCTATTTGAATCACAAAAAAAGTCAAATCAATTTAACACACAAAAATATTTCTTGACATTTCCAGTGATGTTCTTAAATAATACTCTTGCCCAGCGGGAGTAGCTCAGTTGGTAGAGCACCACCTTGCCAAGGTGGCTGTCGCGAGTTCAAATCTCGTCTCCCGCTAGTTGTTTATTGGCTTTTAGCGATTGGATAACACACTTTTATTCTGTTAAATCATAGAAAAAAGTAACACTGTAATCCAAACAACTGACACCTGAATGGCGGTGTAGCCAAGTGGTAAGGCAGAGGCCTGCAAAGCCTCCATTCACCGGTTCAAATCCGGTCGCCGCCTTTTTACTGCATACCGGCAAGGCTCACATCACACTCTAATGAATACGGATGCATATTTATTGAAGAGCGTCCTTTTTCCATTACGCAGAGCATCGCAAAATGACCAAAAATTTACCGCAGAGAGAACGGAGTTTTTTCCTATGTTCTTTTTCTCTGCGGTAAAAAAGCTTAGAGTTGCTGAGCATTTGCCCTTTTACAATCTATCTTGCCAGGACAACTGTTCCGTTGCATACAATTTCGCCGTTTGTAACAATGAGCCATATATACAGTCCTTCTGATAGAGGCTGGTTATTGTCATC
>Ga0272442_10002678_pt1 | contig 25536 bp, 39 predicted proteins | sample SSMForm2O_FD_200262 | JGI IMG/M metagenome (GOLD analysis project Ga0272442, IMG submission 200262) | Marine sediment archaeal communities from Little Sippewissett salt marsh, Falmouth, MA, United States - SSM-Form-2O | ecosystem: Environmental > Aquatic > Marine > Wetlands > Sediment ... | reverse complement strand
TTCTATCTACCCAAGGCTCATCTGCTGTTGTCATTCGTTCCCATACATCCAATATCGGCTTAAGGTCTTTCTTCTGCTGTTTCTCAAAGTAATTGACTATGGCTTGAACACATCTTTTTTTCTGATAGTCATATTCTCTAAACATCTCATCCTGCAACAAGTCATTTGGTTCTTCCCAATGAGGGAAAAAGAATTTATCAATTATCCTCTCAACTTCCTTAATCTTCTCTTGGCTCATCTATCCCTCCTTAGTGGGTAAGAGCCTATAAACCCTTTATTCTTTTAAGGCAACCCTTTAAATCTTGTCGGCAACTTTCATATAACTTGTGTTGTGGCATTAAATCAACAAACGCATCAGCAAAATTAGCCAGATTATAATAACTTTGATAGTATGTATCAATAAATCCAAGCACTTCTACTACAAATTCTCTAAGTTCTTGATTATCTCTAAACTCCCACTTCATAGTTCTTTTATTCAGGATTGCTTTATTTTTAAATAATTCCTCAATCTTTAATAACCTTTCATCCATCTATCCCTCCTTAGTGGGTAAGAGCCTAGCGTGTTATTCTGGACACTCTGCAAAATAAACCTTCCTCGGTCGGTCTTCTTTTTTATTAATTAAAAGATATTTGTTCTGCCCTAATCTGATTAACACTTCATATTCAATAGGCTTTTTGCCGTTTAATTCTAGTGTAATTTTGTCGCCTTGTCGCATAGGATCTCCTTTACTTTCTGTTTATACTTCTCTTCAATTTCTTCATAGTCGTGTTGCTTGTAGATACATTCCTTGTTGGACAGGATTAAGAGTTCGTCAATCACCTCTATGCCGTATCTAGCTTTCATAAACTCATAGTACTTGCCAAAATGCTGAGAATTCTGTCCGAAGTAATTGCACCCAGCACATTGTGCGTGGCAGTTGCGTTCATCAAAAAGAATAGAGTTGTTTCTTCCTGGTACAAAATGACCTGCTTGGAGGTACTTATATTCGTCTATAAATTCACAGGTGCAACACTTAGAATAGCCGTTCTTGGAATCCCTCAGACGGATGTACTTGCTGAACTGTGTCCAAGCTTTCTTTTTGTAGAAGCTGAGTTTCTTTTTTTCTGTTTTCATGAGGAATAATATCAAAGTTTTTTATTGGTATGTATAGTTTATTCTCACCTTGCTTAGTTGGTCTAGAGAATCCTTTAGTTAAAGCACCCTGAACATCTATTATATATGTCGCTTCTTCTGTTATGTACTTTAATTTTTTAAACTTTGTTATATCATTCTCCGACATATTGAATGACCAACCATTACAGAATTTGACTCTAGCCTTTTCCTTCTCTTTTTTACAATAAGTCTTTCCATTATCTTCAGTCCAATCATTCATTTCTTGCCTCCTTGTCGTTTCCATTTGATGTTCTTTTTAATCTTTAGTATAGTGGTAGGACTGACTCCAAATAGAGATGCTAGCTTTCTATTTGGGATAGATAGCATTTTTCGTATCAATAATACTTCCTTCCATGTTAGTCTAGAGTTTTTTCTATCTTCTCCACAACACATTAGTCCTTTTGATGAAGCGTGTCTTATGTTCTCTTCTCTCGTACACCATTCAAGGTTAGAAACATGATTGTTTCTTTTGTTCCCATCTTTATGATTTACTTCTTTTTTTCTAATAGAATTAGGGATAAATGTCATAGCAATAACTCTATGAACTAAATAATTTTTCCTTTTACCATTTTTGGTGAGAGATATCCTTTTATATCCATCTTTCCGTTTTACTTGTTTTAATTCCTTGAACTTGCTTTTGATTCTGCCGTCTTTTGTTATCATATATCTACCATCATAAGTTGGTATCTCAAACCATTCTTTATTCACCATCAATCTCCTTTAAATATTTATTTATGCTCTGGTATCCTGTCATTTGACTTTCTAAAGCTGATATGTTTGATATAGTTGCTTTATATAATCCGTTGGCTGTTTCACATCTAAGCTTTGCTTCCCAAACTGCTCCTCTAGCAATTCGCTCAATAATAGTTGCTGGAGGATTGACAATTTCATTGCCGTCAACCGTGATCGGAGTTCCTGTTTTAAGCTTGATAATTGTGACTGCGAGTTCTCTGTCGTACTCGGCTTCGGCTCTAGCTTTATTATTAGCAAGTGTTTCAAGTTTATTCCTTTCTACCTCAATGGCTTTGATTTTCCCGTTAATTAGTTTGGCTACTGTCAATAGATCCATAATGTTCTCCTATACCTTTTCTAGTTCTTTCCAATCAATTTCAAATACATCTGAAGACCACTTCCCTGTCCAGATGACCATAACTTCATCAATAGCATCTATTCTTTCGCATAAATCTCTTTTTTCTGTCTTTGAATTACAAAAGTGCCATTCTCCTTTCTCTTTCCAAAGTATAGTCACTAACTTAGAACTATAAGGAATTTCGTTTGATTTTCTTAACATAATTACCCTTCTTTATTTATTTGCTATACTTGCAGTTATAATGTTTTGTACTTGTCTTATTTGATTATTGTTGGGTATTTTACCTTTAGCATCATCCCATGTTTCTCCCATTATATAAATTATGCCAAGGCTTTGCAGGATAACATCAACATCTTCATATTCAAAAGTAATAGTTAGGGTATCATTTGCGTTAGATTTTGTTCCCATCCTTTTTAGCATCTCTCTTACTTTCATAGTCTACCATCCTTCTGGTTCAGGTTCTTCTTGTTGAGGTGGTGTTTCTTGCTGTTGTTTCCCATTGTCATCTTTCTCGTATTTCTCAAACTTATGCCAGAAGTATCCACCTGCTTTGTATTGCCCTAGAGTTGCTTTTGCAAAGCATTTAGTACACATAACATTAATATAAGTGAATGTTCCCTTGTCTGAGGTGGCTTTGTTGCTGTCCATCCTGAAGTATTGGTTATTTGAGCAGCAGTTGCAATACTTCGGAGGATTGCCTAATACAATAGCCTTGTGCATCGCATCCATCTCTTTTGGCTCGTCTATTAGATAGTTATAGTTTACATTTCCTACTGTTGTTTGGACATTGATTCTCATTATACACCGTACCTTTGTCTGAATTGTTCAAGTTTATTTAAAAATAGGTTGAAGTACCTATCTAAGTTGGTTTCAACAACTGGAGTCGCATATCCACACTTGTTTGATTTCGTAAGGTGGATCAACCCAATCTGCTGTACATCTGGCTGTGACTTTGCATAGGCTGACTGTTGCATCAAGCCGTTAATCTTATCTAGAGTAGTTGATGTCTTGATGTCTAGGATCGTAGGCACATCAAACTTTACCTTGTCTACCTTTGCCCACTTGCCTGGATTAGATGATTCAATCCTACATAGAATATCCTGCCTACCACCGTAACGGTACTCGTGGTTAAGGACGGTTTCTTCTTGCGAGATCACCTTGAAAGGATAGTCTTTGTAGAATGCCATAAAGTCCACATCACTACAGTCTAGTCCGAGGTTGCCGTTCTTGACTGTAAGCCAATCAGAGGACACTTCAGCGATGTTGTAAGGCATCATCCAAGTGCCTGTCTTTAGGAAGATTTCAACTTGTTTATGGATAATCGTGCCTCGTGATGCATACTGCTGCAACTCGTCTTGTGGTATACCGAAGTCCTTGTCCATATTTATAATGGAAGTGACCGAGGGGTATTTCTTACCACCTATGCCGTCATAGAACCTGATGTTCTTATAGGTCTTGGCGATTCTTTCGGCATAGAGTTGGTCTGCTATTTGTTTAAATTGGTTGTAACATAAGTCGTGGAGTTGCTTTTGTCTATTCTCTATATACTTGTCATCCAGGTCGTTCATAACTTCTTGGTCTAGCTCTACTACTTCCTTGACGGAGAATAAAGGTTTAGAGTTTTCATAATTAGCAGTAGAAATAGTGCCAGTAAAACTTGATGTGATTTCTAAGATTCTTTTCATTTTATCACCTTCCTCTTTATTTGTTTCTTTAATTCGCATATTCCTGGTCTTAATATTTTCATCCAACAATCCCAGCATATTAAGTATTGTTTATTCGTATGTTGGAAGACTAATGCCATATAGTAGTCTGGTTGACCGAGGTCATCCGAGTATTCTTTATTACATAGATAACAACTATGGTCAAAATGCCTCATTTTATCATCTTCCTCTTTATCTCATTGAAGTGTTTATCCTCGGTTCTCAGCCTCTGATATAAATGGCAGAAAATCTTACGGAGTTGTGTCTGGGTTATCAGAGGATGCTTCTTTAGGACATATTGGATTAACTTGTTCCCAATAATCACTTTGGATGTATTTGACATGTAGTCTGGTTTCATAAATCCCTGAGCCTTTGGATAAAGCATTTAACTTCCTTGCTTGCTATTTCCCAGCAACTGATGCAAAGCCATTCCTTGCTATATGTATACTTCCCACAAAATAAACATTTACGCTTCTTCATTGATAATCTCCTCTATAGTTTTCGGCATTCCATCTGTCCAAGTTGGACAAGGGATAACTTTTCTTATCTCGTCAATCTGCTGAGATGCCTTGGCTCTAGCCACTTCCAAGGGCGTATCCTCGTCACAAACTACATTTATTTCCAATATAAGCGATACTCTGAATTCTCGGATCATCTCGTTCTCCTGTTCCTTTTACCTCTATATGAGGGAGTTCTGTACTTATCTCTATCGTTAAGAACAAATCCTGCCATTACACAAAAGAACATTGATACAACTGTGATGCAGACAAAACTGTATCCAAGTATTTTTTCCATTTCCGTTCTCCTATTTAGAATATGTTAAGACTGTCAACTTCTTCTCTCATAACTTTACTCAGGTCTGCCTTCCCTTTTACCATAACAGCATTACGGACAATGTCCTTTACATAGACATCACCATAATCATAACCATCATAAGTGAAAGGTGATTTAACTGCACAGAACCATCGTGCGTAAGGGTTGGTTTTTTCTTTTTCTGGTGATTGGTATTTTTTAAGCACTCGCCATTCCCAATCGCCACTTGTCCAGATTTCATAGGGGTTGTCAACTTTTCTTGTTTTGCCACATTCGTTTTTAATCTTATTGGCTCTTTGATATGTTCTTCCAGTAACAACTTTTTTCTTGCAATCAACAAACTCTGTGTTCTTACAACTCTCTTTGATAATGTCTGTGAATTTTTTCATTTCCGTTCTCCTTTGTTTAGGTTTGACTGATACCTAAAGTATAAAGGATGGACTTTTGTTTGTCAAGTTTTTTTCAAAATAAATTATTTCCGTTTGTCGTCTAGGATTTTTTTGCCAAAAAGTTTTTTTCAAGAAAAAAATTAATTAATTTCAAAAAAGCAATTCTTGTTGTGTTGTTTACCTCTAAATATAACAATCATTGAATCGTGCATACCACAATTATTTGTGACATAGATCCCCTTTGTATTAACTCCTGCAAATTTTACTCTACCTTTCAAAAATCTAATTTCTGCATTAGGATAAATAACTTCATGGAATATTTTTGTTGAGGTGCTTACTGGCAACAACATAACACATAGTTTGCCTTTCTTGGATTCTTCAAATGCTTTACGGATAAATGCTTCTTTTAGCTTTAGGGAATATGGTGGATTAATAAAATTACTTTTACCCCATCCAATCTTTAATCCATCAAATGTTGTGCATTGATAAGGACAAGGGTCAAAATCAAACTTAAATTCTTTATTTAACTCTTGTAGTAATGCCGTAGGTGTTTTCCAATCGTCTTTATGATTAAGGTTTCTATTTTTCATAGTTTCCTTTCACATCCAAAGCACGGTAAGATTAATGGCTGCCGAAAAGAAATAAAACAATCCCTTGGCAACCTCTCCATTAATAAAACATACCAATGATGCCAAGGCGAAAAGAATGATCACGGTTGTTGGGAAAAGTTTAGTCATTAAACATCCTTTCTACTATCGCTTGGATAACATTAACTGTGACGGCATTGCCTAGACATTTATATCTTTGCGTGTCGCTTATTCCTTCTGTCCATCCGTCAGGGAAACCTTGTAGTCTTTCACATTCTACGCAAGTGAGCCTACGTATTTTAGAATTTTCAAAAGTCCATTTTTCTATAGCTTCTTTTCCTGTGGTAAGACAATTAGCCAAATCATCTGTTTTGGGTATATATTTTTTATCCTCTTTCCCTTTCTTGGTAGCAGAAGGTATTTTAACAATACATTTAGGCTTAGCACCTTTTCCTAAAGCTGTTAGATTCTGCGAGATATTGCTTTCTACAAACTTGTTATATTGTGGTTCATTCAAGGCTTTTGCTTCACTTCTAGACAAGGAACATCCCCTCCGATTTTGAGTGTCCTGGCTATCTTGCCTTTCATTGGTTTCCGTTCCTGAAAGTTGCTCTTCATTATTCCCTTGACCATCTTCTCTGATAGGAAATACTTCTGGTCTACATTCTCCTCTAGGATATCCGATAATGAACACTCGTTCTCGGTTCTGCGGCACACCGAAGTTCTTGCTGTTAAGTACCTGCCATTCACAAATATACCCCAGCTCAGAAAAGGTTGCGAGGATGGTTCCAAAGGTTCGCCCACGATCGTGGCTGAGAAGTCCTTTGACATTTTCCAAGAGCAGTAGTTTAGGTCTTTTAACGGATACAATCCTTGCGATTTCATAGAACAAAGTGCCTCTAGTGTCTTTAAATCCCCCACGCTTTCCTGCGATACTAAATGCTTGACAAGGGAATCCACCACAGAGGAAGTCAAAGTCTGGTATTTCTTTTGGAATAATTCTGGTTGCATTTCCATAGTTTTTGTGTCCTTTAAAGTGTTTTTCGTAGATTTGGATTGCGTATTTGTCAATTTCGGAGTAACCACAGCATACCAAGGCATCTGACTGTAATTTGTTGATACTGCTCTTGCTATTATTGGGGCAAGAACCCTCTCCCTCGGAAGATAATTCCCCTGTGGTTTTATTGATTCTGGTATTATAAAAAGCGTTATGAAGTCCAAGTTCAAACCCTCCTATCCCACTAAACATTGAAAAGTATTTAATATTTTTCACGCTTTATATCCTCTATGCTTACTATCTTCCCGTTGAAGGTTTTCAAGATATATTTCACGATTCTTATTTCCTCGGTATTTAAAATCTCGCTTGCCTTTATTTTTCTCAAGTTCTTTTTGTCTTTTAAGCCTTGCATATTCGTATCTCCAATTCATTTTCCTGTCGTGTTCTTCAACGAGGTCATCCATTATCTCGTTCTTCGCACAGACAAAACAATAAGGCTCTGGGTTATACATTGAAAGTTTCTTCTTGCAGATCTTGCATTTTCTTCCTTTACGATATGTCGCTGCCTGATCGTATTCTCTCCTAGCTCCTAAGTAGACACCGTCCTCATTCATCCCAAGCCACCTCAATATCATCTAATTCTTCAAACGGATACTCTTTGAAGTTTAGTTTTAAAGACTTGTAAGGATAAGGAGTGCTTTCTATCGCCCTTTTAAACTTTTTCAGATAACTTATAATCAATGATTTATGTTCTGGATGTTCCAAGTATAGCTCGTATGCCCTTAGAAAGGCATCACGGTTAAGCAACTCTGCTTCCCATTTTGCATCCAAATACTTTTTTATATCATCTTCTGTAAAGAATCCATCTTTCTGAGCGTCTTTCTGTTTTTGTGGGGATAGGTTATAATAAGCATCTAGCTTCTGTGGTCTTTGTGGTGGGATCTTAACTTGATGGTATTCCAACTCTTCCATAGGTGTCATATTGACACAAGGATTATTTTTCAGCCATTCCAAGGCTTCTTCTGTCGGCATTGGTAAGTCCTCCTGATTTATTAGGGTTATCTTTATCTCGTTGCTCCCATAACCTGATGGCAGCCTTCCAGTCCTTCATCTTGTTTGAACCTACCATCCAGCCTTTAGAGGCGTAAAAGTCTATAAAGGTGGTTGGATTGATGTCGTTGTTTCGTTCCGAACAGTATGTGCGTACCTCATCCTCTGTTGGTGCTACAAACCCATTTGTAGAGCCTCTCTTTATACTCTTATCTTCTCTTCTCTTCTCTTCTCTAGGTAACATATCGTTACATTCTGTTACGCTGGTGTTACAGACCTCAACAAACTTATGTAACGCATTTAGTGTCAAGTGGATAGGTCTTTTCTTCAAGTTGAATCCAATCTTCCCTAGGAAAATGGGGTTTATTGGGATGGGTTTTTTAGTCTGTAGCTCAATGAGGATGAATTTTACAAGCCGTGACCAATCTATTTCTTCTTCAATCATCGCACAATCAGGATCGCCACTAACCATCGTGAAATAGATTTTGCCCCAAATCAAATCACGGTCTTTGTATCCAGGGTTATACTTCTCAAGGTTTTTGATGTGGATATATTCCATAAGTCCTCCTAGGAAAAGCTATGCAGAGGCGACACTTTAGCGTGTCTGAGGTTATCGGAGAACGGACCCCTGCATAGCTTTGATTTTATCTTTAAAAATATTTTTTGTTTCAAGTTCATAGGCTCTCCGATTTGTATTTACTATCATAGTCTTTTCATTGTGAAAGTCAATAAATATTTTTTATGTGAATGTCGTCTATCTAAAAAAATAATCTGCATCAAAAAAAATAAATAAAACAAAAATCTTGCATTTCTTGTATCTGTGTGTATGATAGTAATTAGATGTTCAACTAATGAACAAAGGACTTTCCTATGCAACAGACAACTATCAATCCAGATTCTTTGGAAAGATGTTACATCAGGTGCAGAGGAGAGTTCTCGCTTAACGCAATCAATTCTTTCTCCAGGCATCTTGATAAAATTAAGATTGCTATGGATCAAATAGAACCAGAGTATAAATCTGGCAAGATAACAAGATATAAAATGCGAGTGGTTCACCTGAGAGTTTTCAAGGAGGCGAAATTGTGGTATTGACGAAAGTTACTGATTTTGTTTATGGTCAAGTATTGCCTTTCTTAGCTTCTATTTTCTTTGTCCTCGGTATAATCGCTGAGGTTAAATATATATTGGGATTATAATGTTCTGCCCTAACTGTAACGAGGATGTAACATTCTTTACGGTCAAAGCAGGCAACGGTGAGAACATTGACTTGGTTAAAGTTCGCTGTTCTAAATGCCACAAGGAATATGTGTATAGCGTTTCAAGAGCTAGAATCATTGGCAAAGTCGTTAAGAGAGTGCTAAAGAAAGAGTCACCTTATGTCTAGAAAAATCAACAAAGTTGGAAGACCTTCAAAGCTTGATGGAGTTGATATGGATCTCCTGGAGAAACTCTACAAGGCAGGAGTAGATGATACGCAAGTAGCTAAAATCATTGGAGTTAACAGAACTACTCTTTGGAATTGGAGGCAATCTAATAAAGAATTTCTCAACACCCTAAAAGATTGGAAAGATGAAGCTGATTTAGAGGTTGAGAAATCATTATATACGAGTGCTTGTGGTTTTAGCAAAATGGTAAAAAGGGGAGCATACGATAAGAAAACGCATAAATTGAATGAATGGGAAGAAGAGCATTATTTTCCACCTAATCCAACATCAATGATATTCTGGCTTAAAAATCGCAAACCCAAACAATGGCGAGAAAGAAACCAGAATCCTAACGAAGGTGACAAGAAGAATCAAATCATTATTGCTGTTCAACGAGAAGAATATCAAGATAGATTGCGTGTCTTGGAGAGGAGTATTTAACGGTTGAATACCCTTAATCGTGTAGACAGTATCAAATTATATACAGAAATTATCAGATCCGAGAACAATGAGAGGTCTAGAAGTCTTTGTCTAACTGACCTCTTTTTTCTTTTATTCTCTGTGTTTAAACGATATGATGTCAACAAAGACTGGATATACGATAGATGCAGAGAAGTTGAAGCAAATCCAGACGGATACATTGACCTTTGGGCGAGAGAGCATTACAAGTCAACAATCATCACATTAGCTAAAAGCATACAAGATATCCTTAGGGATCCTGAGGTAACAATAGGGATTTTCTCGCATACAAGTCCGATAGCTAAAGCTTTTCTTGCACAAATCAAGCGTGAACTTGAACAGAATGATTTCCTCAAACAACTCTTTCCAGATGTACTATATACAAATCCACAAAAAGAATCGCCTTGCTGGTCGCTTGATAAAGGCGTTATTGTTAAAAGACAAGGCAATCCAAAAGAATGTACGGTAGAAGCATCAGGATTAGTTGACGGTCAGCCTACTTCAAAGCACTATAAGATATTAGTTTATGATGATGTTGTAACCAGGGAATCAGTCGCAACGCCTGAGCAGATCCACAAAGTTACGGAAGCTTGGGCGTTGTCGCTGAACTTAGGGAGCAAAGAGGATTGCAAGGTCAGGTATATCGGCACAAGATACCACGCGAATGATACTTATAAGACAATTATAGACAGAGGTGCAGCGATACCGAGGATATATCCAGCCACAAAAGACGGTACACTACACGGAGAGCCAGTATTAGTATCCCAGGAATCACTTGATAAGAAGTTAAATGATATGGGCAGTTATATATTCGCAGCACAGATGTTATTAGATCCGTTAGTTGACAGCGTTATGGGTTTCAAAGATGACTGGTTAGAATTCTTTGATGTAGCGAGCCAAGCGAATAAGTGGAACTTTTATATTCTTGTTGACCCTGCAAGCGAGAAGAAGAAACTAAACGATTATACAGTCATAGTTGTTTTAGGACTAGCACCTGATGGCAACTATTACCTTGTTGAAGGTATACGAGATAGATTAAACTTAACCGAGCGTACTACAAAGCTATTTGAGTTCGTTAAGAAATGGAATCCTTTGAATGTAGGTTATGAGAAATATGGTATGCAATGCGATATTGAACACATCAAGTATGTCCAGGAGCAAGAGAATTATAGGTTTAGAGTCACAGCACTAGGTGGCAATACACCCAAGAATGACAGGATCCGAAGGCTAGTACCATTGTTTGAGAACCATAAGTTTTATATCCCAAGGAAACTTTTATTCATATCGCACGAAGGCAAAGCAGTTGATTTCGTAGCAGAGTTCATTAACAAGGAGTATTCAGTCTTTCCAGTTAGCACACACGATGATATGCTAGACGCTATTTCACGGATAGTTGATGTAGACTTAGGAGCGAAGTTCCCAAAGAAAGAGTTATCGTTCTTAGAAGCACAAGGATTAAGGCGTGATGAAGAGAATTTTAGTCCATTAGAATTAAATCGTAGGCAGTCAAGAGAAGCAGTACCTATGTATCAACCAGACAAAATGCCAAAGAGTTGGCGAGAGTTACATACTGTGAGGTGAGATATGTGTCTTTTTACTTCAGTCTTAGATGTAGGAATGTATAAGAAGACAGGACAAGGATTTTGGGAAACTAATAATAGTAGAGGTCTTTCTCCTCAAGAAATATTATATCGTAGACAAGCATCTAATCAAGCTATGACTTCTGGAGGAATAGGAATATACTCAAGGGAGGCACCAGAATTATTAAATCCTAAGAATAAACTTTATACATCAAGTCAACAGGTCGCAAGCAAGTCATCAGCACCAGCACCAAGTTTTTCAGAACCTATTATAAAAAGACCTACAGGAACAAGGAGGACATAAAATGGGCAGACAAGATTATGTAAGAAACAATGTATCAATGAATTTTGTAGCTACAGCAGTACAAAATGGTCAACAAGGATGTTTATTTAGTGCAGAAGGAAATGTTTATACTACAGCAAAAGGATTCACTCTACCTGCTGCAGCAATAGGGTTCAGATTATATCCAACTACTAATGATATTAGATTTTCAATAGATGAAACTACTGGCACAGTAGGATCAATAGACGGAGGAACAAGAGGGATAGGTGGAATAGCAAAAGCTGGTGAATGGACAGAAAGATATGTAGATACAGGATCAGCTCACATTGTTTATGTTTTAGGCACAACCACAACTAATGTAGCAGCAGAAGCATTTTAATGAAAGAGTTTATTTTCATAATAGTTATGATAGGTGGGATGATAGGTCCAGCGATTTATATAGGCATAACAACAGGAAGCTGGCATTTGTTATATACATTTTTAACTTTCTTTTTATGTTTCGGATTTTGGGAATGGCACGCAGTACACACAACAGGGATGACAATAAGCCAACAGGTATGGAAGTTCAGCAATGAAGTAACACCAGTGTATAAATTCTGGATTACAATAGGGATATTAACAGCTTCGTGGTTAAGTTTAATGATACATTTTGCCAGTAAAAAGTTAAACAGGAGGACATAATATGTGTATTCCCCAATATTTTATGGCTAGAGAAATATCTGGTAAAAAGACATATAATCCAGAATCTCGTTCTGCATTATTTAAGTGGAACGAAAGTATAGCTCGCCAATTAAAGCCAAAATTTGGTTGGAATAATGAAGAGGTTTCACCAAGTAATTCAATGTACCCATCAATGAGTTCTGGGGGTTCATCTTCACCAAGACCGACATCAGTAGCTCCACAAATAGCACAAAAAAGGAGAACATAATATGTGTATATTTTCAAAACCAAAAACACCAGCACCACCTGTTATGCCAGCAACACCAGCACCTCCACCTATGCCACCACCACCGACACCTACGCCTGAAGTAGCTAGTCAAGTGGCAAGTGATTCTAGAAAGAAACGACTTGAACAGTTACAATACGGTTTAGCTAGCACAATTAAAACTGGAGCAAGGGGATTAACAGGAACAGGAGCAGACCTTAAATCATCTGGATTCTACGGCAAGTCAAAGTTAGGGGCATAAGATGGCAGAGAATTTAAAGACACAAGTCAACAAACGCTTTGATGATATGAAACGAGAAGCTGAATTATACAGAGCTTCTTGGCGAGATATCGCACAGTATCTCAATCCTACACGAGGGTTATTTGACAATGCACGACCTAAGCGTGGCAAGATGATTGACCATAAACTTGTCCTTGATGCATACGCAACACAAAGCTGTAGGAAATCAGCGTCAGGGTTAAACTCTGGAATTACAAGCAAGTCACGCCCTTGGTTCAAGCTTACATTATCTGACGCAGAGTTATCTAAGTTAATATCAGTACGAATGTGGCTTGAAGAAGTCCAACGCAGAATGTACGCTATACTAGAAGGGTCTAACTTTTACGGAGTCGCACAGAACACTTACGAAGAGTTACTAAGTTTTGGGACAGGAGCGTTTATTATATTAGAAGACATTGAATCAATCGTACGGTTCAGGAACTTTACAATAGGTGAGTATTATTTAGCAACAGACCAGAGAGGGAAAGTCAACTCTTTTGCACGACCGTTCTGGTTAACAGTAGGGCAGTTAGTCAAGCAGTTCGGATACGATAACTGTTCGCCACAAGTACAATCTAAATGGAATCAGAATAAGAAAGACAGTTGGGTATCAGTAAGGCATTTGATTGAACCTAATGATAAACGAGATCCTGTAAAAGTTGATTTTACTAATATGCCGTATCGTTCATTGTACTGGGAAACAGGCGAAGGTGGCAATAACTTCTTAGCTAAACGAGGGTTCAAGAGGTTTAATGTAGTCGCACCTAGATGGATGATTCCGACAACTGATGTAGTATACGGATACGGACCAGGATGGGATGCGTTGGGGGATATTAAGGAATTGCAGAAAGTCAAGTATGACAAATTGCTCGCTCAAGAGAAGCTCCATAACCCACCAATGCAGTCTGATGCTAATGTAGTAGGCAACGCTAACTTACTTCCAGGAGGGATAACACGGACAACAGCTAATGTCCCTAACGCTGGATTAACACCTGCGTATCAGATTAACCCTAACTTACAATCGTTTATAGAGTTAGAGAATAGTGTCAAGCAGTCAATAGATAGGCATTTCTTTACAGACTTATTCACGATGCTAGCGACATTAGACAGGACACAGATAACAGCACATGAAGTTGCAGCAAGAGAACAAGAAAGAATACTGTTAATGGGTCCGATACTTAACAATCTTGATGAAGAGATGTTGAGTAAGGTAATTGAACTGTTATTTGACATTATGGCAGACAACGGATTGATACCGATACCACCAGAAGAGATACAAGGGCAAGAGATAAAGATACAGTACATCTCAATTCTCGCACAAGCACAACGAGCAGTAGGGTCGGTAGGGATACAAAGAGTCATAGGGTTTGTAGGGCAAATGGCAGGAGTATTCCCAGAAGCTGTTGATATGATTAATATTGACCAAGCTGTTAAAGAAGTTGCCGAGATGGAAGGAGTACCAGTAAAGGTCATAAACGAAGAGGATACAGTTGACGCTATCAGACAACAGAAAGCACAAGTACAGAACTTACAAGGGATGGCACAGTCTGCTGATACAGCTACTGATATAGGCAAGAAGTTATCTGAAACAGAGATGGATAAAAACTCAATGCTAGATAGACTAGCACAAGGGGTGCAGAGATGACTTTATCAGACCTAGAAAAACTTTTAATGATGCTTGTTATAATAACATCAATAACTTTCGGAGTTTTATTATGGAGTTTATGTAGATGACAGAATCAAGGAAGGAAACATTAGAACAGAAAGCAAAACGGTTAAGAGATAGAGAGCTAAATGACATCAAGCTTATATTATCATCGCCAGAAGGCAGGAGGTTCTTATGGAGAGTATTAAGCGAGGCACAAGTATTTCGTGACGGATATGTCCACGGAGATGCAGGTTTTGGTACTACTTATAATTCTGGTCGTAGGGGTATTGGCTTATGGGCGTTGGCAGAAATAATGGAAGCTAAGCCTGACGCATTTATGCAGATGCAGAGAGAACACGCAAGCGAAGCCAAGCGAGAAGAGTTAGACGAAAAAGAAAGAATTGAGAATAAAGATATATTATCAACAGACGGTTAATCCCACTCTACGGACTCGGATTAATTAGTCAAATTAAAAAGGAGCAAAGCAATGCCAGAAGAAACCACTCAAGCAACTGAAACAACAGACCAGCAAACTACGCAAGACACTCAGAATCAGGATACAACTACTGAAGACACAAAGACTACAGAAACTACTGAAGCTGAGGAAACAAAAGAAGAAAGTACTTTGCTAGGTGAAAAGAGTGACGAAGAAGCAACACCTGATGTACCTGAGAAGTACGAACTCAAAATGCCAGAGGGTATGGAACTTGAAAACGCTTTGGTTGACATCTTATCCCCTGTTATGAAAGAAGTCGGACTTACTCAAGAAGCAGCACAGAAGTTAGCTGATGCATATATACCTTATGTGCAACAGCAGACGGAAAAAGCAAAACAAGAAGCACTAGATGGATGGAGCAAGCAAGTAGATGAATGGAAGAACCAGACAGTTCAAGAACTAGGAGCAGGGTTAAAAGAAGCTAAAGTAGTTGCATCAAAGTTCATTGACAAATTCGGTTCTCCAAAAGTAAGGGAAGTGCTTGATGATACAGGATTAGGTAACCATCCTGAACTTGTCAAGTTGTTTGTAAAGGCAGGCAAAGCGATAAGTGAAGATACTTTCGTTGAGTCTGATAAGAAAAAAGGAGCTGAAGGTGGAGGTATAGGTAAACTATACGACAATCCTACCAGTAAAAATAAATAAAGGAGCGAATAAATGTCTACTTTATCAACAGTTTTTCCTACGCTACTAGATGTAGCTAGAGCAATGGATCCTAATGGGAAAATTGATATGATTGCAGAAGTATTGCAAGAGTACAATGACATCCTTGATGATATACCTATGATTGAAGGTAACTTACCTACAGGTCATGTTTCAACTGTTCGTACAAGCAAACCAGCAGGAACTTGGAGGCAGTTAAACAAAGGTATTCAAGCATCTAAAGCAACAACTGGGCAAATCACAAACACTTGTGGTATGCTAGAAGCACTAAGTCATATTGATAAAGACTTAGCTATGTTAAACGGTAATACTGAAGCATTCAGGTTCAGCCAGGATAAAGGGTTTATCCAAGGGTTATCTGACACTATGTCTTCAACATTGATTTACGGTAATGTTTCAGTTAATCCAGAGCAGTTTGACGGACTTGCATCTCGTTATTTCAGCACAGGGTCTACTTACACGACATCAGCACAAATGATAGATGCAGGAGGAACAGGTAGTGACAACACTAGCATTTGGCTCGTACAATGGGCACCAAACAAATGCTATGGTATATATCCAAAGGGATCATTAGCAGGGTTACAGCACCAAGACGATGGTTTAATTACTATCAGCGACCCTAACAACTCTGGATATTTCATGAAAGTATACCAATCACACTTCCAATGGAAATGTGGTTTAGCGATTGACGATTATCGCACAGTCGTAAGGATCTGCAATATTGACATCTCAAATCTAGAAACAGCTAGTGACAGTTCTGATACTTCTGCTAACATTATAAAATATATGTGTCAAGCTATTGAAAAACTTCCACCTGACTCTTCAGCTAGACCAGTATTTTATATGAACAACAGAGTAAGAGCTATGTTAGGTGTCAAGTTGTTAGATAAAAGCAACATCTGGTTAAGCATGGATGAAGTAAAGAATACACCGTTAGTAAGAGGAAAGATGCTACATTTCTTAAGTATCCCTTGCAGAAGAATTGACAGCATTCTGAATACTGAAACTCAAATCACTACAGAAACGGACTTCTCATAAAGAGTGTCAGTATAGTATTAATTTTTAATTAACAAAGGAGATAAATAATGTTTCTTGATTCCTTACTAGACTTAGGTATTATTGATAATACCTTACCAGCAGCATCACCGAGTATAATTGATACTGTTGCTGTCGGTGAATCTTGCAGAGGAGCTTGGCTATATGTCCATGTCTTAACAGCGTTTGCAGCGTCAGTAGGTGCGCCATATGGACAGTTTGAATTGCAGACTTCTGAATCAGAAGACTTCAATGAATACACAACTCTCGTTGCAAGTGGCACTTATAATGCAGCAGCATTAGCAGCAGGAAAAGAAATCAAACTTCCGATTGGTAACGATGTAAAGCAATATCTGCGTGGATATTTCTGGGCAAGGTCTGGAGATGGCACTAGACTTTTGACAGAAGATAGTGTAAACGCATTTTCATCTTCACCTGTACATATGTATATTGTGAAAGATGTCGGTATTGAAAATGTTTATGCCTAATAGGAGGCTAAATGATTAAGTATAAAGTAACAACACTATGCCAGTTTCAAACTAGGCTTTGGCAAGCAGGAGAAGTAGCAGAGATTCCTGAAAATGTCAAAGTCCCAAGATTCTTCGTGCCGATAGATAAAGCTCCGATTGAGAAGCCGAAACCTATCGTAAGGACAGAAGCTGTAGAAGTTGAACCAGGAAAAATGAGGAAACCAGAAGGTGGTATGTCAACTGGGTTAAAGACCAACGAGTTGCCACGGATACTTACTACTGACAAGGTTCCCAATAATGTTTCCGAAGAAGATATACAGCGAAAAAAGTCCGTACGCAGGAGAAGAAAAGATGCTGGAAGTGTGAAAAAATCAGACTAAAAAGGGAGAGGGAAAAGGCGAGGAGAATAAAAGCTTCTCGCCCTATCCCTAATAAATAATGGCACTAACTGATTTGACATTAAATACTACTTCTATCGCAAATTTAGCTTTATCTCACTTAGGTATGAAACCTATCACAGATTTAGATACTGATGCAGCAGCGTATAACCCTGCAGCAATAGCTATCAACTTACATTGGGGTCCAGTAAGAAATGATTTGTTTAGTGAATACCAATGGTCGTTTGCTAATGTAGTTGAACCTATGCAAGTTCAAGCAGGTGTGAGTATAAGTGATTATCCTGAATGGCAGTATTTTTATGTATACACAGCAAACGCAGCAACAGTATGGAATGTCTTTGATCCAGGTTCTGTAGAAGAAAAAGAAGAGAACCAGTTTGAAGTTGTATACAACCCTGACTTAGCTGTACGGATAATCTGTTGTAATGTAACAAACGCATCAGTCGCAGCGTATTGTGAGTATACATACAATGTAACTGATCCTACACTATGGAGTCCGAAGTTCGTTATGGCGTTTTCTTATAGGTTAGCATCTTCAATATGTGTAGATTTAACAGGCGATGAAAAGAAAGCTTTAACACTTATGCAGTTATCTAGTGCATATATTCACGATTCTAAACGCATAGGCAGTAGTGAGAAAAAGAACAAACCTCATCAAAGTAACCCAATAGTAGCTTCAAGAGGATAAAGAAATGAATAAAGAATATGCAATAATGATGGGAAATAAAAGACGAAGAGGTAAACCAAGAACTAATGCCGAGCGTAGAGCTAGACATAAAAGATTATATGGTACAACAAAACTTCCACCTAGAGGTACAGGGTTAAAATAAGGAGGATATGATTGCCATTAATAAGACCAATTCAGCCAACTTTTGCTGGAGGCGAGTACTCTCCTTCAATTTATCCTCGTGTAGATATAGAAAAGTACCGTACTGGACTTAAAACCTGCAGGAACTTCTACATTCATCCCCACGGTGGTGCGAGTAACAGACCTGGAACAAAATATATAGCAACAGCGAAATACGCTGATAAATTATGTGTAGTTAAAAGATTTGTATTTTCTGAAACTGAAGCTTATATATTAGAGTTCGGTAATTTATATATAAGATTTTATAAAGACCAATCACAGATTGAACCTGATGTACCTTCCGAATGGAGTACAGATGCTAGTTATGCTTTAAATGATTTTGTTACTTATATAGCATCAGGTACGACAGTAGCATCTACTTATCTTAATATCACCAGCGTAGCGAGTACAGGCGAACCACCTGAAACTTATCCTAGTGTCTGGGTTAACCAAAGTATGTACGAAATATGGTCACCTTATGCAGAAGGTGATTTAAGAGATTTGAGATTAGAAAGTTCAGCTGATGTTATATGGATAACGCACCCTGATTATCAGACAAGGACATTAACGAGGTACGGTGACGCTAATTGGGAACTTGAATTATACGAACCACAAGACGGTCCGTTCATGCCAGCTAATACTACAACAACGACATTAATAGCTTCGGCAGTATCAGGTACTTGTAGTTTAACAGCTAGTTCATCATTATTTTATTCTACTCATGTAGGAGCATTATGGCGATTAACGCATTATATAGAAGGTCAATCTGATTCACAATCGTTTACAGGAACAGGTACAGGTACAGGAATTAAATGTTTTACTACTTGGCGAGTTATATCCCACGGTACTTGGACAGGTAAATTCGCTGTAGAGAAATCAGATGATGCAGGAGTGACTTGGACAGTAATAAGGAAATTCTCTTCAGCAGATGATTATAACGCTAACACTTACGGAACGGAAGATGTAGAAGTTAACGAAGATCCGTTTTTAGTAAGATTGAATATGACAGATTATACAAGTGGTACTTGTAATGTAGATTTAACTACAGATCCTTTTTACCAAGACGGAATTGTAGAAGTTGATACTTATCATAGTGCTACTAGTTTAACTTGCACGGTTTTATCTGAAATAGGCAGTTTAGCATCAACAGACGACTGGGCAGAGGGGTCATGGAGTACTTATAGGGGGTTTCCTAGAGTAGCGAGGTTTTATCAAGACAGGTTATGTTTCGGTGGTACTACTTCAGAACCTATGACAGTTTGGATGACAAAGACAGGAAACTATTACAGTTTCATACGGCATTCAACTTTACTTGATAGTGACGGTATAACTACAAACCTTCCTAGCAGGCAACTTAACGCTATTAATGGTATGGTAGTATTATCAAGGTTAATAGTATTTACAAGTGCTTCAGAGTTCAGTATAGGACCAGCTTCTGGTGCAGCAGTTACACCTACTAATATTGAACAGAAGATAGAAGGATACAGAGGATCATATGGTATTGATCCTGTTGTTGTAGGTAACGAGATTATATATGTCCAACAAGCAGGGAAAGTTATCCGTAACTTCGGATACCAATTATCAGACGATAGTTTTACAGGAGCAGAATTAAATATCCTTTCTAAACATTTATTTGATAAATGGTATATATACGACTTAGCATATCAACAAGATCCTGACAGTATAGTCTGGGCGTTACGAGATGACGGTATACTATTGGGTATGACATATATGCGAGAACAAGAAGTCGTAGCGTGGTATTGGATGGATACAGGTACAGTCGCAGGGAATGATGTAGCTACAATAAACTCTTGTGCAGCAATACCAGGCGAAGGGTACGATGAACTCTGGATGTCAGTACGCAGAGGGAATCATAGGTTCATTGAAGTTATGTCAAAACGTATTGTAGAATCAGAGTGTATAACAGGAGGGAGGCAGTTTAGAGCAGAGAATTCTTATTTCGTAGATTGTGGAGTAACTTACGGTACTAATCCTGTTTATATAATTAGTATAAGACTTACTGACCCTATACGAGTAACAGCACTAAACCATGGATTCAGTAACAATGATATTGTTAGATTAGATAATTTAACTGAATACGAAACTCTCAATGCAACTTCTTGGACAATAAACAATGTATCTACTAACACTTTTGACCTTGCAACAGAGGTAGTTCAGTAATGTCATATACGAATAATTTTTTTGTAGATGTAAGTCAAGCGAGTGCTTCTTCAACTTACAATGAAGATTATAGTACATCTGCAGGATCTGCTATTGATAATAGAGGAGAATCAACATATGGATGGGCGTCTGATACAAGTGGCTTACCTGAATGGTGGCAATATGATTTTGATACAGTTAATAGTGCAACTCTTACACAATATGTAATTGATGGGAGTATAAATCCTTATGAAAGTCAGTCACCAAGAGATTTTCTATTTCAAGGTTCAAATAATGGTTCTGATTGGGATACATTAGATAGCCAAGAAGATATAACTTGGACTTCATTAGAACAAAAAACATTCCAATTCTCAAATACTACAGCATATCGTTATTATAGATTATATGTTACCGAGATAACATCTGGGACTAATGTCGGTATAACTCGTATTCAAGCTATGGAAACTGCTGTAGCTTCAACTTTCTTATACGAATATCCATTTGATTTTGAAACTGGTAATGATAACGATACTCCTTCAGGATGGACTTGTACTGGTGATGCAAAACAAACAACTGACGCAGGTGAAGCTGAAGGCAGAAGAAGGTATAGATTTCTTTATTGTAGTAATGATAATGGCGTGGGTACGGCTCGTTCTCCAAACTTTGTTGTTCCTACAGGAGCAGACCATATAAAGTATCTTAGATGTGGTGGTGGCGATACATCTGCTCTTTATTTAAAACTTACGTCTGATGATTCTACTTTAATCACATCTACTGCAGGAACTGACACAGATACATTCTTTACTGTTGATACAGACAGTATATCTGACTATATTGGACAAACTGTATATATATATTGTACTGACTCTGATACTGGTGGCTGGGGAAAAGGGTGGTATGACCATATAAGGATAGTTGACTCAAATGATTTGACATTACAAATTGAAGCAGAAATAGAAGCAAGCGAATCGCCTTCTGTTAGTCCTAGCGTATCACCTAGCTCTAGTCCTTCAGTTTCGCCGAGTGCATCGCCCTCAGTTTCACCTTCTGTTTCACCATCAGCTTCGCCCTCAGTTTCGCCTTCTACGAGTCCATCGGTTTCACCGTCTGTTTCACCATCAGCAAGTCCTTCTGTATCACCATCTGTAAGTCCGTCAGTAAGTCCTTCGTCTAGTCCAAGTTCTAGTCCTTCGTCAAGTCCGAGTTCTAGTCCGTCATCTAGTCCGTCATCTAGTCCAAGCTCTAGTCCTTCGTCTAGTCCAAGCTCTAGTCCAAGTTCAAGTCCAAGTGCATCACCGTCAGCAAGTCCGTCTGCAATGGTAGAAGATATCTCTTGTGCTTATGTATCATTAGCTACAAATACATTAACAGGACTTGACCATATTGAAGGTGAAACTGTTTCTATACTAGCTAATGGTGAAGTATTAAGTCAGCAAGTTGTTGCTGATGGAGAAGTAGATTTAGATGGATATTATTCAATAGTTCACGCAGGACTTCCTTTCATAAGTGATTTAGAAATTCTTAATATAGAAATTCCATTAAAAGGATATGAAAGTTTACAAGGTCTTAAAGTTAAAGTCGCACAAGCAACTTTTACTTTATATAACAGCAGGGGTGGGTATATTGGTCCTGATGAAGATAACTTACACGAAGCTTTTACACAAGAAGCTTTCCGAAGAAGTTCAGGGCAAGATTTAGATGATATAGAGTTATTTACAGGGAATGTACGAGAACCTATTGCATCAGAGTTCTCAGGTGGAGGTAGGATATTTTATCGTCAGTATGATCCTTTACCAATTACTATCGGAGCGATTATGCCAGAAGTTAATATTGGAGGAGTATCAAGGTAATGAGTGTAAGTTTAATAAAAATTACTAACGATGGTGACCAAACTTATGCTTCAGCATATGGTTTTACTTCTTTATTTCAACGCAAAGATGGTGTATTAGCTTGTTATTATTGTGCAGAAGATATAAATGGATATATACATCAAGTTGTTTCTTATTCTTATGATTATGGATTGACTTGGACTCAGACTACTGTAGATGATAATGCAAGTGCTTCTACTGTAAATAACCCTTATTATGGAGGTATATTGTTATCAGATTATTCTTTATATTATATATGTGACCAAATAGCTTCTCCTTATGATGCTAGATTAATGCAAGAAGTATTATGTGAGAATGCTAATGAATTATCTACTTTACCTGCATCTACTATGATAATGGATATGATAACAGATTCTAGTGATAATATACATATACTTTATAGAGCATTAATAGGTACTTATAACCTGTATTATAGGAAATGGAATGGTACAAGTTGGTCAGATGCAGATTTCATTGCTACAGACCCTGACAATTTTGCTAGAGCAAGATTGTTACAGAAGTCAGATGGTTCTTTTAGAATAGTATACAATGACACAGATGATGCTGGTACTTATTATTATGATTTATTTTATATAGAAGGTTCAGAAGGAAGCTGGTCAGTTGCAGAGAATATAGAAGTGGATAATCTTACTTCAAGAAGTATATGGGATGCAGTATTAGATGATAATGGGAAAATACATATATGTTATAGTAGGTGGGGTGTAATCTTCGGAGGATATGGTTCAGTATATCATTCTGTCCGTGATGATGATACACAAACATGGACAAGGACTTTAGTTTCACCTGATGTTGAAAATGGAAAAAATTATGATGATGGCGTTCAAATGACTAAAGATGCAGAAGGCAATTTATATATAGTATATTTACAAGATATAGCTGGTGTCCAGGATTTCTATTTCTCAAAAAGCACAGATAATGGAGTAACTTGGTCAGCACCAGAATTTATGTTTGGAGAAACTTCTGGTATGTCACCAGGTACAGGAATAGATTTATTATATACTTTCAAAGAGCAGAGATATATAGATGGAGTGAATATACTTAATAAAGGATTTGCTGGAATAATAGTTGTTGATAGTGAACTTTATTATTATTATTCAGATGATATTGAATATAAATATGAAATATCTGGTTCAACAACTTATTGTGACCCAGATCCTATTCTTCCTGATGAAATTGAAATGCCTTGTGGTTATGTCGGTACAGTAACAACTAATGTAGCTAACCTTGACCATTTAGAAGGGCAGACAGTTGCTATTTACGCAAACGGTGAGGTTCTTGACAGGCAAGTCGTAACTAATGGAGAAATAGATTTATCAGGAATAGGTAACTATTCTATTGTTCATGTAGGGTTACCTATTGAATCTGACCTTGAAACTTTGAATGTTGAAGTACCTTTAAATGAAGGAGCTATGCAAGCAGAACGAGTTAAAGTCAATAATGTATTATTTAGGTTATATAATTCACGAGGTGGATACATAGGCTATGACGAAGATAATTTATGGGAAGCTTTCACACAAGACCAGTTTAGGTATAGTTCAGGTGAAAATTTAGGTGACGAAGAAATGTTTACAGGTGATGTAAGAGTACCTTTAGGATCGCAGTTTGAGCCAGGTGGACGAGTATTCTACAGGCAGTCAGATCCGTTACCTGTAACGATAGGTGCTATTATACCTGAAGTGACGATAGGAGGAGCAACGAGATAATGCCTTTTGTAGGAGAACAATGGTTAGGTGAGTTTTCTATAATAGGAGATGTGAGTGTTAATACAGCTACTATTATGAGCGATGAAACTAATTTATCATCAAGTGCTAATAGGTTCACAGGTTCAACAGATACTCCTACTACAGACCCAGGGTGGACGACATCGTCAGCTTCTAATATGAACGCACCTGACGGATATCTAAAAGTATATGTAGGTACACAGCCAGTATGTATCCCTTACTTTAATACATAGGAGTATATTATGCCAAAAGCACTACATAGAAAACTTGCACGAGAAGCGTCATCAAAAGGGTTAACAGGCGAACGAAGAAATGCTTATATTTACGGTACTCTTGCTAAGATAGAAAAACGAAAGAAAAGAAAAGTTTAATGAGCGAAGAATTATATTACGATAAAGACGGAATTACAGTACGCAGATCTATAATTACAGATGCTGAATATTTAAAAGACAAACTTAAACAATCTGATATAGACGAAGTTTGGGCGAGCCATAGGTATAAACCTGAGAGAGCGTTAAAAGAAAGTTTAGAGAAGTCAATATTCGCACTAACAATAGTAAATGGGAATCCAATAGGTATGTTCGGAATAGTGCCACAATCAATATTAGGGAACAAAGCTTCAATATGGTTTTTGTCTAGTGAAGATTTATATAAAATCCAGAAAAGGTTTTTACGCCATAGTAAAGCTTTTATAAAGTTAATGTTAGAATATTATCCATACTTATACAATTATGTAGATTGCAGGAACAAGAAAACTATAAAATGGCTCAAGTATTGTGGAGCTAAGTTTAGTCAACCAAGACCATATGGAGAAGAAGGACAGAAGTTTATGTACTTCTACTTCAATAAGTAGGAGGAACTACTATGTGTTCACCAACTTTAATTTTATTCACAGCATCAACTGCTTTACAAGTAGCATCAGGTTATCAGCAAGCAGCAGCACAACGAGCAGCAGGAGATGCTGAGGGGAACTATTACGATGCGATAGCTGAAAGTAGTAGACGACAAGGCGAACTTGAATTACAGCGAGGTCAAAAACAAAGCGAGATATACCAAGAAGAAGCTAAAGAAAAAGGCAAACAAATAAAAAGAGAAGGTGCTGAAGTATCGGCTGGTCAGAAAACTGCTCTTGCAGCATCAGGAGTTTACGGTGGAGTTACTGCGATAGAAGATATCCCTACATCAACAATGACAAAGGTTATGGAAGATGAATTAGCTTTAAGATATAACGCTGATTACAAGTCTTGGGGAGCGACAACTGATGCTAGTTACAAGAACTGGGCAGCACAAGCACAAGCTACTAACTATGAATACGCAGGGAGATATTCTAGATATGCAGGAAAGATAAACGCACGGAATACTATCCTCGGCACTTGGTCAAATGTAGGGATGAATGCTGCGATGTTCGGAGCAATGGGTGGATTCAAACCGTTAGCTAATATATTTAAACCTGCTTCTTCAGGGGCAGCAGGAATA
>Ga0272442_10002677_pt1 | contig 25541 bp, 16 predicted proteins | sample SSMForm2O_FD_200262 | JGI IMG/M metagenome (GOLD analysis project Ga0272442, IMG submission 200262) | Marine sediment archaeal communities from Little Sippewissett salt marsh, Falmouth, MA, United States - SSM-Form-2O | ecosystem: Environmental > Aquatic > Marine > Wetlands > Sediment ... | reverse complement strand
AATGCGGACGTACACCGTCTGGTTCACGTTTCGCATGGCGCCGACGTCGAGACCGACCAGGCCCGCATAGTCGTATCCGATGCCGGTGCGGCCGCTCAACCAGTTCGCATCGTTGAAGCGCACGGAGGACCAGCCGGTGCCCAGCGAGCCGTCCGTCGGGATCAACGCCCGGGCCTCGGCACTCTCGGGCACGAGCACGGTCTGGGTCTGAGAAAGGCTGCTGTCGCTGCTGAGCCCGTACGACAGGTCCACGAACTGGGGCGGATAGTCGGGATAGCCGTGCGCGACCGTCACGCCGTCGGGCTCGACGAGCAACACAGACTCGCCTCCGGCCCGCAGGGAGAAACTCGCATGCAGCTCGCCGGCCGGATCGCGCCGGTCCTTGCCCGAGGCAAAAACCACCAGATAGCCGCCCGGCGGCAGCACCACGGCCGGAAACTCCCATTTCGCCAGGTCGTCTACATCATCGCTCAGGAACCAGCCGTCCAGGTCCAGGGCCTCCTGGTCGGGATTGTGAATCTCGATCCAGTCCGACGCATCGGCCTCCCGGTCCCGCAAGCCCTCCTCGTTCGACGCCAAAAACTCACTGATCACAGGCCCCGCCGCAACGAAACCGGAACTGCCGAGAATCAAACAAACGGCAAACAGACGCGTCCCTGGACCGAGATTCATCTCGTTCTCTTTCTCAACACCACTCCCACGGCAATGATCGAACCAACTTCGGCCCCCTCACCATGTCCCTATTGTAGCAAATCCAAGTCCCCACGACAACCGTCCGCGATGCGCCACCAATGCCGTGCGATAGCGCTTGCCCGCCACTCGCCCGGAACGGTATAATCGCCTGCCGAACACCAGCGGACAGCTCTCTTTGAAGAAGGTGGACGCAACATGAGACGCCCAACGAAAACGCACCCGACATTTCGAACCCTTCTCGTGACCCTCGCTCTGGCCGCTGCCTTCCCGGCAAGCCTGACGGCAAACGAAAGCAGCAAGTACCTCGACGCCGCCCGCGAATTCGCCGACAACGTCCTCAAATACGGCCGGGATACCTACGGCCCCAAGCACACGCCCCTGTTCGTCGACGGCCTCAACATCCACACCCACGAGCCGGTGAAGTGGAAGACACCCAGCGGTGCGAGGTGGATCGTGTCTAACTTTGCCAGCCAGCAGAATCTCCTGCGCACACTCGACGCTCTGACGATGGTCACGGGCGACTCGAAATATCGGCAAGCAGCGGTTGAGGCTGTCACATACGCACTGGAACATCTGCAGAGCCCCAACGGGCTTCTGTACTGGGGTGGCCACATTGCCTACGACGCGCTCGGCGACAGGATCAGCGGCCGCGGTCCAGGAGGCAACCACGAACTCAAGTACCACTTCCCCTACTACGAGCTGATGTGGCAGGTCGATCCCAAGTCCACGAAGCGGTACCTGGAGTCCCTTTGGTCGGCCCACATCCTCGACTGGTCCAACCTGGATATGAATCGACACGGGTCGACGGAGAGAACTCTGGGGCAGCCATGGAACCATGAATATGAAGGAGGCCCGGTTTTCTTCTGGGGGGATGGTCTGACATTTCTTGACGCCGGCAGCGATCTGTGCTACGCGGCGGCAATGCTCTCGAATCTGTCCGGGCAAGAACAGCCGCTCGTCTGGGCCAAGCGCCTGGCCCGCCGCTATGTCGAAACCAGAAACCCAGAGACTGGAATTGGCGGATTCCAGTACAGCCAATGCAGAACGGCGTTTTGCTGCGGGCCATCGATTCGCGGAGATCGTGCCCAGTATCAGTTTGGGGATGATTTCAAAGGCCACTTCGTGGTCGAAGGAACGCTCTTTCCCTGCTACGGCAACACGCCCCAGGTGCCGCCGCGTATCTGCCAATTGTTGCTGGGAGAAAGACTGGGCGCACAGGGAAAGGAATTCACGCAATGGGCCCTGGAAGAACTGACCGCCTGGGGCAAGATCGCGTACCGCAAGGAAGACAACTCGTGGATTCCTATGCTCACTGACGGCACGAGCATGGAAGGGTATGTCTGCCAAAAGGATGGTTATTTCGGGCCCAAGGGCAGAGTCATCACGGCCGGCCGTGCGGGCCCGAGAGATTTCTGGACGTACGCATTGGCCTTTCGGATAACCGGCGATTCCTTTATGTGGGAGATGGCTCGTCATATCGCACGGGGTAATGGCTGGGGCGACATTGGAACAGAGCCGAAAACAGGCTCCCATCTCGACCCAGATACGGATGGCTCAAGTGTGTATGCACTGCTGGGCTTTCTGGAATTGTACAAGAGAGAACCACACGCCGGACTTCTGCAAATGGCCCGGAAGATTGGCGACAATATCCTCGCCGCCCGGTTCCACAAGGGCTTCTTCGTACCAAGCGCAAAGCACATCTACGCCCGCTTTGACAACCTCGAACCACTCGCGCTGTTGCACCTCGATGCTGTTGTCCATGCTCGCTCATCATCCATCCCGTGGGTCTGGCCGAGTTCATCTTTCCTGGCCTGCGAATACTACGGCAGGGGTACCGCCTACGATACCTCTCTGATCTACACGCTCACAGATGCCGCCGAGCCACCGATGACGCCAGGGGTGGCCGCAACGGTTGGTGATCTGGACGAGCTCAGAACGTTGCTCCTGCAAGAACGCGCAGAATCGAAGGAGAGACAGGTAACTTTGAACAGGCTTCTCTCTCGCGCGGCTGAAGCGGGCCATGCCCACATCGTGGAATTCCTCATCGCTGAAGGCGCCCAGATCAACTCGGGGACGACAACCGCACTTCACTATGCCATCCAGAACGGCCATAGAGACATCGTGAAACTCCTCCTGGCCAAGGGTGCGGATGTCAACGCCAGAGACGGTGCCCAACAGACTCCAATTGACATCGCAATGGGGCGGAACCGAAGAGAAATCATCAAACTGCTTCTGGCCCAGGGGGCGACTATCTCTTCGATCCACGTGGCCGCCCAGGCAGGGGATTTGGACAAAGTCAAGGCCTTTCTCCAGGAAGGCGTCGACATAAACCGAGTAGACAACAGAGGTTCGACCCCGCTGCATCACGCGGCCCAGGGAGGCCGACAGGAGGTCGCGGAGTTCCTTATCGACCAAGGGGCAGACATAAATGCTAAGGACAAAGGGGGGTATACGCCGCTGTACTCGGCCATCTGGAGTAACGATGCCAACATGGTGGCATTGCTCGTCGACAAGGGCGCGGATCCCAGTTACACCCCAGAGAAAGACTACCCTCCGTTGCACTACGCCGTCTGGTGGGAGAACACGGACATTGCGAGAGTACTCGTGGATCACGGGGCCAAGTGCGACATCAGAGATCAGGATGGCTGGACCGCGTTCCGCTGTGCCGCCGACGCTGCGAATCAGGATATGATCAAGTTGTTCGCGAGCAGCGGCGTCGATGCTTCCGGCATCCACAGAGCTGCGTGTGTCGGTGACTTGGCTCGTGTGACGGCGCTGGTCGAGCAAGGAACTGATGTAGATGCGAAAGACGACCTGGGCTGGACGCCTCTGTACTGGGCCGCCACCATGGGCCAGGAAAAGGTAGGGGAATTTTTACTGAGCAAGGGTGCAAAAGCCGACGCCGAGACACAAGATGGGGGCACGCCATTACATGCCTCCGCTTACTCGGGTGCATTTCGCCTGGCGGAGCGACTGGTCTCTCAGGGCGCCAACGTAAGCGCCAAGAACAAACGCGGACGCACTCCGCTTCACAGTGCCGCCGCGGCAGGACGCCGACAGGTGGCAGAACTGCTGATTGGCAAGGGCGCCGAGGTCAATGCAGTAGACACAGGCGTCAGAACGCCGCTCCACAGCGCGGCGGTCTACGGCCACGCGAACCTCGCGGAACTGCTGATTGCCGAAGGTGCTAACGTAATGGCAACGGACAGTCGGGAGCGAACTCCGCTACAGTGGGCCGAGGAAAGGGAACACACTGAAGTAGCTGAACTCCTCCGCAAGCAGGAAACGCAGGGCGCGGTTGCAGACAGCAGTGACGCCACTGCTCCCGACAAACCATATGTCGTGCTGGAGCGGGGGGAGGTTCGGGCGGTGATTGTCAATAATGAGGCGGTGGATGACGCCGTGCTGCCGGGGCATCGTGGCGGGTACAGCGGCGTGGCCTCGCTGACGCATCGCGGGCGGGGGGAGAATCTGTTTGTGCCGTTCTACGCGGGGCTGAACTTCGAGCATATTCATGACGGCACCGTCCAGCCGAGGGATATTCTGTTCGAACCGCGGCGGGCGCCGATGGCGATACGGCAACTGGATGCGTACGCCGTGGAGCTGTACCAGCCGCCGACGCCGCACTGGAAGTTGGAGAGTTGGCTGCGGTACGAGCTGCTCGCCGACGGCGCGATCCAGATCACGCTGGAATGCGTCCCGCACGCGCGGACCTTCAAGAACGACTACATCGGCCTGTTCTTCGCCAGCTACATCCACCAGCCCGAATCGTTGGACATCCATTTCCTGGGCCACCCGGCCGACGACATCGACGGCGAGCCGAGGTGGATTCACGGCGTGACGCCCGCTCACGGCACGCTGCCAACCCATCTATCCGTCGACGACCAGCGCAGTTTTGCCCACGACGCAGATTTCCCGCTGACGCTCGTGTTCAATCGCTCGAACTGGCGCTACCGCCAGCCCTGGTACTACGGCGTGAGTCACGGCATGGCCCTGGTGCTGATGTTCCGGCCGCAAGACCGGGTGCGCCTCAGCCAATCCCCTTCCGGCGGCGGCAAAGGCAACCCCGCCTGGGACTTTCAGTGGTTCATCCCGAACTACGAGATCGGCCAGCGCTACCGCTTCGTCATGCGCGCCGCGTACGTCCCTTTCGAGTCATGTGAGCAAATCATCCGAGCCACCGCTGCCCACCGAGCGGCCCTCGGGCACAAATCCGTAGACAAGTAAACCGCAAACAGAAGCATGAAGATGGAGAAACAACAGTGAAGAACCAGACGAGAATCCTGATGTGCATCGTGGCCGTGTTGTTTGCTGGAGGTCTGTGCGTCCAGGCGGCCGAAGTCCCGCAATTCCGCGACCTGTTCAACGGCAAAGACCTCTCCGGCTGGGTCAACGTCAACACCGCTGCCGACACCTGGACCGTCCGCGACGGCACGCTCGTTTGCAGCGGCCACCCCATCGGCGTCCTGCGCACCGACCGGCAGTACGAGAACTTCATCCTGCAAGTCGAATGGAAACACCTCGAGGCCGGCGGCAATTCCGGCACCTTCGTCTGGAGCGAAGGCGTGCCCCCCGAGGGCAAACGCCTGCCCAAGGGCGTCGAGGTCCAGATCCTCGAGCTCCAGTGGTCCGTCCAGCACAACCAGACGGACGCCTACGTCCACGGCGAAATCTTCGGCACGATGGGCCTCAAGACCGTGCCCGACAACCCGCGCGGCAGCCGCAGCAAGTCCGCCGAGAAACGCTGCAAGGGCAAGGGCCAGTGGAACCGCTACACCATCGTCTGCGTCGACGGCGTCATCAAGCTGTCGGTCAACGGAAAATTCGTCAACGGCATCAGCCGGGCGTCGGTCAAGAAGGGCTACATCTGCCTGGAGTCCGAGGGCGCGGAAATCCACTTCCGCAACGTGCGCATCCTGGAGCTGCCCCCCGGCATCACCACCGAAGAGAACACCGCACCGGTGGCAAAGGACAAGAAATAACGCGGATCGATATCGCCCGCGCCGGACCGCTCCGCCGGCGCGGGACGACTACGTACGTCGGGCGCGGCACCCCCGCCTGCCTGCCGCTCAGGCCTTGAGGGCCTTGTTCATGCGGGTGATGGTGTCGTCGACCTCCCGGGTGCTCATCATCCCGATCGTGACGGCGTCCACCAGACCTTTGTCCCACACGAACTTCAGCGACGAGTCTTTCTGGCGGGGCTGGGTCAGCTCGCCGGCCCCGAAGATTTTCATGCCGAGGATGACCTTGCCGTTGGCCCGCGCCTGCTTGAGGACCGGTGCGACCTCTTCCGGCGATGCGTCCATATGCGCGTCCTTGCCGACGTTGTTGATCCGCGCCAGCACCACGTCCACCCACGGGTGCGAGCACGCCACCTTCATCGCGCCGAAGTCGTGACACGAAACGCCGACGGCGCGGACGGCGCCCTTCTCCTTCATCTCGTCCAGTTCGTCGCGGATGCGCTCGTATTGCTGCGGCCACTCGGTGTTGGTCATGCAGTGGATCAGGCAGATGTCGATCACGTCGGATTTCAGCTCCTTGCGGAAGCGATTGACCTCCTCCCTGGCCCCGCCCGAGGGCATGTTCCAATACGCCTCGCGCGGCCAGATCTTGCTCATCACGATGTATTTGTCGCGCGAGACGCCGTCCAGGGCCTTGCGCAGATACGGGTGCGAGCCGTACAAGTCCGCCGCGTCCATGAAGGCGATGCCCTGGTCCACGCTGTGGCGGATCAGTTTCGTGAAGGCCTTCTCGCCCAGCCGGGTATGGGCCGAGGAGCGCGCGCTGCCGTTCCAGCCCGTCCCTTGCGCCAGCCGGGTCGCTTTGATGCCGGTGCGGCCTAACGTCACGATCTCGGTCGTCGCGCCCGAGCCGCCGGACCCGGCCGCCTTCGCCCCCGACAGCCAGCGGGGATCGGCCGCCAACGCACCGGTGCCGGCCAACGCGCTCGTCAGAAAACGCCGGCGACTGCAACCACTACGTGTGTCACTCGAATCTCGCGTGTGTCTATCCATGGGAATCGTTCCTTTCACAAACTGCGATACGTGTGCCTTCACTTTTCCATCCATCACCGCGGGACCACCGTGGCCGCCGCCCCCCTTCCATACGACCGCCCTGCCCCGGCCGGTTCGCTCAAACCGGGCCCCGGTCTCGATCATACTACCCTTTTGCCACCCATTCTTCAACGCTAAACCACTCGCCCTCGGTCTGGGTGACAACCAGGTCAGACCCGCCACCGTCTGCTGGAAATCCGCCGGAGACGGAAAAATCCCTTCGCGCGGGACGGGATTCTCTGCTATGTTAGAAGCCATGCTGTGCCGATGCTCGGCCGGCTCTGAGAACTGGAATTCGCTGCGTTCAGGAGACGAACGATGAGCCACAACACCAACCGACGCACGTTTCTTAAGGGCCTGCTCGGCGGACTGACCGCCGCGACGTTGAACCCCGGCCGCTTTCTCCAGGCCGCACCGCGTCGGGGCAAACCGCTCAATTTCGTCTTTTTGCTCATCGACGACTTCGGCTGGGCCGACCTCGGCGCCAACAATCCCCACTGCTTCTACGAAACGCCGAACCTCGACCGCCTAGCCCGCTCCGGCATGAACTTCACCAACGGCTACGCCGCCAACCCCGTCTGCAGCCCGACCCGCTTTAGCATCATGACGGGGCAGTATCCCTCCCGCGACGATGCCACCAACTGGTTCAGCGGCAAGCGTTCCGGCCGCTTCAATCCCGCCCCGCTCAACGACAAGATGTCCCTCGGACACGTCACGCTCGCCGAGGCCCTCAAAGAGCATGGCTACAAGACCGCGTTTCTGGGCAAGTGGCACTTAGGCAGCGAGGAGAAATACTGGCCCGAGAACCAGGGATTCGACATCAACGTGGGCGGCTGGGCCGTCGGCTCGCCCCGCGGCGGGTATTTCGCCCCCTTCGACAACCCCCGGCTCGGCGACTACCCCAAGGGTTCGCACCTGCCCCAGGTGCTCACCGATAAATCGCTCGAGATCCTCGACCAGTATTACAACGACCCCTTCCTGCTCTACCTGGCCTTCTACTCCGTGCACACGCCCTTGCAGGGCCGCGAAGACCTGGTCGAGAAATACCAGGCCAAGCGGGCCCGCGTGCTGGACGAGACCGAGGCCGAGTTCGGGCCCGAAGAGCAGGTTTGGCCTACAGATAAGGAACGCCGCGTCCGCATCCGGCAATGCCACGCGGTCTACGCCGCCATGGTCGAGGCCATGGACGAGCAGATCGGACGCGTCCTCGACAAGCTCGAGTCCCTCGGCATCGACGACCGCACCGCCGTGGTTCTCATGTCCGACAACGGCGGGCTGTCCACCAGCGAGGGCTCGCCCACCTCGAACTGTCCCCTGCGCGGCGGCAAGGGCTGGCTCTACGAAGGCGGCATCCGCGAGCCCTTCCTGATCCGCTGGCCCGGCGTCGCCGAGCCCGGCTCGGTCTGTGATGTCCCGGTCATCAGCACCGACTTCTACCCGACCATCCTCGACATGGCCGGACTGCCCGCGAAACACGAGCAGCACCTCGACGGCGCGTCGCTCGTGCCCCTGCTCGCCGGCGGCACCCGCATCGAACGCGACGCCATCTACTGGCACTACCCCCACTACGCCAACCAGGGCGGCTTCCCCGGCGGCGCCGTTCGCATGGGCGACTGGAAGCTCATCGAACGCTTCGAGGACGGACGCGTCCACCTCTACAACCTCCGCCTCGACATCGGCGAACGCGAAGACCTCGCCGACCGCCACCCCCAGCGCGTCGAAGAAATGCGCGCCAGGCTCCACGCCTGGTACCAGCAGGTAGACGCCAAATTCCTCGAACCCAAAGGAGACAACCAAACCCCCTGGCGCCCAACGTAGGCGCGCCGACAACGCGGCAGAGCAACAGCGTGCCACCCGATCTCGATTCATGCCCCTCGCATCCTGTAGGGTGTGCCGTGCACACCGTCCCCTCTTGACAGCCAACTGTTTGCGTTGCTGCTCCGGACTATTTGCCGCCCACGGCCTCGCCCAGTTCGGCGATGCGCAGCTCCAGACGCTTGATCTCCCGGCTGATGCTGGGCCGCTGCATCATCACCCAGCCAAAGACGCTGACGAAGCCCACCCAGAGATTGCAGAACAGGAAGAGGGTGGCATGCAGAATCTGAGATCCAGCCTGATCGGTCCGGAAGAATGCGACGGCACTGTAGACAGTCGGGACCACGAGAATGAGGTAGCCTATATATATACCGATCACGACCCAGCGCATTCTCTTGCTGTAGCAGTCTCGAAACCACGCGTACAGGGTCTCTTCCTTTGATTCATCATAAGCTTCCGGGCTGTCGATGATCTTTTTGAGCTGTTCCCGGTCCATTGCTGAACTCCTGAAAAGAAAGTCATTCGTCTACATATTTCTGCCACAGGTGCTTCAACTCTTCCCTGGCATTGTGCAGTCGCGACCTGACGGTCCCCCGGGGAATCTTCAGGGCCGTGCTGATCTCGGTAACGCTAAGTTCCTCGAAATAGTACAGACTCAGGACGACCTGTTTCTTGATGTCCAGTTTCTCCAGCAACTCTCTCACGCCGGTGTCGCCGGCAGTATCATATTGCGGGTCCTCGATTGCCTCCATACCGGCGTGTTTGCGCCGCTGCTCCTTGCGTATCCAGTCAACCGCCTTGCTGGTCGTAATTCGGTAGGCCCAGGCCTTGAAGTGGGCCGGCTCACGCAGCTTCCTCAGCCCCTTGATGATCGTCAGCCAGCTCTGCTGCGTGACGTCCCAGGCGGCGTCCGCATCGCCCACGAGACGATACGCGTGCCGCCAGAGGCGCCTGTGCCAGCGCGAGACCAGGGCATCGAGGGCCCTGGCCCTTCCGGCCTGACAATCGATGACGAGAATCTCGTCAATGATCTGTTCCGATACCTTCGTCATACTACCTATCTTAGACGCTCGGCCAACCCGACCGGCTCATTCTTACTAAAGAAAACGGTGCAAGCAATACCCGCAACCGCCACCTGCTGACCGACATCTGCGAGCAGAAGGCCGGGTGAATCGACGCTACATTCACGCCCCCGAGCGCCAGCTACCGATTTCTCAGGCGCCAGGCAAGAGCGCGACACATCCGCACGGTCCATGTCTCTTTCTCTAAGTAATAGCGGACGGTTCCCACCGGCGCGCCTACGCCTTGCCCAAACCGAACCGGCAATACAACCCACTCAACATAAACCCCGGATAAAAAAGCACTTACGCAACACGGAGCCGCGAGACTTGTTGCGTCCCTGGCCACCAAAGCGAGCGCAAATTCGGCGTGCCCCCGCCAAGCAACAGGCGCATGTCGCGACGCCGCCACAAAAAGAACGAAAAAAATGGAAATGACACATAAATTTAGATATTTTACCCTTGACAGGCCGACGGCGTTTTGGTAAAAATCCCTATAGGAGTAGTGAGGGTTTGGGATATTTTGGCTTCCGGCACGTCTGAATTCCCCCGTTAGAGGTGAGTGAGTTTGTCTTGGCGAACTCGTGCGGAACAAGGAACCATTTGTTCGGATCGCGGGCGACCCGATCTGCGCCCGAGGTGTGCGCCGACCGGGCCGTTGCTGCGGCGAAAGGATCAGGCTCTCTAACGTAACGCGAGTATTGCGAACCAGGCTGGGTTCAGTTTTCGCAGCCAGAGATGATGAACGAGCGACGTCTCGACAGGCCAGATGAAGAGCAACACTGCCACGAGCGACGCTCGCAAAATGACCAACAGAATCATAGATGAGCAGGAGGGCAAAACATCACATCGGCATCAAGAAGTGGCGGGATCGGCCGGCTGCGACCACGGCGGATTCCCTGAGAGCGTTTGTGGATCGCAATCAACTGCAATGTAATGAATTGAAAGGGTGATGAAATGAGGACGAAAAGACTGGCTTCGATCGCAATGGTGGCCTTGCTGCTGCTGTCCGCACGTCCGGCCGCGGCGGCCGACTATAGCGGCATTTACTGGAGGGCGAATGATGGAATTCACCGAGCGAACCTGGACGGCGCAGATGCGGACCTGGTGTGGGCCGGCGCCGGCGGCCCGGGAATCGCCGTGGATGAGCAGTCCGGCGAGATCTACTTGGGTACGGGCTCGACCATCGTTAAACTACAAAACAACGGTTTGTACTTGGGTTACCTGTACACCGCCGGCGGTCATGTCCAGAATATCGCCCTGGACAGTGGCTTCCTATACTACAATTCGTTGCCCGACTCGGGCAGGCAAGGAATCGGGAAGGTAGCCACAGATGGTACGATGCAGTGGCACTTCAGTGGCGATTTCGGTCGTGACTTGACGTTCGATTCCACGAACCAGGAGATCTACTACCACTCATCCGCCAACCGTCGCCTGTGGAAAATGAGCGCCGACGGGCCCGGGCCTCAATTGGTCGATGGAGACGCCTACGGGGGGAGGCAGGCTATGGCCCTAGACGAAGCGAATGGTTGGCTCTATTTCGACCGCCCTGGCTTCATTTGGCGAACCATCCTCGCTACAAACTACAGCCAGTGCATATGCCCATTCATCGAGCCTGTGTCGAGCTTGGACTTTGACCCTTCCAGCAACACGCTCTACTACGGTACGTTGGGGCCGTCCGGGGTCATCGGGACGATTAACCCCTACACCCAGGAAAATCGGGTGCTCGTTTACAATATCCCGTATCTCCAGGCCATAGACGTCGTCGGCTCGGCTCCCATCCCGGCACCGGGCGCGGTCCTGCTGGCGAGTCTCGGCACCGGCCTGGTCGGCTGGCTGCGAAAGCGACGCCTCGTCTAACGTCAGGAACCGACGGTCTCTACGCTGCGATGTATCGCAGATAAAAATCAGCGAATGGTGCGGAAGACGGTCGCGGCACGCAGGGCAAGCCCAAAAGCGCGTCTCGCGGCCGTCTTCCATGCCCACAAGCCCCCTGCACTTGCTGCTCTCGTCCTCACCCGGAGCCGCAGAGCCTCAAAAGGTCTACCCCTCCCGCTCTTCTCCACGTCTCCACGCCCCGGCCCGCGAATGTCTTTCCTGCGACCCCTCCCGCCAGCAGAGCCTGCGAAACACGAAAGCCCCCTGATGTTTCCAGCGAGTCTCACAATCTTGTCAATCTTGTAAATCCTGCCTGAATCCCTTTTGTTGGACATGATTAACAAGATGAACAGGATTTTGAGAACAGGGATGCCGTACGCGGCGCGCGGATGGATTGAGGAATCAGCAGCCCTGAAGCTGGGAAGAAGCCGTAGGAAGTACCGCCGCCGTTTCGAACATACCGCGCAATCCTGTCAATCTTGTAAATCCTGTCTGACTCCCTTTGGTTGGACATGATTAACAAGATGAACAGGATTATGCCGGACTGAAAACGCCAAGCACTTCTCTGGGATTGGTTATGGATGATTGATGATTGATTGAGCAGCAAGCGGGGTCAACTCTTGACTCTTGACGCGCGGGACAGATCCGGCAAGCGGGGTCAACTCTTGACTCTTGACGCACGGCACAGATGCGGCTTTGTCGCCTGGGCCAATCCGCCTGGGCAACGAGTTGCTCATCCTACGAGGCTACCCTTGGCGTTCTTGGCGAGAGAGGAAACGGTGTGCGGGGCACGCGCTACGCGTTTTCCCGTCCTAGCGCGTAGCCGTTCACCGCATAGAATCCGCGTGGGTCCGGCGGGTCGGCCTCATCTACTCTTCTACCCATCTATTCGTCCACCCGCCCCCGCTTCTACTTTTTCGGAAAAAATCAATATTTGCCTTGACAACCAATTTCATACTTCGTATGATGGTCTATGAACGAAATATTACTCGTGTAAGGTTGAGACTATGAGCGAGCCAATCATGGATCATCCATTCAAAAAGGGGAAAAGCTATGACAACGGCAGCGCAGATTCAAGCCAATCGTACGAACGCACGGAAGTCGACGGGGCCGCGGACTGCTGAGGGTAAGGAGAAGGCTTCGCAGAACGCTCTCAAGCATGGTCTGCGGGCGAAGCAGGCGGTGATTCCGGGGGAGGACCCGGCTGAGTTTGAGGAGCATCGCGAAGAGATGTTAGCGGAGTTGGTTCCGGCCGGGGCGGTGCAGACGATGTTGGCCGAGCGGGTCGTGCACCTGTCCTGGCGGCTCAAACGGGCCGAGCGATTTGAGAACGAGGCGTTTGACGCGCTCTACCTGCAAGAGGCGGTCAGCGGCTACGGCCGGACGGTCCGCGCGGAGATGGCCGGAGCCGCCGAGGACGAGCCGCACCGGACGGCCCAGGACCTGATCGTCGGGCGAGTGGTGGTCCAGGATTGTTACGGGAGGATGGTCCTGGACCGACTGCTGACGTACGAACGTCGCATCGAGAGCAGCCTCTACAAAGCCATGCGCGAGTTAGAGCGGCTAAAGCGCCTGCACCACCTCGCCCCGCCGACGGAGAACGGCACGGCGCAGAGCCAAACCCAACCGCAGGCCGCCACGCCGACGGAAGAACCGACGCCGCCAGGCCAAAGCCCGGCCCGACCGCACCCCGCAACGCCGGCCGCACAACCAACGTCGGAACCCGCCCCACCGCCAAGCGACGACACACTGCGCCAAACGAACCCAATCAACGCGGGCGAGGCGCTCTCCATTGCCGATTGCGAATTGCGGATTGGAGATTCGCAGCGGGATGTGGCGCAAGAGTCGAAGGGAAAAATGCCAAACGAAGCCAATTTGGCGACGGCGATGGCGCACCAAGGAGACACGGAGACCACCGAGATTGACGCGGGCACAGCGTTGAAAAGCAATTAGGCGCCATGCTCTGCGGGCTCTGTGACTCTGTGGTGAACGAGGACGGTGGGGCAAGCCCCACCCTACGATTCGGTTGCCGCGGTGCAGGAGCCTGCGAGGACAGCACCTGTGACGAACGAAGCCAATCGACGCAGCCGAGATTGCCGCGTCGCTGGGCTCCTCGCAATGACAGAGACCGCCTCGGGACCAACTACGACAAACGAAGCCAATGTGGCAACAGGTCGTTGCGTCCTGCCGCTGCGAACCGGGGCGCAGAACTGATGCGGGCCACTCGCGGACACGCCGAGATCAGTCGGCCGGCTTTAGGACGACCGCTTGGAGGTTCATGGCCTGCCATTGGCCGCGCACGGGCTTGATGCTCAGCTCGGACGGGCCCTTGCGGCTGATCTCGACGGTACCGAGCTTGGTCGTCTTGAAGTCCTCGTAGCTGCCCGTATTGGGGGCCTCGGCGATCTGTTTTTGGCCGGCGAGGGTCACCTCGAACTTGCTGCCGGAGGCGGGACAGGCAATGCTGGTGACGACGTCAAAGCGGCCCGGCTTGACGATCTTGAACTGCCAGCTTATCCAGTCGCGGTCGTCGAGCCAGAAGCCGATGTTGGGCTTGCCGTACTTGGACTCGACCTGCGGCATCTGGCCGCCGCCGACGTCGTGGATGTCCGCCATGGGGGCGGGCAGGGTCACCGTCCCGTCGGCCGCCTGCTTGGGCAGGACCTTCTCGATGTCCAGCTCGCCCCGGACCCGCATCACGATGACCGTATCGATCGGGTCGAGCGGCTGGGCCGGGACCTCGATGACCACACCGTCGGCGTCGGCGCGGGCCTCGAGCGTCGCGTCGTTGGCCAGCAGCCGGGCGCGACGAACCTGGTTGCGCAGACCGGGAACCAGCAGTGTGCCGTCCTCGGGCCAGTCAAAAACGTGGAGATAGAGCGTGGTCCCCTCGTCGCGCACCTTCTTCGTACACCGTCCCCAGGCCAGGCGCGAAAACGGGCTGGCGGTGGTGGCGTAGATGGACCGGCCGTTGACGTCCATCCATTTGCCGATTGCCTCGAGCCGCTCGACGCTCGGCTGCGGGATCTCGCCCAGGCAGGTCGGGCCGACATTCAGGAGGTAGTTGCCCCCTTTACTCGCAATATCGACGAGGTTGCGAATCAGCGTCTCGGTGGGCTTCCAGTTATGGTCGTAGCTCTTGAAGCCCCAGGTGCCGTTCATGGTCATGCAGGTTTCCCAGTCGCGGCCGGGGATGCCGGTGGCCGGGATGTGCTGTTCGGGGGTGCTCAGGTCGCCGCCGTAGCCGCCGCCGAGGCGGTTGTTGGTGATGATGCCCGGCTGGAGCTCGATCAGCGGCAGGAGCATGTCGGCCCGCTGCTTGTTCATGTTCGTGGGCGTGTCCCACCAGAGGATGGCGAGCTTGCCGTAGTTGGAGAGGATCTCGGCCACCTGGGGCGCGGCGATGTTGCGGATGTACGCGTCCATGTCACCGTCCTGGGCCGGGTCCCAGTGTCCGCCGGCGGCGGCCCCGCCCGGATGGTTCCAGTCCTGGGCCTGGGAGTAGTAGAAGCCGAGCTTGAGGCCGTGCTGGCGGCAAGCCTCGGCCAGCGGCTTGAGCAGGTCCTTGCCGTACGGCGTGGCGTCGACGATATCCCAGTCGGTCACCGCCGAATCGAACAGCGCGAAGCCGTCGTGGTGCTTGGAGGTAATGACGATATACTTCATGCCGGCTTGCTTGGCCAGCCGCACCCAGGCGTCGGCGTCGTAGCGGACGGGGTTGAACTGTCCGGCGAACTGCTTGTACTCGGCCACGGGGATCTTGCCGCGGTTCATGATCCACTCGCCGATGCCGGGAATCTGCTTGCCCTTGTAGATCCCGGCCGGCACGGAATACACGCCCCAGTGGATGAACATCCCAAAGCGCGCCTCGCGCCACCACTTCATGCGGGCGTCACGCTGCTCGGCCGTCTCGCCGGGCTGCCCGACAATCTCCTGCGCCGGCACGGCTGTACACAAGATTGCCATCCATACCAAGGCGGCCGTCAAGGCGCGCCGCGTCCATCCGATCCGAGGGGAACTTTGCATGCTGGAATCCTCCCTGCGATCCGCCGGCGGCCGTCAGTCGAGCCGGATGCCCTTCTGGTGCAGCCACTGCTTCAGATCGCCCATTTCATTGTTGAACACTTCGTTGTCGTAATTCTCTTCGAGCTTCACGATGTTCTCGGCCAGCTCCGGCTCGTCCTGCACGACTTCGCTGAGCTTGCGCTCGAACTCGTCGGCCATCGCGCGCAGGTCGTCGATCTCAACGTGCACGCCGAGCATGCCGGCGATGCGCCGCGTCACGGCGTCGATGCACTTGGGGTTGTTGCCCTGTACGTACGCCGGCACCGTCGCCACCAGGCTGACCATGTCGACGCCGCGTTCCCTGGCCCGGGTCGTCAGATACGTCACGATGCTGGCCGGGCCCTCGTAGTCGCTGAACTTCACGCCGTAGTCGTCGAAGCGCGGCTTGAGCCCGGCGTCCGAGACCGAGCAGAAAAGTTGCGGGTCGCGCGTGTGCGGCACGAGACCGGCGACGCTGCCGATGAAATAGACCATCTCGACGCCGCACTCGCGGCAGACGGCGAAAATGCTATCGGCGTACTCCTTCCACCCCACGTTGGGTTCCTTGCCCGAGAACAGGATCAGGTCCGCGTTCTCAGCGGCGTAGAACGAGTTTTCGGGAAAGTCGAAGGCGCGAATGAGGCCCTGGCGCATGCGACAGTGCGGCCGGAAAAGGCTGGCGATTTCCATCGCGCCGGGGAAGTTGTAGATGTAGAACCCCTCCGGCTCGATCTCGGCAAAACGCCGCGCCCCCAGACGCTCGATCAAAACCTTGATCGTTCCCGTCGAAACGTCGCCGCCGTCCATCCACCCCGAAAAAGACAACAACAGCCGGGGCGTGCGAAACGTCGGCGTCTCGTATATTCGCAACTTGTCCGATCCCATCCAATTGCCCTTCCAAACACCACCTGCACTCAACTCCGCCTGCCCACCTATCTTAAGCAACCCCCGCCCACCTCGCAAGAGCAAATCCGCGGACGCATAATGAAGACAGAAAGAATCCGAATATAGATCACCGTCCCGCCGGTAGTGATCGAGTCGAACACCTCGAATACAGGATGGACATGGCGCATCGAGCCAGGCAACTACAGGGGCGATCAGAGTCGACAGAGAAGAAAGTAGAAGGGCCGGCGGCTCCGTTCTTCGCCGGCCCTCGTCTGGGTGCCACGTGGGTGAGATGTCTTATGGCTTGACGGCGCGGCGGTAGATGCGGAGGTCGTCGATTTGGCCGGAGAAGGAGCGGTTGGGGGTGGCTCCGGCACCGATTATCAAGGGGGCATCTGGTATTGCCAGTTCCGCTTGTTCGTCCCGGGCGGCCTCTTGTCCGTCCACGTACAGGATGCGGTCGCTGCCGTCCCAGAGAAGGCCGATACGATGCCACTGGCCGTCGGTGATAACCACATCGGAAAATAGCGGTGCTCCATTTCCCGCAATGGAACTCAGCGCGGTCATCAAGCTGCCGTCGGCCGGATTGGTATAGAGCCAGTCGGTGGTGCCACAAGAGACAATGACTTGGTCCGCCGCGCCGCCCTTGACCCAGGCCAGAACGCTAAACGGTCCGGCGCTCAGTTCCGACACCGGATTGATCACGACACAGTCGTCGACGCCGTCTAACGCAAGTGCGCCACCGACCATCCCTCCATCCGGCAGCCAGACCGGATCACCCAGCGCCGTCCCGTTATTGTCACCGGCACTGTCGTAGGCGACTGTGCCGCCTGCCTCGTCGAGGGCCCAATGCGCAATCAGCGTCGGATCGACCAAGGGTTCTTCGTCCTCCAGGTACTCGGCCAGGACGAAAAGATCCTGCTCATCCACGATCCCATCGCCCCAGGCGTAGGGACCGATGTCACACACCGAATCACTCTGACTCCAATGCTGCGTCAGTACCACAACGTCCGTGCCGTTAACTTTGCCGTCGCCGTTGAAGTCAGTAACTGGCAGGATGGGCGCTTGCCAGTTATTCCAGTTGCCATTGTCTAGAGTCAAGAAATAGAACATTGAGCCATCCGGTGACACGCGAGGGTAGAGTGCATTCGAAGGACCATTCAACGTTGATCCAAGATTCACAGGCGTTTGCCAGGAGTCCGAATGACTTGTTCGTCTGGTCATCCACATGTCAGAGCCGCCATAGCCACCCGGGCGAGGAGGTCTCGGATCCCAAGGATCGTCGGAGAAGAAGAGCAACAGCCCATCGGGTGATAAGGACAGTGCACATTCATCATATTCAGTGTTCACCACTGGGCCAACATTCACCGGCGTAGCCCATACGTCCTCTCTTGTCACGCGTTTTGCCACATAGACATCAGAGCGACCATATCTGTCTGGACGACCTGACCAGAAGTAGAATTCCAGCCCGTTCGCCAAAATCCAAGGGTTGGCATCGTTAGAAGAACCGTTTATCGTCGATCCCATGTTTACTGCTGGTCCCCAAGGGTCCTTCTTTGTTGTTCGTGTCGTCATGTATATATCGGCCTTACCGTAACCGCCGTCTCTATCTGAGCTGAAGTAGAGCGTTAGGCCGTCAGCGGAGATACATGGAGAGCCGTCATCTTTTAGGCTGTTGAGGGCCGTGAGATTCTCCGGAGGACCCCAGTCTTTTGTTGTCGAAGCACGTTTGAGCACCCACAGGTCAAAGGCACCCTGCCCTTCGGGCCGGTTTGAATCAATGTATATTTCCAGCCCATCAGTGGAGAAACAACAGATATCATCATGCGCGGGATCAATGACCGGAATGACCGACTTCAAGTTCACCGGCTGGCCGAACGTGAAGTCGGCGCGCGCCGACGGTGCCTCAAAACCCAGCGCCAGGAATATTCCCAGCAGTGACGTTACCGCCATCGGAACTTCAAACAACTTCATTTCACACCTTCCCTTCTGCCCGAAGGCAACAGACATCGTTGGAATCTTATTGACAGGTCTTTCTGCAGAAAAGACGAGTTGACGATTGAATGGCAAGTCGATCAGACGCCTGAGCTTGCGCGGCGCCGTGAACTGCGAATCTAAAGACTGCGCCCCGCCGGCGACGGCCGACCACCGTTTCATGTCGGCATTCGCTTCGCGCCGGTTTCCGAGGTAACCATGGTATAGGGCCCGAGTGGAGTAGGCGTACGCGTCGTTGGGATCGGCCTGGATCCTACGGGTGTAGAAGGCCACCATCTCGCGGAAGTGCCCGGTGAGAGTCTGGGCAGGGCTAAGCGCGTCGACGGTCGGGATTTTCGGATCGATATGAGCGGCCCAAATCTGGCGGTACGGCGGGCCCAGGCAGATGGCCAGATCTGTTCCTTGGGGCGACCACGAGGCGCTTCTCACTTGGCCATCAACTACACGACTAAGTTCTTCTCGACGCATGTTGTATATCCAAAGACCGGTTTTTTCGTTCGCAGAGCCAATTCCGCCCACACAAACCTCGCCACCGCTGGGGGACCAGGCAGTCAACCCCCACGGCAACGAGGGAAGCTCGCGCTGCACGAGAGGCGTTTGCGAAGCTAAATCCGCGATGATAAGTCGGCCGGCTTGCAAGTACGCCACATAGTGATTGTCCGGAGAGACTGAGGCCAGGGTTCTCGAACACTTCATGATCTGGTTTGGCTCGGGGGACGGCTCTGTCAGAGAAAGCGAATAGAGATAGCCCTCTACCCGCGACACGTAGTAAAGATGTCTGCAATCATGGCCCCAGGAGGGCCAACTGCCCTTGGCCAAACGCCTGGGTTCGGTACCGTCCGACCTCATGATCCAGACTTCTTCATCGGCCACCGGCCGATGCTGGTCGATGCCCTCAGCCTCGGTTAATTCCGCAAGCTTCAGGAGTTGGCAGTCACGTACGAAGGCGATCTGCTTGCCGTCAGGGGACCACCTCGGGTCTTTGCCGGGGACAATCAGCAGGTCGGTCTCCTGGGTCGCGCGGTCATAGAGCGCCACTCCGCTATAGCCATGAACGCCCAGGCTAAAAGCCAACTTCGTCCCGTCCGGCGACCATCGGGCGCTGAACCCATTGGTGGTCACACGGTAGGCCTTGGCCGAGAGACTGCGATGGGTCTCCTCGGCCTCCAGCATGGACAGGAAGGCAGCGCCCTTGGGCTCGCTGCCTGGTGGATGCCACGACCGGCCGGCCTCCAGAGTCTCAAAGACGTATGTCATGGACCACGCGTCAAATTCGCGGCGTGCCTCGGGCCCGAGAGCAATGATCTGGCGGAACAGTGTTGTTGCCTGTTCGTACTCGCCGAGGGCTGTCAAAGCGCCGAACGTGTGGTGCTGAAGTACGGTATTGTCCGCCGAGTGCTTCAGGCATTCCTCTGCTTCCGCGATGACCCGTTCGTAATCACCCATGCGCAGGAATGCGTCTGACCGCTGGACGAGCAGGTCGAGGTACTGCGGCTCGGCCGGCGATGTGAGTCCGAGTGCGAGCTCGTAGTCTTCGATTGCCTCTGGATAACGACCCAGCTCGCGCCACGCGACGGCACGTAAAGAGTAGCCCAGGGGGTCTCTGGGTCGCAGGATGGTCATTACCAGCGCATCGTCCTCCAACTTTTCGTACTTGCGCGAGGCGTAGTACGTAAAAGCCCGCAGCCGGCGGGATTCATAATGGCCGGCATCCAGCTCCAACGCCCGATCAAGGGCAGAAAGCTGTTCCTTGACGGTGACAGCGGTCATGGCCCGCAGGAAGTATGCTTCAGCCGTTTCGGGAAGCAATGCCTCGGCCTGCTCGCGGTGCTCTTTGATTTCCTGGAGTCTCTCGGCGTCCGGCGACATGCTCTCCCAGAGGATGCGGGCCAGCAGCGAGTGGGCCGTGCCAGCGATTTCGGGTGAGTCGTCGAGCAGGTCTTCGAGTACGGCGGCGGCTTCCTCTGAGCGACGGTTGTCCACGAGAATGCCGGCCTGAAGCAGCCGGGCTTCGGGCCCCACGTGTTTACTTGTAAGGATGGGCCTGAGGGTCTCCAGGGCGGCGTCGCGATCGGCGCGGGCGTACTGCTCGCGGGCCTCGGACAGAATGCCCTTGTCCCGAAAGCCCTCGGCCTCGACCAACTGGAGTCGGTCGCGACCCCACATGGACAGAATGACGCTCACAGCAATCGCCGCGGCCCCAATCGTCAAAAGGACGCTGGCTTGAACTCGATGCCGATGCAGGAACTTCCCCAGACGGTACGTAGCGCTGGGCCCGCGCGCCAGGACCGGCTCACTGTCCAGATGTCGCTGGATGTCCAGCCCAAGGGCGCTGGCCGTCTCGTACCGACGAGAACGGTCCTTCTCCAGCGACTTCATGACGATCCAATCCAGATCGCCGCGAACGGCTTTGCTCAACACATCGGGAGTCGAATTGCGATGCCTGGCGATCTCAGTCAGCGTTTCCCCCAGCGTGCTGAGCTTGGTAGAAGGCTTAGTAGGCTCCGCTTCGCGGATGATGCGCTGCATTTCGAGATAGCCCACCTCGCGCAGTTCCTCCTCGCTGAACGGCGTGGTGCCAGTCAGCAATTCGTAGAGCAGCACGCCCAGCGAGTAAATGTCGCTGCGCGTGTCGATGTCCAGGTCGTTGAGCTCCGCCTGCTCGGGACTCATGTAGGCCGGCGTGCCGATGATGTGGGCGTAGCGGGTGAAGAGCGTCTTTTCGGTGAGCTTCTGGTTGGTGGCCTTGGCGATGCCGAAATCGATGACCTTGGGGACGGGCAGGCCGTCATGCATCGTGACCATGACGTTCGACGGCTTGATGTCGCGATGAATAATCCCTTTCTGGTGGGCGTGCTGAACGGCGTTGCACACCTGAAGGAACAGCGCCAGCCGGTCTTTGGTGCTCGCATTGTTCTTATCGCAGTATTCGGTAATGGCGACGCCGGTAACTAACTCCATGACAAAGTAAGGCCGGCCGGTCTCGGTGGCGCCGGCGTCGAGGACTTTGGCGATATTGGGATGATCCATCAGCGCCAGCGCCTGTCGTTCGGCCTCGAAGCGGGCGATGACCTGGCGCGTGTCCATGCCCAACTTGATGATCTTCAGGGCGATCTTCCGCCGGATGGGCTCGGCCTGCTCGGCCATATAGACCACTGCCATCCCGCCTTCGCCGATCTTTTCCAGCAGCTTGTAGCGCCCAATGACCGTGCCGGGGCCTTCGCTCAAGGGCGAATCGTCCGGCCGCACGTCGGGGTCGATCACCGGCGCTTCGAGGAAGTCTCCGGCGTCACGGTCCGATGCAAGCAGGGACTCGATGTCGGCTCGCAGCTCCCGATCGTCGGCGCACACTCCATCCAGATAGGCGGACCGCTCGGCGGGAGCCTCCATCTCGACGGCGGTGTTGAATATCTCTTCCCTGTTGATCTTGCGTTTGCTCACGGCGTGCTCCTGCGCAAATCCAGCCGACTCCATCAGTCAATGCGACGTTCCGGCCCGGCCGGGATCAAGAATCCGGCAAAAGAATCCAGATTTTTCGAAAATCAAAGGAAATGGCGAGAGCCAATCACGTCAGCCGCGCGCTCCAATTTCCCGAAAGAGCCAGGCGCGAGCGTATCTCCAGTGGCGTTTCGCCGTGGGCGGAGAAATCCCCAGAATCCTCGCGGCCTGTTCGGTGCTCAAGCCGGCAAAGTAGCGCAGCTTGATCAGCTCGGCCTTGGCGGGGTCGGCGTCGGCGAGTTTGGTCAGCGCTTCGTCCAGCGCGATCAGATCAACCGATGGTCCCTCAAGGGCCAATTCGGCGTCATCAAGGCTCACCCGCGTATGCCGCCCCCCGTGCTTGACGCGCCGTTTTCGTCGAGCGTTCTCCACGAGAATCCGCCGCATCGCTTCTGCTGCCGCCGCAAAGAAATGTCCCCGATTGTCCCAACCCTCCGATGTGTCCCCCACCAGCCGGATGTAGGCCTCGTGGACAAGCGCCGTGGCCTGGAGCGTCTGACCGGGTGGCTCATGCGAGAGCTTCTGGGCGGCGAGCAGACGCAGTTCCTCGTACACAAGTGGCAACAGTTCGTCCGTAGCCTTCGCGTCCCCCCGCTCAATGGCGTTCAAGATGCGCGTGACGTCACTCATGACAACTCCCCACCGTTGGTGCCCATCCGGCCCCTCTATTCTCCCAGATAACCACAGATTTTCAAGTATCAGATGTACCGAAACCGAAAAAACCGGCGGCGCAGTCGGCGAACAAAAGTGCCGAATTCTTCGAAGGCAAGCTTAACGACGCGCGCCTCTACGACCGGGCCCTTTCGGATGAGGAGATCGGACGATTGGTACAGACGGGCCAGTGAACGCGCGACGCAAGAGAGGCACCGCCGGCGGGACCGGCAAATTCGGCGGCAACGGTAGCGGGGCATGGATGGCTTGCTTCGCAGCTCAGATCCCTCACCGGCGGCGGCGACGAGGAGGAGAGACCTGATCGGCCGGCGCGCGTGAAAAACATCCTGACAATTGCGGACTGGGCCATACAACGCCGATTCTGCCACCGTTGCGAAGGCAGGGGTCCAGGAAATTACCGGAGCTTCCTGGATTCCCGCCTGCGCGGGAATGACGAAGATGCGGCCTCCCAAGACAGTGAACCAGCTCCAATAGCCGTACCGGCGAACTTTCACAGACACACCCGGTGCGCGCCGGTGAAATACACTGGCCTTGGGAGGGCGTGGTGTGTATAATAGGAAGAGCGTGTGATCCATCCGGCACCGCGTTTTTGCTTCGTGTTTTTCGGCTCTCTATTTGGGCAAGCGGCCGCGCCGTTTGCGGGGGTGAGAGCGATGAGGAAAATCGAAGTCAGGGATAAGACCCACATCAAGGAGCTTCTGTACGGCGAGCACGTCCTCGGGATCAAGGGGGCCCAGTTTCGCGGCTTCGGAGGTTTTCAACTCTGGTGGTACGACCGGCATCGGGGCGTCTGCGACTGCTGCGATTCGCACTGGTCCGATCCGCGCAAGCACGTCACCCACTACGACCTCGACAAGGCTGCGAAGATCCTGTGGCGGCATCGCCGCGATCTGTATGTGCGCACGCGGCACGCAGAGCAAGACCATGGAATCCAGATCATGGAGCACCTGGAAGACGGCCGCGGGCGCTGAGGCGCCGCGCGGGAGGAAAACGCCGCGACGGCAACCGAGGTGCGATTAGGGAGTGCTGTTGATGTTTCGAAAGGAGCCGAGCATGGAACCTGTCAAGAACGGCCAGATCCTGTATTGCGAGAACTGCGGCGTCGAGCTCAAGGTCGTCAAGGATTGTGACGCGAGCTGCATCTGCAAGATCATCTGCTGCGACCGGCCCATGAAGCTCAAGGAAGAAAAACAGCCCAGGCAGGCTTGACCCGGCGGCTCGGACCTGCACCGCGTTGCCGAGACAGGATGGCGCGAGCATAAGAAGAAAGGCCGGCAAGCATTGCGTGCCTGCCGGCCCAGCCTTGCGAAACGCGCCCGGCAGAATTCGAACCTGCAACCTTCGGATTCGAAGTCCGCACAGGCGTTTCGTAAATCCTTGTGAGTAAATGACTAATGAAGGAAGAACAAGAGCTTATGATGCAGGCCGAGGAGCAGCCGAGAGCCAACCGAGCGCCGGAAGTGCGCGGTTGGTGCAAGGGTGAGTGCAGCTCACTGGCTCATGTAATCCACTTTGTTCAATCAGGGCTCTTGCCTGGCAGTCTTCAATTCAAATCGTCACGTTCAACATGTTGATCATGATACGCACGAATTGGCTACGCTCTGGCTACAGTGACATCCTTGGTCAAGCAGAAAAATCGTCGGCAATCCACTGCACTGGAGCGCCCTGAAATCACTGATTTTGGGCCCGGATGATGGTATGCACCCTACGACAGTTTTACTCCCCCGTTCTCAGAAGGTATTATGGAGAATGCAATGGTGAGTCCAGAAGACGTGAAAGCCAACTACACAATAGCAGCTAACCGGGAAGAATCAGGAGACGAGCGATGAAGAAATCCATCGGGTCCTTGCTGTGTCTCGTCGGCATCCCAGCCTTTGCCGCAAGCTACAACATCGAGAGCCACCGTGTGTTCGGTCCTGAACACGCCGGCCAATACAAACACCCGGCGTCCATCACACAACTTGCCAGCGGCGATATCTACATTGCCTACTACGGTGGTTCGGGGGAGTACGGCGACGACACTGCCGTATACGGTTCCCGTCTCACAACGGGCGAGACCCAATGGACCATACCCAAGGTCATCGCAAATACACCTGACCGAGGCGAAGGGAACCCGGTAGTGTGGCAGGCCCCCGACGGGCGGGTGTGGCTCTTCTACGTGAACCGGTATGGCAAAACTTGGTCTCATGCGCGAGTCAAGGGGAAACTATCAGACGATGGAGCGACAACATGGTCGGATTCTTTCATGCTTACCTTCGAAGAAGGAACCATGGTTCGGGGCCAGCCCATCGTCCTGAACAACGGCGACTATCTTCTGCCCATGTACCACGAGACCGGCGAAGACCGCGAGAAAAGTGAGGCCACAACATGTTCCTACTTCATGCGTTACAACCCCAAGACCAAGGCCTGGACTGAAACGAACCGAATCAAATCCCCCACGGGCAATCTGCAAGCCCAGGTGGTCCAGCTTACCGACAAATACGTGATCGCCTATCTCCGCCGAGGTGGCGACTACTTGCCCACCGACTGCGGCTACATGCTGCGCTCTGAATCCCGAGACGGCGGTTACACATGGAGTGATGCCGTGGAGACAGAATTTCCTAATCCAAATTCGGCCATTGACTTTATCAAGCTGCGGAACGGCCATCTGCTGCTCATCTATAACAACAGCATGAACGATCGCACACCTCTGACCGTTGCGGTCTCGACAGACGGCGATAGGACCTATCCCTATCGGCGCGATATTGCGGGCGGTGACAACACGTTCGCCTATCCCTACGCGATTCAGACCCGTGACGGCAAGATCCATGTCATCTACACGACAAATACACGGACGACGATCATGCATGCCGTGTTCGACGAATACGCCATCATCGGTTCTCCACCCGAGCTGTAGTCGGGGACGTGACCCTGTATCTTTATCACCGCGGGCAAAGAGAATGGCCGTGAA
>Ga0272442_10002675_pt1 | contig 25563 bp, 28 predicted proteins | sample SSMForm2O_FD_200262 | JGI IMG/M metagenome (GOLD analysis project Ga0272442, IMG submission 200262) | Marine sediment archaeal communities from Little Sippewissett salt marsh, Falmouth, MA, United States - SSM-Form-2O | ecosystem: Environmental > Aquatic > Marine > Wetlands > Sediment ... | reverse complement strand
GAAATGGGCAAATATCTAGATAAAAACGGCAAGAATGAATCCTTTGTTCATACTGCTTATAAAAAAGAACTGCCCATTTTTTGTCCTGCATTTTCAGATTCAAGTGCAGGTTTTGGTCTTGTTTTTCATCAAACTGATAAAAAAGAACACATTTCAATCGACTCTGTTAAAGATTTTAGGGAACTAACAGAGTTAAAAGTTAAATCTAAAGAAACTGGAATTGTAATGATCGGTGGAGGAGTTCCAAAGAACTTTGTTCAAGACACAGTTGTTGCCGCAGACATTATTGGTGTTGATGCACCTATGCATAAGTATGCAATTCAGCTGACTGTTGCAGACGAGCGAGATGGTGCACTTTCAGGATCTACTCTTAAGGAGGCGAACTCTTGGGGAAAGGTTGACCAAGGATTTGAACAAATGGTATTTGGAGAGGCAACTGTTACTTTTCCTTTGCTTGCAAGCTATGTTTATCATAAAGGTAGTTGGAAAGATAGAAAAGCAAAAAAACTAAACCAAGCATTATAAAATTGGGTTTATAGAGTAAGTGGATGTAAAAATGGAGCAGATAAAAAATTCAGTTTTATTAAGATCAGTTCTTACTGCGATTTATAATGTAGCAAGTAGAAGGACTTCATCCAGATCAGCAGATGAAGCACTTGGCTCTACTATTAAAACCCTTGAGAAAAAATATGATTTTTTAAAACATATTGATTTAAGCCAAAAAGATGCAACAAGTGGTGATTTTGCAATTTCTATTTCACAGGATATTGACAATGTAAGTCCTGCCGTTGTTGGTAAGGCAATCGAGGCATTAATCAGAGTTGTGTATAACGATATAGGTGGAGAAGCAGGACTATATTTTATTACAGAATTGAAGCAACTTGCAGGCGATGATGTATCAAGAGCAATTATGAATCGAGAAGTTGACCTTGAGCAAATCCAGCTCGAACAGCACCATTCTTATAGAAGACAAGAACGTAAAAAAGCAATTGCTGATGCAACAAGGAAAGGGAAAAAGACAGAAAATTTAATTGGCTATGATTGGGGAGAAGTTTCACATTGGAAGCATGAGCCGGGTAGCAAGTTTTGTGTATTGTATGATAAGCAGGGAAATGTTTTGGACCGTTTGAATCTTGATAGAATAATACAAAACTATGTTGAAAGGCTGTCTGGCTATGTGGATGTTGATCCTCTAGAGGTCGAAAAAGAGGCAGCACTTTATGAAAAAGAATACGAGCTTCTAAAACTGCTACTTGAGCGAGATATGGATGCTGAAACTGCAAAGCATACCTTGAAAATATCTCAAGAAGAACTTAACAATATGATTCGTAAACTTTCACAGATGGAAATGCTTCAATATGTTTCATATGATACTATTGAGCTTACAGATGTAGGAATAGGTTATATTGCCAAAAAAGAAAAAACTAAACAATAATTTTTATGTTTGAGATGCTTGCATTCTTTTCTTTTTATTTCCTTTAATTCTTTTTGGTGAAACAACTATTGCAATTGCAAAAAATAGAGCAGAAACAATTACAATGGATGCTCCTATTGGAAAATCTGTAAGTAAGGATAGATAATAACCAACCAAGCAAGAAATAATACCAATTAATGGTGAAAAAATAAGGATTTTTTTGAAATCATAAAAGAATTGATATGCAGTTGACGTTGGATTAATAATTAATGCAAAAACAAGAAGACCACCGACTATTCTTAGTGATAGTGAAACAGCAAAACCTGTTAGAAATAGAACTGTAAAATAAAACAGTCTAGTATTTACACCTGAGGATTCTGCAAGCTTTCTATTAAACATAATTGCAAGAAGTTCCTTGTAGAATAAAATTATGAAAATTACTAAAACAAATGAAAGCAAAGCCAGATATAATAAATCGTTATAGTTTACAGACAAAATACTTCCCCATAAAATTCTTAGTGCTGCCCCACTTGCAGCTTGCCCTGGAATATAATTTAAAAAAATAAACGCCAGAGCCATCATAAATGAAAACAAAAAGCCGATTACAATATTGCTTTGAAGACGTGCTTTTTCAGCAAGAGGGCCTAAAATTAAAGCTGTTGCAAAAGAAAAAAGTATTGCACCAATCATAGGATCAATCGAAATCATAAGCCCAAAAGCAGCACCTGCAAATGCTGCATGTGACATTAAATAGCCAATTGGTGAAAGATTCATTCTTACTACAAATACGCCCATAGTAGAACACACAAATCCTGCAAAAACAGCACCAACAATTGATACTAAAAGAAGTGCAAGAGGAAATTCAATCATTTCTTCTTCCCATTTCCATTAAATATTGTTTTTACAATTTTTGATTTTAGGACATCTTCTTTATTTCCGTCTAATACAATTTTTCCTTTGTTTAGAACAATTATACGTGAGCAGCCCATTGGAATTTTTTTCAGATCATGAGAAACCATAATAATTGTAGTATCGTACCTTTGATGAACCCTGTTTAAAAGTGTCTCAATTTGCATTCTTGATGTTAAATCAAGATTTGCAAATGGCTCGTCTAAAAGAAGCATTTTTGGTTGCTGAGCCATGGCTCTTGCAAGCAGTATTTTTTGGAATTCTCCACCTGATAATTTTCCAACAGGTCTGTTTGCAAAATCAATCATTCCAACAAGACCCATACTAAACCATACCTTGTCCCAGTCTTTTTTTGTCGCAAAGCGAAACGTCCCAATTTTCCCTGTTCGACCAGACATAACAATGTCTTTGCATAAAAAGGGCGATAGAGGATCAATTTCAAAATTCTGAATTACATATCCTATTTCTTTTCTGATTTCAGATTTTGAAGAAGGTATTTTTTTACCGAATACGAATCCTATCCCGTCGGTATACGAAAGAAGGCCATTTATTGTTTCAAGAAGTGTGGTTTTTCCTGCACCATTTGGTCCAATTATTGATATAAACTCACCGTTGTTTACTTCTAAGTTTATATTCTCGATTACTGGTATACGCTCTCCTTCGTAAATTGTTACAATGTTTTTTAACTCAATTGCATTATTCTTCATAGTATCTTAAAAAGTTCCTCATCTGATTTTTCAAACATCTTTTCTGAGTAATCAATCATGTTTTTTTTGTTTACGTTTGTATCAATTTCTTTTCTTATCTCTGTTTTTAGAATTATTTCTAAATGTTTTCCATTGTCATTTGAAAACTCTGCTTTTGCAATCCCTTTGTTTTTAACTGAGATATTTCCTTTACCATATGTGCATCCTGAGCTAATTTGAACTCCATCTATAATGCATGATATTGGAGGTGTATTTCCAGTCCACATTACTGCCTTTTTTATAAAGGGATCAGAGCCAAGTTTTTTATTGGCAATTAAACCCATTCTATAGCCTATTACTGCATAGGGCCCAAGATGACCGTGGAATTGCTCAATTTTTTTTAACGTTTTATTCACAATTATCCGTCCTTATTTTTTCTTATACAATCCATAAAATGCAAATGCAAGAACTGCAAAGATTATAACAAAAATAACTGATAGATTTCTTTGCATTTCCAAGTTTGAAACTTGTGACTCAAGACTGGCAATAGCTCCTTTTTTGTATTCATATGTGCTTATTCCATCAATAAGCTTTTGTGTATTGTAATCAATCATTTCCAAATATGTATCGGTTCCTGGAATTGCTCCTGGAAAGTTTGTAAAAATCACATGTGTTGCACCTGATTCAGATGCAACGCTTGCCCCAAAATCGGTTCCACTTTGTAGATTATCAATTACTGCACAAATGTTATTTTCTAACGCAGCATTAATTACATCTAATTCATCTTGAGCTGAGAGTCCTTGAGGAGGGCCATACGAATAAACAACACTTAGCCCAAGAAATTCAATAAAATCCTTCTGCCAACTCATAGATATTAAGGATTTATTTACATGACCACTAGATTCGATTTCTTCTTTTAGCTCCAAGGCTTTTTCGTCAATTTGAGTTAAATATAATTGGGAATTCTGATGAATTGTTTCATTTTTATCAGGCAATATTTCAGATAATTCATCTGTTAAAAATTCCACATAGGCTTTTGCACCAGATGGAATATTCCACTCTCCCATATCCTTACATTCAATTAAATTTGCATCTGTATTATATTCAAGAAGATTGCTGAGCCATGGTTCCATCTGTGAAGAGCCAAATGAAATTATTATGTCGGCGTTTACAATTATACTAACATCACTTGGAGTTGTGTCATAGAATGCTGGACAAACACCAGCTGGCATTATGTATTCGATTGTTACATTTTCTTTAACTAAATTTGATGTAAAATCTGATAAGATTGAGTTTGTACATACAATCTGAATATCTGTCTCTTCAGCTATTGTGTTTATAGAGAAGAAAGATAATAACAATATGGTTGCTATTAAGCATAATATAAATTGTCTGTTTGCTGATTTTTTTATTTTTATTCCCCCTAAGTAAAAACTTCAAACAAAATTTATATTAAATACTTTTTGGTAGCAAAAAATTTAAATTCGTGCTACGTTTACCTGTTAAACGTGTTACTATGGTCGAAAAAATTACACGATTTGGGGTTTCAATAGAACCAGATTTGCTAAGCAAGTTTGATAAGATGATTAAAAAAGAAGGTTATTCAAACCGTTCTGAAGCAATTAGAGATATAATACGAAAAAATCTAATTGTAGAAAAAAACAAAGACCCGAACGAAAAAGCAATAGGAACCTTAACGATGATTTATGATCATCACACTGGAAATCTTACAGATAAACTACTTGATTTACAACATGATCATACAGGCGAAATACTAGTAAATACACATGTCCACATTGACCATCATAACTGTCTAGAGGTTTTAATTTTAAAAGGAAAATCAGGTAATATCCAAAAACTAGCAGATAACATTAGAGCAATAAAGGGAATAAAACATGGAGAGCTAGTAATAACTAAAAGCTCTCTTTAGCAATATGAATTAGTTTGATATAGAAATGATTTCTTCATGAATATCTATTATTTCACCCAAAATAATGCTCATCTCTTTTGTAATATGGCTTGTTAAAGATAATGATTTTAGCAAATTGTTATTTTGTGAAATTTCATTAAGCTGCAAGGCTAAATCGGTTAAGTTTTTCCAGCACTCTGACTCTTTTTTCAGTAAAAGTCCATTTTGCCTGCAAACTGGTGATAATTCCTCGTTTTCCAACAGGAATCTAGATATATCTTGTTTTTCAAGTTTCATAAATATAAAAAAATGCTCAACTTGAATTTTTTCCATTTTACTAAATGCATTTACCATTATCACTCTATGAGTTAACCCTGGTTGAAAATCTCTCTTGAATATTTTTAATCCATTAATTCCCAAATAAGGAAATTTAATTGGGAAATTAAAACCAGCATAAGCACCTATGAATCCTTTCATCCTTTGGATATTTCTCTTATGTGAAATGTTAAATCTTTCTTCTTTAGACAAAGCCTCATTATTTGGATCATCGGTAATCAGACCAACAATGTATCTTGAACCAGTTGTGTTTTCTACAGCATCCCTAAAGAGTTGTTTTGAAATAAATACATATGATCCATTTTCCTCCTCATCCCAAATTCCAGGTCCAGGATCATTGTAACAAACAGTTTGATTTGACTCATTATAACCAATTACTATAATTGCATGACCACCGTGAGTCTCAGTATTTGTAATGTTTAGTTTTTCTCTATAGTAAGGAATAGAAAAAGGATCAACACTTGTCAATATTGGTGCATCTTCAGCTATATGACCCTTAACATTCGACCAATAGTTTTCCCAATTTTCATCAGATATTGCATTTGATCCTTTTATATAAGGATCTAAATAACTCTTAGGGTCAGTTTTTAGACCGTAAAGTGATAAAGTAGATAAGGTGTTTAGTGGAAATTGGCAAACTCCTGCACCAGCCATTGGATTTCGTGTAGTTAAAAATCGAATATAGGCAAATGAGTATCCTATTCCAGAACTATGAAGAACCTCTTCAATTGTTGTATTGACTCCGTAATAATTAATAAGCATTGCAAGACAACCAAAACTGCAGCAATATCTAGCTGGCTGACCAACCCATGGAACATCCTGAATGATATAACTTTCAGGTAAATCGGAAGCAGCCTCTAATGATTGATAAAAATATGATGAAGAAGCTATCAGGACTGATGAAAAAGGTGAAAAAAATGAAAAAAATACAAAAATTAGAAGCATGGTTCTTTTTAATCTCATAAACCACACCCCTGTATAATAGCTTCTTCAACAGATATTATTTGATCCAACACAGTATCAATCTCTTTAATTATTGGTTTTAATAAAATACGTGACTTTATTGGACCATAACAAGCTGCAATAAAGAATTTTTGTGATAACAAACTTAGATTATACCAAAGATTAGAATCCTGGGCAAATAGTTCTCCATCTCTTTTACAAATTGATGATAAGTAATTATTTTCAAGGAGATATTCAGAAATATATTGTTTTTCAGTTGCAATTCTCTTCATTTGAAATGAAGTTATAAAATTACCATCAATTGTGAAATTTATAATTTTGAAAAATTTCAGCGACAGAATTGTTGCAAATCTGTTTCTAAGACCAATTTTTAGGTCTTTTTTCATAGCTTTTACAGCGTCTATACCATAGCTGGTATATGGTATATTTCTCCAAACCTTTTCATAATATTCTCCTCCTAATCTTTTGATATTATTCTCATAAGATTTGTTAAAAGCATCTTTTTTTGATAACGGAAGGCCAGATGTATTTTTAAAATACCAAATATTATAATTCGGGCCTGCTCTTTGGAATGACTCTTTAAAAGATTCAATGGAAATATTTGCATAAGTCCAGTCCTCTGCATTTCCACCAAATGCATCAGGGCCAGGTTCATTATAATAAATAAGACCTAATGACTCGTCAAAACCGACAATTACTATTGTATGTCCGGCAATAGGAGTTTCATCATCTGGAACATTTATTACATCTCGATAGTAATCAGGGTTCATAATAAATGGATTGATGCAGGTTGCAACCGGAATTTTTTGTTTAATTTTATCTTTTAATTCATACCAATATTCATCCCAATTACTTTCAGTTCTTTTTGCATTCCATTCTTCATATTCAAGGCCATATAAAGATGCTAGAAAAGTTCCAGTTTTAAAATGACCTTTTCCAATACATAAGCCAGTTGAAAGACATATATGGAATTTTTGTGGCCGAAAGTGTGCTGTTGTATATCCAACTCCAGAATTATAAAGAACTTCTTTTAATGTAACATTATCTACAAAATAATTAATTAACATAGTAAAAGATGCAAAACCACAATAGAAATCTGTCTCTTGACCTATATACGGAACTCTTGGATTATCAATGATATAAGTTTCATTTTCAATTAGATGGCTTTCTGAAAGTTCAGATATATCTTTAGAATATTGGTTAAGGTAAGTAGATGAAACAGATGCGCTTAATCCAATGATTAAGGTTACAGCAATTGCTGAAAATTTTATAATTATGCGTTTCTTATTCACAATTTTACCCCTTGATAACTTATTTTTGTTACCATTATTTATTAAGCTTTTGATACAAATATGGGCAATGAAGTAAATAATTGATATTTAGAAATTAAAAATATGTAATTTATTAAATCAAAAATAGATGAGGATTTTCGTATGAAAGAAAATGCATCTTCCTTATATTCAGGCATCCACTCGCTTTCAAGACCGTTTTCATTTTTTGCTTTAACTTTTACTTGATAACCACCTGGTTCATCCCAAGTATGTTTTATTGTCATACTTTTTCCAGAATCAAATGGCCCATCCCATTCACTTTCTGTTCCATCATCCCAAGAAAATTTGTAATATACCGACTCACCTTCAGGATCAATTGAACTGAAACTGAATTCTTATTCTACATTGGGTAAGATCATGACGACACATTGGCCACCAATCAATAAAGATATCTCCTGTGTTTTGTTGATTTGATCGAAACCTTAGCCCCATAGTAGAAAATGAAGTAAGCATTGTTAGTAGAAATAAACCTATTATACATATTGTTAATAATTTCTTCATATTTTTCTCACCATTAGTATATATTTACCAAAAAAGTTTAATTTATTTATTACGTATATCTTATGGTACAAGTATCGCCTATAATATAATTCATTGGTTTTGGTTTATTTATTCATTGCTTCATTAAGCTCTTCGACGAATTTTTTTACATCGATTCCGTGAACAGCAGCAATATCACTTAGCTTTTCAAAGGATGCAGCAATACACCCAATGCATCCCATGTTATATTTATGAAAAACTGCAACAACTTCTGGATGTTTTTCAAGTACGTCCCTGATGTTCATATCCTCAGTAATTTTTCCACATGACATATTTTACACCAATTTATTAACAATCGTTATAAAAAAATCCCATATAATACTTATTATAAGAATGTGAGGAGAAACCGGACGGGGTTTCCGGGAGGAAAGGCTAAAATAACAAGTAAATGGAGGGGACCGTCCGGTTGGGACCACTCTTGAAAAAACAAAGGGCAAACCAGCTATATAAACAAAAATAATAGTTCATTGAAAGTATTATTTACAAGATTACATATATGATGATGGTTATAGTTTATGGATGAAAGTTTTTTGTTAATAACAATATTTCTCATCGCAGGATTTTTAGAAATAATACTTGCTATTCCCTTAGTTAAAGAAAAAGTAAAAAGAAACTGGATTTATGGATTTCGAACTCCAAAGACTCTTTCAAGTGATGAAATTTGGTATAAAGCAAACAAACATACTGGAAAAGATCTAATCGTTGCAGGTTTAGTCTTAGTAATCGGCTCATTATTTTTACTGATATTAAGTCCGTATCTTACAGTTGTGGATATTACTTGGATTGGATTAATTCTTATAATTTTACCGTTAATAATAACGATAATTAAAGGTTTTAATTATCTTGGTAAGTTGTAAAAATCAAATATCAAAAAGAACTGTTACATAAAACGGTTTTTTACTTTTTACCTCAAGCATATGGTAAGTTACTGCCTTTATTTCAGCACCAATCTTGTGTTTTGATAAGTCAAACTTTTCACCAAATACTTTTGCTTTAAGTTTTTTGTTTTTCTCGTCAAGCTCGATTTTAAAAAAACCAAAAACCTGATTTCTTGCAGAATTAAGATACAATAGCTCAGAAAGCCAATCAACTAAGAGTTGTTCTAGATCTGGTGCTTCTAGTTCTAGATCATATTGGCCGACTGATTCAATTTCAGAATTATCAGTAATTATGTCAAACATACCTTTGGCTGCATTCTCAAATGCCTCGGAAAGAGTTTTTCCATAGGCTTTTATGCCAACATCTGCAGTATGATCAATTAATTCATATGTTTTCATGATTTTGCCTTTCCCGCAATAAACTTCAAGGATGAATGTTTAATTGTTTACAGTCTGATATACATAAGAGAATGCATTTGCTGAAGGAATAAAAAGAGACGTTGCTCGAGATTTTCCTCTTTTGAAAATTCTTTTTGGAGGATCTTTAGAATATCACCAACGGTTTTTTTCCCATCACTATTCTTCCATACAATGGTTCCAATTTTATCCATGTGTGCAGTAAACTCATTGCCCTTTTTGATAATATTACAAAAAGATTTACCGAAGTTACTTGAGAACTTCGGTACCTTTATTTCGACCAGGCCTTCTTCATTTGTAGACCACTCATAGTCATTTCTTTGTGGTCTAAACTGAAGCATTTCTTCAACTGTTGGCGGCCGACGTTTAACTTTGTCCTTCCTTAGGCGCAAATATTTCCCTCAATGGGATATATGCAAGGAGAAGTGCAATAAATAGCCATATGAGTAATGCAGGCAATATTGGTGGGTAGTTGAATATTGCTAAGTCAATTCCTCCAATTATGAGGAATGCTACAACGACTCCCATCAATGCTTCTCCAGCAATAAGCCCGGCAGTCAGTAAAAGACCAGTTCTTATAATCTTTTCCTTCGGTTTTACACCGGTTTGCTTGATTGCCAACTCCCAATCGCTAATCTCTTCTTCTTCGGCACTTCCATACTTCTTTTCAATGCGCTTATTGGTAATATACCTAATAATTCCACCAAAGAATATCGGAACGCTTAGTGTAAATGGTAAATAAATACCAATTGCGACCGGTAAAACAGGTAGATCAATTAGAATTAAAACAAATGCCAGTACCATTCCGGCAAAGACAAATGGCCATACCATCTCACCAGTTAGAACTCCTTTTGTAATTCCAGCCATTAAAAATGCCTGAGGAGCTGCTAGGTCTGGGCTTCCAATGTGATATGCTTTGTCAAGTGCTTGGACAACCAGCGCTAAAATTGGTGCGGCTGCAATTACTCCAAATAACTCTGCTATTTGTTGATTTTTTGGAGTTGCACCTATCATCTGTCCACATGACATAGACTGCAGTACATCTCCAGAAATTGCTGCTGCACAACAAATAACTGCAGCAATTAAAATTGCAACACCAAATGCACCTGTTCCACTTAGCCCAAATCCTAAAAGGATTAATGTAACTATAAGTAAAACAGATACGGTTACACCAGAAATTGGATTATTTGATGATCCAAGTAGTCCAGCCATATAACCAGCAATTGCACTAGCAATAAATGCAAACAAAATTGCAAAAACTGCCATGAATGCTGATACTGCCCAATCGTTTGATATATAGCCATATAACAAAAATACTGGTATTGTTAATGCCCCTATTGTTAAAAACACAAACTTAAAATTAAGGTCTCTATCGGTTCTTTTCTTTGCTGCAACCTGACCGCCCTTTAGACCAGTTACTGCCTCTTTTATTCCAGATGCAAGGTTTGATCGAAGTTTGAAAATGGTGTAAAGACCACCGACGACCATTGCACCGACACCGATGTATCTAATGTAGTTACCCCAGATTTCAAAGAATCCCCATATTTGTCTTCCAATTTCTAAATTTCCATTTCCTAGAACAAGTGCATCCTTTATCTGGTCTGCCTGTTGCAGAGCGGTAAGAGAAGGATCTGTCCCAGGCATTGGAAGGCCGGTAGCAAGTGCAATTAATGGTGTTAATATAACCCATCCAAGTAATCCTCCAACAAAAACAAATGATGCAATTCTTGGTCCGATAATCCAACCTACACCAAGAAGTGCAGGTGATGCGGCAGCACCCCCATATACATAACCTGTTCTTTCGCCGCCTCCGATATCATATTTTCCGATTTGTAATATTCCATGAATCGAGCCGCTTACGGCTTTTAATGCAACTTGTGAAAATTTAAATAATGCAGCAACGGCTACTCCAACAATTAGCCAAATTCCAGAAACTCCACTACTTTTATCTTTCTTAGCTTCTTCTCCTCCGACTGTTGTTGTAAGTACTGCTGCAACAGCAACACCCTCTGGGAAGGGCAAATCTGTTTTTGTAATCAGTGCTTTTCTTAGAGGAATCATCCACAAAACACCTAAAACTCCTCCCAGAAACGCTATCACTGTCGTTTCAAGATATTGGATCTCAGTCCATGTTCCAAGAATAACAAGTGCTGGAATTGTAAATATTACACCAGCAGCAAGAGCTTCCCCTGCGGCAGCACCCATCATTCCCAAATTTACTTCTAAAATATTACCCTTAAAAGGCCTAAGTAACGCAAAAGCCATAACTGCACCAGGAATAACTGCAGAAACAGTCATACCTGCATAAAGTCCAAGATATGCATTTGCAGCACCAAGAATTATTGCCAGAATTATTCCTACTAAAACTGCTTTAATTGTTAATTCTGGAATTATTTTTTTTGAGGGTATATACGAGTTGAAATCTTCTCTAGATGACATGCCAATTACCTATTATATTAATATATTTCATTATTTATAAAACCATCGATTTTTACATTTGGTGATTTTATATTTAGTTTTTTTTCTGTAAAACCTAATGGCCTATATTAATATTTCTATACTTTTATAATTCTACAGCATATCGTAAAATTCCTGCAATCCCATCAAATGCAGAATATAATGAATCGCCTTCTTCACTACCAAGGGAAATAAGTTCAAATTTTGCACCTGTTTTTTCTGCAAAATCAGACAGTTCGTCGATAAGATCGGTTTTCTCCTCAATTACCATTTCTGAAGAATTTTTACATTTTGAACAAACAGGTGATTCAAAATCAGCAAGTGCTTCTTCAGAAATTGTTCTGAATTCTGAATAATTACATGATTCGCATTTTAATTTAATTCTATATCTTCTCAAGTTTTCTGAAAGTAAAAGTGTATCAACGATACTCATTTCAAGTGCCTTTCTTACTTGCCTTTCGCCATAAACTGCAAGACTTCCCTCGGTCTTTTTAACTTCTTTGAGAAATTGTTTCATTATCTTTTTTTCTTTAGATATTTTTAAATTTGCCATTGTATCTGCAGCAGCAGAAACCAACTCTCTAAGACCATATTCGTCAGTATAACCGGTATCAAAAGTATCAACGATTTTATCTTGAACTTCGTAATGAAGATAGTTTTCTTCTACAAAATATTGTTTTGTAGGACCTGGCCCACCTACAAAAATTCCTTTAATGTTTTCTTCGCCTTGAAAAATCTCACTTGCTTTTTCACCGCATTTTACAAACCACTCGTGAGCTGCAATTTCAGTAAGGCGCTCGAACCTTCTTTGAGACTGCCCTCCTCGTCCGTGCTTTCCGGGAACCTGAGAGGTCATATACTTGAGCATCTCAACTCTGTTTCCACGCAAAATTCCCACTGTGCATTCTCTACGATCAAGTAACAATAAGCCATATATTTCCTTTTCAAGTAACATATCTTCCAAGGGTTCAAGGTAAAATAAAGAATCACAACGATAAAGAAATGTAGAAATGGGCATAGGAGGCTCGATTACAAAAGCAACCATTTCAGTTTTATCGCTACCGACACTTTTATGACCTACAAAAAAAACAACACCATTTTCTGGAGGTTGTTTGAATTGTTTAAGTCTGCTCATGATAGACTCGATTGCTGAAAGCACATTTTTCATAGTATTTTTTGATTTAATATTTTGGGATTGAGAATACTCATTTTTCAAATATGCATTAACATCAAAGATTTGCTTATTTGGAGGAACATAAAGAGAAATTAATTCTGTATGCCGACCTTTTGCTTCTTTAAGCTCCTCAATTCTCCGCTTCAGATCGTATTTTTGCCTTTGTGTCATTTCTGTCATTTAGACTTTTTCACCTTTTTTATTCATTACAATAAACTATTACAAAATAAAAGCCTTTTCTGAACGTTACAAGTCAATAATTTCGCCAGTTTTAGGACAGTACACTTCTCCAACGTCTTTTAATGGCTCAACCAATGCATCACGATTGTCACTATGCATTAGTACTATTTTTTCAGGGTTGCATGCTTTTGCAAAATTAATTAATTGACTATGCCCAGCATGCGCAGAAAAGTCAAAATATTCAACCTCACACTCGATTTTTTCTCGAACACCATAAAAATCAAGTCTGCCTTTATCAACAAGAAGTCTTGCATTGCTATCAGGAACTTGATAACCAGTAAGCAACACTGCGCTTTTGGGATCATCTTTTAATTTATTCATGTAATTTAATACAGGACCGCCATCCATCATACCGCTGGATGTAATAATTACTTCTCCTTTTAATGCAAGTTTTCTTCCTTGATCTGAATGAACCAAGTTGACCTTGTTTAATGCCTTTTTTAGATCTTCAGGGGATCTTAGATATTTTTTATGTTTCAAAAATATTTTTGATACCTTCTTTCCCATTCCGTCAAACCAAATGTTGTACCCTGCATTTTTTAAAACCAAAATTAGTTCTTGTGAACGTGATACAGCAAAAGCAGGAAGGACGGCGACACCGCCTCTTTTTACAACCTCATCAATTTTAGCTAATAGATCCTTTTCCATTTCTTCTCTTTTTTTAGGATGATCTCTTCCAGCATAAGTCCCTTCTAAAAATAAAACGTCACAGTTTACCGGTTTTGTTCCTTTAACAATTCTTGTATCAGTTACATTAAAATCTCCCGTGAACAAAACCTTTCTATCTCCGACTAACTCAAACATAAGTGAGCCAGGAATATGTCCTGCATCATGAGAAATTATTTCAAAATTATCACCAATTCTTCTTTTTTGATTTGGCTCAACTGCCATAAGACTATTCTTTGCCTCTTTAACATCTGAATTAGAATAAGGAATTGCATAGCCTTCGCTTTTTGCAATTTTAATTGAATCCTTATGAAGAACATTTGAAATTTCACTTGTTAGTTTTGTTGTTAAAATTTCATTATCACTTTTTGAAAAAAGCCAAGGTATCATTCCAGAATGATCTAAATGTGCATGTGTAAGGAGTACTAAATCAATTGGAGGTGGTGGAAGTGGATAAGATGGTGGTTTCCCTGGGGACATTCCATATTCAAATAATAATTTGACATCTCCTGTTTCCAGCACCATTGCTAATCTGCCGACTTCTTCGACACCGCCGAGAAACTGAATCTTCATACCGTTATTCATCGAAAATCAGATTGGGAAAAGAAGATACAGTTGATTAATGTTTGCCTGTTACTTTATTGCCTTTACTTTTAGAGTTGACTCGTCTTTTTCAACAACAATTACTTTTTTATTTGGCTCAATTATCGAGTCAGATTTTGCATGCCATAATTCGCCCTTAAAGCGAACATAGCCGAGATTTTCTGGTGTGATTCTATCAACTGTTTTTGCTTTTTCACCTATAAATTCACCGACTGCTGCTCTTTTCTTTCTTATTTCAAGTATTTTGTATAACAAAAATACAAAGAATACAGATATTACAATTGCTACTACAACCAATATTATTATTGCATCATTTATCCAGTCCATAGTTATCGCCCAATTTGTTGTGGAATAGCTTGGAATAAGAAATATCCCTCCTATTAATAGTAATATTATTCCACCTATTCCAATCACGCCAAAACCTGGCGTGGCAAATATTTCTATGATAAGTAATAGGCATCCAATAATTATAAAGATTATGCTTAATGAAGGAATCGCAAATCCAGAACCTATTAGTGATAAGAGAATTGCTACAACGCCAAATACTTCAGCGCCAAAACCAGGTGAAGAAATACCAAATATCAGCGCAAAAATTCCAAGCATTAGAAGAAGAGATGTAAGAATTGGATTTGAAAAAAATTTCATAAACGATATTTTGATTGACGGAGAATAATTGATTTCTTCTGCACCCGCAGAATTGATTTCTACTTCCCCTATCGATGTTATAACTTTAGATCCATCAATGTCAATTAACAGCTGATTAATCGATGAGGAAAAATGTTCAACAACGCCTGAGTTTTTCGCAGCAGTTGCGTTTAAATTAAGATTTTCAGAAACAAACCTTGCAACAACGCTTTGATTTCTTCCAAACATTTCTGCTCGTGTTTGAATCCAGCTTACAAGTGCATTTATTGTTTTATTTTCTGTAATATATTTTGTTCCCTCTGCAGTAATCTCAACAGGCTGACATGAACCAATTACTGTATAATCAGACATTGCAGCAATGTGCGTGCTCATTAAAATGAAGGTCCCTGCTGACCATGCATTTGATCCTTGTGGATAGACATAGCCAACTACTGGAATTTTGCTTTTATTTATCAAATCAGCAATTTCAAATGTTTGGGTAAGTCCACCGCCAGGTGTGTCTAACAAAAGAATGATTGCTTCTGAATTTTGATTTTCTGCTTGTGCCATTGCCTCTTTTAATGCTTCGACTGTTGATTGATCAATAGTATCAGTAACTTCGACAAGAATTACATTTGAGCTTTGAGCAATTGAACTGATTGAAAATGATAAAAAAGTAAGAAAAAGAAAAATTAAGGAGAGTTTTAATTTCATTTTTTAACTTGCTTGTTCACTGCCTTTGCAATACCTGCTACTTTTCCAATATCTCCACCGGGAACAATTATTAGATTTTTTTCTCGGGCTATTTCTGCAAGTGTCTGAAGTTCCCTCAGCCTCAATGCAGCAGTTCGACCCTCATAGAACTTTGCTGCTTCAGCCATCTTTTTTGATGCCTGATATTCTCCCTCAGCAGTAATTATTCTAGAACGTTTTTCTCTCTCTGCTTCTGCTTGTTTTGCTATTGCCCTGAGCATGTCTTCAGGCAATGCAACATCTCTAATTGTTACTGCGGATACTTTTATTCCCCAGGGATCTGTCCCTTGATCAATAAGAGTCTGGAGAGCTTTGTTAAGTTCCTCTCGTTTTGATAAAAGTTCATCCAAACTTTTTTGACCTAACACATCTCTTAGAGTTGTTTGAGCAAGTAGACTTGTTGCAACATCATATCTTTGAACTTCGATAACTGCTTTTTCTGGATCAGTAATTCTAAAATATACAACTGCATCAACATCAACAGTTACATTATCTTCAGTAATCACTCTTTGTTTAGGGACATCAATGACTCTTGTTCTAAGGTCAAGTTTTATGAAGCTGTCAATAATTGGTATAATAAACACAAGACCCGGGCCTTTTATTCCAATTAATCTCCCTAATCTAAAAACAACTATTCTTTGATACTCAGCCATAATTTTTATTGCTGAAGCAATAATTAATACAAAAAAAATCACAATTATTGCTATTACCATCATCCATGTTTCCATAATATTTGCCTCCAGAGGGCAAAAGGAGATTTGTGTTCTTAAGTGTTTCTGAAAAAAGATATAAACATTTTTATTAAAGGTAATTATATGTGCATGTGGGAGAGGCAATGTCTGAAATCCTTAAGATTAAAGCTAGAGAAGTCTTAGATTCAAGAGGAAATCCAACTGTTGAAGTTGATGTAGTAACTGAAAATGGAATATTTCGTGCAATGACACCAAGTGGTGCCAGCGCAGGTCAGCATGAAGCACTTGAACTTAGAGACGGCGATAAATCTCGATATCTTGGAAAGGGAACATTGAAAGCTGTTAAAAATGTAAATAAAAATATTGCTCCCAAACTTATTGGCCTTGATCCTTATGCTCAAGAAACCATTGACAATATTATGCTAAAGCTTGATGGAACTGAAAACAAAGACAAATTTGGTGCAAATGCAATTTTACCAGTAAGTATGGCGGTTACAAAAGCAGGGGCCGCATCTAAAGGTCTTGCATTGTTTGAATACATTGGAGAATTGTTTGGTGTAATTCCACATAAACTGCCTGTTCCAATGTGTAATGTAATTAATGGTGGTAAGCACGCAGGCCAAGAAAATTCAATTCAGGAACACATGCTTATGCCTACTGGTGCAAAATGTTTTTCTGAAGGAATTAGAATGATATCTGAAAGCTATCATCATCTTGCAAAACTCTTAAAAGGAAAACTTGGAGCAGGTGGTGTTTTAATTGGCGATGAAGGAGGATTTGCCCCTGCACAAATCACCGATGTAAATGAAAGATTGGAATTAATGCTGAAAGCAGTTGAAAATGCAGGTTATGAAGGGATGATGAAAATTGCATTGGACCCTGCATCTAGTGAGTTTTTTTATGATGGAACTTATAAGATTGGAAAAAAGTCATTTTCTGGTGGAGAAATGGTAGATTTCTATGTTGATCTTTGTAATAAATATCCTATTGTAAGCATCGAAGATGGTCTTGCCGAAGATGACTGGGATTCTTGGGTTGAAATGATTAAAAAATTAGGAACCAAGGTTCAAATCGTCGGTGATGACTTGTTTGTTACAAATACAAAACGTATCCAAAAAGGAATACAGCTTAATGCCGCAAACTCTGTTCTTATAAAATTGAATCAAATCGGCTCTGTAACCGAGACATTGAATGCCATAAAAATGGCCCATGACCAAGGATGGACTGCTGTAGTAAGTCATCGTAGTGGAGAAACAGAAGATAACTTTATTGCAGATTTGGTTGTGGGAACAAGTGCAGGTCAAATTAAGACTGGCGCTCCTGCAAGATCAGATAGAAATGCAAAGTATAATCAACTTTTAAGAATTGAAGAGGAACTCGGGGATGAAGCAGAGTATCTCGGTATTGATTTTCGCATGGATCATTTAGCATAAAGGTTTTTTAACCCTTTTATATATCGGCATTCGGGGAATTAGTTATGAAAATACTAGTAACTGATAAATCAGCAGATGAGGCCTTACAGGTTTTCAAAGATGCAGGTCATGAAGTAACTTATGATGAAATGGATCATGATGCTCTCTTAAAAGAAATTCCAAATTATGATGCATTAATGGTTCGTAGCAGAACAAAAGCAACAACTGAAATTGTTCAAGCAGGTGCCAAAGGCAACCTAAAGGTTATTGGTCGTGCTGGAATCGGTGTTGACAATATTGATATTGAAACAGCAGGAAAGCTTGGAATCAAGGTTGTTAATTCGCCGACAGGTTCTACAAAAAGTGTTGCAGAACTCGCAGTTGCTCATATGCTTTCACTTGCAAGATTTGTTCCAAAAGCAGATACAACAATGAAAAAAGGAGAATGGATTAAAAAACAACTGAAGGGAACTGAGCTTAATGGTAAAACTCTGGGTTTAATTGGCTCTGGATATATTGCTCAGCATGTAGCAATTATTGCAAATTGTCTTGGTATGAAAGTTATTGTTTATTCTCCGCATTGTACAGATGAAAAAGCAAGCAAAATGGGTGCTAACAGAAAAGATTTAGATAACCTACTAAAACAATCAGATTTTATTTCTCTTCATATCCCACATACTAAAGATTCACATTATCTTCTAAATGAAAAGACCATAGGTCTTATGAAAAATGGTGCTTACTTGGTCAATGTTGCACGTGGTGGAGTAGTTGATGAAGAAGCTTTATTTAAAGCTCTGAAGGATGGGAAACTTTCAGGTGCAGCAGTTGATGTATTTGAGCAAGAGCCGCCTTCAAAAGATAACAAGTTACTTAAACTTGATAATGTAATTTTGTCTCCACATCTTGGTGCAAGCACCAAAGAAGCCCAAATTCAAGCAGGAACAATTTGTGCAGAACAAATGCTAAAAGTCCTGGATGGTGAAGAGCCGGAATTTTGGGTTAATAAAAAGTTCATGTAAAGCAAAAATTATATTTATTGGTAGTTTCTTGGAGATATAATGAAAAATCTTGATAAAATCGTTGATAAAATCGAAAAAAGCATTGATGGTAAAGACAAAATTAGAGAGCAAGCTTTGAGATCTTCTAGAGAGATAATAATTGGATGTAGAAAGGCAATTCAGTTGATTCATCAAGATTCAATGAAGAATGCAAATAATAATATCAAAAAAGCCTCAACTAAGCTTCAAAGTTTATACGATCTTACCAAAAATTATCCTGAGCTTTATCACGCAGGATTTGTTGAAAATGCAGCTCAAGAATTAGTCGAAGCTCAATGTTTTTATAACGTTATGAAAGGAAAGGATCTACCTGATCCTGATGAAATTAAAACAACTTATAGTTCCTATCTTATGGGTTTATGTGATCTAGTTGGCGAGTTGAGAAGAACAGCACTTGACTCAATTAGAAGTGGCAATGCAAAGCAAGCAGACAGTTATCTTGGTATGATGGATGATATTTATGATGTAATTATTCGTTTTGATTATCCATCAGGTCTTATTCCCATTAAGAAAAAACAAGACATGGTCAGAAATTTAATTGAGCGGACACGCGGTGAACTTGCAGTTGCCAGCTGCGAGCGTAGAATTGAATATAGAACTGACGAATTTCGTGGAATGCTTGATAAGATTAATGGGCCTAAGAAAAAGAAAAAATCCAGTAAAACTGATGGATCTTCTGATTTAAATATTGATGATATCTGGTAAGTTTTTTATTTTTTAGTTTCGAAAATCTGGTTATAAAGCTTAAATATTGCTTTGAACCATATTGTTTTATTTGAATGACGTGATAAAAAATGGAAAAAATATTGGGAATATTAATAACAAGCATGTTTTTAATGACAGGTTTTAGCGCTATAGCATCAGTAGCCCAAACTGAAATAATTGCTAATACTAATTTTGAGTTTAACTTTGCAATTGAAAAAGTAACATTTGAACCAAATCCACCAAAGAAGAATGAACTAGTAATTTTTAATGTGACAGTCGCTTTTGAAAATTGGGAACGTGGTGCAGTAAAAGTCCAAGGGTGGATTGATGGAGCTACTAATGGTGGAATGGAAGGGTATGTTGATCCTGCCTTTGGCCTCTATTCTGCTGAAATACCAGTCTATTGGCCAGATGATGCTGAGGAACATACTGTTAAAATGATGGTTGACCCAGATGGTATATGGGATGAAACAAATGAAAATGATAATATTTGGGAAGACAGTATTAAAGCAAAACCTAGAATAAGATTTGTTAATAACTTTATAATGAAAATCTTAGAACAATTCCCACTACTGCAACACCTCTTTAAACTTATAAACTAAAAAAATTTCTTTCTTTTCTTTTTTGATACTTTTTTTCTAAATCAAAAGACTGTCCTATAAATTTTATATACTAATAAAATCCATATTGCTATATAAAAATGTTAAATAGGTGAAAAAATATGAAGAAAATAATAATTGTCGGGGCAATATGTTTCTTATTATTGTCAACTGTCCATGTAGTATCAGCTGATGATAACGAAGAAATAAAAGAAAGATTAGAAGATGTAATTACAGAGCTTTATTTACACATGTATCAAATTTCTGGCAACTATTCGAATCTTTACAATGAGGGATATCCTATCGAGGATCCTGCAATGGTTGCTCTTCTAAATGCAGCTGAAGGGCTCTTTGTAACAATTGAAGATTTGTTCGATGTCTGTATCGAAATAGGAGTAAAAAGCAATAAAGAAGTAAAAAATGATTTATCTTTAGCAATTCTAGATTTTGAATGCCATCAAAGAAAAATCGCTAATGATTATTTTGATCTATTAGATGATGAATATCCTGTGGATCATCCTGTTATGCTCGCGTTGAATGATGCTCACGATCGACTTACTGAACCAATTAATGAGTTAAAAGACATATGTGATTCAATTATAGCAAGAAGTCGTTCAACATTTGCAAACATCCTATCTAAAGTCTTTGAAAACAATCCAAATCTATTTAGATTAATACAATTAATCTTTAAACTCTAAAAAACAATTTCTCCTTTATTTTTATATTTAATTTTTCTTTATTTTTTTATAACTCTTGTAAGCTATAACAGATACATATAATAGCAATTATTATATTACTATTTTATAAAAATAATAAATAACAGTGGGAATGATTAAATATGAAAATTAAAATAATAGTTTTATTAATTTGTATGCTGTTGATTGCAACTATTGTTTTACCTGTAGTAAGTTCTATAAATAAAGATGGTGTTGATCATCTGGTTATTGATTTTAATGCTGAAAACGAATGTAGATGTTCTTCACAGCGAGAACATGGTTTAGGATATATTCCGCTGACTGAAGTGGTAGAGGGAATGCCACTAACAGAACCTACTGGAACATTGCCTAATAGTTTAGATTGGAGATGGCATACCTATAATAATGTTACAGGTGATTGGACAACATCTGCAAAAGACCAAGGTAGTTGTGGCAGTTGCTGGATTTTTGCTGCTATGGGTGCCCTTGAAGCTGCCATAAACATTGCGTATAGTAATCCAAATCTTGATCATGATCTCTCTGAACAGTATATATTATCTTGCTATAGCTATGGATGGGGATGTAATGGTGGACATCCATATTCTACTTTTAATTACTTGAAAAATAATCAAGGTGGAGCTATCCCTGAAACATGTTTTCCATATCAAGCAAATGATAAAATCCCTTGCTCAGATAAATGTGCAGATTGGATGAATCAACTTATAAAAACTGTGACTGATTACCAGCATTATAGTTCCGTCAGCGCTACACAAATGAAAGCTCAGCTAGCTAACGGACCAATTTGTGTTTCCATGAAAGTATATGATAATTTCTGGAGACCTAATTACTATCCACCTGGTTCTGTTTGGGACGCTAATGGTGTCTATATTGGTCCAGCTGGCCCCTATATCGAAACTCATTCAGTAGTGATCGTCGGATACGACGATAACCCGGGCTATTGGATTTGTAAGAACAGTTGGGGGACTAGTTGGGGCCCATCAGGAATGGATGGATTCTTTGGGATGCCATATGGAATGTGTGACATTGAAAGTGAAATGGATTTTGTAACATTCTTACCAGGTGTCGCACCAGATAAACCCATTACGCCTAGTGGTCCAACATCAGGTAAGATATTGATTCCCCAAACATATTCAACATCAACAATTGACTCCGATGGAGATAAGGTTTACTATAAATTTGATTGGGATGACGGAACAACTGGAAACTGGATAGGCCCATTCAGTTCTGGACAAACAATAAGTATACCACATGTATGGCTTGAAGAAGGCTCATACCAAATTAAAGTCAAAGCAAAAGATGTAAACGGTAGGGAAAGTCCATGGTCAGATCCCTTACCAGTTACAATGCCAAGAACCAGAGTTGTAAACAATTTCTTTGAAAAACTCTTAAAGCAATTCCCAATACTTATTCAATTCTTTAAACTTCTAAATTAAAAACAAAATTTTCTTTTCTTATTTTTTTAAAGTTTTTAAAAATGAAATTAAACTATAAATCTTATATATACAAAACAAAATATAGATTTCTTCTTAAATATATAGTGGAGCGGAGGTAAATGAAAAAAAATATGATTTTTTCTTTTGCAGCAGTTTGCATATTACTTTCAGTAACTATATCATCTATTGCAAGCGTAGGTGAAAACATATCAGCAACACCTGCAGAAAGTGCCAATCCTGAAAAAAATGAACCTTTAAAAGATCCTGTAGATCCCTCAGATTTTGTTCATGATACCATTTTTTTTAGTGGAAAAATATCAGATTTCAAAAAGGAGGGAGATTCCGTTTCATTTTTTGCAATAGATGTAAATTTTGTAAATTACGTCTACGGCGTTGTATCAATTCAGATAGGAGAGATTCTTATTCCTATCCCTTTTTTTGGAAAAAGGACCTCAAATCGAATTCAGAATGAATACCTGGAGTTAAAAAAAGCCGATTATGACAAGTTCAATGTGTTTTCAATTTTTTCTTCAGTAATTGGAGTAATGGCTCGTACTCATTATAGTCAATAAAATTCGGCAATTTTTATAAGACGAAAAAGGTTTTTTCTTTTTCTCCTTAAAACGACGAAACGTATTTAAATACCCTTTATATACTCGAGCAAGGGAAGGCCTGTAATTATATGACGGATGTTACAATTGAAAACATTGTTGCATATGCTCAGATAGCAGATGGTTTAGATATTGACCAAATTGCTGAAAAAATTTCTGATTTTAATTATAATCCCACCGAGTTTGCAGGGTTAACTCTTAAGTTGGATGATCCTAAAAGTGCTGTTTTGCTGCTGCCAGGTGGAAAGGCTATCTGTACAGGTGCAAAAAAAATCACAGATGTTGAAGCTGCAATTAAAAAAGCTGTCAGTATGGTTAAAAAAATCAAAGTTGAAGTTCATAAAAATTATGATATAGTTGTTCAAAACATAGTTGCTTCAACAGATCTTAAACAAGAGTTGCACCTTAGTTCAATATCTAGTGGTTTAATTCTAGATCATGTAGATTATGAGCCAAAATATTTCCCAGGCCTAATCTATAATATGGATGACTTTGGTGCATCGGTTCTAATTTTTAGTTCCGGCAAAATGGTTTGTACAGGTGCCAAGACCATTGAAGATGCAACCAACGCAATAGAATTAATGAAAGAAAAGCTCACCTCATTGGGGGCTTTATAAGAAAGGAGTGAAAAATAATGCCAGAAGTAATAGTAGAAAATATTGTAGCGTCTACTTCTTTTGCAGATAAATTAGATCTAGACGTAATAGCACAATCATTAGAAGAAGCAGAATACGAACCAGAACAATTCCCAGGACTTGTCTACAGATTAAGTGATCCAAAGACAGCTACACTTCTATTTAGAAGTGGAAAAGCTAACTGTACTGGTGCAAAGAATGTCGAAGATGTACGAAAAACAGTTGATATCATTGCTGAAAAGCTCAAAAAACTAGGTGTTGACGTCTATAAAGATTTAAAAATTGTAATTCAGAACATTGTTGCAATTTCTGATCTTGGAACAGAGTTAAACTTAAACGAAGTTGCAATGGGGCTTGGGTTGGAAAACGTTGAATACGAACCAGAACAATTCCCAGGACTAGTTTACAGAATCAAAGAACCAAAAGTTGCAATGCTTTTATTTGGTTCTGGAAAAATTGTCTGCACTGGTGCAAGACAAACTGAAGATGTATCTCTTGCAGTAGATAAGCTGTCTGCAGAGCTTAGTTCATTGGATCTTATTAGAAAATAAGACCAATTCTTCTCTTTTTTATTTACTTTTTGTTATAAAAAAGTCTGGTTGTTATTATAATAACACAATTAGTAAATATTCTTTCTTATTATAACATCTATATTAAAAACATTTATATATAGAGTAAACTATATTATTACAAGAACGGGGATTTATTATGAAAAAAATACTTCCGATAGCAATAGTAGGAATATTAGTCCTAAGTGGACTCGGAGCAGTTGGTATCTCTAATGATATAACAATAACAACAAACAATGACAACGATTTTGCAGTAAATGCAAAATCAGCATCAGTCTCATTTTCACAAGTTTTAATAGAAGAAAAAGATAGTCAATTTGTTGAAGTTAACCTTGAGAACGTAGCAACCTATGTTTCAGAACCAGGTTGTCCAATGGTTCCAAAGGTTATAGAACACTTTGAACTCCCATTTGGTGCAAAAAATATTGAGGTTAAAGTAACAGTAAACAACGTCCAAGAACTAGATGTTGTAAAACGAATAAGTCCTGCACCAGCACATATACCACTTATTGCAGGAGATATAGAAGTTCCAATAGAAAACAAGATTAACGAAGAGATTTACTCAAGTGAAGAGCCCTATCCTGCAGTTTGGAACACAGTTCAAATTGGTAGTGGACTAAACAGCAAAATGGAACGCGTATGTCATGTAAATGTTCCAATTCATGCTGTAAGATACATACCAAAAACAAACAAGATACTTGTTCCAGAAAGTGCAGATATTGAAATCACATATGATGCACCAGAATCATCACCAAGCCCTGCAGGAGAAGAATATGATATGGTAATCATTGCACCATTGAGATTCAAACTTGCACTAGGAAAATTAGTAAGGCATAAAAATAACAATGGAATTAAAACATTTGTCAAAACCACAAATTCAATTTACAGAGAATTTGAAGATGGAGTAGACAAACCAGAGCAAATTAAAATGTTCATTGAACATGCAATCAATGAGCATGGAGTAACATATGTTTTATTAGTAGGTGGTTTGAAAAATATATTCTGGAATAAACCACAAGAACACACCAATTATGGTGCAAAATGGTGGCATGTTCCTGTAAGATACACTAACTTCTATGATAATCCAGCATATCCGCTGAGTGCAGAAAAATTACATGACCCAGGTTTTTGCTGTGATTTATATTATGCAGATGTTTTCAATGGATCCGGTCAATTTGATGATTGGGATCCAAACGGCGATGGGATTATTGCTGCTTGGGGAAGAGAAGATGA
>Ga0272442_10002674_pt1 | contig 25564 bp, 19 predicted proteins | sample SSMForm2O_FD_200262 | JGI IMG/M metagenome (GOLD analysis project Ga0272442, IMG submission 200262) | Marine sediment archaeal communities from Little Sippewissett salt marsh, Falmouth, MA, United States - SSM-Form-2O | ecosystem: Environmental > Aquatic > Marine > Wetlands > Sediment ... | reverse complement strand
ACGTTGATATTGCCGGCGATCCAGTTGGGCAGGTTGTGTTGGATGCAACTGTAACGCGCTTGGCAGTCATACAGATCCCCGGCGCTGTTTCCCCACAGAATGCAGTTGGCGATATACGGATTGGCGCCACCGTAGGCGATGATGCCAAACTCGTTCTCCACGATCGTGAGGTTCTTCAGCGTAGGCGAAGCGCCCTCGGCACAGAGAATCGCGGCTTCCGCGCAGCCTCTGATCACGAAGTTAGCCACCGTACTCCTGGAGCTTTCGGTCCCTCTGAAGGTGAAGGCGTAGGCAACGGGGGCCATGATCTCGGCCGCGTCGGCGGCGCTCTGAACGGTGATCGCCTTGCGCTCGAAGTCTATTTCTTCGTGATACGTCCCCGGCCAGACGAGAACCGTATCGCCATCACGAGCGGTGTGGATGGCCTTTTGTATCGTGGCGAACGGGTACTCCCTACTGAGCCCGTTGTTCCAGTCGTGTCCTCCCGCTCCACTGACATGGTAGGTGGAATGTTCGGCGCCCTTGCTGGCCTCGGGCGTGCCGCCATAAGCGCCCATGTTGATGCGAGCACCGTTGGGGGGCGGTTCCTCCGCTGCCGGAGAGGCCGGATCGCCCGCGTCCACGCAAGGGCTCCGCTGAGCGTCGTTGACCCAGCCACTGAACTGCGGGTCGTAACGCCCAAACGTCGATTGCAGATGGTAATCCTCACGGATCAGCGAGGCGAACAGAGGGTCCTGGTTAATGTTGCCTACACCCGCGTAACCGCCCTGGATGTTCGAGTACTCAACCGGATTGGCCAGGACCGGGCTGCTGATGACCACGGTGCTGACGGCGTTATGCCAGACGATGGTGTTGTAGATGAGGATATCCGTGCCGATAGACTCGATGCCGCTCCCGGGATAGGGCCAAGTCACCGGGGCGGTAAGCTGGTTCTGCGCTATCGTGCAGTTGATCACCGTGACGCGCGTTCGCTGGGACGGCAAACCGAGCGAGGCGCTCCACTCCGTGAACAGGCCCGCGCCTGCACGGGCAGTGTTCTTGGAGAAGATACAGTGTTGGAAGAACACATCTGTTAGACTGCCGCCGCAATAGGCCCCTGCACCTTCCAGAGTCGCCGACCCGTTGTTGTACGCGATGCGGCAGCCCGAAATCGTCGCGGCGCTTTCCCAACAATAGATCCCGCCGCCCTGGACCGAAGCGGAGTTGTTCTCGATGACGCAATTGGCGATCATGGCGTCGGATTTCTCGACCAGGGCGATGCCACCACCCTCGATCGCGCTGAACCCGGTGACGACGCAGTTCGAGATCGTTGGACTGCTGGATTGGCAGTAGATTCCTCCTCCCGTCGCCACAGCGATCGCAGGTTGCTCGCCCCGGACGGTGAAGCCCGACAGGATGGTATCCAGCCCTTCCGCTCCCTGGAAATGGAATCCCCGGTGGCCTGGGCTGCAACTGATGGTGGTGAAGGCAGGACCGTTGGCGCTGCGCAGCGTAATAGCCTTGCCGCGAAAGTCGATATCTTGGTTGCCCGGACCCGAATAGGTTCCGGACGCAACTTCAATGACATCCCCCGTCTCGGCCGCATCGATGGCAGCCTGAATCGTCGTGAAGTTGCCAGGAACGAGAATGGTGGCCGTCGGGGAGAACAGCGAGATCCTCAGGTTGTCAAGCACGGCTCGCGTGCCGGAGTACACAGCATAGCAGGCCTCGTTGCCCGAAGATAACGACAGCGTCCGGTTGGAAACCCGCTCGGTTTCCACGGCCCCACTGGCCAGAGTCGCAAACAGAAGCCATAGGACTGCGAGTTGTATCCGTCTCAGGCGGCTCATGTTGTTCGTCGATCCCGGGACGCAACTGGGGTCTTCAGGCCGGCTCTGCGCCCACCCCAAGACCCTCCGTCCAACAACCAGCAGCGACTTCTCTTGTTGCCCCATTGTGCCATCGGTGAGATCTCCGTATCTCGAATCCATGTCAGAAAAGAGGCTCCGGGGTCCGCAGAATTAGCGACCCCGGAGTCTCTCAGGACGCCGTGCGTCCGGTCTGTGCCAACGGTGGTTGACAGACAAAGGACTACCTCCTCGGAGGCCCTCATCTGGTCCCTGGCTTCGTCGTCCGTTCCGAAGATGGCCCCCCATATTCCCCTGGCACCATCGCCGATTGCATCCTTGCATACCGGACACCGCTGCGATTCTTGCGCTGCCCTCGGCGATTCTGGCACACGGCTCTGCCATGTGTTCCTGTTTGCTGCATTTGACGTAGATATCACACGTGTCGTGACGGCCAGACCCACCGTCTGGCATCCACGTGAAGAGTGTTCAGTCGCCCCATTCGATAGACTCTCGACTACCCTCCCACGGGGTGGGGCGCTTGTGTGACAAGCCCTCGGCGAAGCCATTGATGCAACACTGTCCGCAGGAAACGGCGACGCTGACATCGGCCTGACGCAGCGTAACGGATCGGCAGAGACAACCGCGTGCGGCGGTGTCGCTGTCCTGCCCGGCGCCAAGCCAGTGCCAATCAACCGTTCCCGTGCCATGACCAAACCCCCTTGCTCCTAAAGAATTCATCTTGCTCCTACTGTCATTCTCTGCAACTAACCTTCGACTAACTTATGAGAAACAAGCGCTTGTATTGTTACCACAAATCGTCCAAGGCACGCCTCACTGGGCAAACGCCCCCTCGGCTACCTGGGCCAGCCAGAGAATTCCCTGGCTCTGTCGTAGGTCGAATCGCTCGTTCGTCCCGGCCGGTGCCCGGAACTCACGATCGTTCTCGTTGGCTTCCTGGAGATACTCGAATTCCAGGTCTCCCACCGAGCGGCCGCCCTGCAGGAACTCGATCTTCCGCACGAGGTCAGCCTCGAGGTCGATCGTGTAGACCAGCGTGGTTCCATCGCCGATGACAGTGACCTGGACGTCGCGACCGTTATCCATAACCTGGGTTTCGAACGAGGCCCTTTGTTCCGCTGCATCGCGGCGGACAGTGTCCAGTGCGTGCAAGCCCATCCAGGGACGCCCCATGCCTTTGAAGAAGCTGCCCTGGCGGTACTTAGCCACGACTGTGCCGTCTGGCCCCAGGACGACCGCGCCGGAAGCGCTGTCTGTCAGAGTCATCTCGCCGACTCGCATACTCAGCCAGGCACTGTGCCGATGGCTGGTCGCGTACACGAAGGGAATCCGGCCCACCCCGCTGACGTTCTGCCCATTGACCTGTCCGTGGATCCGCAAGTACGTCCATCCACGCGTGTGCATGACGTCGCGGTTGTCTTCGACCCTGGAGTCGGCCGGCCAGTCGCTCTGGAAGGAGTCTTCCTCGAGCACGTTGAGGTGCTGAACCGCTGATGGCCGTGCCTTCTGCCCGTCCAGCACGTCCTGTCCGTCGCGCTCCACAAGCACCAGCAAGCCTCTGCCGGTGGCACTGACGCGCTGCATGTCGCTGACCTTGCCCTCGACCCGTGTCAGGAAGTTCGTCAGGGCCCGGCTGTCCGTGGGAAGTCTCATAACACTCAGATCGGCCGCCCAAACGCGGTGATTGTTGATCGATACCACATTGTCCCGATAGGTATGATTGGCCTGGTCGTTCTGCAGAATCTTGATCGCCGAGCTATCGGCTCCAGCTTCGAGTTCCGCACGCAGCATCAGCGGACCCTCAGGACCGGCCGGGAAGTAGTAGCGGTACCTTCCACCGACGGCGCTCGGGGCCCCGAGCGTGCTGACGACCCGAGTATTTCCGCCCGATTGGATGGCGGCCGGATTCTCAGGATTGGCCCCGATCTGCGTGGTCGTCGCCACCGTGCCCATCGCCAGGGCGCCGGCCGCCGTCATGGAGATAATCCCCGTCTTGGTCGTGGCCACCCCCACCACGCTCGCCAGGACGCCCACTTTGGTGGCCGCCACAGGAACCGTCAACTGGGCCGCCGCGGCCTCGCTGGGGGCCGTCATCTTGCCGAAAACGACCAAGGCCGCCAACAGGGAGCCCCGCCCGAATCCGTTTCGCCCCAGCTCCTTCTGCAGCGCCCGTTTAGCGCGGACAAACAACATTCGCGTGCTGAACTCCGTACAACCCATCGAATCAGCGATTTCGGCATAAGACATGCCATCATAGCAACGCATCACCAGAACGGCCTTGTGCCGTGTCCGGAGCTTCTGCATCGCCCTCGATACGATCTGTTTCAGTTCCTGGCTCACCAGAGTCTCCAATCCTCCTTGACGCTCTCGCTGCGGCCCACGACGTCTTTCCTCGGCGGCAGCAGCATTCCTCAAAGCCTTTTCCTTCCGATGATGGCGATGAAGCTTGTTGGTCGCGATGCCGTACAGCCAGGACCAGAACCGATCGGTCTGTTTCAGTTTCCCCAGTACTCTGCACATTTCGAACAAGCTCTCCTGTACAATTTCTTGTGTCAAATCATCGTTCAGGGTTAGTCGGTAGACATACACACGCAGCCGTTGCCGCGCCATGCCCGCAAGTTCATTGAGGCTCTCCTTGTCGCCTCTACGGGCCCTCTCGACCAATTCTGTGTAATCTACCTGCGTATCCATGCGGAGCTACCTGATCCTGTTCACTCGTTTACTGCTATCAAGTGCCATTATACCACGATCACGTAACGTTTTTTTTCCTGTACTGGCAGTTTTCTCCCTGTTGAGCCCGAATTTCGATTTCCTACAGAATCAACGGGCAATTCATCTGGACTGTTCAGGGTCCGGTAAAAAAATGACGCCATTTATTGGGGGGATTGCCTTTTCTGCCGATCGGCCTGATGCCAACCGGCGCAAGCAGTCGGCTGCCCCCCCCCCGCGGGCTAAAGTGGCGTTCCTATCGGGCCGATACAGCCATGATGAGGGGCACCGGGGAAATCAGACACGGCGCCCAAACGAATGGACTGAGCAGGGGGCTCACGATGCACGAATCGACGAAACGTCCCGGGAAGATCGTCACGATCGAGCGGAGGGACACGATCAAGCAAGCCGCAGCGTTGATGCGGGAGCACAACGTTGGCTGCCTGATCGTCAACGACGATGCCGGCAAGTTTGTCGGGCTCGTCACCGAACGGGACATTGCCCACCATGCTGCGGGTGCGTCGGGGAGCATGGATACGCTGGATGTCGGCCGGATCATGACTGATCATGTCGTCTCCTGTGCGCCGGGCACGCCCACAGGCGAAGCCCGGGAGCTCATGACCGCCCATTGCATCAGACACCTCCCGATCGTGGACAACGGGGTGGTCGTCGGCATTCTCTCGGCCCGCGACGTCATGGGCCGCCAACTCGTCGAGGATCGGGCTGCTGCCGAAGAGGTGGCAATGCTCTCGAACTGTCTCAAGAGCATCGATCTCAACGAGGCGGCCGAAATCGTAGCTGTTGAGGCCCCCAAGATCTTCGCAGCCAAGAACTGTGTTCTCTGCCTGAACCGCAGTGGCGATCCGAGTGAAAGCGACAGCCCGGAGTTGGTCAGTTCCAACCGCTGTCCCTGCCTCGACGGGCACGTGCAGACGCCCGAGGGCATAGTAGGTCCGCCTTCGAATGGGTATTGTGCGAACACGATCCCGGCACAATGCCGGGACAGCGGCGGCCAGCCTCCGCGCGTGGTCATCCCCCTGGAGATCAAAGGTCTCAAAGAGGCCGGCGCCGACACCGAGAAGCGGCTCTCCGGCTTCCTCTGCATGTGTGGGCTCGACCCCAAGATCGCGGCCAGCAGAGAACTCATCTCCTACAAAGCGAAGCTCACCCGCGAGATCGTGACCGCTCACCTCACCAACGCCACCCGATACCACCAGGCCCGACTCACGTCGCTAACCGACGCGCTGACCGGTGTCGGATCGCGCAAGCTCCTCGAAGACGAGCTCCAGACTGAGTTCGCCCGGGCCAAACGATACAAACGCCCCTTCTCCGTCGCCATCATCGATCTCGATCATTTCAAGATGATCAACGACGTTCTGGGCCATGGCACCGGCGACGAGGCTATACGTAAGCTGGCGGCCTGCATGAAGCATGAAAAGCGAGACCCGGATGTGTTGGCACGCTACGGAGGCGACGAATTCGTCGTGCTCATGCCGGAGACCAAGGCGGTTGATGCCCTGATCCTCCTGGAGAGAATCCGGGTCGGGGCTCAGAAGATTCGGCTCCCCCAGGATACCTCCCTATCGGTCAGTTGCGGCGTCGCCGAGAGCGATCCGAGCCACGCCGACCCTCGCGACGTAATGCGCCGCGCGGACCTGGCTCTGTACGACGCCAAGGACGGCGGGCGAAACTGCGTCAAGATGTGGGACGAAACCATGGCCAGGCTCCCCAATGCCAACGACCTGGAGATAGAGAACATCAAGAGCCTCCAGCGCCGGGTCGCCGGCCTCTCTGAGAAGGCTGAGACGATGTTCATGGAGAGCATTTGGGGGCTGGTCCAGGCCCTGGAGGCCAAGGACAGCCACGCCAAGACACACACCGAAAGCGTCATGCACTACGCCGTCGGCATCGCCAAGACCATGGAACTCGGGCCCAAGCATGTGGACCTGATCCGCCGAGCCGCCATGATCCACGATATTGGCAAGATCGGTATTCCCGACACCATCCTGGCCAAGCCCTGTGGCCTGGACCCGCGAGAACGCAAGGTCGTCGAGCAGCACCCGCTCATTGCCGTCAAAATCCTCGAGAAGATGAGCTTCCTCGAGAGGGAAGTGACCATCGTCCGCCACCATCACGAGAAATGGAACGGACAGGGCTATCCCGACGGTCTGGCCCGCACCGCGATCCCCCTCGGGTCGCGAGTTATTGCGGTAGCCGACACCTTCGACGCCCTCACGGCCACGCGGGCCTACCGCGAAGCCCACCCCGTCGCCAAGGCCCTCCATCTCCTGGAGGACTCAGCCGGCTACGACCTGGACCCCGAGGTCGTCACGGCGCTAACCGCCTGGCTGGAGAATATCGGCGCCCAGCACGCCAAGGGCCTCGATCAGCTAACGCTGGAGGACCTCCGTCGGTGGCCGGGCATGGAAGAACCCGGCGATGCCTCCGATGCCAAAAAACCTGAGCCAGCCGTAGCCCCCGTTAGCTAGCCGTACTCAAAGACCATCACATTCCGGCGCCGTCCCCTGGATGGCCCTCCAGCCGGCGCCACGCCATCTGCCGGTAGGTGGCCCTCGGTACGAATACCTGTGGGGATTCCCTCTGACGCCAAATTCTCCTTTTACCTCTTTCCCAAGCGGCACTTACATCAAGATGACTCCGCTTGCGTTCCCACTCGCTCAGAATATCCACTCGCGTGCGGGCGTCTCTCTAGAAGCGTCGCATTGATCTGTGGTACCGTAGTGTGAGAACATCGATTTCGTGTAACCGCATTCTGTCTTCTCGCCACTGATTCAGTGAAACGTCGAGAACGTGTCTTGATCGCAGATTCACAGGAAGGGTAAGAGCAATGAGTGCTGAAGAGATGAGAAATGACCTGGAAGCCTTCGTCAACCGGGGTCTATCGGAAGGCTGGTGTGGCTGGCCAACGAAGGGTCTCTCGCCGTCCCATGTGGAGCCCGACGCCGCCTATTGTGCTATGCCCACGTCCGCCGTTTTGCTTCGTCATGTTCGGCAGAGTTCCCTCCAGCATGACCGCGGACCGTTTTGGCTGACGCCGGCAACGGGCCTGGAACGTACATCTCGGGGTGTCGGCTTTCGCCGGCCGGGGCTATCGTGATGACACGGTCGATGGCAAAATCCCCCCGTATCGTGGATCGAATGTATGGCTTCATCGAAGCCGTGACTCTATATTATTGATGTGGTCTTTGTTCACTGCAAAAGGAGAAGAAACGATGCGTAGGAAAGCAATCACAGTCGCAGTTCTGGGTAGTGTGTTGATGCTCACCCTGGCAAGCGTGACCGTTGGTCAGCCCCAGGGGCGCGGCGGACAGCGCGATGGCCAGCGGGGCGGTATGTTCGATCCCGCCCGCATGCGCGAGATGATGGAACAGCGCATGAAAGAGCAGCTCGGCGCCACCGACGCGGAATGGCAGGTTCTTGGCCCGCGCTTGACCAAGGTCATGAACCTGAGCCGCCAGGTTGGCGGCGGTATGGGCCGCATGATGATGGGTCGTCGCGGCCGACAGGGTGGACCCCAGGGTGGACCCGAGGGTGGTCCTCAGGATCAGCAGCGAGGCGCCAGACGCGGTGCCCGCAATCCCTTTGGTGGTGGGGAACCCACGGCCGTAGACACAGCCGCCGAAGCGCTGCAAACCGCGCTCGGCAACACCGAAGCGACCCCCGAGGACATCAAGGCCAAGCTCACGACCCTCCGCTCAGCCAAAGAGAAGGCTAAGCAGGAATTGGCCAAAGCCCAGCAGGATCTGCGGCAGGTTCTCACGCTGCGACAGGAAGCCCAACTGGTATTGATGGGAATGTTGGACTAGCCATGGCGAGCCCCATGAACGCACTGGTAGACAGAATGGTCCAGCAGGGGCTGATCGATGATGCGGCGGCCCGGGCGGTCACCAATTTGCTCGCCACCGGCGAGCCTCCCGCCCGGGCCTTCGCGGCCTGCGGCATCGCGGAGGACCAGCTCCTGCGCTTTTGGAGCAGCCAGTTCGATTGGCCCTACATCGAACTGGAGCGATGCACGTTCACCAAGGCCTTCCTCGCGAAATTCCCTGCTCGCATCCTTCTGGACAAACGCGTCATCCCCGTCGAGAACGGTGATGACGAGGCGATCGTCGTCACCAGCAACCCGTTCGACACCTCGGCCATCGACGAGCTACGCCTCGCCACCGGTCGCGACCTCCAGATGGGCCTGGCGCCCCTCGCAGAGATCGACCGGTGCATCAAGCAGCATCTGGGCGTCGGCGCCGATACGGTCCAGTCCATGATCTCTGAGGCCGGCGAGAACGGTCTGAGAGTCATCGACACCGAATCCGACGAGGACATGGATCTGACAGACGCGGCCGAAGGGGCATCCATCGTCCGCTTCGTCAACCAGGTCCTCACCGAAGCGATTGAGCTGAGGGCCACCGATGTCCACATCGAACCGTTCGAAAACACCTTGCGGGTTCGCTACCGGATCGATGGTGTCCTTCAGGAGGCTTCGGTCGCGTCGGAGGTCAAGCAGTTTCAGGCCGCCATTGTCTCGCGTCTGAAAATCCTCAGCAAGCTCGACATCGCCGAAAAGCGCATCCCCCAGGACGGCCGCATCAAGATCCTCATCGCCGACCACGAGATCGACGTTCGTGTCTCCGTGATCCCCATGCTGTACGGCGAAGCCGTCGTCTTGCGCCTGCTCGACCGTTCCTCCGTCCTGCTCGGACTCGACAAGCTCGGCATGTCCGACCGCGACATGAAGGTCACCAAGACGATGCTCGAACGGCCCCACGGCATCATCCTTGTCACCGGACCAACCGGTAGCGGCAAGACGACATCCCTCTATGCAGGGCTCTCGCAGATCAACGACATCCAACGCAAGATCATCACCATCGAGGATCCCATCGAGTATCAGCTTCACGGCATCAACCAGATCCAGGTCTCGCGCAAAGCCGGCTTGACCTTTGCCAGTGGACTTCGCTCGATCCTCCGACACGACCCCGATGTGATCCTCGTAGGTGAAATCCGCGACGTCGAGACCGCCGAGATAGCCATTCAGGCGTCACTGACCGGTCACCTCGTTTTCTCGACCCTCCACACCAACGATGCCCCCACCGCACTGACGCGTCTGGTCGATATGGGCATCGAGCCGTACCTCGTAGCCTCCTCGCTGGAAGCGGTCGTCGCCCAGCGGCTCGTGCGCGTCATCTGCTCCGAGTGCAAGGAGGAGCTGACCGGCACAGAACTCCAGCGGCTCAAGCTGCGCTACGGGGACAAGCTCCCCGAGAAGCTCTATAAGGGACAGGGCTGCCGGCGCTGCCAGGGAACGGGCTATCGCGGCCGCATGGGCATCTTCGAGATGATGGTGGTCACTGACGACATCCGATCGCTCATTCTCGAAAACGCCTCGCCCCGCGATCTCCGCCAGGCATCGGCCAAGCAGGGCATGACCAGCCTGCGCGACGACGGGTTCCGGCATCTATGGGATGGACGCACAACCATCGAGGAGATTCTCAGAGTTACCAAGGATGACACCTTCGGACAATCCGGTTTGGGAGAGCCCGCCCAGTAGCGGCGCAGGTGCAAGATGGCTACGTTCTCATACAAGGCGATTGACTCCGACGGACGCGAGATCGTTGACAAGCTCGTCGCCGCCGACCGCGCCTCGGCCATCGATCAGCTCTTCGACAGAAGTCTCAACCCCGTGTCTGTCGAGAAGGCCGAGGAGGTACAGCCCCAGGGTCTGTTCGCCCGCTTCGGCGGCGTCCGGAAACGCGAGATCGACGCCTTCACACGTCAGTTGGCCAATCTTCTCGCCGCCGGCGTCCCCATGAGTCGCGCCCTGGGTATCCTCAGTCGAGAAGCGTCCCGTGTGGCCTCCAAGAAGCTCTGGGCCGTCGTCCACGACCAGGTCTCCGGAGGCATGTCGCTCGCCGACTCCCTGAGCCTGCACCCCCAGGCATTCTCGTCGATCTACGTCGCGATGGTCCGAGCCGGCGAAACCGGCGGATTCCTGGACATCGTCCTCGAACAGATCGCCACCTTCCGCGCCCGCGAGGCGGATCTAAAAGGCCGGGTCAAAGCGGCCCTGGTTTATCCGATCCTGCTGGCCGTAATGGCCGTCGCCATTGTCATCTTTCTGCTGACGTTCTTCATCCCGCGCTTCTCGCTGATGTTTGCCGAGTTCGGCGGCTCCCTGCCTGCTCTGACACGCTACATCGTTGCCGTCAGCGAGATTCTCGTGAAATACTGGTTCGTTCTGGTCGTTGGCGTTGCCTTGACGGTCTTTGCTTTCCAGCGCCTTGTCTCAAGCAGCGAAGGACGACGCACCATGGAGGGACTCCTGTTGCGCGCGCCATTGCTCGGCACCGCCATGGCACGCTTCGCCCTCGTGCGGTTCTGTCGCATGCTGGGAACCCTGGTCGGGGCCGGCGTCCCCCTGATCGCCTCCCTGCGCGTGGCCAACGAAGCGATTGGCAATCAGGTGCTCGCCGATACCGTCAGCAGCGCCACCGAAAGCGTACAGAAAGGCAATCCTCTGGCCCGCAGTCTGGAGACATGTCGCGTCCTCTTTCCCGCCTCGGTAATCGAGATGGTCTCGGTAGCCGAGGAAAGCGGGCGTCTCGACCAGGAGTTGGTACGCTTGGCCGGCGCGTATGAAGATGAGCTGGACCGCCATCTAAAGATGATGGTGACTTTGATCGAGCCGGCGATGCTCTTTCTCATGGCGGTGTTCGTCGGCACCGTGGTCATCGGCATGCTCCTGCCGATCTTCAATCTACAGGAACTGATCCGATGAGCCGCAGGACGAGCCAAACACCAATACGATCGGATGCGCTCGTGTCATCCGAGACAATAGATCTTGGCAATTAGGACTTCATAGTTGGGGAATGACATGGAATCGGTAGGAACGAGTAAGAGACAGCAGAGGCAGCGCCGCCGGCGCCGAGCAAAGATATCAGGTTTCACCCTCATCGAGCTCATGCTGGTGCTGGTCATCTTGGCGACCTTGGCCGCCATCGTGCTGCCCAAGTTCACCGGTCGCTCTCAGCAGGCCAAAATCACCTCGGCCAAGACGCAGATATCGCAGTTCGAAGTAGCCCTCGACGCCTTCGAGATCGACCTGGGCCGCTACCCGACCAGCGCCGAAGGACTCCGAGCCCTGGTGGAAAAGCCATCCTCTGACTCCGATGGCTGGCAGCAAGCCTATCTCAAGCGCGACATACCTCAGGACCCGTGGGGCAACGATTACCAGTATCGCTACCCCGGCCAGTACAACGAGAACGGCTACGATCTCTATTCCGTCGGACCCGACCACAAGCTTGGTGGCGACGACGACATCAAGAACTGGTCGGATAGGAGCTAGCGGCAAGAGTTTCCGATGAACGCACGCCCAAGACAACATGATGGGGACCGGGGTTTCACGCTCCTTGAGCTGATTCTGGTCATGGTCATCCTCTCGACCGTTCTCGCGATGGCCGCACCCTCCCTGCGTGGATTCTTCGCCTCGCGCAAAACGCACGATACCGCCGCCCAGATCCTCGCCCTGACCCAGTTCGCTCACTCCCAGGCGATCAGCGAAGGCATCGTCTATCGATTGAACTTCGACACACGCCAGCGCACCTACTGGCTCACCTCCCAACAGGCCGGGATCTATGAGGAACTCAAGACCGAATTCGGGCAGACATTCACCCTCCCCAAAGACATCGTCATGGAATTGGAGGAACTCGACGAGGACGAGGCCATAACGTTCCTGAAGTTCACCCCGCAGGGCACGGTCACCGCAGGGACCGTGCGCCTGATCGACCGCGCCGGAAGGGCCTTGGAGGTCACTTCCCCGACGGTGACAGAATCGTTTTCTATTGTCGAAGCTGAGCAAAGCAATGGCTACTACACGCCCAGACAAGACAGTTAAGAGAAGCCACCGCCTGGCGGGCTTCACCTTTGCCGAGCTACTGGCGACGGTCGTCCTGATCGCCATCATCATGCCCGTGGCGATGCGATCGATCTCGCTCTGCACACGACTGGCGGGATTGTCACGAAAACAGATCGAGGCCGCCTCCCTCGCGCGAGTGAAGTTGACGGAACTGACCGCATCCCAGGATTGGCAGAGCAGCGCCAAAGCGGGAGACTTCGGCTCCGATTGGCCCGGGTATCGATGGGCCGCGGAAGTAACCAATTGGACGGATTCCATTGTCAGCCAGATCGATTTGACCGTCCATTGGCAATCCCAGGGCCTTGACCGATCCATGACATTGACGACGCTGGCCTACGTGGAAGAGGAGCAGTGACATGAAGGTTGCCACGCGACAACCCAAAGCCTTCACGCTGCTCGAACTACTCGTGGCCATGAGCCTGATGGTCGTCGTGGCCGCCTGCCTCTACACCGCGCTCTACACCGGCTTCAGAGCCCGGCGCAGCGCCCTGGCCGCGGTCGAGCCCACCTTCCAGGCCGTCAACGCCATCGAACTGGTCAAACGCGACATTGCCGGAATCCTGCCCCTCGACGGCGTCTTGGCCGAGGCCTTCCTTGGGACCAATGACAGAAACACCAAGGGCGACGACAGCGACTACGTCGAGTTCTACACCACCAACATTCACGCCGACACCGACGAGCTAATCGGGGGGCTGGGCAGAATCGAGTTGATGCTGGAAGCCGACACCGATGAGGATCGAGAGAACTCCCGATTGATCCGCCGCGTCACGCGGAATCTGCTCTCGCCGAAGGATCTCGATCCGGAGGAGCAGGTCCTTTGTCGCAACGTAGTATCCCTGAACCTGCGCTACCTCGATGAGGATGGCTGGCTGGACGAATGGGATTCCACCGCCGACGCCAATAGTCTGCCTCTGGCCATGGAAGTCGACATCCAGCTCGCCTACAGCACCGCCAACGGCACAGCCACGCCGCAGGCGCAGACGCGCCGCCTCGTTCAGAGCTTCATCATCCCTTGCGGCGGCGACGCCCCGACCGCGGCCGAATCCGAAACCGCCGGCGCCGGCCAGAATCAGGGGGGGGTAGGCGGATGAGAACGCCCGCGAGCCGACATCTCGAACGGTCGCATCGAGCCGGCGGAACCATCCTGATCGTTACGATCTGGGTCGTCCTCGTTCTCGCCGGACTGGCCTTGGTCTTCGCCCGCTCCATGCGCGTCTCCGCCATCGTCGCCGCCAACCACACCGCCTCGCTCGAGGCCGAGTGCGTCGCCGCTGGCGCCGCCGAGTATATCAGGGCCCAGCTAGTCGAGAGCGAACCCGAGGAATTGACCCCCGACGACACATCCGATATGTACCGGGCCATGGAGGTCGGACAGGGTTACTTCTGGGTTCTCCACTCCAACCTGGGCGACGATGACGACTACGCCTACGGGCTCACCGACGAGGCCTCCAAAATCAATCTCAACTCGGCTTCCCAGGAGATGCTCCAGAATCTCCCGGGCATGACCGCCGAACTGGCCGCCTCCATCATCGACTGGCGCGACGAGGACAGCGAAATATCCACCGGAGGCGCCGAAAGCGAATACTATCTCTTGCAGTCCGAGCCTTACAACTGCAAGAACGCACCCTTCCAGACCGTCGAGGAAATCCTCCTCATCAAGGACGCCTCCCCCGAGTTGCTCTTCGGCGAAGACACCAATCTCAACGGCATTCTCGACGACCACGAAAACGACGGCGCCCTCAGCGAGCCGGCCGACGACCGCGACGGGCGACTCGACACAGGCTTCTACGACTACGTCACTGTCTACAGCGTCGAAGCCAATACCGACAGCGAGGGCACCGACCGGATCAATATCAACGATTCAGCCGGCCGATCGGATCTCCAGACCGCCTTGCAGGAACTCTTCAAGGAAGAGAGGGCGCTGGAGATCATGGCCATGATGCCCATGAATCCCTCCTTCGACAACATCCTGGAGTTCTACTTTCAGACCGCCATGACGTCGGATGAGTTCGCGCAAGTGGCCGACAAGATCACTACCAGCGACGACGATACCCTTCCTGGACTGGTCAACATCAACACCGCCCCGAAAGAGGTGCTGATGTGCTTGCCGGGCCTCGAAGAGAGCGACGCCGATGCCTTGCTGTCATATCGTGAGTCGAAGAAGGAGTTGCCCTCCATCGCCTGGATCGTCGATGTCCTGGACCGGGACAAGGCCATCGCCATCGGCAGCTATATCACCGTCCGCTCCCAGCAGTACTCGGCAGACATCGTCTGCCTCTCGGGCAACGGACGGGCCTACCAGCGATACAAAGCGGTCTTCGACATGCAGTCGGGAACGCCCAAGGTGGTCTACTGGAAGTCGTTGACCTCCTTCGGCTGGCCCCTCAACCGCGAAATTGTCACCGCCCTGAGAGAAGGCAAACCACTAACCGGAACGATTTTGGGTATGCATTGATTGGACGAGCCCTATGCTTGGCACTCGCACCCTATTGGGACTGGCAGTTGATGAGTTTGGCATGATGGCCGCCGAGGTCGCCGTTCGGACCGGCCGGCCGCAGGTCCGACGCGTTGGCCAGTGGGCCTTTCCAGAGCCCCTTGGCCCAGACAGTGCCGGCCAACTCGGCCAGCAACTGAAGCAATTCCTCCGCGCCAATCATTTCTCATCGAAAAGCGCCGTCATTGGCATGCCCACCAAGTGGATCGTCGCCAAAGAGATCGTCGCCCCGCCCGCCACGGCCGACGCCCTCGCCGGTGTCCTCGGCATCCAGGCCGAGCGCGCCTTCTCGCTCAACGCAAGCGAGCTGGTCTTCGATTACTGCGGCCGGCCCAGCGCATCCGAGAGCAGCAAGATCATGCTGTTCGCCGCCCGACGGCAGATCGTCGACCAGATCAAGGAGATGGCCACCGCCGCCGGCTTGCAGGTCCAGGCCGTCACCCTCTCAGCCCTGGCCTTTGGCCAGGCAAGGTCACAGGCCGATTTAGGCCCGCGCTACGGGCTCTACGCACGCCCGCAGTACTGCGAATTCTGGAGCCATCTCGCTGGTCGACCCGAGACGATCAAGCACGTGCCGCTAACGGGAACCAATGGAACCGCCGGCGACCGCGCCAAATCCCTGGCCGCCACGATTCAGCGCCTGATGCTGCTTCTACCCCAGCAGAGTCAGTCGCCCCCTTATCACGTCGCCGTCTACGACGCGTCCAACCCTTCCGAAAGGGTGATCGACCAGCTCAATGAGCAACTCTCACCGCAGATCACCATTCTGGACGGCCGCGCTGAATTGACCGCTGCCGGCCTCGACGCAGCCGATGGGTACAATCCGGACCAGTCGATGGCCGCCGCCGCCGTCGCCATTGCCGGTGCCGCAACAGCCAGACCATCCGTGGATTTCCTCAACCCGCGTATCGGACGAAAGAAGGTATCCTCGCGCAAACGCTTGGTGGGCTGGACCGCCTTTGCCGCCGCCGTCTGCATCTTGCTCGTGGGCGCCTTCATTGCCGACTGGTACGGCACACGCGCCGACATCGCCACCTACACACAGCAATTGGAGACAATGAGCGACGACATCGAGGCCGCTCGATCCATCGTCGATCGCATGGCCTACGCCCGCAGTTGGACCAGCCAGAGGCCGGAGTTCCTCGAATGCCTCAAACAGTTGACGCTGGCCTTCCCCGAGGCGCCCACCGTCTGGATTACCTCCCTGGCGCTGACCGAAAACGCCGAAGGCTCTCTCGTCGGCCGGGCCGTCGACGACGCCAGCGTCATTGAGGTTCAAGACAGCATTAAGCAGAACGAGACATTCTCCGATGTCCAGATGATCCACATACGCGATGTCGGTCGGAACTCAACCGAGAAAGAATTTGCCGTGAAGTTCAAATTCCAGGGCGCGAGATAGATATGGTTTTGTCGAAACGAGAACGTATCATTCTGATTGTTACGGCCTTGGCTGTCGGAGCCCTGATCGTAGACAAGGTCATCCTCGGGCCCGTCAAGGACGGGCTTGATGAATTGAAAGTTCGGCGCGACGTGCTCGTAGCCGATGTCGGAGAAGCCCAGTCGCTGTTCGAGCGACGCCGGCTCCTCGAACCCCGCTACAGAACCATGCTCGCCGACGGCTTCCGCAACGACACCGAAGCCGAGAGTCGAGTCCTCAGAGCCCTGCGCGACTGGTCGGAGACCGCCGCCCTCACGCTCAGTTCCGTCAAACCCGAACGCGTAGCCAGCGACCAGGGACTCAAGGAAATGACCTTCGCCGTCGCCGGCAAGGGAACGCTCCGCGCCGTGGCCCAGTTCCTCTGGCACATCGAAACCGCCGCCCTGCCCATCAAGGTCAAGAACATGCAGATCGGCTCGGCTAGTGAGGCCGGTGACAGCATGTCACTACAGCTAAGACTCTCGGCGCTCTACCTGGGTACCCAGCCGGAGCCGTCAGAACAAATGCAGTCCGAGGTGAACCATGAAGAAGGACTCTAGCAGACCAGCGCCATGGACGGTGGCGATAATCGTTCTGGGATTGACCGTGGCCGCCTGGCCCGCGTCAGAACAGGAAGGCAACCAGCCCGCCAGCTTGCCCGCGCCAGAACGGGAAGGCAACGAATCCGCCAGCTTGCCCGCGTCAGAACAGGAAGGCGACGAACCCGCCAGCTTGCCCGCGTCAGAACGGGAAAGCGACGAACCCGCCAGCTTGCCCGCGTCAGAACGGGAAAGCGACGAACCCGCCAGACAGGACCCGTGGGCCGAATATGAGGTCATCCTCGAACGCAACATGTTCTCCCGGCAGAGGGGCTATCGCCGACGGAATGAGCGTGAAGAACGCCAAGAACGAGCAGTGGTCATGCCCAATCCGGAATCCTATCTCAAGTTCAATGGCGCCGTACAGGAAGACGGCACATTCATCGCATTCGTAGAGGACACGCGCAGTGGCACCGTTCTCAGACTCCGCGCAGGCGACCGGGTCGCGCGCGGCGTAATCAAGACGCTGACCCTCGACTCGCTCGTATATGAGCTGGGGGATAAGACCACCACCGTCCAACTGGGATTCGATCTCGAAGGAGGTCGCGGTGCCGTGACCATGACCGAGCTGATGGAATACTCGGGGACCGCTGCCGCTTCTCCAACCGGAGAGCCGGCCCAGTCCGAGGCCCCGACGGGAGAGGCTGCGGACATCCTTCAGCAGTTGTTGCAGCGACGACAGCAGGAACTCGGCAAGTAACCCCATGCAGAGCCTATCGACGATGACCGATACACACAGGAGATCCAGATCATGCGAACGCTCAGACTGACAATGCTCGCCGCCGTGCTGGCCCTCGTCGGCATGCTGATGCCGGGCCACACCACCGCTCAGCAGGCCTCCGGTACGGCGTCCCTGGCACCCAACGCGCCGGTGGAGGTCGTCAAGACCAACGGGGACCTGAAGATAAAGCTCAATTTCCAGGACACCCCCTTGCAGGCCGTGCTGGAGTACCTCTCCGAAACCGCGGGGCTGACCGTTGTCTCCAGCGAGCCCCTCATCGATGGCCGCATGACGGTTATCAGCCGTCAACCCATCCCTCTGCAGGAGGCCGTGACTCTGATTAACTCCATCCTGAAAGAAAAGGGCCTGACCACCGTCCTGACGGGCAAGGTCCTCAAAGTGGTCACGGTGGCGAAGGCCAAGACGGAGAGCCTTCCCGTCTACAGTGGCCGCGACCCAGACGCCGTTGTCCCCAGCGACGACATCGTCACCTTCGTCATCCCCGTCCGCTATGTCACCGCCGACGCCCTCCGCGAGAATCTGCAGAGCCTGATCCCCGAGCATGCCAGCCTCGAGGCCAACACAGACGGCAACGCCCTCATCGTTACCGACAGCATGGCCAATATCCAGCGTCTGATGAAGATCGTCGCGGCGTTGGATACCCACATGGCGTCGGTCTCGGAAATCAGGGTCTTTCGGTTGACCAACGCCGATGCCGCCAGCGCCGCCACCATGATCAACAGCATATTCGACAACCAGAGCCAGCAAAGCGGTCGCAACAGTCGCAACACCCGCGGCGGCAACACCCGCGGCGGGTTCAATCCCATGCAGATGATGATGCAGCGAATGGGTGGTCGCGGTGGCGGCCGCGGTGGCCGTGGTGGCCGCTAGCCCATGGGTAACATGAGCATCGAAGCGCATTTGCACGCCAAGGAGATAGTAGCAATGAAGACTCTCAGAATATTGATCGTGGGCATCGTACTGCTCGGCACAGGTGTGCTGATGCCCCGTTGCGGTTTGGCCCAGCAGAGAGATGACACATCCTCCGAGATGACCCCGCAGGACATCATGGCTGAATTCGCGCGGCGACGTGACCGCACCCCTGTCGCCGAAGAAAGCGACGACGAAGGCGAGGCCAGTGGCGGCGTCAATACCCAGGTAATCGCCACTTCTGACGAGCGCACTAACGCCGTCGTCGTCAGAGGACCGGCTGAGGTCCTGGACTTAATCGCCGATGTATTGACCTCCCTGGACGACACGACCACCAAGGTCGCCGGCGTCAAGATCTTCCAACTACGGTACGCCGACGCCACCAACACTGTCGAAATGATCAATCAGCTCTTCGGGGCCGAGCGCTCCCAGTCCAACCAGCAAGGTGGCTTTCCGGGACCCATGATTTTCCGCGGGCCCGGGGGACGCAACGGCGGACAGTCGGACGACGACCAGGGCGGCCAGAGCCAGGTCGTCGCCGCCGCCGACAGCCAGACCAACACCATCGTTGTCACAGGCCCCGACAATATCCTCGAGGTCGTCGCCGACGTGATCACCAGACTCGACGCCCCCGTCCCCAACGTCGCCGATGTGAAAGTCTTCCATCTCGAATACGCCGACGCCCAGGATACCGCCGAGCTGATCAACGAGGTCTTTGGCGAGAGCAGCTCGTCCCGGACCTCGTCGAGCAGGAACCAGCAGAGCCAGCAAACCCGCTTCATGCGGGGCGGATTCGGAGGGCAGCAGCAGCAGAATCAGGGCGGCGGCTCCTCGGACGTCACGGTCGTCGCCGCCGCCGACTCGCTGACCAACGCCGTCGTTGTCAGTGGATCGCCCGACACCCTGAAGATCATCGCCGACGTCATTGAAGAGCTCGACGAAAACCCCGAACAGGAACGCCAGATCTTCGTCTACCCCCTCAAAAACGCCACCGCCTCCAACCTCATGGAGATACTCAACAATCTCTTCGATGAACTCCAGGCCCTCAACCAACAGGGCACCGGAATCACCGGTCAGCAGTTCCAGGGCGGGCAAAGAGGCGGCCAGACGGGCGGGACCACCGGCGGGGGCACCACATCGCAGGCCGCTGGCGGCGCCAACGACCTCGACGAAGAGACCTACTTCGAGGCCGACGCCGACACCAACTCACTGCTCGTGCTGACCTCCACCAAGAACTACCAGAGGATCAAGCCGATCCTCGACGAACTGGATAAGCCCATCGGCCAGGTCCTCATCAAGGTCCTCTTCGCCGAGATCACCCACAACGACGATATCGATCTGGGCACCGAATTCTCCGCCTGGAACCTCCGAGGCGCCGGAACGGACTTCAACGTCGATCTGGGCACCACGTTCGGCAAGCCCCTGACCGGTTTCAGCGCCACCGTTTTCGACCAGGATGTGGAGGTCGCCGTCCACGCCCTCCAGGAGACCGGCAAGCTGAACATCCTATCCCGGCCCTACATCCTCACCAGCAACAACCAGCCCGCCACCATCACCGTGGGCCAGGAAGTGCCCTACGCCACCGGTGAGAGCCTCACCACCGGACAGTCACAGACCACCACCGAGTACCGGGACATCGGTATCATCCTCGAGGTCACTCCGTCGATTAACCCTGACGGATTGGTCAACATGACCGTTCGACCCGAGATCTCCTCGCAAACCGGCGAGACCGTCCAGATATCCGAGAACCTGGCCCTGCCCGTCTTCTCCACACGAACCTCCGAGACGAAGGTAGCCATCCGCGACGGCCAGACCATCGTCATCGGTGGCCTCATGCAGGACCAGACCACCGAGACCATCAGCAAGGTGCCGCTGCTCGGCGATGTGCCCATCCTCGGCAACCTGTTCAGGAGGACGATCAAGGAAGTTGATAAGACCGAACTGCTGATCTTCCTCACACCCCATGTCGCGCCCGACGCCCTGGCACTGACCCCGATCTCCGATGCCGAACAGAGGCGCAGCAACCTGCTCGACGACGAAACCGTCGCCGATATCTTCAAGAAGCACATGGAAGGAATGAAGGGCCCCGATCGCGACCCTAATGCAGTGACCCAGCCGTAATCGCGGGCAGACTCCCGCTAAGCATCCGTCGAGGTGCCGCGTCCCAAACAAGCTAGGATGCGGCACCTTGTTTCTTCACCCATACGCCAACCCTCTTACCGCCAGCGATGCGCCCTTGCAGCGAATCAAGGCCGAGAGTATGTTCATGCTTGGATCGCGATGTCTCGGGTCGGAAAACCGGGGCCCATGGCAGGCGACGAATATACCTTCGGAGTGACGCACCATGACACTGGACTTGAACAGACGACAATTGTTGCGAGCCACCGTTGGCACAACGGGGCTCTTGGGCCTGGGGACGAACGCCTCCGGGGCATCAGTCGACGCCGATAGTCACGTGCTTCGCGAGGCGGGCCGAGCGGTTCCCATCGTTGATGAATCGGACGTGGTGGTATGCGGGGCCGGTCCGGCCGGTGTCGCCGCCGCCTTGGCCGCCGCCCGAGCCGGGGCCCGAACCCGACTCATAGAAAGCCACGGCTGCCTCGGAGGCATCTGGACCGCTGGCCTGCTCTGCTGGATTCTCGACACCAAAGACAAACCGGGCATACTCCAGGAGATCATCGCTGCCGTCAAAGCCCGCAACGCAGGCTACGTCAACCAGCCCGGCTACTCCGTCGCCTACGACCCCGAGATCATGAAGCTCCTCCTGGAAGAGAGGTGTACCGCCGCCGGCGTAAAGATCCAGCTCCACACCCAGGTCGTCTCGGCCGTCACCGACGCCGGCAAGCGACTCAAGCACGTCGTCACCGAGTCCAAATCAGGTCGCCAGGCCTGGGCGGGCAAGGTGTTCGTCGACGCCACGGGCGATGGCGATCTCGCCGCCCACGCCGGTTGCCGTTTCGACCTGGGCCGTCCCGCCGATGGCGTCACCCAGCCCATGAGCATGATGGCCATCCTCACCGGCATCGAATACGACCGGGTCAAGGACTTCGTCCGCGGCCGCGAGAAAGACCATAACCAGCCCAAGAAACGCCTCCTCGCCGAAATGCGAAAAGGCGGCTTCACCCCGTCCTACAGCCGTCCGACGCTATTTCGCATCCACGACAACCTCTTCTGCCTGGCCGCCAACCACGAGTACGGCTACCTTCCCACCGATGCCGCCCAGCTAACCCAGGCCACGCTCCACGCCCGCGCAGACATCCACGCCGGCGTCAACGCCCTGCGCTCCCTGGGCGGACTCTGGCGCAACCTGCGCATCGTCGCCACCAACGAGCAGATCGGAATTCGTGAAGGCCGCCGCATCCACGGCCGCTACACCGTCACGACCGACGACTTGGCACGCGGGGCCCGCCACGACGACGCCATTTGCCGCGTCTACTTCAATGTGGACGTTCACTCCCCGAAGAAGACCGAAGGCACGGCCATAGCCCGTACAAAGGTCCGCACGCGTCCCTACGATATCCCCTTGCGCGCGCTGATCGCTCACGATGTGGATAGTCTCCTCCTGGCCGGCCGATGCATAAGCGGCGATTTCATCGCCCACTCGAGCTATCGGGTCACGGGAAGTGCCGTCGCAACCGGACAGGCCGCTGGAGTAGCCGCCGCCCTCGCGGCAGAAACCAACTGCCTGCCGCATCACATGCCCTTCAATCGCGTCAAAGCGACCCTTGAAGACTTGGGCAACGCTCTGTCCTGACCCTCTCAACGCACACTCGAAAAGGCCAAACACTCTGCGCTACCGCCGGTTCACAGCATGCGGCTTGCGACTCTTCCCGCCGATCAGGGACGGGCTCCGGGAAGACAATCACCCGGCGCGGGGCAAGACCCCAGGGGGGACCTCGCACTCAACTATCCTTAGTGAGTTTTTAGCACGGGGTGACGTTCTGGGCCTCGGGGCCTTTGCGACCCTCAGCCGAGACGTACTCCACCGACTGGCCTTCAGCCAGTGTCTTGAAACCCGAGCCGTTGATGTTGGAGTGATGGACAAACAGATCTTCACTGCCATCGTCAGGAACGATGAATCCATAACCCTTCTGATCGTTGAACCACTTTACCGTACCCTTTGCCACAATGTTCTCCTCGGGCCCAAAGCCCGTAACGCATGCGCCCTCTGCTTCTGTGAAGGGGCAAACTCCGAGGGCTGAAAGCATACACCTTGACTGACCATACAATCTACCGGATAGGTCCGGAAACTGTCAATAGATTCTGCCTAAAAACCCACAAAAACGCTGAACTTTCCCCGTCCCGGACGGGCTCTTTTCCCGGGTCCCACCCGCTCTGATTCCCGGCTCCTGGACCGCCGGGGACATCCGTGCCCTCCTCGGCACTCGGCGTCCTGATGCGCCGTGACATGGGACCGCGCCGCTACTTGGTGACGAAAGGCGGTCGCTCGAACGTCAGACCGTCCCCTTGCACGCGAGGGTCTCCCGTCGCCTTCAGTGTGTCCATCAGTCGCTTCGATAATTCCGCGCGGGTCTTGGCATACGCCGGGTCACTCGCCACATTGTCCATCTGGTCGGGATCACGACGCAGGTCGTACAACTCCTCGCCTGGCCGTTTCCCGAACCCAAGCTCCCAATGCCGGCGCCATCGGGGATCTGCGCGATTCTGCACCATCCACGCCTTCGTCGGACTCGCGTCAAGGTCCCCGAAGCACGCGAACGTATTCTCCCGCACCTTCTCGAAGCTCGGCTCCGTCGCCGGATCGTCCAGACCCGTCGGTGTCCCCATGGGCCACCGGTCCGGCTTGAAGTTGCGGATGTACATGGAATCCCGTGTCCGAATCGCCCGCTGCGGATAGGGCAGCTCCCCAACACGCGCCTTGGCCACGTGCCGCTCCCGCCCCGTCACGACATGGTCCCGCGTCGCATCGATCTGCCCGCTCTTGCTCGATTCCAGCAAAGGCACGATACTCCGTCCCGTCATACACGCCGGCGCTGTCTCCCCACCGGCCTCGACGAACGTCGGCGCCAAATCCATCAGGTTGACGAAATCTTCTACCACGCGCCCGCCTGGTGCCCGCGACGTCCACTGCGCAAACAGGGGCACGCGTGTCCCGAAATCATACAGATTGCACTTGCCCCGCGGGAATCCCGGAATGCCGTGGTCGCCACTGACCACGATCAACGTATTGTCCCGCTCACCAATTTCATTGAGCTTCTCCAGCAGCAGGCCGAACATCCGGTCCAGCGCCAGCACCTCGCCCAGATAGTCGCACATATCCTCGCGTATCTCAGGAACGTCAGGCAGGAACTTGGGCATCCGACCCTTCAAGTCGTCGGGATTCAAGCCCCACAGTGCCTTGCCCGAGCCCTGAGTCCACTTGCGATGTGTATTCGTCGGCCCGAACCAGTAGCAGAAAGGCTGCCCCGCCTTGCGATCGGCCAGAAACGCCTCGAAGTTCTTGAGCGCCTCCCCGCAAATCTCGCGCTTGGCCTCCTCAGGCGACTTGCCGCCCTTGACCAGCTTGGTCGCGTTCTGAGAGAACCCATTGAATCGCCGGCCCGCCTTGGCATATTCGCGGGCCTTGCCCCCATACGGTGCGTCCACCGGAGAGCCCGGACTCCACACCTTGTACGTATAACCGATGTGATACCCCGCCTTCTCCAGGATCAGCGGATAGCTCGGAATCGTCGCGTCCCACCGCGCCCCCTGCAAAATCGCCCCCAGACCCGTGCGATAGAAGTACTGTCCCGACAGCAAAGAACTCCGACAAGGCGTACACGACGGCGCCGTGACATGCGCATTGTTGAACCGAATCCCCTCCCGCGCAAACCGATCCATCACCGGCGTCCGCATCGCCTCGTTCGGCCCGAACGAATCATAGATGCTCGCATACCGACCCCAGTCGTCCGCAAAGAAAAAGAAAATGTTCGGCCTCTTCGTCGCGCCGGCACGGACCGACATCGCACCCGTCCCCACCCCCGCCACACATCCGGCCGTCAGCGCCGCCCGCTTCAGAAAGCGCCGCCGCGATAGCGCTTCGCCCTCTACCCTGCCCGTCCCGTTTTCCTTTCTCATCTGCTTCACCTTTCTACCGCGTATGTTTTGCCACCGAGCACGTTGTCATGTCCTGCCCCAATGCCTCCCCCTCTCCACCGACCAAGTCGACTAACCCACGCCACCAGCATCCTGTTTCGCAAAGAGCTCTTCTAAGGAACATGCGTGATATCTGTAATTCCCGCTATTCAGCAACCCAGTTGGCCGGTCCCGTATGAATGGACCGCGCGTTAGTCCTTATGAGGATTCCGTACTCACGACCGGAAACAGGCTGAAACTTTGTCGGAGGAGACGGGATCGTCTGTGTAAAGCCCGGCGGCACGATTCCTGCGGATACGCGAAATCCCCGGGCTGAGATGTCCGCTACTGCGTCGATGTGCCAAGCAACTGCAGGCTCCTCGGAGGCGTAGTCATAGACAGTCACACCAAGGACTCTCTCACCCACCGTTCTGACAGTTGCCCGAAATGTGTTTGGCATGCCATCGACCTTCTTGGGAATCGAGACTACATCACCGATGCAACCTTCCATGGTGAATATGAGCGGGAGGAACACGAGAGCAGTCGCATAGTTGAGTATCGATAATCGCGTCTTCACTTCAAAGCTCCGCGGATGCCAGATTCACTGGCGTGCTTCAGTAGTCTCTATTGTGCTGCGTCAGTTGTTCGAGGCCACCTGTGAGCCTCGTATGGGTTACTCGCCCGATGTTCCGGTAGTGGTCTCGCTGGTTAGTTCTAGGAACTGGGTTTCGAGGCTGCGGCCTTCGGTTAGGTGCCGGGGGGTGATGCCCATGTCCAGGATGTGCCGCAGCAGGGTGGCGATTGCCTTGTCCTGGTCGATATGGTCGCCGGATAGATCCAGTCTCACC
>Ga0272442_10002673_pt1 | contig 25566 bp, 32 predicted proteins | sample SSMForm2O_FD_200262 | JGI IMG/M metagenome (GOLD analysis project Ga0272442, IMG submission 200262) | Marine sediment archaeal communities from Little Sippewissett salt marsh, Falmouth, MA, United States - SSM-Form-2O | ecosystem: Environmental > Aquatic > Marine > Wetlands > Sediment ... | reverse complement strand
ACAAAAGGCTTCTCCCTCTGATAAAGGGTGATTTGGACATAGAGGAAGACTCTTTTCTGAACTACAAATATGGTGAATCCTTCTGTAACACAATGAGGTATCTGGTTCCAGAAAAGACGTTTGACGGACACGATTTAGCTTATGTGACAGACGTTGATTTCCTCATATTCCGCCAAGACCCTTCTCATTGGAGTTATCACAAGGAAATGATGCGGAAGTCAAGAACCTGCTGTTCGGCTTTCAGGAGCGCGGTTAGAGGACCGAAGCGGCCAGAGGTTACAAAGATTGGGTGGGTTGGGAAGTACACGCGAATGGTTTGCGGCACAACAATGCTTGACTTACCAACGTGGCTTCCCTCCACCAGACAATACAGAAAGCAGTACAAGGCAATCGTAAAAGCTCAAGTAGGAGACAAGAAGGACTCCGTTCCAGCCTGTACTTATCGGGAGTATGACGAAGTGATGCTGGCGAGGATATGTAAAATGGCGCGTCTCCCTATTCCTCAAGCGACCAACCACTTTGCCCACGGTGAGAAGTTTGACATGAGGTACCGCGACATTCATTTGGGAGACTTCAAATTCGACAAGCGCTGGACAAGCATTAAAAAGATGCGCAGAATGCTCACCGATGGAAACGTGAAGTTCTTTACGAGGATGCACCGGGATGATGAGACCTGGAACAAGATATACGAGGTCTGCGTGAGAAAGAAGCTTGTTGGTAGATGTTTGAAGAACCTTAGAACCCATGCAAAGGCGAGATTGTGAAAATCTACACCGGAAACCCTTGGGGCCATAAAGACGATATCCCGATGTATCACAAATACAATTTGGGTGTAATGGTTTCCGACCCCGACATCCGCAGCACCATAAAAGGGTTGTCCGTTGCAATAGACAATGGGGCATATATGTGCCACAAACGCGGCTACCCTTGGATAGAACAAAGGTTCTGGCGCATATTAGAAAAGGCATACGACCAAGGATTTGACCCAGATTTCATTGTTGCCCCCGACATTGTTGGAAGCAAGCACTCGCTTTTCAAGTCTTATCGATTTGCTCAAGCGCATCCATGCGACAGGTGGGCCTTGGCTGTTCAAGACGGAATGCAGCCTAAAGATATAGGGTTGGAAATTCTGTACTATTTCAGCCACATCTTTGTTGGTGGCACGGTTGAATGGAAATGGCAGACTGCGCATGAATGGGTGGAATTTGCCCACGCAAACGGCAAGAGGTGCCATATTGGTAGATGTGGCAAGCTCGACAAGCTGATTCATGCAAAAGAGATTGGCGCGGATTCTGTGGATAGCACATCCATACGGCAAGACAAGAAATGGCATTACGCGGCTTTTTTGGAGGATCAAACGTGTTTAGAGTTTGCAAAACAGTAGAGATCAGCGCAGCCCACCGACTGCCGGGGCATCCCAAGTGCGGCAAAACACATGGGCACAACTACCGTATTACTGTTTGGGCAGAGGCTGAACGGCTGGATTGTAACGGTATGGTTGTGGATTTTGGGAAGGTTTCGGATATCGTTAAGCAGTTTGATCATACCACAATCAAGCTAAACCCATCAACGGCAGAGTGTTTGGCAAAACATTTGTGTGAAAAAATACCAAACACTACAAGGGTCAGAGTTGAAGAAACGCCAAGCTGCTGGTCAGAGTATGAGGTATATCCGTGAGAGACTGGCGCTTTTTCCTTTTAATCCGTGGTAGAAACTGCGAGAAGTACGCCAAGAAATGCCTGTCAAGCATCAAGGCTCAGACAATAGCGAAGCATGAACATGTAATAATCCTTGACGCTCCCACCGACAATACGGAGAAGGTGGTGCGCGCATTCAAGTTCAACTCCAAGCACACCAGCCCGTATGTATGGACCGCAAGACAGGGTTTAGCCTGGAATATGTGGTTTGGGATTAAGAAGATCGCAGAGCACCAGACCGTTCATCAGCCATACGGGGATGGGAAGGGAGACAGTTGTCTGATCAATGACGAAGACGTTGTGGCTGTGGTTGACTTGGATGACTGGCTTCCTAATAACGCTTTGAGTACGGTTAGAAAGGTTTATGATAAACACCCAAACTGCCTTGTCACATACGGTTCATATATAAAGGTGAGCAAGGGAAGGAAGACAAAGATCAGCAAGCCGTATCCTGTAGGGGCTGATGTTAGGAAGCATAAATTCCATGCCTCCCATTTGAAGACCATTAAATGGAAGGTTTTAAAAAATCTTCCTGTTGATTGCCTGAAAGACAAAAACGGGAATTGGTTGCAGGCGGCCAGCGATGTGGCGATGATAATCCCTTGTATGGAGATGGCTGGCTTGGAAAACTGTTATCACGTCTCGACACCAACGTACTATTGGAGAGACAATACGCCCCACAAAACGAATAGGGCACTTCAAATCAAATGTGAGAAGATAGTGAGGGCGAAGAAGAAGCTTGGGAGGCTGTTTTGAAACGCCTTGTAGCTGGAGGATGCCCCAAAGAGATGGGCTGGGCGCTTTGTACCTGGTTCCCGGCCATGCGGCACGTTTCTCGCAAATTCGACCACACCACAATGGTTGTGCCTACAGGGTGGGATTGCCTTGTAAGTGACTTCGCTGACGAGATCATCAACCACGACCCCAAAGGGAAGGGTGACAGGTGGCTTATTGGAGGGAAGAAACCGACGCTACCATTTAAACCTAAAGGATGCTGGTATCAGCCGTCCAAAGAGAAGTGTACAAAATGGAAGCGAGAATACTTCAAATACGGGGAAAGACTGTTTGATCAGTTCTCATACGACATTCTCATTCATGCCAGAGCCAAAAGGACAGGGGATTGGATTGACAAGGCAGGTAGGAAGAATTGGACTGTCAGGCACTACGAAAAGATGCTGGAAATGCTGCCTGTACAGAATGTGGCCTGTATCGGGTCAAAGGACGCTTCCTACATCATACCGGGAACAGAGGATTTGAGGGGCATTCCAATGAAGGAACTCTGTGACGAAATGGCCTCCTGTAAGGTGGTTGTCGGCTCCAGTTCAGGGCCGATGCACCTCGCCCACCTGTGCGGAGCGCCTATAGTTGTGTGGACTGACGATACATATCAGAAAGCAATCAGTGGAACCAACCGTGACAGATACAAGAAAATCTGGAGAGCATTTAATTCACCCGTGAAGGTACTTGATAAGTGGGGCTGGATGCCTGACCCAAAGATTGTGGGAGAACATGTTAATCGTTTTCTGCGGCAACCATCATAAGTGGGGCGGTCTTTCTCATGGAGGTGGATCGCGAACTATCGTGAAATCCGCCAAGGTACTAAGAGAACTCGGTCACGATGTTGAGATTGTCGCTAATAAGGACAGGTATAAGTGGGATAAGCACCCAAAAGTCATAAAGAAGATACCGAAAAACGCTGATGCAGTAATCGCCATATCCGCGAGTGACGTTAAACACGTACTGAAACACTCCCCCTCAAAAGCAAAGAAGCTGTGGTGGATGAGAGGGTGGGAGACATGGCAGATGCCGGAGTCCAAATTGATCAAGCGAGCCAAATCAATCAGAGTGATTACAAACGCTGGGTGGCTCAAAACCAGGCTTGGGATGGAAGGTGTTAGTGCGGAAGTGGTTTATGCCGGGATGGATGAATGGGAGAATCTGGAACTCAGGAAGCCGGGAAAGATCAGGATTGGATGCCTGTACAACAAAAGACCGACAAAGCACTGGGATGATTTTGTGAGACTTTCAAGTGAGCTTGGGCACAGAGAATACGAATACGTGGCCTTTGGGGTTGATAAGCGTCCATCCCTTTGGTTGGAGGAATATGTCCAAAACGCCTCACACCAAGACCTTGAGGAATTATATTCATCTTGTCACGTCTGGTTTAGTCCTTCGACCTTGGAGGGATTTCATCAAGTACCAGCAGAGGCTAATCTTTGCGGTTGCCTTGTTGCTGCTCGCCATTGTGATTCTGGCGGTACTCGCGACTACTGTAACAGTATTACCGGCATCACATGGCCTACCATAAGATACGCAGCACAAGCCATCCAAGAAGCAGATTTCAATAAGATACACAGAATGCAGCTTGTTCTCTTAACCAAAATTGGTGGCAGGGAAGCAAACATGATGCGCCTGGAGGAGATTCTAAGTGGATGTTGATGCAAAACTTACCATCCTTATTATAGGCTGGATCGTTGACAAAATCGTAATGTTTGCCATGATTCATTGGGAGATAGGGAAAAAACGATGATTACGATGAAGGACTATGTCAAGATACGGAAGCATTGGAAGGGCCGCGTGTATGCGGATACCTGGATATTCCCACGGATAAAGCACTTCGTTGAACACGGAAAGGCTCTCAAGGGGAAGAAGGTTCTCGACATAGGCTGCAATGCCGGCGTGTTTGGTATTGAGGCTTCAAAAATGGCAGAGTCCTACATCGGGATGGAAAAAGAACCCCAATACTACGAGCAAGCCCTGATAACGCAAAAGAGCATGGAGAACCCTAATACAAGGATCGTGAAGGCCGACCTTCTGGAAATGCCAAAGGATTTGGAGTTCAACGCGGTAATGGCCTTATTCGTTGTTTACCACTTCTACCCACCAGAGGTGAAGATATTCCGTGACGAGGTTCTCCCGAAGTGTGATACTGTGGTGACTCAGTTAAGGCATGGGCCTCGGAAGACGATCAAAAACAACATGGGCTGGCACCACCCTCACAAGTATATCCAATTTCTCGAAAAGGCCGGCTTCAAGTCGAAGCACCACGTTTACAAGAAAAACAGGCAATTTTCCACAATCGTATCGGAGAGAGTGCGTGAAGCTAACTGGGAAGGTTAGTATCAGGAAAGGTTCCGCTGAGATCATGGGGCGCACCGTGCCCCGTGGCTCAACATCCTTCTATTGGAAGCTTACCAAGAACAAGGGCATGAAGATATTCTATGCCTTGGAGAAGCAGGCAACTGTTTCCAGAAAACGGGTAACGCAGATACACGGTCACATGAAAACGCTCCACAAAAAGGGAATCAGCGTAAAACCATACGGCATGACCTCGGTAACGCTCTCATTGTCTATTAATGGAAAGAAGGTTAGCGTGGTGGCCCCGGCTATAAAAGTGAGACACTTGAGCAAAAAAGGGTCAAAGCCGAAATTGGTGAAGTTCATAGAAAAGGTCAAACGTGCTGCCCGTAAGCACAAATACCTCAATAATGGAGATTCCTTCAAACCTGTAAACATTATGTGGGATAAGAGGGTGAAGGACTGGAGACTGGTGGATGTAAGATGAAAATCTGCATACAAATGTTATCAAAGAATTCTGACCGCAGTTTAACAGGTAAGGGGAAGTTTTTCAAGAGGCTCCGTGCCGAATTCGAGAAGATGGGCATTGAAGTCACCTACGATCCTAAGAAAAAGGTGGACATAGACGTTTGCATCAATAAACCCCTGTGGTGGCCGAAGAACTCTAAGAGGAAAGTAATCAGGCTCGGCCCCTGCGAATATGACTCTAATCGCAAGGACTTGAAGGAGTGCTGGCATGTAGCGCGTAAGTACGCCAAGAGTTGCCACGGAATCATTTATCAAAGTGCATTCAGCAAAATGGCAAACCATGCGTTTCTTCGCACCAGCGGTTTGTGCGATGAAGCGGTTATTCACAACGGCTCTACTGCTGACGGGGCTATGCACACCTTTGGCTTAGCAGGTGGAGGGCCGCACTTCTTGGCATCAACGAGAGAATGGACGCTGGAGAAATCGCTTGACACCATCATTGAGGCATTTTTAGATGCTGCAATACCGCAATCAACACTTCACGTATGTGGGACGGTGTGGGACAAGCCTAAAAGGTTCCCTCTTGAAAATCGGAAGCTGCTCAAAAAGTACGGTAAGCAGGTGATTTTCCTCGGGGAAACTTCGCAAGAAGACTTGAACGCCTACTACTATCAGTGCGCAGCCCTAATTCATTTAGTGTACTGGGATTCATGCGCTAACGCAGTGGCCGAGGCAATGCAGTTTGGTATACCGATCATCTGTGGTGATAACTGTGGCACAATGGAGTACATCAACAAAGAGCGCGGTATTATAGTTCCGTTCAACAAATCGCTTCCTTTTAAGCCTTGGAATAGGCGTAAGCCCCCAAAGGTTGACAAGAACGTGTTGTCAGAAGCCATGTGGAAAATCAAGGATTTTCCGCGATATGATCCTCCAGATGAGTTCCACATATCGGCCATTGCTAAGAAATACAAAGAATTTTTTGAAGGGGTATTGGGATGAAAAAAATGATAATCGAAACAGGCGAAACTGTTTTGTTAGAAGATGAGGATTATTGTTGGGCATCACAATTCAAGTGGTGGTCAAATAAAGCCAATAGCCATTTGTCAATTCATCGCAAGCTCCCACGAGAAGGAATATCCAAGGTGAGGTGTAAATATTTGCACCGAGAAATAATGGAAAGGCGTGGCATTGATTGCGGTAATTTTCTGGTGGATCATAAAGACAGAAACGCTCTGAACAACCAACGGAGCAACCTGAGGCGCTGCACTCCAAGCCAGAGCGTAATGAACAGGGCTTGCTACGGAAAAGCACGCAAATACCGTGGCGTAAGGCAAAAACCATGCGGCTCTTTTTCGGCGGAGATTAGCGCCAACCACAAGCGCTATTATCTTGGGACATTTGAAGACGAGAAGGCTGCTGCTGCTGCATATAATGATGCCGCCAAAAGGCTACACGGTGAATTTGCCTGCATTAACGAGGTGTAACAATGGGTGCTTTTCGTCGTTGCGAGAACTGCCTCCACTACAACGATACCTGTTGTTGTTCTGTATTGGAGGAGGTCTACGCGATAATGACTCATGGCGAGTGTTCGCTTGGTGTCAATGAGGAAAATCTTGAAAAGGTCAGTAAGTTCATAGCCAAAATGTGTAACAGGTGGGAGAAATGGCCTCCATCATAATTCCATGCTATAACATGGAGAAGTACATCATCGACTGCCTCCTATCCTGTGTTCAGCAGGACGGCGTGGAGATTATCGTTGTGGACGACCATTCCGTAGACGAATCCTACTACAAAGCCGCCGCGTTTGCATACGACTATCCGCACAGAGTTCAGGTAATTCAACACGACACGAACCTTGGCGTGGCCGCCGCCAGAAATACGGGCCTAAGAAAAGCCTCTTACGAATACGTCACCTGCGTAGACGCAGACGATATGCTCACCCCAAACTCCATAGAGGTTCGCGCAAAATACCTGGATGACCACCCAAACGTAGACATGGTGTGGGGGAATGCGTACAAGATCAACGTTGACAGAGGTAATTACCTGTGGGGGTACGAGAAGTGCATAAGAGAGCGCAGGGCGTTAGAGGTTTACTCCCGCCGGCTGAATGCTCAAACCGTCATGTGGCGCACAAGCGTATTCGACAAATACGGCCTGTATTACGAGAAACTGCGGAGCCGTGAGGACAAAGAGCTGTTATACCGCCTCGGTCTCCACCCTGACTCTCCCATGCCTAAAGTGGTGAAGGCTAAAAAGCTGAATGAGTTCATGGCGATATACAGAAGACACCCGCAGGCCAAGCACAAGCGCCGGATCAAGGATAAGGTGTGGGCAAAGGAAACCGAGAAGATTTTTAAAAAACGCATTGCTGATCTCAAGAAAAACGGAATCACAGAGGAGAATACCGAATGGATGAAGTGAAAGTTGTCGGTAAAGGCAAGATTAATCCTTCTGAACTGCACTACCAATACATCCACAACTTTACTCCGATCAAGCTTTGGAACTACGACATGTCCATCGTGACAAGCCCGCACGTAGAGCTTCTGAGGCTGATTAAGGAGAAGGGGTTGGACTGGAAAGCAATCTGGCACACTCGGTACGTTGAGGAGAGAGTGGGTAGGAGGGAAAAGGGTCTTTCAGCATGGACAAACGAACACATCAAAAAGCACATCAAAACCAGGTGGGCCACCTACAAAAGCCTGAAACACCACGGATACAAACCAAAGATGCACGTTACCAAGAAAGGACAGGATAGACCTGTCCGCATATTAAAGGTTCCTTTCTGGACTTCAAGGTTTGGATACAGGGCTGATTGGCTGAAAGGGTATGAAATCTGGGATGGTGGCGGACGTTCAGCCGCGGCCTACGTTCTCGGATGGGATGAGATTCCCATAGCGTGGGTAGATGATGTTTCACCGGGGAGTAAGGATAAGGGGAGATTTGAGCAGAAACTCGCAAAAGTGAAAGGACTATGGATAGATGAGAGTATTTCTACAGTACGAATTGACGGACACGGGCAAGGGCAAGTTTCTGGAGCGCCTGACACCGGAACTGTCAAAGTTAGGCGTAGACCTCGTAACAGAAAACAAGAAGTGCGACCTGACCCTCTCGTTGACATCGTGGAGAAAACCGTCGGGGAACCTCCCCAGAGTCCTGAGAATGGACGGGGTACACATGCTCCAGAACAAGAGAATAGGGTGGAGGAACGAGGAGATAGCCAAGGACATCAAGAAAGCTGACCTGGTTATCTGGCAGTCGAAGTTCTGCGAGGATATAGTTGGCGGGTTGCTTTGTAAGGGGAAGAAAAACGCTGTGATATTCAACGGCATGGACCCTGCTGAGTTTGACAGCGTTGAACCCATAAAATCGGAATACAAGCGGAATATCGTTTTCTGCTCAAAATGGGATTACAAAAACAAAACCCCAAGGATACACAAAAGATTGAAGGATTCAGCCAAGATCGCCAGAGACTACACTGGGATAGACAAGGATGCTTGCTGTTGGATCATAGGAAACACCACAGAGCGCCGGTACGAGGATGAGAGGGTCAGATACACAGGATGGCTCGACAACGAGGAACTGAAACGATACCTGAAAATGGCTGATATTGGCGTATATCCGGCATGGTTCGATTGGTGCCCGAATGCAGTAGTGGAAGGGGTTGCTGCGGGAATGTACATGATCGTCGGGAATAACGGTGGTCAGGCAGAGTTGATCGGTGATTATGGGAAAGTGGTAAACATCGACAAGCCCATGACCCCGAAGGCGCTCAAGAAGATGGAAGTACCGAAAATTGACAGGACGAAGATTATGGAAGTGATGCTGGACTTTTACGCCAACAGGCCGGAGAAGTCTATCAATCCGGCAATCCACATCACAAACATCGCCAAGCAGTACAAGAAGGCGTTTGAGGAGGCACTATGGGGGAAGGGATGAGGCACGCTTGCGCGGCACTGACAATCTGTGAGATTCTTAGACAGATTAACGACATTCATCAAGGATCAGACAAAAAGGACAAAAATACCAGAAAGCTCCTGTGTACCGCAGAGGATATGGCAAAACGCATGTCTCGCAAACTCAAAGAGTACAACAAGCATTATGATAAGGATTGGTGGGCCGCAAATCCAGATTACGAGAAGGATTTAGAGCGCAGATTGTCAACCAAATACTGTTCGGAGTAGCTATGATTCTTTGTGCAATCAACAGGAAAGAGCCGTATCTAAGTCAACTCAACGTGCTTAGAAAGAGCATGAAGCGCAACAGTCCAGGCGAGGTGAGGCGTTTTGATGTACTGGATGTTGGAATGAGCCGCGAGTACATGGTCTGCCACAGGACAAAGATGTTCGCTGACGCTATACAAGACGGGGTTGAGAAGGTGGCATGGATGGACGCAGACTGTATCATCAGAAAGCCTCTTGAAGCGTTCTGGGAAGACGTTGAGGAGAACACCCTCAAAATTCTATACCGTCCAAAGAAGAAGCCAAACCGCCGCTTTCAAGCTGCCGTATTCGCCTTTGGTAATGGGGAGTACGTGAAGCAGCTTGTAGACGAGTGGAACGAGGTTGTACAGAAAAGACCGGAATGGTACAAGGACCAGGAAGAACTCTACAAGTGCTGGAAAAGGCACAAAAAACATGTCAGGCTGATAGAGATGGACGGGGCTTTCAACGACAGCACTTTTAACAAGGACTCCACAATCTGGCACAGCAAGGGGCATCACTTCAAAGACCCTCGCTTTCAGAAGGAATGGAAGATGTACAGGAAGGAAGCAGGATGAAGAAGATCGTTTTTGTGGTTGGTTCGCCACATTCAGGAACTACGTGGCTCGGACTTGTTTTAGGGGCACATAAAAAAGCATTCCCGGTAGGGGAATTTTTCCGCATAACCAGAGATTACGCCAACATGGCCGCTCATAAGGCCAACTTTGAAATGCCCTGCGCTCTCTGTAAGGGGTCTTGTAAGTTCTGGAAAAAGGTAAAAAAGCTACAGGATTTTGACAAGATGTACGAATACGTTTTTGAGTATTCTGGCGCTGATCTCATTGTGGACTCCAGCAAAAAAGTCGAGTACGTGGACGCTGTTATTGCCAACGGCAAGTACGAAGTCAAGATAGTGTTCATAGACCGCAACCCTGCTGATGCTATATACCACTACTTCGCCAGAGACCGCGGTGACGAAAAGCGCACGATCAAGTGGCTTGAGGGCCACCAAACGAAGCTGAAAAACCTTGAGGGAAAAGACTTCATCAAGATCAGCTACGAGAAGGCTTTTGACATAAACGAGTTGAAAAAGGTCGGAGACTTCATCGGGATAGACGTTGACGCATCCATGTACAAGTATTGGGAGACTCCGATCCACTCCATCGTAGGGGCTTCGTCCGCCATGACCCCTGTAATGCTCTACCAGAAGCTCAAGAAGAAAGCAAAGGGCAATGATGCCTACTTCTTTAAAAAGCTCGGCTACAAGGCAGAGCCGGTATCGTTTGGGCACAAACTCCCAGAAAACATAAAGGAATTGATCAAAAAATGGGGAAAAGAATCCTTGTCACAAACGTAAACGACGTTCCACACTACCAGGAAGGTCTTCTTGTTTTTGCGGAGTCGCTTGTTCAGAACGCGCCAGATGAGAGGCTTTACGTGGTCACGATCAACTGCGATGAATCCTATGCGGAGAAGGTTAAGAAGATCGGGCCGCAGATACAGGTGAAAAGCATACAGGTTGAAAATTGCGGTGCCGTTTGCAGGGTGCTAAACAAGCATAAAACAATGCGCAGAATGATGGAATGGCACGAGATGGTTGGATGGTTAGACGGGGATATGATTGTGCGTAAGCCTATGGATGACTTTTGGGCCGGTGTTGAGACTGATGTTTTGAAGATTTGGCATAAGACAGAAAGAAAGATTAAGGACGAGAAAAGGTTCCAGGCAGGCTCTTATGCAATAGGGGATGGGGAGAACACAAGAGAGTGGCTAAATTGCGTTATCTCAGAGCAGGAAAAAGAGGTTGCCCACCCAGGTTCGGCAGAAGATGGTAAGGGTTCTCCGTGCTGGATGCACACACAGGGAATCCTCTATTGGTGCTACCTGAAAAGTAAGGTAAAGCACGTTCAACTCCCTGAATCATGTAACGACTCATTCTTCAATAAAGGCTCCACCATTTGGCATTGCAAGAGCAACCATTTTCACGAAAAACGCTACCAGAAAGAATACAAGAGGTACTTGGAATGTGTGAAGAAAAAAGTTTCCCTGTAAACGTAATAGCCGAAACTACCGCCTTTTGTAATCTGCGGTGCCCCCTGTGTCCGCAGCCAAACATGACGCGAGAGCGCGGCGTTATGGACAGGGTGATATATGATCAGATCGTGGATGAGATTGCAAAGGAGTCGCCAGAAACCGCCCTGTGGCCCGCACTCATGGGTGAGTTTATGCTACTTGGTGAGGATGCGATAGGAATGGTCAAGTACGCTGTTGATAAGGGCGTGAAGATTTGCGTCAATACAAATGGGAATTTCTATGCCGGCTTGGCCCACATGCTGATTAAGTCAGGGGTTTCGGAAGTCTACGTAAGCCTTGACGCTGCCACTCCTATGACCTACAACGTACTCAGAGCAGGCGGGAAGTACGACATCGCAATCAGAAACCTTATAGGGATGGAGAGTGTAAAAGGGCCGGACCAGAAGCTATACGCGCAATTCATCGTCAGCAGGTATAACGAGTTTGAGGTAGAGGAGTTTATCGACTACTGGAGAGACTACGATGTGTACGTAAAAATCAAACCCTATCTGAATTGGGCAGAAGAACAGCGGCAACTCGGAGAGGCTTCTGTAAAAAGGACACCGTGCAAGTGGCTTATGAGACACGCAATCATATCCTGGGATGGCAGGTTTTTACAATGTGACGGAGATTACGAGGGCTTGGTAAGCCCTGGAGATATCCGCAGCAATACGATCAAGGAAGTCTGGAACGGGGAATTGAAGAAGCGGCGAGACAAACACAGGAAGGGTTACTTCTCAATGATGCCGTGCAAGCATTGTGAGGACTGGGCCGCAGGCATGGCAGAGCTTTATCATGGAGGTAAGCGTGTTAAAAGAGAAGCTTAAAAAGATTGAAAACGAATCATATCTGAAAGGCGAGTACACCGTCTCCGTGAGTCTTGACAAGCTGTTTCAAAAAGAAATGAAGGAGCTTGGATACACATATAACGGAACGTACACGAAGTCTCTCCACGATTCAGGGGAGTATAGGCTCTCTCCTAAATGCCAAAAGTTCCCATACATGGTTATTGCCCTGATAGGAAGCAAGTGCAACAGCAAGTGCCCTTCATGCCCGTATACGAATCATCCAGACATAAGAAAGAAATTCAGCGATGTTCCGTTCATGGAGTGGAGTACGTGGACGTGGATAGCAAGAGAATGTGGATTGCGAGGGGCGATGCTCAGAATCACATCAATAGGTGAGCCTACGCTACACCCAAAACTTGCCGAAATGGTTTCATTTGCCAAGAAGTGTGGGTGCAAGGTTGGACTGATAACTAACGGGTCTAACAGCGTGAGCGACATAGATGCAGACATTGTGGAGTTCAGCGTTGATGCTGGAACGAAAGAGGAGTACGAGAGGGTCAGGCCGGGGCTTAACTGGGAAACGCTCAACATGAACGTGAAAAAGGCGAAAGGGCAAGTTATTTGCAGCATTGTAAACCAGACCGGAGTGGACATAGAAAGAGCGGTGAAATACTGGACTCCCTTTGCAGAGAAGGTTCAGCTAAGAAAGTTCCTCACCTATAACGGAAAGGTTCCAGACAGAAGTGCGGACAAGACACCTTTCCTGAAAGAAGGAACTCCGTGTCCGTGGTTGTTTGACAGGACAGTAATCGACCCCCGCGGGGATGTTACTTTCTGTGCATGTGACAGCTACCACGAACACTCTGTAGGAAACGTAAACGACATGAGCATAGTCGAGATGTGGCAGGGTGAAAAGTACAAGTGGATTCGGAAAATGCACATTGAGAAGAAACAGGACAAAATCCCGCTCTGCAAGGGGTGCGAGGACTTAAAATACCGCACCTGGGGATTCAGCTACAGGAGCATGGTGGAATGAGGGTTGCGATAATCCAGCCGAACTACATCTCATGGAGAGGGTATTTCGACTTCTTCAAGCAGGTTGACACGTTCATCTTATATGATGATGTGCAATACACAAGAAGGGATTGGAGAAACCGCAACATCATCAAGACCCCAGACGGACCTCAATGGCTGACTGTTCCGGTAGATGACTCAAACAGGTCCGCGCTGATAAACGAGATCAAGATAAAGGATAACGGCTGGCAGGAGCGCCACCTGAAACAGATCAGACAAGCATACTCAAACGCTCCATATCTACATGAGGTAATGGGTATTCTGGAGGAGTCTTTTGAGGAGGAGAGGGAAAGCTTGTCCATATTAAACGAGCGCCTGATCAGAAACATCCTTGAATATCTTGGGATAAGAGTAAACGTGATCAACTCCTCTGATATAGGATACGCCTGCATGAGAAGCACGGAGAGGCTTGTTGCGCTGTGTAAGGCAGAGGGGGCTACTGCGTATTTGAGCGGAGAGGCAGCAAGGAATTACCTGAAACCAGAGGAATTTGGAGACATCCGTGTTCTTTGGCACAAATACAAGGAGAAGGTGTACCCTCAATTGTGGGGTGATTTCCTATCAAGGGTGTCAATTATTGACACTCTAATGTGTTGTGGAAGGAAAACGGCTGACATAATATGAAGCTTGGATGGATCGGTTCCGGTAAGTCGAGAATAATGAATCACGTTAATCGTCACTATCATCCTGTGGATTTCTTCATGGGTCAGGCGCACCCAGACGAAATACTGAAACATTTCAAAAGGCATGAAATTGACCTTATCTGCTGCACCTATAACAAGATTCTCTCCGGCAAGTTGCTGGAGGAATACAAGGGTAGGATTATAAACTTCCATCCCGGCACCACCCGTAAAGGACTTGGGGCTATAGAAAAGGCCGTTGAGTCTGATGAGTACGGCGGCTTCACAATCCACCACCTTACAGAAGATGTTGACGAAGGCCCGATAATTGTCCAGGTGAAAATGCTCGTTAATCCAACAAGAACGTATGGAAAGAGAATCTACAAATACGGTTGCTTCGCGATGGGTTCCGTAATAAAGGAGTTTGCTAATGGCTTTGGTTCATAAGGCGTTTAAGCTGTTTAAACCAGAGGATAAGATTGTCTACGTGGACATAGGCGCTTACGTAGGCGTTGTGGTCGGGCAATGTGCGGACACTTTCCCTAATGCAAAGATTCTTGCCGTTGAGCCTTGCCCGACAAATTTCGATGTTCTGAAAGGGCGCTTTGCTGATGATGACAGGGTTATTCTGGAGAATTGCGCAATAGGCTCTGACAACAAGCAGAGAACCTTGTACTGCACAAGCGTAAAAGGGTTGAAGGGTTCGTCAGAGAGCAACACTTTCCACGGGAAGGTTCTCGAATACAAGAAGAAAACAAAACACCGTATCACCAATATCAAACGGATGAAGGTTGACGTTGTAACGCTTGACCACTTACTCGCAAGACACGGAATCAAGCACATCGACATACTGAAATTCAACTGCGAGGGTGGAGAATACGAGGTGTTCGAGGCAAAGACGCTGGAGTGGTTGAGCAAGACGAAATACATTTCAATAGACATGCACTCCGACAATCCGTTCTACCACACAAAGAAGTACGTTGAAAAGCGGAAAAACATGTACAGAACAATGCAAAAACACGGCTTTGAGCGCATACTCGGATCACACAAGATGAGGTCTGAGGAAGACGTTTCCATGCTGCTTGAAAGGACTGGACGATGAACGACGAAGAAAAACGCTATCTGCGCAACATAGTTGCGGAGCTTCCCAAGAATTGCACAATAGTCGAGGTTGGCTCTTATCTCGGCAAAAGTGCGAGGCAGTTTGGCAAAGGACTCAAGCGGTTCCGGCGCAAAGGCGTAATCCACTGCGTGGACAGGTGGTGTGATTATGACGGTGAGGATGGGGCAGAGGTAAGGAAAAGATTCGACAGGCTCATGAAGCCGTTTCCGCATAAGGCGATTCAGGAGGACTGCACTACAGCCCACAAGCACTTTGAGGACAAAAGCGTTGACCTTCTCTATATTGACGCAAATCACTCATACGAGTGCGTGAAAGAGGACATAACCAATTGGTATCCAAAGCTGAAAAAGAATGGCATCCTAATTGGTCACGACTATTCGGAGAAGTTCCCAGGAGTTGAGAAGGCCACCAAAGAAATCTTTGGGGATAAGGTAAATGTGGTTGCGAGATCAATATGGAGGGTATATGACAGTAAAAGAACTGCATGAGGAAATTGTAAGTATTGGGAAGTCTCAAGAAAAGCTTCGCGAATTGGGGGTGAAAGAAGGTAAGGCCGACAACCCGAAATACAGCGATCCCAACGACATGGTTCATACCGGAGCCATAACGGTTGGTGATGCGCAGATTCTATACGACTACGTGAAGAACAACGACATTAAGGTAGTTCTGGAGTTTGGTACATGGTTTGGTACGAGTGCCTACGTTATGGCTTTGGCGGGGGCACACGTAATCACCTGCGACAAGAACAACGTGTTTGTGGAATATGAACCGCTTGTGGACAAGGTTTCGTATTTCAATATGTTGAGTACGGAGTTTTTGAAGCAGAACAAGGGCAAGTTCGACTTCGTATTCGCGGATGCTTCGTTGAAAGCTGCTGACCCAAAGATGATTAAGAAGGCGTTTTCCGGCCCGATCCGGTTTGCCACTCACGACTACACAGACGGGAAAAAAGGTGTTCGCAACATCAACAAAATGCGTGACGTTTGCGATAAGACCAGGCTGAACGCGGTTGGAGAAATCGCCTTTCTGGAGGAAAAGTGAGACTGATAAAAAAGAACATTGGTGGATTCAGGATGTGGCTTGACCCAAGAGACAAAGGGGTGGGGCAAAGGCTGAACGCAATGGGGAGCCGGGAACCATGCTTTATGTGGATGATAGACCGCTACTCTGGCGGCAGGTGTGTTGATGTAGGGGCAAATATCGGATACTGCTCATTGATGTTCAGCAAGAAATGCACATCCCTGATCGCAATAGAGCCGGATAAGAGGTCGCGGAAGATATTGAAGCTCAACCTAAAGGAAAACGGGATTAAGGCCACAGTCCTGAAACATCCAGTATCATCTAAGGTTGAGACCGTGAGCTTCTACCAGATGGAAAAGCCAAACCTTTCAAGCATCATGCCAAGCGACAAGAAGCAGTTTCAGAAGTCTTTTATGACGGCTTATCCTTTGGACGAACTCGTTCCCTTGATTGAGGATGCACCCCTGTTCATAAAGATGGACATTGAGGGTGGGGAGGTGAGCGCCCTAAAGGGGGCAAAGAAGCTGCTGGAAAATACCAGAAACATAAGGCTCCTAATGGAGCTTCATCCAGAAAAGTACAGCAAGGACAATGATTTTACCGGGGTTCTCAGGTGGTTAGTCAAGGCCGGCTTCAAGTTCAAACTCTTTGAGAATGCCAAGGGAAAACGCAGGTGTTTCGACGATTACTCTGTGGTCAAAAGCTTCAAGAACCATAAAAGGTCCGTGTTCAAATCAAAGGGAGATGAGATCATAGAAAAATGCTGCACAATGGATACAGACGGGAAGAAGTTTATCCGCTCTATACTGATGGAGAAACGACATGAAGTTTCTAATGCTGCGCGGCCACGTACCGCAAGACCGTGACCCACGCGAAATATGTCACTCCTCAATAGGTGAGGAAGACTGTATCTACGTTCAACTTGCCTATCACCTGACGGACGAAAGGACGGAGGTGTGGTATCAGGGGGGTAAGAGGAAGCAGAAGTACAGCGACAACTTTACTGTCAGGTGGATTCCGAATTTCAGAAAATACAAACCAGACTGGGAGCCTGACGTTATTTGGGCCAGAGGCGGGTTCCCGTATTACACAGATGTTCTGGAAAGATACCCAAACGCATTGAAAGTTTACTACGGGGCAGGAAAGAGGTACATGCCTCTGGATGGGGTCAACTACGACGTTATCCTGGTAGACACCAAGAAGCAGCAGAAGCGCGTACAGGACGAATATCCCAAAGCACGCGTATTTATGTGGATAAAGCCAGCCCCAGACAACCTATTCTACCCACACAAGAGCGAGATTGAGTACGACGTTTGTTACGTAGCGGCATCCACTCATGCAAGGAAGAACGTTGACTGGGTGCTTGACACCATCCCGCCTGACTTGAAAATGCTCTACCTTGGAGCGAAACCCAAACGAGCGCTGCCGCCAAACGTGACAAGGAAAAGGACAACCAGGGATAAGCTTGCCAGGGAATATTGTAAGTGTAAAGTAGGGGTTATGCCATACGGCACACAAGACTCCGCACCAAGGGCCATAAGCGAAATGCTTGCCTGTGGACTGCCAATTGTGGCTTTTGAAAAGACTCCTTTTTGGATACAGAAATACAAGTACGTTTACGCAGCCGACCCAAAGAACTTTTGGAATAGTGTCAGAGGAACCCTACACCAAGACATGAAAGAGGAAGTGGCTCTCTACTACTTAGAAAATCTGTGCATGAAAAAGGCTGTGGAGTATTTGCGGAAAATCTTTTGGCGGGCCGGCGCGTAGGAGGATACATGCTCACTCAGTGGTTAGTTGGAAAGAGACGTAAGAACGCCTTGAGGCAATTGGATAAGATGATGTTTTGTGCAAGGAAGGCAGGTATTTACGAGCATTGCAGTCCAGGGTTTGGAACCATGCTTGGAATCGTTTTACATTTCGACCTGCTCCCCAATGATATGGACATGGATGTAGTTTTTGAGAGAGACAAGTTCTCAAAGGCACAGGAGCAGGACTACCTCCGATACTGCAAGGAGGAAGGGCTGTTTAAGGACGAGGACGTTACCAAGAAAATGCGCAAAGAGGGCAAGCTGAAAGATGACGAGTGGAATGCCTTTAGAAACAAGGGGCCGACGCTTGACGGTAACGGCAGGTTTTTGTGGTTCTCTCTTGGCGCTCGCGACATCATGAAGGATAACGGAGTGAAAACTTGCAATTGGTTTAGCTTCACACACAATAATTTTCTCTGGCACACCAAAGGCCGGGGTTGGTTGAGTAAGATTTCGGAGCCGAAATACGGGGCCAAACCCAACGATGTAGCCATAGCCAAGGGTTGTCCATACAAGTATTACGGTGAAAAGGTGCAGATCGACTTCCACGGAGTTCAACTGAACATGCCCCAGTATGCCGGGGGTTTGTCCGATTACTATTATGGAGGCTGGCACTTGGAAAGAAAAGGCGGGCAGTCTGCCAAGAAAGCGATATTAAACATACCAGACTGGAACAAGCCGGATAAATGGGTAGTAAGGCTGGTATGAAGACTTACCGCTTTAAGCGTCAGGACAAGATAGCCCTGTTCTCAGGCCGCTTCGATCCTCCCCACTCAGGCCACATTGTAGCCATAGAAGACCTTATGATGCGCTATCTAAAGGTGATTGTGGTGATCTGCTCAGACTCCAAATACAGAGAGGCTACAACGGGTCAGGAGTGCTTTAAAATCATGACCCACCACTTCAACAGAATCCTCCCGCCAATAGCCAGAAACAAGCTTGAGATCATTGTTTACCGTCAACACTTTGGGTTCATCACAAAGAAGCAACTTAGCCGTTTACCAGAGTTCGATGTTTACCTCGCAGGAAACGACAATGTTAGAAAGCACATGAAATCCCTTGGATACAAGACGGAGGACGTACCAAGGTCGAAAATCAAGGCAGAAGGCGACAAAGCCATATTCCCACTCGAATACTTCATTGATCCAGAGCGCATCTATTCAGGCACGAAGGTGCGCAAAACCTTAACTAATACCCGCCAAACCCTCCGCGAACACTACGGTATCGACATCTTGTAGTGGATAACCTGTGGATAACAGGTTAATAAGTTCTTGACTTTCCGATTTAAACGTGTTATTATAGTATCTATATGGCAATGTCATATTTTGCTATTAGATGTCCTAATAGGCACGAACACTTTGTTAAGGATTCTGATGGCAAAAAGCGAAAACGAATGCTATGCGGTGCCATCTTAAAGTTCTTCGCTAATCCAAAAGCCACTTTCAACGAAATCTTTTTTTGTGCCCGTTGCGGGGCGCATTGGCTGATCAGGAGGAATGGGGTGACTACGACATGCACCATTCTTCCTAACGTCAAACTACCATACGTCAACGAGCCAATGCGCGTTATGGGAGAGAAACGAAGAAAGGGTAAATGATGGCCGAAAATCCTTATTTGTCTCCAACACAGCAGAAATTCAACTACCTGGTATGGGATTACGACAGGGCGGTTGCCGCTGTAGAAGATGACAGAGACAGGGTTTTTGAAAACATGGGCCTGTATTGGGGGGTTGATTACAGTCAATGGGATAAGAACGTAGTTCAGGGGCTTTTGGATGAAAACCGCGAGCCTGTCACCCTAAACGTAGTTTCCCAGAAAATCAACACTCTGGCCGGCAGCATGAAAGCCAACCCCTTCAACGTGGAATTCATCTCCATTGACGGCTCACACACCGATATTGTCCAAAATTTCAAGGATATCTACCTCTCTGACAAGCACCTGATGAAGTGGGATGCCAGTTCCACAGAGTGCCTTATCCACGGATTAGCCCTTTCCGTGGGCGTTGAGCAGATGGTTATTGACAAGGAAATCGACCCAGAAGGGCACATTAAATTTGAGACTCGCCAGCCTGGACTCACCGTATTCGACCCTTATTGGAAGACCAGAAACCCGAAAGATTGCAAGAAAGCCTGGTGTGTGTACTACCTCACACTTGACGAAATCAGCCGAATTTACGACATCCCCAAGAAAACGTTGCAACTTGAGTTGCAAATCACCAAGATGCAGGGTACAGACTATCAGAAGACAACCCTCAAATTTGGCGAAAATTTGGAGGATTACTACGGCAGCCTGTTTAATGTGATCGAATACCACGAAATGCGCACAATCAAGACCACCAGATTAGTGGATTATTCTAAGGGCATGAACGGGCTTCCTTTCCCGATTGTGGACGATCCCGACTCTGAGGAAGGCCAAGCCTATCTAAAGGCGTGGGGAAACAAAAACAAGGTGAACTGGGATGCCGTAGAGACCGTTCCTGCCACTAAAGAGGTATTGTGGATAACTGCTTTCTGTAAACGCTTTCCTCGCTTTTTCTTCATGGACAAGAGGGCCGACATACAGGTTGGCCGACTGGACCTGTTCCCATACGCGCCAGATCGCATGAACGGGAAAAACCGCGGAATTGGCGATATCATGAAGGATGCCCAACAACTGATCAATAAGCACCAGACTCAGAAGCAGCACATGATCGACACCGCGGCCACCGGGGGAACGCTTTTAAACAGCAACCTGACAGACGGTGACATGGAACGCATGGAAGACATCAAAAACAACTGGAATAACAGCGGGTATATTGATGATGTAGACCTTGACAGCGTAAAGACCCCGTTTATCAAGCTCAAAGACAACTCCTACGACGCTGCCATCTTCCAAGACCAACAGATATTGTTTGATATCATGGACTTAATAAGCCCTGTTCCTGCTGCGATGAGTTCCCGCACCGAGTCTTCCAGGGAATCTGGTGTGCTTTATCAGTCCAAAATCGCCATTGCAGAGGTGGGGATGCGGACTCTCTACGACAGTTGGAGACAGCATGAGTACGACAAGGCTATGGCATACGTCCGGCAGGCCCAAGTTACCTACCGCGACAAATATCGTCGGTTCCCAAAAATAGCATCTCAGGGTGAATTGATGCCAAATGAGTTTATTGAAATCAACAAAGAGATAGCTGTTGACGGCGTAAACACCATGATGAACGATATCAGCCAGATGCCTTTGTGCGATGTGATTCTCAAAGAGGATCAGAACGGGCTTATTAACCGGCACATGAAGCGTCTGAGCTATGCTGAGATCATCAGGGTAGTTCCGCCGGAGAATCAACTGCTCCGTACATGGTGGACAACGAAGCTCAACGAGACGTTTGAGATGGACGATTATGAGCGAGAAGTGGCAAAAAAGATTGGAAATATGGAAATGGCTTTGGCTATAAAGCGTGCTGTAGGTGAGATGTCCAACATAGAAGCTTCGCAAGCACAGGCAGAGATGCTGATCAAGCAGCTTATGGGCGGCCAACCACAGCAAATGGGGCTTCCGCCGCAGGGTGGTGGACCGAGACCTGTTGAGCCGAGTCAAGAAGAAGTAAACGCACAGCTTACGCCCGCCCCTCCTGGTGGGCCGAGCCTATTACCAACACAATAAAGGAGCTAAAATGGCAGAAGCACAAGCTTCAACAAAGCCAGAAGATGTTCTTCGGATGACTCCCGAGGAATACGAGAAAAAAATCATTGACACGGATGCGAGTACACCGGATGGGGAAGAAATGATCCGCCGGCTGTTGACTCAAGACCGCGTTGAGATTGTCCAAGATGGCGAGGAACCGCCTGCTCCGGCGGAACTCAAGCCAGAGTCAAAGGAGCCAGAACCCACCCCTGAACCTCCACAGGGTGAGCCTAAAGGGTTGTCGCAGGAGGATATTGAGCGACTGCAAAAGAACAACCAATGGTTGAGCGCAGAGCGCGACAAGCAGGTTCAGGCTGAAACTCAGCAGAAAACCGAGCTTGCCGAACTCAAACAGCAGATGGCGGCGCTAAGTGAGAAGATCACGGAAGTGCCAAAAACACCTGAGCAGCAGGCGCAAACCAGGAAAGTAGAGCAGCTAAAGGCGGACAAGCTTGACGAAATCAACCGCTTGAACCAGGAAATCAGCGCGATCCCATTGGATGATCGGGTTGGTGGCAGCGAGGATTACGTCAACAAAAGTGCCCGCGTGCAGCAGCTAATGGCCGAAGTCAACAAAGAGGTCATCAGCGCGTACAACGGTATCCTTGAAAATGGCCCTCAGTCATCCAGCGAACTCGAAAAGCTCCGTAAGGAGTTGGAGGAGACTAAGGCGCAGGTCAAGGAGTACGCATCGAAGGCTGACGAGCAGCTAAAGGTAGTCGCCCAAACCGAACAGCAGAAGAAAGTGAACTCCGTTCTTGAGGAAATCTCGAAATTCCAAGGCAGCTATGAGAACTTCAAAACCGAGAAACCCGTTAGCGAACTCGACGCTGACTTCCTCAAATGGGGCGCACAACTCCATTATCTGGCTACTGGAAACCATGTGTACGGAGATCAGGGCCAGCAGATGGAGCAGGCAAAATCCGCAGCAAATGCGTATCTCAAAGGCGATCCGACACTCACTAAAAGGGCACAAGATGCCGGGATTTCAAAACCAAACGATATCGACAAGTACCTGGAGATCATGGACTTGTGGAGAATCAGGGAACAGCTTCCCGATGTCAATGGCAAAAAGCCCACTTTTGAGGCCGCACTTACATATAAGATGGCACAGACTGGCGAATTGGATAATGCCATACTCAATCGCCAGCGCGACGCAGCGCAAGCCACCAAAGCTGCAATGACCAAACAAGACACAGCAACAACAATCCCGCCAAGTATGGGAGGAACGGCAAAGGACGTTGGACAGGAGATGTCGTTTGATCAGGCCAAAGAGGTTATAGACAAAACCAACCTTGTTTCATTGACCCGTGCAAATGACAAGGAAGGAATTGCGAGGTTCATCGCGGCCATGAAAACGGTTGATCCGACCTTTGACCCTTCTACCATGCTTGGTTAGTTAGACAGGAGAAGACTCATGGCTATTGCTGCCCCAAATGTACTCACCCAACAATTGCAGACCATTGGGTGGTCGAAAATCCTCCGCAAGCTCACATTGCAGGAAGATATTTTCACGGTTCTCGGAGAGAACTACAGCGTTCCCAAAAAGACGCTTCCCAACGGCATCTACTACACCGTAGACAGCCTGAAAGACACCTCTCATACCCATCGCCTGCCGATGATCATGCCCCTGTCGGGTGCTGCCCGCTACGGCAACGTCCAGACGCAGCCTGGGTTTGAGGAAAACCTGCAAACGCAGTTCGTTACCATCTACAAGAACGACTACAGCCACGCTGTGGTCAATCAACTGTTTGGTATCGACGCGCAGGACAAGAGGTTTTACAACCTCATCCAGCAGGAACTCCCTCTCCTGGGAACCTATTTCAAGGAACTGAAAGGTCTGTTCATCCGTCAGGCGCTCTTGCAGCGTTTTGGCGAAAACCTGACCCTCCAGCCTCCTACATCCACCCTGATCGCAAACGAGTGGACTCCGAACTTCTATGTGAAGAACTGCCCTGACGCACAGCAGCCCGCGTTCAACGCAAACAACGTGACCTATACCAACCGTATCGGAACCGCAATGGTGACTGCCGGCACCGGCATCAACGCCACCTGCGACTTCCAATACTTGTCGGCTCTGAGTCACCGCGCTGCGTATGACAACCTGATCGACCCGATCATGGTTGGCGGCGAGCAGAAGTACATCGTTCTGATCCCATCCCGTCAGGCAGTCTTCCTCAAGAATGCCAACGTGGGTGGCTCTTACGGTGCGATCTGGACCCAGTACAACCGGATGAACAAGACCGCAATGGAATGGCCGAACTACCTGGGCGACTTTGGGAATCTGATTCTCATCGAAGACCCGCGTTCTCCCACATTGCTGCTTGGTGGAACCAACTCGCCGTTCACGCTGACGGCTGGCTACCTGTATCCGGGCCGCAACGACCAGCGTTCAACGTCCGTCAACGCACGCGACGTTGGTTTCCTGCTTGGAAAAGGCGCTCTCATCGACTGGGAAGCCGAATCCCTGCACTGGGAAACCGAGAATGCGCTCACGTACAACAAATTCCGTGGCCGCGGTGGCTTCGGAACTTGCGGTGTGCAGCAGACCCAGTACGACAATGCCGGTGGAACCAACCGCCTGCAATACTCGTCCATGGCTCTGGTGTTCGCTCGCGAGCCGATCTCGAACTGACCATAAACCCAGGGGGGCCGGCACAATCCGGCCTCCTTGGTTTACCTACAATCCCGAATAAAAGGGAAGGAGAAAGAGAATGAACAACCCGATCACCAACGAACAACAACTGCTGACGGCAATGGAGATCAACGAGCCGGAAGTCATTAAGACTATCCGCATTGGTCTTGGAGAGGGCAGGCGCTTCATTATCCTGCAACACAAGGACAGGAATAAGGTGCGCACATCCATTTCTGGAGTGGATGCCCTACGCCTGGTTTCTGAATACAACGCTGCTGCCGGCGGAGAAGTTACCTCAACCAAGATTGTTGGTGGGGAGTGCATCTTTGTTCCAGACAATAACACAAAAGTGCGCTACGGGTTCCTGTTGGATACAGACCGAAACCGCGACATCCTCGCAACTCACATGAGGGAAGCTCGCTGGATCACTCTTTCCAGTGAGGTTCTGGAGGATGTTGAGGAGCGCCGCATTAAAATTGAGGGTGTAAACGGAGAAAAAGCGGTGCATGACACCTCCCTCAACAACGTTTCTGTGGGCGCACAACAGCATATCGTGCCCCCTTCAAACACCTTCAAGATGGTCAACAAGGGCACTTTGGAGAAGCAATTACAGGAGAAGGAAGCAGAGCTGGCAAGGCTTAGAGAAGCTTTGGAGGAAAAGGCGGACGAGCCTACCGCAGAAGACACAAACACCATGCAGACACCTTACGGCATGTCTTATGAGGACGCTAAGAATGCAGTCCACAAGAAGGAACATGCCACAATCTCTGCGATCCAGAGGCTTCACCCCAAAAATTGGTGGAAAACCAACGAATACAGGCAGAAAATTCAGCCTCAAATCGAGGCTTTAACCAATGTTCCTGCTCCTCAAGTAGTACAAAAAGAAGAGGAGCCTGTCGCACAGGAGTAGCGTATGCCAAGCACTCAAGAACTGATTGCGGAACTTCAACAGGCAGCACCGGGATGGCCCACAGAGGGTGCCCGTGGACTGCTGTACAACTTGAATGAATGCCATCGGTTCATGATGTCGCAAGATACCGAGAGGAATGTTGTGATCGACCCTACCACGGGAAGACCACCTGTTGTGGCAACAACAAACAATACCTTTCAGTATGACGCTCCTGACGATTGCCGTAGAGTGTGGAAGATCGGGATTGATGCGTATGAAATAGCGAATTCCGGTTGGTTTTACCAATACTACAACCGAAATCGCGTATCAAGCCCTTTGCGGGAGTTCAGCTTTAGGGAGCATTTGTACTACATGATCCCCATTAGTGCCACTCCTGCACTTCCTCCCACGGTAAATGGCGTTGCGAG
>Ga0272442_10002672_pt1 | contig 25567 bp, 24 predicted proteins | sample SSMForm2O_FD_200262 | JGI IMG/M metagenome (GOLD analysis project Ga0272442, IMG submission 200262) | Marine sediment archaeal communities from Little Sippewissett salt marsh, Falmouth, MA, United States - SSM-Form-2O | ecosystem: Environmental > Aquatic > Marine > Wetlands > Sediment ... | reverse complement strand
CTCTTGCCCTTGCGTTTCCAGAATGCCACGTCGTCCTCCAATTCCGTTACCTGTCCGGTCCCGGAATGGCGGACGTGTCACCTAATTAGATGGGCCTCAGGCGGACATCACTACCTGGACGCTGCAGATCCCAGGAGCACCCAGCCGATCACCAGGACGGCAACCGCAGGCTGGGAAGCTAGTCCACCTTGATTCTGTCTGCCCCCCATTGGCGCTCCCAGGCTTGAACTCGAAGTCAGCCGCAGGGATTCTAGCACGCCGGTCCCTGGCAAAACAGTGCAACCGTATCGGCTTTTCCGGCCGGAGGCCTGATGAGATACGGCGTAGTAGCTGGTACCGTTTCGGTACCTCGGCACTGCAAGTTCCGGACGTAAAATCACGTCACGACTCGTCGCGGTTCGTTGTCTTTCGTCGGCCAGAACCCACCGTTATTACAGGTGCTCCGGAACCATCCCCGCGTGATCCTGACGGAACCTCGGAATCCGGGTTGGAGAATTCAAATCCCGTTGGGGTCGCCATTTTTTTTTCCGTCTTCCCACTCGCTCGCTAACTCTTCTGTGAGATCGGCAAGTCCCGTCGGTCCACTCGGCCTCATCCTCGAGACCATGTTCTTCAACCACTGACTGGCCGTTCGCTTCTGCGCATCATGCAGAAGTGCCCTGCTAGCTCCGTCAGAGGTCATCAGTTCGACATAGGGCAGATAGCAGCGATGCATCATGTCTCCAAAGTCACCCGACTTGAGCCTCCTACCTGGACTCTCATGCATCTGGAACGACAACTGACAGCGCATCCCGAGACTCGATTCCGACTCTTCGATGCCGCGCAAGACCTCACGCGGAGTCCTATCTGCTTCTTTGGCCGCGTTGATCACCTGGCGCTTCGCGATCTCGAAAACCTCGCGCCCCTGAGCCGTATCTGACAGGAGGCACTGGCAGATGAACATCGCGACCATCATCCAACGGGTGTCATAGGCGTCCACTGGAACGCCCCTGCTCTTCAACTTGTCAAGCAGTTCTTCTACCTCTTGGTTGACCACCGGCACCTCGCAAAGGCTGAAGTGGTCCATCATCAACCTGGTCAGCATTCGGAGGTTGGTAAGCCTCTCGACAGACAGCGCGCTATCTGCTGCCCGCAGGCTGTCACTGGTGCGCTTCAAGAAAGCAGCGGCTTCTTCGGCCTGGTGGCCCTTTACCCCCTTTGGGATAATGCCTTCCAAGAACTCGCAGATCTTATCAACTTGCCCGGAGAACGACTCGCTGGGCGTCGAGTCTGTCTGTGCCTGGGATGCAATAAACCGCTCAACGCTTTCGATCGAGAATGGAGGAACGACCCTGATGTCACTGTAGTTGGTATCCAGACCGACACGCTTGAGCTTGGATGCCTCGTTCGTGCCCAGGAGCAGTCCAGATTTCTCAATCTGTAAAGAGGCCCCCCACCAGCCTTCGGACATTCCTCTGCACTCTTCTAGGTACGAGTCGAGGTACTCATTCGGCTTCGCTATCGCCGCCTGGAATGGCTCGTTCTTCCTAGATACGTGTGACCTGATTTCACATGTCCAGATATACTCTGGGCTCGGCATCCAGACAATTGGCACATCAAGCGACCTAATGGCACGAAGGTCAGAATCCGCATTCTCGGAGGGCGAGTTCTGGATCTCAAGAACATGAACAGGCGAGAGCACCAAAGTGGCAATTCCTCGAGTAAGTAGCTCACGGAATGAGCTATGTCGAGAGTCCTTGACTACCGCGCATAGGTCGGTGGTATCGAGATACAGTGTTCTTCTGGGATTATCGGACTGGCGCGACATCGTCTACGCCCCTTCCGGCCAAGGACGCCTGCCTCAGCGCTATCGCGGCGGTGCGCCTGTCATCCGTGTTCGGTCGAACACCCAAAGGCCGCCGTCGCGATGGGTGAAGAACACATGCTTACGGTAGACCACCGGCCCCTTGAACCGCGGACCAGCGGCGTCGCGCAAAGCGCCTGGCCAGAACTGCCATATAGGCTGCTGCTGGCGTGGATCGACATAGAGCAGCTCGCGGCCCACGAAGATGAACCCATCTCCGAACGTCTGGAGCGACGGCGGACTCTCCCAACTCATCGCGTAGCGGTGGGTCTCGTAGTACAGCGGCAGGGATTTTCCGCTGCTGTCCCAAGCTTGCAGACGCCACGGCTTTGTCTGTTGCCTTTGCTCGGACAGAGCGCAAATCGCACCAGAGCCGACTGCGGCAGCATAGGTGCGGTGCAACGAGGGCGAGATCCGCTCCTTGGGCAACAAGTTGTCATCAACCGAGAACACGCCGCCAGTTCCGTGAGCGATCACACGGTCGCCTGCCTGGGCAAGCAGGACCGGACCTTCACTGACCGTTGGCGAGCGGTATTCGACGCTCGTTCCATCGGTCACCGCGATGCCGCCTTTTCGCATTGGGTAGAAGAGGTGTTCCCCGCGTATCAGCGGCCGATTGATCGCGTCCTTGACCTTGATGCCCTTTCCGAACTCGCCTGACTTCACGTCCAGGAGATTCACATGCGCGGCGTCAGAATACCCACCCGAACAGACGAGCTTGCCCCCCAGCACGAAGAACCTGGCATGGGCGTTATACGCGGGGAAGTCTAGGACCTCATTCAGGTCCAGGTCTAGGCCTCGAAGATGGCGATTGTCCGTTGGGTAGATGATCATGCCCTTGTAGTGCGTGAGTTCCTTGTTGATCGCCACGCCTGAATCGTACGAGCCGAGCTTGGCGAGGGTTCCCGCGTCGAAGGATTGGACGGTTCCGTTCCGTCCACCGACGAATACCCGGTTGCCGACCAGTACCGGCGCGGTTGGCCTGTGCCCCACCTCGAAGCGCGCCACGGCACCGGTCAACCGCTCAAGTCCTGGGTCCGTCTCAGCGCCCGTTCGTCGCATCCGGCGAATCCGTGCGATGATCTCGGCACCCACGTCGCCGTTCGCCCGGAAATACGCCACGGTCGCGTCCAGGGCCGCTGGACTCTCTGGAACGGCGGCCTGGAGCTCGGACAGGTCCTGCCACGCACCGTCCAGGTCACCCCTCTCGGCCAGCAGGATCGAGCGGGCTGCCCTGGCCTGCGCCTCGGGTGATTCAACACCATTGGTGACGTACCTGGCCGAGAAGGCCTTGAAGCTCTTTGCCGTGGCAACGATGAACCGATCGCCGACGAAGACAGGGCCAGAGATGACCTCGTCATAGTTGTGAGACCTGCCATCGGGCTTGGGCAACGCCAGGACCCCGAGGCTACCGACAACCTCTCCGGAGTCCGCGTTGATGAAGTGGGCGTATCCGCGTCCGTCAACGACTGCCAGGCGATCGCGATCCAGGGCCATAATCGGCCACTGTGGATCGTATGATCCCGCAGCATCGGGCGGCTGATTCGGCAGAGGGGCCTCCCACAGGACAGCCCCGGTTCGTCCGTCAAGGCAGACCACGGTTCCGGTGTCAAAGACCGCGAAGACCCTGTCTCCCCTGAGGGTGACGAGGGGTTTGTGGCGAAGACTGCCCGGTCGGCGATACTCCCATAGTCGCTCGCCGGTCTCGGGCTTCCGCGCAATCACCCAGCCTTCCGTTGCCCCGCCGGACAGCCAGGAGTCGCCCTCGACCATGAATGACCCGTTGCCGCTGAATGCGACTCCGCAGCCGTACGCGTCCACCATGTCATTCCAGAGTCGCTTCCCGGTCTTGAGATCAAAGCCGGACGTCGCCTGTCCACCGTAGCTCGGGCCGCGACTCTGAACGATGAGGGTGTCCCCGAATGCGGCCATGTGGACCAGCACGTAGTGTCGTGGTGGGAACGCGGCAGTCCAAACCTGTTCACCCTGCGCGTCGAGGCGTACCAGGGTGCGGCCGCGGTATCCCTGCACAACCACCACGCCGCCCTCGAACGGTATCGGCTCGATCCGGTAGTCGAAATCACCATCCCATGTCTTCACAACCTTCCCAGTTGCGATCTCGACTTCGCGGATCTGGCTTGTGCCAAGGACGAAGACCGTCCTGGCGCTCGGGCCCCGGGAAACCCAGCCTTCTTTGTGGCGACGGCTAGAGAGGGGGAGCGCCGATATTGGGTCGCCAGTCTTTGCGTTCAGAAACGCGAGGTGCTCCTTGGTCTGGATGACCACGGTTTCACCGAAGTTCCAGAGATGCAGGTTTCGATGAGTAATCCGGTGCTCGCTTCTTCGCCAGGCGAGCATCCTGTCTTCGTCCTTCAAGTCCGAGATGTACGAGTTCAGTGCTTCGAGCGATCGCGGAATCTCGACGGGGGGCGGCGGCTTCCTGGCCGCCTGCCGAAGCTGCGCGCGGCCTGGATTCGCATGCGGTTCCCAGGTCGCAGCCAGCGCCACAGCGATCGCTACAACCGCGCCCCAGGCTGCCGCTCGCCTAGACATCGCAGTAACTCCTCGTAGGGTTGATCCCAGTTGTGCCCCCCGCAGCCGGATGAGTGAAGCTCACCCATGGTAGCGTTTTCACCGGACAGATCCAAGGCTCTCGAGGGCCATCGGGGGCACGCATCAAACCTGGCTGCGGCCTAGCTCAACGCAACGAATCGGCACACCGACGCTGCCAGGTCGCCTCGAGCCGAACAAACCACGCCTCGCCATCCGCCATGGCTCGAATCGCGGAACCAGCAGCATCGGGTAGACCGAAACGCTCGCCAACTGGTGGGCACGGGCTGTGCACGACCAAAGCGCCCGTCGTGGTCTCGATCTGCCGCTGATGCATCCGGTCATCTGCCCAAGGTTCCTCGGAGGGGGCATGGAGACCGGCCAGTGCCCTGGCCGCGGCGACCTGGACCGTTTGCGGCAGAACAAGCGCTCTGTGGCTCAGCACGATCTCTTCGGCCTCGCCTCGAGCCAGCAGTAGGTCCTCGGCTGCGTTGAGCAGGACTACAGCTGTCTTGTCCTCGATCGAGCCCTGGAGGTAACGCTCAACCAGGAAGCCGGCACGCTGCCCGGGCGGCAACGCATGCGCCCGAATCCGGAGCGCAGCTCTGGCGAAGGTGTAGGGGAAGCCCATCCGCGAACCGATGCCTCGATAGGGCTGGTCGATGAGGCTCTCCAGCCGCTCGGCCACGTCCAAGGAGCGGCTCCGGAGCCCGAGCAGTTGCGCGGCGGCGAGGAGCCGTGCAGCCCGGCGATGTGCTCGCACAAGGCCATGCTTCTTGATCGCAGCAGCACGGCCCGCCGTGTAGACCGCAGCCGAGAGCCGATCCCGGTCACCATCGCGAGCGAAGCGCAGGAAGGGCTCGAGGACGGCCAGTAATTTGCGGTCGCGCTTGGCTGGGTCCAGTCCCGCGATGTCACGCGAGAGTGCCTCTCGCTCCTGACGGGTGACCTCGTAGAACTCCCTGGACAGGAAGATGTTGCCCGCCAGGCTGTACGAAGCTACGCAAAGGACACCGATGGCCAGGAGGATAGATGAACATCCCCGCGCAAGCCCCGACATACCCGATCACCCTCCCCTCTTCGCCGGCCCTGGAATGAGACAGCAACACGGCGAGTCGGTTCTGTCCAGGTTTCCCCGGCCAGGCCCGCCATCCTGGTTGTGCCCAATCTGTGCCCAAATCTCGCGGACGGGTGTGTAAGGGGCGGTACGAAGCTGCACGAAGCTGCAACGGCAACCCTACGAGAACACTGGGAAGTGCTCAACCAGACTACGGAATTTCGATTTCTTGGTCGTTGGTTCAAATCCCGTTGGGGTCGCCATTTTTTCTTGCCTATTTCTGATAATCTGGTTGTTCCGCCCTACCCGCTTCCCCCCTCGTTGAACCGATTCTGAAACTCTCGCACAACGCGGAGGATTTCATCGAAGTCCGGCACCTCGCCAAAGAACATCTCCGCGCGCATAGCCTGGTAGTCCCGACGCCACTCCGCCTCCTGCTCTGGCAACGGGACCACGCGGAGTCGCCCCCGAGCCAGCGTGCTGTAGTCCATCCACGACCACCGGAAGTAGATCTCCCGATGCTGCGCAGCCCGGGTGAAGATGTCGTCGCGCGCGGCCGCTCTCTCCGCAATGCCTCTGGAGATCAGACACCACAGGTCATAGTAGTGCCGGGCCATACGGGCTCTCTGCTGCCGCTTGTCCAGTGGACGATACGTCTCCTCGTGCAGGAGCATCGCCTTCTCCCAGAAGCTCCTCTCGGGCGCCAGCGCCCGCACAGTGAACTCGCTGGGACCCAGGACATCTGCAAAGGCGTCCGCCAGATAGGGTGAAACGGTCGGCTGCTCAACAGGCTCGTTGTCCGACCTCGCACCGAACTCGATCTTGACCACCGGGCGGATGTAGGCCGCGGTGCCGGCCATGGCCGTGGGATAGTGGAACAGCAAGGTCTGCCCGTCGGGGTCCTCCTCAAGCGTCGCCGGTCCGAGCTCCCACTCGTCGCCATCCGAAAGAGACCGATCGAACCGCTCGCGCAGTGCTGGCAACAGCTCTCCGCGGATCCGCTGCTGCGCGGCATGCCTGAGAGCGTCGAGCCGCTTCCGGCGCTGCTTCTTGCTGGGAGCCTGCTCGGGGCTGGCCTCGCCGCCGAAGCCAAGGAAGCCCTTGTCGAGCACGATGTCGATGTCCTCGGAGAACCGGTTGATCAGACCCCAGCACTTGGAGAGCGATGTGCCGCCCTTGAATATCAGACTCTCGCCCTAGTCTGGCAGCCCGAACAACAAATCGAGAGTCCAGCAGACCCAGAAGTCCTTCTCCAAGGACGGTGCCGGCAGGCCGAGCTGCTCCTGGGCCTGCTCGCAGATCAGACGGCGACGCTCGCCCGGTAGCTCGATGAATCCTCTCATCGGCCGGAGTCTCCATTGGTGATCGACCGGAGGATCTCTGCGATCCAGTGCGGCGCGAAACGGAGGTCGCGACGGATCTGCTCCCGCTCCCCTGCGTCGAGCCGGCTCTCGAGGATGCGGATGATGCTATCGTCGACGTTGCGCTGTCCGAGCCAGCGCAGCGCCTGGATGACCGTTCCGGTGATGCGTCCGGCCGTGGCCATGTTGCGAGGTGTGGTGCGCTTCAGCTGGATCTGCCGACGCCCGACCTGCACCGCTCTCGTGGGTCCGTCGGTGAGGAACACCAGCTTCATCGGCACCTGGTCGCTCAGGCCCAGGAGGTTGGCCGCGTACGCTCCGGAGGGCTGGAGCCGCACGGCATCCCGGACCTCGAGCGCGGCCACGACCTGGTCGATGGACGGAGCCAGCACTCCGAGCCGCGGGTCGCTCCGCGGGTAGTCGTACAGGCCCCTGGACAGGTTCCTGATCGTGCCGTCCTGCTTGAGGCGCTTGATGGCCGTGGCCACGGCGGTCCGGCTGCCGATGTCCTTGAAGTGAGCCGGGGTGAACACCCACCCCCTGCCGTGGCCGGTAATCCGGCGAAGTACCTTCTTGTTGACGGACTGAGACATCTTCCGGCCTCCGCTGACGCCACAAAAACTAGTATGTTTTTGTGGCATAGTCAAATCTCGCCCTTCGGTGTCAGAGCCCCAAGATCTGTAAGTGTGGTCCAAGAATGGTCCAGAAAAACTGGACCATCGGGGGCACTACGCGGTTCCAGTGGTCACTGCTGTCACACCGCAAGATACTGAAAAAATTGGGAAGTGCGCGTCCCGCCAGGTTTTCTCCCGACCCGGATTCGAAGGTTCAAATCCCGTCGGGGTCGCCATTTTTCTTGGCCAGATCCGCGAGGATCGCGAAGGGCAAAACCGAAACCGACCTCCAAGCGCGTAAGCGCTTACTCGTCCACGACGGAGAGGAAGAGATCCACCAGCCCTGCGTGGCCGGCGGCGCTGGGGTGCAAGCAGGTGATGTCGAGCCATAGCTCGGCGCCGGGTCCCCGGTAGCAGCGGCCGGCGGGCTCGTTGTTCATGTGGCCGTGCCCGCACGAGGCCTCGCCCCAGAACACCATGTCCGTGCCGGTCTCGACCGCGATGCGCATGTACTGGGTCGTGAAGTAGGTCGACATCTCGATGAAGCCGGGATCGAGCAGCGCCCAGTCCATCGCGATGATCCCGGCGCCCGGGCAGGTGGCCAGGTCTTTGCCGGAGTCCTCGTCGGTGAACTCGAAGGTGTTCGCGAACACCACGTACACGCCGTTGGGGAAGGTGGCGGGGTCGACCGCCCAGTGGATCGAGTCCTCCAGGTCCTGTACCGCCTTCTCCACCTTCAGCCAGATTTCCTCCACCGGCACGCCGTCCACGAGGTCCTGGGCCCATTTGAAGATGTCGTTGCCGCCGATGGTCGAGATGATCAGGGTGGTCTTGGAGCGCTCCTCCTCGGGGTTGCAGGTGATGAGCTGCTGGTGCGGCGGATCCGTGATGTCGTCGACACGCGCGCCGTGCTTGGCGCAGGTCCAGAAGTCCCCCGAGTGCATCTCGTAGCTCATACCCTCGAGCAGGTTGACGGCCTTCCACTGGTAGCCGGGCTCCTCCAGCCCGAAGCGAGCGGCCAGCTCGCCAGCCAGGATGTTCCGGTACCACTCCGCCGTCGGGGTGGGCGGCGTGCCCGTGGTGATCGAGTCCCCTACGAACACCACCCGCTGCACGTTCTGGATGTCCTGGTGGTTCGTGCCCTTGCAGTGGCTGCCGAGCACCGGCGCGAACTGGTCGTAGTCCACGTTCGGCACGCCGGACGCCGGCAGGAAATCCGCCAGGCACGCGGCGGCCGTCAGCGGCCCGGTGTCAGTGTCCGTATCCGAGTCGGTGTCCGTGTCTGTATCGGCGTCAGTGTCCGTGTCGGTGTCAGAGTCTGTATCCGAGTCGGAGTCGGCGTCTGTATCCGTATCGGCGTCAGTGTCAGCGTCCGTATCCGTATCGGCGTCCGTGTCAGCGTCCGTATCCGTATCGACGTCCGTGTCAGCGTCCGTATCCGTATCGACGTCCGTGTCAGCGTCCGTATCCGTATCGACGTCCGTGTCGGCGTCTGCATCGGCGTCCGTGTCGCCATCCACGTCCGCATCGACGTCCGTGTCGGCATCGGTGTCGACATCCGTATCACCGTCGGAGTCGGCGTCCGAATCAGCATCGGAGTCAACGTCCGCGTCGGCATCCGCGTCCGCGTCGACATCCATGTCCGCGTCGGTGTCGGTGTCCGCGTCCCCGCCCGAGTCGCTGGCGCAAGCAGAGAGCACGAGCGTCAGCCACAAGGCCAGGAGGATCTTGGTACGTTTCATCATTCCTCCTCAAGGGGTAATTCTACCTGGTCTCGCCGCGAGATCAAAGCCCATCCGGTGCTGGGGGCGACTCCGCAGCCTCGCGCCGACACCTGGCCGGGATGGTCAAGATCACCGTGGTGCCGTGACGTGGGTGCGATCGGGTTTTTATCGACGGATTCGCAGAGCGGCGTGCGGTACCATACACCGAGGCGCTGGAGCAGCTCGCCGCGCAGCACCAAGTGGGAGCAGCAGTGCCAGCTGGGAAGAAACCGCCGGACGTTCGCTAGGCACCAGCCAAGGTCCCCGATCGGTCCCCGGTCTGGCGCGTATCTACCCGGCACAAGATGTCACAAGACGACACGAAACGACACGGCTACTTCCTCGGATTCCTTTGCTTTTTCCATAAATCACAGGACCTTGCGCGGCCACCGATCCCAACTTCAAATCCCGTTGGGGTCGCCATTTTCTTTGCTATCACAGTTGTCAAAGCAGGGCGATGGACTAGAAACTGAAGACAAGATCCGCTACAATCAGCGGCACAGAGGAGGATCATTGATGTGGAAAAGTCCTCCTGGAAAACTGCCCTAGACCTCCTGCCGGTGCTGTTCCTGTCGTGTTCGCTTGCCGCCTGCTCGTTGTCAAACGATGAGGAGGGACCGTCCGAGAATGGTCCGGTGGAGGTGGAATTCTCGATCTTCTGGGTCAACGCGCCCACTGGCACGCCGACCGTGGACCTGACCGGCGGGAAAAGCGTCATGTTCGTCCTGGAAGACATGATCAAAGGCGGGAAGTCGCAACAGATCATCCTCGACCGGGTCGATGGTCAAGATGCCACGTCCCACAGCTTCTCGGTCGACGTGCTCCAGCCCTACTTCGCCTTCTGGATCGTCGTGTACCAGGGCTTCGAGGGTCTGGGCGGTATCCTGGCCGAGTCGGTAGGCAGGGTAGAACTCGGCGACGAGGACAAGCGCTCGCTCAACGCCGTGACCACCGGTCCGGTGCACGAGGTGAACATCGCGGTCAGCCGGGGCGGAGATAACACCCTGCAGGCCGCGGTCCTCCCGCCCACCACCTACAACGCCTCCGGGGAGCTGCTGCTGCTCTATCCCGACGACGTGATATGGCGAACCCAGGACCCGTCCACGGCAGTGGTGGACAAGCTGCTCCGCAACTGTAAGGGATACGTGACCGGGATCAGCCCCGGATCTGCCGAGGTCAGCGTGGAGATCCACGGGGTAACGGATTCCGGAAGGGTCGGAGTGGAGCGCTACTCACCCACCGGCCTGGAAAAGAAGCTGGAAGGCCGCTGGGAGTCCCCCGGCTCGGCCTGGGAACGGTTCGCCCTCCAGTTCGACCCCCTCACTCCCCTGATCAAGGAGTTCCGCTGGGAGGACGGCTCTCCCGGCCAGTGGGTCCTGGTCGAAGACTGGGGAGACGATCCAAATGAGTACACGCCGTTCACCCAGGACGGCAGCTACGCCTTCATAACCATCGACGGCGTGGTGCAGACGGCTTACTCCATCAGCACCAACGACGAGCTCGAGATCGACCACAGCAAGGGCAATATGTTCAAGGTCGAGTAGACCGACGCGCATCGGGCAGGAGGGAATATTCGGCAAACAAAGGGCATCTGGGCGGGAATCGCGCTGACCGCGATCTCGATGGCTTGCGGCGGCGACGGAACCGGGTCAACGGGCGGGGATTTGGCGGAAGGACAGCCGCCGGTGGGCACGGCCTTTTTCTTCGACAACCTGGATGCCACCGACAAGATGCTCTTCGTCGATAGCCACCAGTCGCTGATGGGCGATACCTGGATCCGTCCCTTCGTGGATCCCGGGGTGAGCGACGACGGCAGCCGGCTGGTCTGGACCGAGCACCCGGAACTCGTAAAGTACGTCGTCAAGATGACCGACGTTCTGCCCGGCGGAGCCCTGGGGGACACCTGGGAGTTCAACATCGGCACGGCTCCGATGCAAGGCTACCGGGTGGGACCGTACCGGCACCGCTTCATCGGCCACGACGGAGGCAGATGGCACTGGTTCGACCGGGACACCGACTACCACGCCGTGCTGTCTTCGGGGACCGGGGATCTGCGCAGCGATCTCACCGGCGGGGCGGCCTGGTCGCCCGACGGGCTGCACCACGCGATCTGGGAGGACCGGGCGAATCTCACTCTGTACCGGGGATCCGCCAGGCTGCTGGCGATCCCGTACGGGTACCAGGGCGTGGTGGACGTGGGCAACTTCCCCCGGGTCTCCTTCTCTCCCAACGGCGAGTGGGCGGCCTTCGCCTACTACCGGGAGGAATACGAGACGGGCCAGTACCAGGATTTCACCGGCGTGCAGTTCTATCACATCCCCCGCGGCATGGGTACGGACCAGCGCGTGAGCGACGCGGTTCGGGACTACGGATTCGCCAAGATGCACTCCAGCCCGGTGTACGGCCGGGGCAACTACATCCCCCTGCCCTGGACGCCCGACTCCAGGGCGCTGATCACCAATCCATACCAGCTACAGATGTTGATGGAAGGGACTTGCTACAGCGAATACGAATTGGCCCCGCTCTATCTTTTGCAGGTGGAGGAGTCCATCGCCGCCGGCGAGGATGTGGTGGTGGAGGTGGCGCTGGATGATGGAACATTCAAGCAAGAGCAGGACTGTGTATCCCGGAAGGTCCTGGATGTGCTGCCCGGGGAAAACGCGCTGCTCTACGAGATCCGGCGCTACCAGAGGGTGATCGATCCGATCAGCCACGAGTATGTCTATCTGGACGTGGAGACCCAGTTTCGCCGGCTGAACCTGTCCGATCACTCCTGGGAGACCCTGGCGTACAAGCTGCGCACCGATCCTTCGCTCGACCAATCCGTGGAGTACAGGGAAATCGGATGGTGTGGTATTGCCCGGACCAACACGGGCCATTTCCCTCTCGCCGCGGGAGGGGCGGTGGCTGTCACCGAGACCGGCGCCTGCAGCGGTGAGGTGGTTTCGCCGGACGGATGCTTCTGCGGATTCGTGGCCGTGGACGGCAGGTTCACGGCGCAGAGCATCATCGATCCGACCTTCACCGTGGAAGCGGAGATGAACACCAATGACGCACATCTGGTGTACGAGTGGAGGTGACGCGATGAGCCCCAAGGCGCAGTGCGCGATCACGGCGATGATCTCGCTGGTGCTGATCCTCGCCTCCTGCACGACGGAGGAGAATTCCTCACCCGCGCTGGAACGAACCTCGCTGGCCGCGGAGGGCGCCGCCTTCATCTCCCACGTGGTTCCGGCCGCCATCCCCGGCGGAGCCGTGTTCACCGTGCGCGGCACCGGCTTCGGGAGCAACAAGGGGAGCGTGAACATCGGCGGCACGTCCTGCGAGGTCGCGGAATGGACGGACACCGCCGTGGTGGCCACCGCTCCGGCGGAGAGTGTCTCGGGCAAGGTCGAGCTGACCACGGGCTCGAACGAGCTGGCCAGCCGCCTCCCGGTAGCGGTGATCGGGTCGTCGGGAGCGGACGTGCCCATCATCAACTCGGTGGAGGGGACCGACGCGGATGACTGGATCGATTCGGGTGCGACGCTGACTATACGCGGTGAAGGATTCGGTGCAGTGACGGGCGAGGTCCATCTGGATCAGTCGTTCGACCTGCGCACGGGGCAGTCCTCGGCGGAGGTCCTGTCCTGGAGCGATACCGAGATCCAGGCGGCCATGCCGGCTGATTGCTCGGGACAGGTGGCGGTGCGGGTGAAGACAGGCATCCGGGTGTTGTTCGCGCCGGGCCGCGTGCGGTGTCCCTAGTTTCGTGGCGAGGTTTCTCGTTCACCAGGCGTGGGGAGCCAAGTGTGGTCTCAGATGGTCCGAAAATGGTCCAAGAACAACCGAGAATAGGTGTCACCAAGCGGTACCAACGGTCACTCCTGTCACACCGCAAGAAACTGTAGAAACTGGGAAGTGAGCGTCCCGCCAGGATTTCTGGCGACCCGTGTGTGACGGCTCAAATACCGTTGAGGTCGCCATTTTTCTACTTCTCGTCTGGGAATGCCTCGCGGGTTAGTTCGTCCACGAAATGATCGCGGAAGCTCGTGAGTTCCTCAACAGACACGTCGCTGATCATGCCCTCGAGAGGACCGGAGATCCTGATCTGCGAAAAGGAGTACGCCAGGGTTGCCGGTGTTAGGCCTCCGTCCTTTCGCTGCGCGTCCTTGAAGAGACTGAGGGGATCGGTGCCAGCCTTGAAGATGAAGTAGAGATCGACGAGGTCCTTGAGTTCTGAACGCCCGAGAACCGAGCGCTGGAGCGGTGTGAGGATCCCGTGACTCCTAGGCGGCGAGCCCTTGTCGTCTCCAGGCATCGATCAAGCCCGGATTGCCCAGTTGGCTCAGAGAGCGTTATGTAGTGGGTCGCTGGCTGGCCGCATGAACAGCGGCTGAAATACGCTTTCGGAGGCTCAGATAGGGGAATTCACTATGGGTGAAGCGAAAAACAGCCCTCTCAGGCCCGATTTCGACCGCTCCTTGAAACTAGAATTCCACGGCTCGAAGATCACATCCGACGCTGGTCTGCTCGCGTACCGCGAGTTGGATGATGTCTTCGGTCTCTTCGATTTCGGCGGTGCCAAGCTGATCGACTGGCGCAGCGGTACCAACATCCGGCACACCATGACAGCTATGCTCCGGCAGTCGGTGTACAGCCGTCTCGCCGGGTACGAAGACACCAACGACGCCGAGCGACTCGCAGTTGACCCGACGATGCGGACCGTGGTCGGTGGTCGCGCCAAGAAGAAGAGCGCTGCCTCGGTCAGCCAAATGAGTCGCTTCGAGACCGACGTGCTGACCTTCCGCAAGAACCTCGCCGCGCTGATGAAACTTTCCGGTCAGTGGGTCGACCGGGTCCACGAGAGGCAACCGATTCGCCAGATCATTCTCGATCTCGATAGCTCGGTGAGTGAAACCTACGGTGAGCAAGAGGGCTCCGAGTACAACGGCCACTTCGGCTGCGACTGCTACCACCCGCTCTTCTGCTTCAACCAGTTCGGCGATCTGGAGCGAGCGTTGCTCCGCGAAGGAAACGTGCACAGCGCCGACGACTGGCGATCCGTGCTGGAGCCAGTGGTGGCCCGATACCGCGACCTCGACATCCGGCGTCGGTTCCGTGGCGATGCCGCCTTTGCCAGCCCCGAGCTGTACGAGTTCCTCGAAGCTGAGGGCTACGAGTTCGTGATCCGACTGCCCAGCAACAAACGCCTGAATCGCGAGATTGCACACCTGCTGACCAGGCCAGTGGGTCGTCCGCCGAGGAAACCCATCGTTCGATTTCACAGCTTCACGTATCAGGCCGCCACCTGGAAGAAACCGCTGCGCGTCGTTGCCAAGGTCGAGTGGCACCAGGGCGAGCTGTTCCCTCGCGTCGGGTTCATCGTGACCAATCTGAAGATCGCCTCAAGAGCCGTGACCAAGTTCTACAACGGGCGCGGTGTTGCAGAGCAGTATATCAAAGAGGGGAAGAATGCGGTGAAGTGGACACGCCTGTCCTGCCACCGTTTCGAGGACAACCAGGTGCGGCTCCAGCTCTTCGCCCTGGCCTACAACCTCGGCAACTTCCTGCGTCGGCTGGCTCTGCCGCGCTCGGTGAGCCAGTGGTCGATGACCACGCTGCGTGAGAAACTGATCAAGATCGGCGCGAAGGTGGTCAACGGTTCGAGGTACACGAGATTCCAGATGGCTGAGGTCGCGGTGCCGAAGAAGCTGTTCGCTGCGATCCTTGAACGCATCCGGCGGTTCGCTCCGCTTCAGTTGGTTCCTGGATGAGCAAGCAGCCAGGACCGACGATCTCCGAACAACACCCACCGATCTCTCGGTGCGTCCTGGCACAGACATTCACGCGAAACGAGCAGGCCGAGAGCAGTAGAACGCTGCCCATCGAGGCTTTCGCGATCCCCAAAAACGAGGATCGCGGTTGGACTTCGTTGACAGAGGCGCTACACTATCCGTCACAGGGGAGGAACTACGATGTGGCAATGGTCAACTGGTGTATTCCCAGTTATGCTGGTCCCGCTGGGGATCGCGTCTGGAGCCGCGGTTGCGGCTCCGCCCGGCGACTGCCTGCCCGATCCAGGCGGCGGCGCGCTCTACCTCTGCGATCCGCTGCACAATGGCGCCTCGGTCAGCCCGCAGCGCAACGGCGGCGAGTTTGTCGCGGGCGAGGGCTGGAAGATCACGGGATTCAACGACGAGATCGTGTACGAGCTCGGCGGGCAGGCCGAGGAAGGGACTATGTCCTTCTGGGTCAAGGGGCTCGAGGTGGGCTACAGCTTCAACCTCGACAACCACCACCTGCTCGACATGGATAACGGGCTCTACTGGCCCGACCCGGCCGCGTACTGGGCTGTGATCCGCGTATGGGGGCCGGACTCGCCGAGCTCGGTGGGCGATCTGAAGTTCAGCCTCGGCTCCGAGGCCTGCGACAACGTGGAGTGGTACCAGAACGCCCCGGACTGGCAACGCGATATTTGGTACCACTTCGTGATCGAATACGACAGCCATCATGGTGTGCTGTGGATCAACGACCAGGAACACATACGCTTCGACTTCGACTGCGCGGTGACCCTGTCGCGGATTCACCTGCCGACCAAGCCCTTTGTCACCGGTGCGATCGACCCGCCGTACAACGCGATCTATGCCAACGTCAGCTTTGCCGGCGCGGCTGTGCCCGCTTGCAGCGATCCCTGCTCGGACCACAACGACTGCACCGAGGGCGATCACTGTCAGGGCGACCTCTGCGTGGGAACAGCGGTGGCGGACGGCACCGACTGCGACGACGGCGATCCGGGCACCTCCGACTCGGAGTGCCGGGCAGGCGTCTGCGCCGGGGTGTGCGCGCTGCCCGATCCCGAGGGCGTGGCGGCGCTGCAGGACCGCACCGTGCGTGTCAGCGAGCCGGACCAGCCGGCGAGCGATCCGCTGTCCCTCGATGTGGCGGGCGACGGCAGCGGCGGGCAGGAGGAGGGCTTCTACCTCAAGTTCGACGCCGCGGCGCCGGCCGGTCACCGCGTCAGCTCGGCCACGATTCACCTGTACTGCGACTACCCCACCGCGCCGGCGGCGGCCGAGGGCGTGGGCGGCGATGTGTACCTCGTGCCGGAGAACGGCTGGAGCGAGGACAGCATCACCTGGAACAACCGGCCGGCGACCTCGGGGCCGGCGCTCGACTCGATCGTGCACGTGGATCGCGGCAACTGGTATCACTTCGATGTGTCCGCGGCCGTGGCCGCGGCCGGGCAGTACAGCTTTGCCGTGTTCTCGGGCCAGGACAATGGCGGGCACTACCTGTCGCGGGAGGGCGGCGCAGCAGAGTGCCGGCAGCCATACCTGACCGTGACCACCGAGCCTGCCGGTGACGCCGACACCGACACGGACTCGGACGCCGACACGGACTCGGACGGCGACTCGGACTCGGACGCGGACTCGGACGCTGACACGGACTCGGACTCCGACGCGGACTCGGACTCCGACGCGGACTCGGACAGCGACGCGGACACGGACGCCGACACGGACTCGGACTCCGACACGGACACGGACGCCGATACGGACACCGACGCGGACACGGACACGGACACGGACGCGGATTCGGATACGGACAGCGACACGGACGGCAGTGTCGGCTCGCCCTGCGTCGACGACGGTGACTGCGCGGATGTTCTGATGTGCGTGGCCGGGGTGTGCCGCGAGGCCGGCAACGATGACGGCGGCTGTGGCTGCGGCACAGGCCGCGGAGGGTCTGCCGCGGCCGCGCTGTTGCTGCTGGTCGCGGCAATGAGCCGTTCGAGGGTCCGCAGGCGGAGATGATCCACGGAGCTCCGGGGGAGGTTCGCTTGGAGAAGAGGGTCAAGGGCGTGTTCTTCGTGGACTACGTCCGCATGATGCGGAGCCGAACGGACATCGCCTGGAGCAGGTACCTGCACCCCGAGGACCAGCGCTTCCTGTCGGAGCTGATCGTGGACGCCGAGTGGTATCCCTTCGCCGCCTTCGAGCGGATGGGCGTGGCGATCATCACCGAGATCGGCGGCGGCGACTTCGATGGTGCGTACCTCTGGGGTCGTGCCTCGGTGGACGGGCTGTCCAAGATCCACGAGTCGCTGGTCAGCCCGGGCGATCCGATGGTCTCGCTGATGCGGTTCCAGGTGCTGCGCACCAGCTTCTTCAACTTCGATCCGGTGGTCTTCGAGTCGATCACCGGCAACCACGCCGTACTCGAGGTCGAGTACGGTATGTGCGGCATCGCCGAGCACGCCGCCACCGTGCAGACGCTGGGCTACTTCGAGCGGATCCTCGTTAGGCCTTCCTAGAATATCTTTGCCCTGCTATTGTAGCAACCGTTCTTCTGTGTTCTTCAGGTGCGCGAATTACACATTATGAGATCGTCACATCACTGCGCCGGGGCATACGGCTGCAATGCAGCCAGGACGAAATCGGTCAAGAACTCCCAAAATGCCTTGCGGCGCCCGAGGCGTTGTACAAGTTGGGGCCAGAGGTCGAGGACCTGGCGCACGGTGGTGAAGTGCCACACCTCGTCGTCGCGAGCCTAGCGGAGGATCTTGGCCAGCAGGCGAATCCGCTCGGCATCGTCGCCGTTGGCGAGCACCTCTCGGAGTTCGCCGACCGAGTAGTGTCCGGCTCGGGTGTCCCGCCGGCCCTCCGTCCGCTCGTATCGCTTCGCATTGCAGAGACGATCGGCCTCGGCGTCGAGCAGCGAATTCAGCGTGTCCTCCACTGACCCGCGGACGAGCTCGCCCAGGTGCTCGCGTACACGGGCCTCGTCAATCTTGATGACTTTGTCAATGTTTCCGGTAGAATCTTCCACGGTGGTCCTCCTGCCTGGTCGTTTCGGTTTTCTAGCGATTCTGATTTGACCAGATTGAGGGCCACCTGTCTTCTCCTCATCCGAAAGTGCGAAAGAAACGATACGTCATCATTTGCCTTGCAAACAACAAGAAAGGGTTGGACGGGATTTCTGGGGAACACGGGTGAGGTCCCTGATCGGTCCCCGGTCTGGCGCGTACCCACCCGGCACAAGACGACAAAGCTACTTCTGCGATTACTTTCGCTATTCACCGGAATCTCTCGACTTCCCGGAATTCCTGGCCCGATTTCCAGATCCCGTCGTGGCCGCCATTTCTTGTATGATTTCAATATGTTACAAGAGAGCCCCAGAACGAGGTCCCCGGTCCGTCACCGATCCAGGACCGTACGTACCTCCTCCAGCGTCACCTCTCCCTGGAGCAGTTCCACAACTCCATCAGCCTCGTCCAGGAAGTAGATCGCAGGAGCGGTCACCAGCGCACGCTTGGCGCGGTACTTGCCCGCCTGGGCCGCCTGGGTGTCGAGGTGCACCCGCTCGACGGGCAGCTTGCCGTCCTGGCCGAGGCCCTCCTGCAGCGCCGCCCAGGTGGCATCGATGGCCCGCCGGGTGCAGGCGCAGCAGCGCTCCTTGTCGATGAACACGATCCGCTTCACCTCGGACGCGCTCGCATCGCCGGGAGCCTTGCCACCGGAGGTCTCGGAGGCCTCCGGCGGTTCGGTCGGAGCCGGCGCCGGCTTCTCCGCCGCCGAGGATTGCGCGCTCGTGGGCGACTCCACCCCGGCGCGAGCCGAGGACTGGTCGCAGCCTGCGAGACCGGGCAGCATCGCCATGCCCACGGCGAGCATCCCGCGCTTGGTCGACACGATATCCACCTCCTTACGCGAATCCTAGGTACGCGAAGTACGCACCGATGAGGATGATCAGCCCGCCCGCGGCCCGGCGCATCAGGTCCGTGGCCCGGGTGATGTTCCGCGACTCGATCAGCTTGCGCGCCGCACCCATCGAGGTGCCGGCCACGAGGATCAGCACGCTGTGGCCCAGCGCGTACACCAGCAGCAGCAGCCCGCCGTAGGGCACGGACGCGCCCGACCCGGCGAGGTAGGTCAGCAGCACCACCAGGATCGGCGCGGCGCAGGGCGTGGAGACCACACCGAAGAGCAGGCCCAGCACCAGCGCGCCGACCGCGCCGCGGGTCCGGGGCTGCACGTCGAAGGGCATCGGGATGGTGAAGCTCAGCACGCCCAGCAGGTGCAGGCCCATCACCAGGCACACCGCGGCGACCACGAAGTTCCAGGCGCTGGAGACCTCGCCGTACAGCGCACCGGCGAGCGCCGCGATCATGCCCAGCGCGGTGAAGGTGATCGACAGGCCGAGCACGAACAGCGCCGAGTAGCCCAGCGCGCGCAGCGGGCCGACCGGCTCGTCCTTGCGCCCCGCCACGAAGCTCATCATCAGCGGGATCATCGCCAGCACGCAGGGGTTCGACGCGGTGAGCATCCCGCCGAGAAACACGGCGACCACGGCCAGCCAGGGGCTGGTGTGGATGTAGTCGCCGGCCTGGGCTACGAACTCGTCGAGCATCTAGGCGCCCGCGGCCCTGATCCACTCGGCGATGGCCGCGGACTTGGGCACCTTGCCTGCGCTCTTGACCTCGCCGTCGATCACCAGCGCCGGCGTGATCGCCACGCCGTACGCCACGATGTCGTCGATCTTCTCGACCTTGGACAGCTCGGCCTGCACGCCGGCCTCGGCCAGGGCCCGCTTCGCCTCCTCGTACAGCTTGTTGCACTTCATGCAGCCGGTTCCCAGAACCTCGATCTTCATCCGCGGACCTCCGTTCCAACAAGGCTCCCGTACAGCACTCCGGCCGTGGCCGAGAGCAGCACCACGAACACGATGTACGCCGCCGTCTTCCGCGTACCCAGCACGCTGCGGATCACCAGCATGTTGGGCAGCGAGAGCGCCGGCCCGGCGAGCAGCAGCGCCAGCGCCGGGCCCTGGCCCATCCCCGCCTCGAGCAGACCGTCGAGGATCGGCACCTCGGTCAGCGTGGCGAAGTACATCAAGGCCCCGGCCACCGCGGCGAACAGGTTGGCGCCGAGCGAGTTGCCGCCCAGCATCCGCTCGACCCAGGCGCGAGGGATCACGCCCTCTCCGCCGCTTGGGCCCCCGAGCAGCAGCCCGGCCACCAGCACGCCGGCGAACAGCAGCGGCAGGATCTGCTTGGCAAAGAACCAGCTCGAATCCACCCACTCGGCGAGCTCCTCGCGCTCGAACCAGCGCGCGACCACCACCGCCAGCGCCGCCAGGAAGACACCGGCCACGACCCACTTGGCTGAAAAGACGGCGGCCCACACGCCGGCCTCGCCCTCGGCCGGTCGTCCCCAGTTGGCGAAGACCAGCACGCCGACCATGGACAGGAAGTACAGGCCCTCCTGCCACAGCTTGCGGCCGCCCTCCTCCGCGGGCATCACCAGGCCGGACGCGGCCTCGGCCCGGGCCGCCTCCTCCTGGCGGAAGGTCAGGTGCATCAGCAGGCCCACGACCACGGAGAACACGATCGCCCCCACCGCGCGGGCCAGGCCGAGCTCCCACCCGAGCACGCTGGCGGTGAGCACGATGGCCAGCACGTTGATCGCCGGGCCCGAGTACAGGAAGGCCGTGGCCGGGCCCAGCCCGGCGCCGCGCTTGTGGATGCTGGCGAACAGCGGCAGCACGGTGCAGGAGCAGACCGCCAGGATCGTGCCCGAGACCGCGGCAACAGGATACGCCACGATCTTCTTCGCAGCCGGCCCCAGGTAGCGCATCACCGCGCCCTGGCTGACGAAGACGCTGATCGCCCCGGCGATGAACAAGGCCGGGATCAGGCAGAGCAGCACGTGCTCGCGGGCGTACCAGCGCACCAGCTCCAGGCTCTCCTGCACCGCGCCCTGGAAGCGGACGCTGTCCACGGGCAGGAACCAGCAGGCCGCGAACACGGCTAGCATCAGCAGCAGCTGGGTGCGCTCCTTCACGTCGCCGGGACCTCGCCCCCACCGAAGTAGCGCCGCCTGAACCACAGCGCCACGTTGACCAGGCCGATCAGCGCCGGCACCTCGACCAGCGGGCCGATCACCGCGGCAAAGGCCCCGCCGTGATCGATGCCAAAGGTGGCGATGGCCACGGCGATCGCCAGCTCGAAGTTGTTCGAGGCCGCGGTGAAGGACAGCGTGGCGCTCTGCTCGTAGCTCGCGCCGACCTTCTTGCTCATGAAGAAGCTGACCACGAACATCAGCACGAAGTAGATCAGCAAGGGAATCGCGATGCGCACCACGTCCAGCGGCAGCCGCACGATGTGCTCGCCCTTGAGCGAGAACATCACCACGATCGTGAACAGCAGCGCGACCAGCGTGATCGGGCTGATCCGCGGGATGAACGCCTGCTCGTACCACTCCCGGTCCTTGAGCTTGATCAGCGTGAAGCGCGTGAGCATGCCGCCGAGGAAGGGGAGGCCGAGGTAGATCAGCACGCTCTCCGCGATCTGGCCGATCGTGACGTGGACCTCCACGCCTGCGAGCCCGAACCAGGTCGGCACCACGGTGATGAACAGCCAGGCGTACACCGAGTAGAACAGCACCTGGAAGATCGAGTTGAAGGCCACCAGCCCGGCGCAGTACTCGGTGTCGCCCCGGGCCAGGTCGTTCCACACGATCACCATCGCGATGCAGCGGGCCAGGCCGATCATGATCAGCCCGACCATGTACTCGGGCAGGTCGTGCAGGAACACCACGGCCAGCACGAACATCAAGATCGGGCCCACGATCCAGTTCTGCACCAGGGACAGCCCGAGCACCTTGACGTTGCGGAACACCGGCCCCAGCTCCTCGTAGCGCACCTTGGCCAGCGGCGGGTACATCATCAGGATCAGGCCGGCCGCGATGGGGATCGACGTCGTGCCCACCGAGAGCTCGTCGAGCAAGGGCACGATGCCGGGGAAGAGATACCCCACGCCCACGCCCACACCCATGGCCAGAAAGATCCACAGGGTCAGGAACCGGTCGAGGAAGGAGAGCTGGCCGGTCACCCCGGCCGCTGGCGTCTCGCTCATCCCGCGCAGCATTGCTGCCCGCGAGCCTTGCGGGCGAGCCAGCGATCGAGCGACTCGAGCAGCCCGGCGGCGTCGTCACGCTGCGCCAGGCTGCGCTTGAAGGTGGCGAGGTGCGAGCGAACGAGAGGGTCCTCGACGTCGCGGAGCGTGTAGTAGCTCCAGGTGCCCTCGCGGCGGTCCATCACCAGGCCGGCGTGGTACAGGCTGCGCAGGTGCCGGGAGGCCTTGGACTGGCTGGTGCCCAGCACCTCCATGAAGTCGCACACGCACAGCTCATCGTGGTTCATCAGCAGCCAGATCATCTTCACCCGCGCCTCGTCGGACAGGGCCTTGAAGAACTCTGCGACGTCTCTCATCGCAACCTCCTCTGCAGGCTTCAACCTTATACTCGCTTATCCGGTTATAGTCAAGCAAGACCTGGGTGGCAGGTCTGCAGCTGCGAGGGGGGCTGGCAACGCTTTCGCAGCGCCCGGCGTTGCCGCGCTTGCCGTCCCGCGATAGAAGTGCAGGCATGGGCCGCAGCCCCCAAGCGCCTGTGCTTCTCGCGTTCGCCGTCGTGGCCTGCGCGCTGGGCGTACCAGGTTGCGACCCGGGAGAAGACCCGGAGCCGGACGCCGACACCGCGCCGGACACGGAGGCGAGCACCCCGTCCGACGCCGAGGCCGAGGCGCGGGCGGAAGCGGACGAGCCCTTCGAGCCCGAGAGGGAGCGCGAGGCCGGCGAGCTCGGGCCGCCCCACTGCCCGCAGGACATGGTGCTCGTGCCCGAGGATCCTCTCCTGGGGGTTGACCGGGCCTTCTGCATCGATCGCTACGAGGCCTCGCGCTCCGACGCCTCGGCGACCCATCCGGGATCGGCCACCGACATCGCCCGCTCCATCCCTGGTGTGCTGCCCTGGTACGCCAATCCGATGACCCCGGAGGCGATGCAGGACTTTCGCAACGCCTGCGCCGCCGCAAACAAGCGCCTGTGCGAGTCGCACGAGTGGTTCGACGCCTGCACCGGACCCGCGGAGCGGACCTACGTGTTCGGCGACGTGTTCGACGTGGAGACCTGCAACTGCGTGGACACCTTCTGCGACGATCACTGCGCCGAGAGCGGGATCCCGGTCGAGGACTGCGTGACCTCGGCGAACTGCGGGTACACCTACAGCTGCTACCGCCTGACGCCCACCGGGCAGTTTGCTGGCTGCACCAACGAGTACGGCACGTACGACGTGACCGGCAACCTGTGGGAGATCGTCCCCTCCTCGACCGATGCGCGGGGCTACGAGGTGCGCGGAGGCGCCTTCAACTGCGCGGGCGCGAGCACGCGACTGCAGTGCTCGTTCAACGCCAGCTGGACCTCGCTCTACGCCGGATTCCGCTGCTGCCGCGATCCGCTGCGCTGACGGTGTCTGCCGTGCGGATCCTGCCCGTTGCAGGGGAAGCGGTGGCTCGCAGGCCCGCCTCGGCTCGATGCAGTGACCTCTGCTTTAACCCCTGTCCCCCACCGGGGGTCCAGGTCGTTGGAGTCCGGGTACACTGGAGTCACCCTGGAGGTCGGGATGTCCAGATCGTCCATCCTGGGACCGCTGATCGGGATCGTGCTGGCGCTGTCGTCGGCCCTCAACGCCTGCGGGGGCGGCTCCGGTGCAGCAGACGCGGACACGGACTCCGACGCAGACACGGACACCGACTCGGACACGGACACCGTCGAGATGCGCGAGGACCTCGACGTCGCGTACACCCCTCCGCCCGGCGGAGATCCGACCATGGCCCTGCTCGATGTCTATCACGTGCCCGACGGAGCGCCGAAGCGCCTGATGGTCTTCGTCCACGGCGGGAGCTGGGTCGGCGGCGACAAGAGCAACCTCGGCACCGCCGCCGCGCTGATCCGCTGGTTCATCGACCGGGGCTACACCGTGGCCGCCCCGAACTTCCGCCTGGCCAGCCCCCGGGGCGAGGCCCTCGAGATCAGGTACTCCGATCAGCTCGCGGACGTGGCCTCTGCGCTGTCGTGGCTCGAGGCCAACCGGGCCACGTACGGCGTCACCCTGCCCGGCGTGGTGCTCGTGGGCTACTCCTCGGGCGCCCACCTCGTGGCGCTGCTCGCCGCCGACGAGCAGTACCTGCAGTCGGTCGGGCTCTCGGTCGAGCACCTGGCCGCGGTGATATCACTGGACGTGCACGCGTACGACGTGCCGTACGCGCTGCAGCTGATGGCCGGCAGCGAGCTGCAGGGCAACATCCCGCTGATCGAGCACCTGTTCGGCGCGACCGAGGCCGAGCAGCTGATCGGCTCGCCCGTGAGCTACATCGAGCAGACCGCCCTGCCCCCCTCCCTGCTCGTGTCGGCCGACCCGTCGGCCGAGCCAACCAGCAAGGGGTACATCGCCTTCCAGGCCACCCGGCGCTACGCCGGGCTGCTCGTTGCCGCCGGCCACGCCGCAACCTCGGTCCACTTCGACGACGAGACGCACTCGTCGCTGGTGCTGGACTTCGGCACCTCCGGGGACGGACCGACCGAGGCCGTGGCCGCCTTCCTGGATTCCGCCGCTCCGTGATCCTCCTCCCTCGATGTTTGCCCTTGCCCGACCCGCCGCGCCCGGTCTAGGGTGTCCTCGTTATCGGAGGACGAGATGACCGCTGCTCCACGAATGCTGCTGCTGCAGGCCCGGGCACCCGGAGACCCGATGCTCGCCCACGAGGTGGACTGCTTCGCCGACACCATGGGCCTGGATTCCGACCTGCTGGTCCCGCACAACCTGACCGATGGACCGCCCGCCACCGAGGAGGCGGCGCGCTTCGACGCCGTGCTCGTGGGCGGCGCCGGCGAGTTCAGCGTGAGCAAGGGGAACCTGCCCCAGCAGGAGGGGTATCTCGAGCTGCTCCACGAGCTGGTCTCGCGCGGCCGGCCGATGTTCGCCTCGTGTTTCGGCTTCCACGGCCTGGTGGCCGCGCTGGGCGGCGAGGTGATCAACGACCCGGAGCGAATGGAGGTCGGCTCGTACGAGCTGCGGCTCACCGACAACGCTGCGGGTGACGAGCTGTTCGGCAAGCTGCCGCCTCGGTTCCACGCACAGCTCGGTCACACCGACCGCGCCGCCCGCCTGCCCGACGGGCTGCCCAACCTGGGCGCGAGCGAGCTGGTGCCGTACCAGGCGCTGCGCGTGCCGCAGGCGCCGATCTGGGCCACGCAGTTCCATCCCGAGCTCGACTACCGCACCAGCCTCGCGCGGTTCGACTACTACCTGGAATGCCAGGCCGCGCTCGGCCATCAGGTCGATGGAGAGGCCGAGGCCTTTCGCGAACGCCTGCGCGAGAGCCAGGAGGCGTCGTCGTTGCTGCGGGCCTTCTACGAGCTCGTGCTGGGCTAGCTCTAGCCAGAAGTTCCCTCTGCCGCAAGACGTACTTATCCATTGATGTTCGGCATATAAGTCAAATTTGAAATTCACGGCGCTGTCTACGGCGAGATCTGCTCCAGCAGACTCAGCACGCGACTC
>Ga0272442_10002671_pt1 | contig 25567 bp, 21 predicted proteins | sample SSMForm2O_FD_200262 | JGI IMG/M metagenome (GOLD analysis project Ga0272442, IMG submission 200262) | Marine sediment archaeal communities from Little Sippewissett salt marsh, Falmouth, MA, United States - SSM-Form-2O | ecosystem: Environmental > Aquatic > Marine > Wetlands > Sediment ... | reverse complement strand
CATCGAATTCCGGATAAAGCTCGGTCGCGCGCGAAAAGCTGAGAGCCGCTTCCTCGGTAAGTCCCCGACGGGCGTGTGCGAGTCCGATGATGTGATGCGCGAGCGGATTCTCGTCATCCGCTTGTATTACAGCCAGCGCTATCGATGCCGCCCCGCTGTAATTACCCGAAATAATAAGCGAGTACGCCTGTTCGAGCTCGGCTTTGTAATCACCACCGAGGCTGTCGATAAGCTGTCCCGCCATTCCCGCCGAGGATCTTGTCGCGGTCAGCCCGACAGAGAAACCGAGAGTCAGAACAATGATCAGGGCGACAGCTTGCAGGGCCGCTCTGAAGCCGGGCGACGGCTTGTAGCTCCAGTCCGACGGGTCGTACCATGCGCCGGAGCCGAACGGTCCTGTTTTTTTCGTACCCCTGTCTGTCACAATTCTTACCTGTCTTCTCCCAGGAGCATTGGGATAATTGCCCGATTGAGTTTATTTATCTGGCTCGTCACCATAAGCTGGCTTTCGAGCTGGGTCATCAACTGCGACTGGTTTATCAGCTCCTCGACAATATTCGCGTCGCGAATCGTGCTCAGCGAGCTGAGCGTGTCAATACGAGCCTGCGATATCGTATTGAGCGATGATTCGAGCGCGTTCTGCGACGCTCCGAGGCTGGTGCGTACCTCAAGAACATCATCAAGCGCCGAAGATGTCTGCGAGATCGCAGCCTCCGCTCCCTCCTGCGTGCTTACATCGACTGCGCTCAGCCCGATCGATTCCGCCGACATCGCCGAGTACTCGACACTGATTGTACCGGATGACGAAGTGCCTACCAGGTACGTCTGCGTCTGCCCGTTGAATATCTGCTTCGAATTGAATTCCGCCGACTGGAAGGTGTAGTCGATATTCTCCCTCAGCGAGTTGATTTCCTCCTGTATTGCAGCGCGGTCGGTATCGTTGAGTGTGCCGTTTGCCGCCTGGACACTCAGCTCCCGCATGCGCTGAAGGTCGTCCGTTACACTCCCGAGATATCCCTCCGCGGTCTGGACCATGCTGATGCCCATCTGGGCGTTACGCTCGGCGACTCCGAGCGCTCTCACCTGCGATTCCAGTCGCGTGGCGATTGCCAGTCCCGCCGCATCGTCCGATGCGCTGTTGATCTTGCTACCCGTCGACAGCCTCTCGAAGACCGTCATCAGTTCTTTACTGGTTCCCGACAGCTCGTTCAGGAGAAGATTTCCGACAATGCCGGAGATGTTGTTGATGGTCATGTCGACCTCCCACCTTGATGCATAACGCGATCGCGGACATCTGCCCGGACCGCGTCTTGCCTACATAATAGTATCACCTTCCCGGGTGGATTTTAATTAATAATGATCAAAAGCAGTGTCCACTATCAATTGATTCTCAGAGAGCTTAATGATCCTCATGTGGGGCAGACTTTCCAGTCTGCCATTATTTTGGATTAATCAAATGCAGACTGGAAAGTCTGCACCACATAATCCATAATATGGTTCCGATGAATTCCCCTGCGAATAAACCGGACCGTCCATCAGGCACTTTCAGTCTTAGCCGGAGCGAAACTATCGCGCTGGTCTTTTTCTTCGTGCTCGCACTGGCGTACGCCATCTGGCAGTACTTCGTTGACAGGCAGTCGAACGTCGACCTCGGTCAGGACATCCAGGCGGGCGGAATTGTTGTGCAGGTAGTCGGCGCGGTCGAATCTCCCGATCTTGTTTATCTCCCGGAGGGCGCGAGGGTGAGTGATGCGATCGAGGCTGCGGGCGGATTCACCTCCGACGCCGATCAGGGCGCAGTCAATCTCGCCGCTCCGGTTGTGGATGGGCAGAGGATCGAAATTCCCTGGCTGGATCAATCCTCCAGACCTCCCGACAGCGGAGGTGGGGGGATACGTGTTCGCCTGCCGGGCAGTTCGCTGGGAGGCGGTGATTCCGGCGGTAGCGAAGTCTCGTGGCCGGTCAATATTAACCGCGCAAGCGCCTATGAGCTTCAAAGCCTTCCGGGAATTGGCGAGCAGCTCGCGCTGAGGATTATAGAATATCGAATGCAGCATGGTCCGTTCGCGCGTATCGATGACATCGTCAATGTTGAGGGCATCGGGGAATCGAGATTTGAGGAAATCAGGGACAAGATTACGGTCGTCGACTGAATCCCCGTCGATTCATTTCAATCCTGTCTGACAAAACGGTATCGGGCCTGCTATAATCGCGCCATCATGGCCGGCAGGAAATGTCCATACTGCAACGGGGAGGGCAGGAAGATCGACGGGCGCGTTGTCGGCAAACCGTCTCATCTGACCTTCGGCTACGGCGTGCGCACGTGGGAATGCTCGAAATGCGGCGAGAAATGGGCGGTTTGTTATTCGATTCCCCCGAAGGGATCACGCGGTGATATGCCCCAACCCCGCGAGGGGATTCTGCGGTTATCTTTCCAGGACGGGGTCAGGGGTTACGCGAGTCCCTTGATACTCACCGCGACAGTTGCTGTGAAAGACGAAAATTCAGCGCCTGAGGAGGAATCGGTCGAATGAGACAGATGCTCGTTATCTGGCTGACCAATTTCCTCCGAGGTCTGCTTGGCAAGACCAGCCAGCAGGAGCCATCCGAGCCGGAGCAATCGGAAGAAGAGGGATTGGTAAAATGTCCCGACTGCGGCGAGGAATGGGATAAGGGCGAGATTTTCTGCTATCACTGCGGTTACGAATTGAGCGACGAGGAAATCCCGCTGCATCCGCCTCCCGTACGCACAGGCGCTCTGACCGATCCGGATAAAGCCCTGACCGAGTCCGATTTTGCCCGCATTCGCGATAAACTCGAATCTATCAGCAAAGACAAAAGCCTGGACATTGCTGTCCTGATATCAGGAATGTTCCCGGGTGAGGGTGACGCGTACTGCATCTACAACACGTGGCAGATGGGTGCGGAAACCGACTTGAAGGGAATCCTGCTGACTGTTGATCCAAATGGCAATCGAAGGTTTCTCGTGCAGGGAAGGAACGGTCCGGGCGTGAAAGGCTCGGGCTTCAGGAGCTGGTACGCCGGGTTCAGCCCATCTGCAGGGGAATCCTCACTAACCTCGGAGCTTGATTTTATAGCCGAAAAAATCGGAAGTCTCTAGGTAATCCGGCCGGATCAATCGCAGAAAGCCTCCTCGGAATACAGCATCGCGTACATGAATACCGTATCCCGCTGGAAAAGGACTGACAACAGCTCCGCTGTCGCGTCCGGTATATCCTTCAATTCTCCACGGAACCGTGCAAATCCCCTGTAGCCGGTCATTATCGGTGTCAGTGCGCTTGCCGGAATGTACAGACCCTTATCGCTGCTTGATTCATGCACGGCAACCTTCCCATCATCGATAGAGATCAGAGCGCTCCCGACCTCACTTTCAATAGGAAGCTCACCTTTGAAATTGTAGAACCGGGAATTCTGCAGTCTCTCGCTCAGGGTTTCAGACATCAATTCCATCAGACCAGCGGGATTCATCAACCGGACCATGCCACCCCATGTCCCTTTCCAGATATCCTCGGGTGACCTTAGCATCGCCCCATTCCGATAAAGCCACTGTCCTACGGGCATGTCGGGGTGGTGATAGAAATCAAGACATTCGATGCCGGGATAATTCGCGAACAATCCTGTCACAATATTCCTTAGCGACGTCATCGAAGTAGCCGCGATCTCCCATACTGCAGATTTTTCACCAGCTACAAACGCATAGCAGCCTGCAGGATCATCAGTCATCCACCACTTTGCGTCACTTCTCCCGGAGGATAAGTCAAAGTAATACTTCCACATCGCCTCACTGCGTATCTCGCTTCCGATCAGCCCCATGTTATATGACTCATACAGTCGTTTAATGGCTGCAAGGTCCGCTTTGTCCGCCGGGCGAATCGTCCCGGAAGGCTCCCAATCGGTTGTACAGGACTTAGGGATGCTGACATACGCTGTCGAGTGATTGGGGTATGCATAGTGGAAATGGAATCGCTGGTAATAGTTCGGAATCCCCCAGAGGAAGCACAAAGGTATTCCCTCGTTGCGCAATGTCTCAAGGCAGCTGTTCATCAGGGCAGCTGAGTAGCCCTTCCCCCGATACTCCTCGAGCGTCCCGACAAGCCCTATCTCTCCGGATTGAATTTCCGATGAATACCACCTGAGCCTGTGCCTGAGGAGGCTGGTGCCTGCTACTATCTTCTCGTCCTCAAGGATGAAGCGATGGAAATCCGGCCGACTGTTCTCAGGATTATCATTAAAGAGCTTCTTGAAGAAGCTCGGGCTTTCATTGTGGATTCCTGCATTCAGCGCCACAAGTTCCTCGATCCTGTTTTCGTCCGCCAGAGACTTAATTCTGAAGTTAGGCATATTGAACACCTCGCTGCTAAATTCGGGGTCTAGTCAGGGGAATTTTACACGAAAGCGTTGAAATTTTTTATTTCATAAAAATATAGCGGCGCATTGTGGCATCTGATATAATAGAGACAGATCTGGACAGGAAATCCGGGCATTTCGTATGCTCTGGAAGGAGGTGTTATTGGCATGAGACATGCAGCGTACGCCGGCATTCTTATATGCCTGCTCGTTAGTGTTTCATGCGCTCACGGCACTTCCACAAGTCCTGCTACTCCCCGGTTTCCCGATATCACGAGAGACCAGACGAGACAAAGTGATACTATCTCACCCGGGCATAATCTGCTCGGGTATTTTTCTGTCTCAATCGATCCTGCTACCTGCACAGTCGAGACAATCCCGATGCGGTCACCTGCGTGGCATCTCAACGCTATCAGGTTCGTCGAGCCGCCCTCAGGCGTATCGCACCTGTCCTTCAGCAATATTGAGATCGAAGGCCGCAGGGTCAGTGTCGATGTCGGCCTGTACCATCCGTTTGGTGGCCTGCAGCAATTTTCGGGATTCGATGTCAAGGGAATCGTCATCGGCGGCGCCGATATGGTTGATCCCACCAACAGCGATCGTAGGTGGGCGGGCGGTCCTGATGGTTTGAGACTCCTTAATGCCGATGGATGGACTCGCTGGTGGAATCCGAACGAATTCGAGGACAATGGGACGGTCTTCTCCTACCGGGACGGTATGTTCGGCACGTCGAACGTTGATGATGGGTATTACGATGCAACATTATGCGGCTACAAAGTGTTCGCCACCGCGCTGGGTCCAAATGACGACTTAACCCACCTTTTGTCTTATCCCCTTGACGACCCTCGCGGACGAGCCGTATTTCATGTAAATGCCTTGATGATGCGGCATTACGAGCTTGTGTTTCCCGCCGACGATCACGGCGATCCCGATCTTGTTTTTAACTACGCAATCGATGCATGTCATGGACTTCCCCCGGACTATTTACCGGGTCAGCATATCATAGTGCCCGAAGGCTTCCCGCCGGACGCCAATCAGCTTGAACCGTTTGTGGTCGATGTTCTTCTCCGGACGAATACGAGCTATCTGTCCCGGGACGGATGTGTTGGAGGAACGCTCGACCTTAGCATTCGTGTCAGCGACTGGCAGGCACTCCTGGCCGATATTCCGGTCAACCAGCAGATCGAATCCATCGAAATCACCTCTCCCTCGCTGTTCGTGGGCACTCGTACGCCGACGCTGGAATCAGACTGGACTCCTGACCAGCCCTGGGCAACATACACTCTCCTTCTCGAAGGTGTATCGCCTGACTCGGTGCTGGACCAGCAGGTTCTCGTAACCATTGTCTCGTCCGAGGGTGACTATCAGCCCGATGTCAGTTCGTGGTCGGGTACCGCGCCGTTATCGAGCTACTACATCGCGCGTGTTCCCATCTCGAGCACAGCTCCTATCGACGGCAGCGGATTCACCATCAATCCGCTTGCTCCGTGGCCGAAACCCGGTGGCTCGATTCATAACACCCACCGCGCGAGCATTGTCGGTCCCTCTAATCCCCAACAGCTTTGGGAAGCGCACGAACTCGCTCACGATTTCATGCCCGTGGTCGATCCGGAAGGTCGCGCATATGTTGTGCATGAAATCAGTAACGATATACTTGAGCTTGTCTCTCTCGATCCGGACGGACAAGTGGCTGCGGAAATTATATTCCCCAACTTCGAGCCGAAGGGTAATCCGATGCTGGTAGGCTGCTCGCTCCTGTGGAATAACTCCGCCGGGGAAGTGATGCGCGTTCGCCAGGACGGTTCGAGTGAGCTGTTCTTCAGGCCCATGCCGGGACGAGGACCGTTCTTCTTCGGCATGATGAATATCGATGAGGACGGTCACGCGTTCGTGCAGGGCCCCTCAAGCATCCAGGCGTTTAACCACAATGGTACTTACCTCTGGGGACGATACGGTATCAATGGGATCACATCGATGTTCGTTGGTCCACCGACAGTCGCCCGCAATGGGCTGGTCATTGTCGGGAAAGTCGATATCGAAGAGCCGCCACCATCCAATTTCGAGTTCTGGGCTCTCAATCCCGAGAACGGCGAGATCGAGTGGGCTCATTCACCCGAGTACCAGGAAGAATCGATAAGATGCTGCGCCGCCGATCCTTTGACCGGCAAAATCATTTACGCGATGCGAAATAAAATCGTCGCTCTCAATCCCGATGGGGAAGAGACGTGGGTCTTTGAAGGAATCAATCTGTTCCTGCCGGAGCTGGCAATCGCGCCGGACGGCACAATCTACGCTGCAGAGAGTGTGCTCGGGCAGACCGGTGGGACGTCGCGGATTGTTGCTGTAAGCCGCGAAGGCGAGTATATGTGGGATATCGAATGCACGGGCGGGATCAGTGCGGGGCCAGTTGTCGATTCGGTCGGCAACGTCTATTTCGCGACCGATGAAGGCGATGTCCTGTCGGTCGCCCCCGATGGAATCGAGCGATGGTCCCTGAGGCTCAGCGGACGTCCTGAGTACCTCGCGTTCGGAGCCCATTACACGCTGTTGGCGATGGTGCGCAAGTCGCTGTTTGTATCGAGCCTTGTTTGCCTTGGGGATCAGTAGGCAATAATCCGGGGATTAAAAAGAATCCACCTGCCGGTACCGAAAGCCGGTATTTTTCATTTTCTATCCCCCTCGATATCCCTCTTCAGGCTTTCCAATACCTCTGCGCATTCGTCCTTATGCTCATCCGATGAGAGCAGCGGGCATGATTCGTGTTGCGGACACCCCTCGCATAATTTCGACTTTCCCGTTAGTCGTCCATACATACTCCGCCAGACAAACCACGCCGCGATAATTATCGCCCCTCCGACTATTACGTATTCCCACGTCAACTCACGTCACCCCCCAGCCGAGTACGCTTCCCGCCTGGTACACAATCGTGGTGATTATCCACGCGATCACCGTAAGCCCGAAAAACTGGAACAACGCCCATCCCCATGACCCCGTCTCCGCGCGGGTCATCGCAAGCGTCGCGATACACGGCGCGCTTATCAGCACGTACAGCATGATGCAGAACCCGATGAGTGGATTGTAATTCTCCTGCAGCTTCCTTCGAAGCGTTTCCGAGCCCGACTCGCTCTCTCCCACCGAATAGACAATCCCAAGTTGCGCGACGAAGACCTCCTTCGCCGCTAGTGCGCCGATCATTGCGGTTCCGATTTTCCAGTCGAATCCCATCGGCTTCAGCAATGGCTCGATAAAATTCACGAACCGTCCCGCGATCGAATAGGTAAGCTCCTCCTCACTCATGCCGCTCCGGATTCTCTCAAGCTCAGTCTCATATGGCGCGCGGATGTCCTCGATATATGTCACCGCGGCGCTGTAGAGTACCTGATTTTCCTCCTCAAGCGCTCCCTCTCGCTCCTCATACTCGTTTTTCAAAACCAGGTACTCCGGCGTGCCTTCCTCCAGCCTGTACTCATTGATCTTCCGACTGAATTCAGCCCGGATATCGCTTATGCCGTCGACCATCTCATCAAGCTCATCCATCCCCACAGTTGCGCTCAATTCCTCCATCCTCGTCTCATATATCTCCTCCGCTGCGACAATCTGATCTTCATAATCCTCGGAATACTCCGGCGGTTTCGGATAACTGGTCGCCCACCAGAGAATGATCGATATCGCCAGTATCAGCGTCCCCGCTTTCCTCAGATACATCGCGCCCCTCTCCCATGAGTGGATAAGCAATCCGGAGAATGTGGGAATTCGATACGGCGGCAGCTCCATAACGAATGGTGTAGATTCACCCTTGAAAAGCGTCGATCTGAGCAGCCTGGTCAGGAGCACGGCAAGCACGATGCCGATGAAGTAAATCAGCCAGAGCATGGGTCCCTGCAGATGCTGAGGGAAGAATGCAGGGATGATGAGCGCGTAGATCGGCAGTCGAGCGCTGCAGCTCATGAGTGGGATAACCAGCGTGGTGACAAGACGGTCACGGGGATTTTCGAGAATCCGCGTACCCATGATCGCCGGTACCGAGCATCCGAACCCGATCAGCATCGGGATAAAGCTCTTCCCGTGCAGACCTATGCGATGCATGAGCCGGTCCATTATGAAAGCCGCGCGCGCCATGTAACCGGAGTCTTCAAGAAACGCGATCGCCAGAAAGAGGATCAGGATGGTCGGCAGAAATACAAGCACTCCCCCGACACCACCTATGATGCCGTCCACAATCAGCGACTTCAACGGGCTCTCCGCGCCTTCCGGCCACAATCCCGATATTCCTGCTCCAAGCCATCCGAAAAAACTCTCCAGTATCCCGATGAAAGGATTACCAAATCGGAACGTGAGCGTGAATACAAGGTACATCATTACGAGGAAAATCGGCATCCCGATTACCGGATTGATGAAAATCGTATCAAGACGGTCCGAGAACGAGTGACGACGCTCAATCGTGTGAGTCACCGCTTCCGACGCAGCGCCCGAGATGATCCCGTACCGTGCCTCGGCAATCAGAATGTCCGTCGGATCCGAGTAAAGCTGCCCTAGTCGCTGACGCGCTTCCGCCAGAGTTTTCTCCACTCCCTCGGGAATTCCTCCACGTCCCTCGAATCGCTCCAGCGTACGCGCGTCGTTCTCCAGAAGTTTCAGCGCTATCCATTTGCGGGGAATGGCACCGTAGAATTCAAGCTCCTCCTTCTCCAGCGCCCCTGCAATCCGCTCTATCGCTTTATCAAGATCGCGCCCGTACGAGAATGGCTTGGGCGATGATTCGATTTCTCCTCGCGCGACTCCGGTCGCTGTATCGATAAGCTCGTCGATCCCTTCGCCCTTCGATCCAACTGTAGATACAATCGGTACTCCCAGAAGCTCCGAAAGAAGTGGAATGTCGAATTGAAAGCCCTCATGCTCTGCGACATCCGACATGTTGAACGCGAGCACCAGCGGTACCCCAAGCTCCATGAGCTGCACCGCGAGATATAACTGACGTTCGAGGGTGGACGCATCGATGATGTCGATAATCACATCGGGACGGTGTTCGATTATGAAATTCCGCGCAACAAGCTCCTCATTGGATGATGCTGTCAGGCTGTATGTGCCTGGCAGATCGACAATCCTGAGCGACAGGCCGTTTTGCCTCCGCACGCCTTCCTTCAGTTCAACCGTCACTCCCGGATAATTCCCGACATGCTGGTGCGCCCCGGTGAGACGGTTGAATATCGTTGTCTTGCCGGAGTTCGGATTGCCCGCGAGTGCTATTGTAAAGCTTGTATCCATGAATCACCGCAGCAATAAAAAAAGCGACCGGATCGTCGCCGCCTTATATTGCTCGTTACAGGTCGTGCCTATCTTTCATCAGCATTGTTTTCCCTGGTTACGATTACCTTCAAACCCACTCCACGTCCTATTGCTATCCGTGTTCCCTTAACCTCCAGCACGATCGGACCGCCGTTCTCGCGATGCACGATCTCGATTATCTCACCGGGAAGTATTCCCATCGATGCAAGACGGCTGTGGATGCCACACCCGCAGGTCACGCTGCTGACTTTAAGGGGCACGCCGGCCGGAGCGTCGGCAAGCAGCATACTACCGTCCTTGGATGCTTTATGGTGATGGATGTGGTGATGATGACCGAAAAAATTCCTGTTGTTATTCCTTTTAAACATGTATGCTTTAATCCTGAAAGGATATTGCTCCAAATTTAATGAATCCCGGCCAATCCCGGGATTTCAGTTATTGAGATTGAGTCTCAATAACAATATACACCCTCTTATGGGCTTTGTCAAGTTCCTTCAACGTATTGATTGGCATATCCCGCAAGCCTTACAAAAACCTTTCCCGGGTGCTATCATTCAAACCTTTAACCGACCATACTTGTCTTATTAATGAAATGATATAAATCGCGGGAATTTTTCAGGAAAGCGAGGAAACGGCAATGAGAAAACGAACCAGGCTCGAATATCGTAACGACGACCTTCCGGCTTTCATTTTCATGCACATAATCTTCTTTCTTGTGCAGCTGTTTTTCTTCTGGATTTATTTTTCACCCACACCTTTCACCGAATGGAACATCCCGGTCATTTACTACCGGATCCAGCAGATAGGCTATCCGACGGTACTTCTATGCTCGCTGGTGCTTATGAATCGTCATTTCTTCCCCGCACAGGCGAAATATTTGCTCATATCGGTGGCGCTTTTCGTGGTGGAATGGATGGGAATCGACCGACTACTTGTCCCGCCATTCATGAAGTAGAACGGCACTAATACATGACGACGAGCTATGCGTGAAGCTTAAGGACGCGGCCGGCAGAAAACTGCCGGCCGTAATTTTAAGACTTGTTATTTTTATAGCAGATGTTGTATAATGATAATAATTCCAGATATTTAGCCTGGGTTTACTAATATCAATTATCGAATGTGTTTTTATTGCTTTGCTCTCGCCGGTAGTACACGAAATCTGGCTGTTGACATCCTGACCTAACAGCATTCAGACTCAAGATTAGGAAAGGCGGTATTATTACGTTTAAGGATGGATCAAAGTCCATATAATTTTCATGCGACCTAATATAAAAGGAGGCGAAGTATGAATCGATGGACGGTTCTCCTCGCAGCAATCATGATTACTCTGTTTGCCGCGATGGGTTGCTCCGGTGGTGGCGATAATCCTGTTGCACCAACCACCGATACGGGCATTACAGAAGGAGGGATGCATACAGGACAGACACAGACTCACCTATGGGGTTACTACGATGTCATTATGGATATCGAGAGTATGACCGTTGAGGCGATCCCGGTGCGCGACGCTATGTTCGCGGCAAACGTGGTGACGTTCCTTAACGGTAATCCGATGGGTCTGCAGTTCAGCATCATCAGTATAACGCCGGGAACAAGTGATACCGGTGTCCTGATCAACGTGGGCATCGCTCATCCTCTCCCGGGGATGACCCAGTACAACGGATATGATGTACGGGGTGTCTTTGTTGCCGATGGTTCCAAGACAATGGACTACGGCAGTGGCCTGAGGTATGCAGCAAACGGAACCGACCAGTTCCTTAATAACCCCGATGGTTATACCCGCTGGTTCAATCCGAACGAGTTCCGCACCCCGGGACTCATGGGTTACACCCCCGGCGATTTCGCATCTCAGGGATATACTGGAAATGCGACACTCAATCCGTACAAGTACTATGCTAACGGTTTGGCGGCTACCAGTGATTACTGGAATTTCCTGACGTCCACCAGCAATAATGGTGTTTTCGCGTCGGGCGCAACCAACCAGAGGCAGTACGATCTCACCTTCCCCAACACTAAGGGTGTAAGGTATGGCTACGCGGTTGTAGCTAACTGGCAGGGTGAAGATCCCGGCGATCATCCGTCCAACGCTCCTGAATCGGTCGGCATCACCGTTGATGTCACGGATAACATCTGGTACGTGGATGATGAGCAGAACGGTGGAGACTTCATTCTCGACGTCAATGTATTCAACTGGGGCGACCAGCCCACCGGCCTCTACCTCGAATCGGACCTGATCGGTGGTTCATACGAGTTCAGTCCTGCCGAGATGATCCCGGTCGGCGGAACCGGCAATGTGTCGACATACCATGTCGAGGTTCCCACGACAGACGTCACCGGCACCGAGGGTGGCGAGTACTGGATAGTCGCCGAGTACGATGGCGAGAACTATACAAGTGACTTCACACCTCCGGGTGGCGCTCCCAGCGCGACTCTCGCGGCATTTTTCCGCTTCGATCTGGATATAGCCGATGAGCCTTTCAATGCGGATCCGGTTTGCGATATGTTCGTCGTGACCGAGATGCCCGTCGAGACTTACGGCGAGATCGATGTCGAGTTCGACGCTACCGGCTCATACGATCCCGATCCCGATGATGTGCTCACCTACCACTGGGACTTCGACGGTGACGGTAACTACGATGAGGAGCCGGACGACTCCTACGAGGGAGATCCGGATAATCCGACTCACACCTACTCCGACAGCTTCGAAGGACAGGCTTGTCTGTTGCTTGAGGACGGTAATGGCGGCGAGGCTGAGTGCTGCGACGACATTGATATCTCTCTCAAGTCGTGCGGCACGATGACCTGCCCCTCGGGTTCCCCGACCACGATGATTGGTTCGAACAGGCTCTACTACTGGCCTCCGTGGCCCGTACAGGTTGCCAATACGCGCGTTATTGCTGCCTATTACGCCTACATGTTCACGACCATCAATGTTACGGGAACTACTTACTACGATATGATGTACAACAACCCGACTTACAGTGTTTACAACACATGTCTGGCATCAGATGACCTGATGTACTATCGCGACTCGGGTTCATCAAACCAGATCTATACCGTCCAGTATGGCAGCTCCGGATTCTCCTCGGTACGAGCGTCATTCGGTACTGCTCTTCCAAGTGGCTGGTATGTACACCATCTGGCTATTGACGAGGACGATTATCCGATCGTTTTTGCACGCGGTCCGTCATCCAACCAGATGCGCGTGTATCGCTGGACAGGTTCCGCCTGGGACTCGGGTCTTGATGTTCCCGCAAGCATCATCACCGCATGCGGTAACAACTACTCCTACGTATGGGACTTCGATTACGATCCGCTCACCGGTTACTACTACGTCGTGGAGCGCTACAACACCGCTGGTGTTTACGCATTCAACGATGATGGCGACGTAACCTGGTACGAAGATCCCATCTGGTCGCAGGTCAGTGGCACCTCATGGCAGCCGGGTATCTTCATTGATGCCTTCGACTCCGAGTGCCGCATGATCCTCATGGCCGGCATGAACTCTACCGGTCAGACCACCTACTGGGCACGCTACAATCCTGTCGGTGGCGAGAAGACTACCGGAACCACTTCCGGTGGTACCTACGGTACAACCTTCTCCACGTTCGATGGAAGAGGCTGCGTCCAGGTGGATACCTCATACGGTGCCAGGTTCATGGCCGCCACCTACGGTGGTAACGTATGGTCATCCACTCCGGTACCAAACTGGTAGACCTGACTTCGATTATTTATTAACTGAACAATCGCCCCCCTCAATATGGGGGGCTTTTTTTATTCCCATTTCACGTCTGGATTTACATCCTTTCGTGGTTTATCATAAAAATTATGAAACTCATTTCCAGACTGCTCAGCCTCCTCGTAATACCGCTGTTGGTGACGTTTCTTGTCGGTTGCCCTGCACAGAATCCAACCCCCGATGATTCCGATACCGATGAGCCACCCCCGGAAGCTGCAGCCGACGTACCGACCGATGAATCTGAAGACGAAGTTCGTATTCCACCCGTTACGCAGATGATTAGCAATCCGGAAGAATTCACGCAGACTATTGCTATGAATTTCGCGGAAAAGCTCGGATATGATACTTCACAACTGTACGTCATCGAGCAGAACGAGGTCTTCAAGGACGATGCGTTCTGGCTCTGGACCGTCGCGCTCGAAGGCGATAATGGACCCGTTGCGACTGCATATATCCGCGCGGATCTTGGGAGAGTCGAATCGTTCGACAGCATCCACGATTTTGCTCCGCTTGCGGTCACACCCGGTGAGGAATTGCCGAACCTTACCGTCGAGGCTCTGGATCTTGACGAATGGGGATATGTCCCTGCACCGTGGGTCTCGTTAACCGGGAATACCGTCTATCGCAAAAGGGTGATGATAAGCGGTCATGACGTGACCATCAGCAATGTGCTTATCAGGTACAATCCCGAAGACGGAACCCTGATCGGGGTCAACTGGAACGAACTCGAGCCGATCGATGAATTCGATATGAATATCGACTCTGACGAAGCGATCGAGGCAGCCGCCCAGTACATCGAGGAAGATTCAATCGTTCCTGACAATATGGACCTGATTCAGCTCCAGGACGGAGCGTCCCGATTTATCGATGTAAATGTCTACTGGGAAGTCACCTACAATGGCATGTACGTCTACGTAAGATGCCGCGACCGTTACATCCTTATCAACCAGGCGGGAGTACACGCTCCGCTTGGTATGTGAGCGTCGTCGGACACTTCCCGCGCTTTTCTGAAAAATCCACGCGCATAAGGTAAAATTCGCTCCGGAGGTCAAATCGATATGAATCGACATCGTGGCGCGCTTACGCTTCTCATTTTTTCCCTTGCAATGATATTTATCCCGGGCTGCCCGAAAAGCACCACTACCACAGGCAACGGCGGTGATGCAGAAGACGAATCAGGCCGCTATATCTTCGATACACCTTCGCCTATAACGCATGTCGGCACATTCGATACCCCGCGACTTGCGGTCGACCCCGGCAGCGGGAAAGCGTACATGGTGTTCCTTCTCCATGACGGCAACAGCGAGCGGGTGATGTACACGTCCGAAGATAATGGCGAATTCGGCCAGCCAGCGCTTCTCTCGCAAACCGAGGGACGCAAGAGTGGAGGCGGATTCATCGTCTCGCCGTCCCGTGACGACCTCATTGCCTACTGGATCAATGTCGCCGCTACCGGTGGCCAGCTTCGTTACAAAACAAGCGATAATGCCGGCAGAACCTGGACCATGGAATCGCGCTGGAACGACCGTAACGAGGTCCGCTGGCCCCATGTAATGGAAATCGGTGAAGACATCGTCGCGTATTTCTTCGTCCAGGAGCGTGACGCGTGGGATCTCGCGCTCAACCGCAATTTCAGCGAAGAGGACGAGCCGACGATTCTTACCATTAGCGACACTCCGTATAATCTCCAGGGCTTCACCGACGGCAAAAGAGTATGGCTGGCATTCTTCGTACGCGAGGGAATGTCGGACGGCGGACGTATCGCGTTTCTTACGAGCACGGACGACGGGAATACGTTTGACGGCGGCTACATGTTCGACGACAGGATAATCGTCAACCTCACTGGATTTTTCAAACTTGCGCACACTGAAAGTGGTCGCGACTCGTTCATCCATCTCATCTTCACCGAGAGCGAGTCGGAGGACCTGACTCACTTGTATTACTCGCGAAGCGATGATGGCGGGGAGACGTTCTCAACTCCGGTCGCACTATTTTCGAGTGAAATTACACTCACGCAGTCTCCAATTCTTATTGCGGATGGAAGCAATATTTTCATCGGGACGGCGGATGCTGATGACGATGGTCCGGCCCTGCGTTATGTTTTTTCCGAAAACTCGGGTGAAGAATTTACCGATCCGGCTGTCGCTACCAGAAACGTAAGCAGTCCTGAGACATTTGCGGGCGTCATGCGCTCCAACGGGTCGGTGCTGCTTGTGTGGGACGATATATCACCGGAGTCTGAAGGCGGCGATCAGTTGTTCAGCATGATCGGAAATCTCAGTCGTTGAGCCATAAACCAGTGCAAGACAAAATAAGGGAAACCGAGCGATTCATCAGGACATCGGGGCTATTCGGCCGTCGAGCAGCCTTCCTCACCGGACGCGGCGCATCGGCTCTGATGCTCCTTTACGATGCCCTGGGTGAGCCCGGCGGAAGGGTGATTCTCCCCGTTATAGGATGCCCCTCACTCCTCGCGACCGTAGTTTTATCCGGACGGAAACCGGTGGTCGTCGATGTCGATCGCAATCTGAATATCGATCCCGACCGCGTTGATGAGGAAATCCGTCCGGGCGACATTGTCCTCGCAGTCCACATGTTCGGAATCCCCTGCGACATCCTCCGACTTGAAAAAATCTGCAGGGAGAACGGAGCGCTGCTTATCGAGGACGCCGCGCAGGCTGTGGGAGGACGGATTCCACCCGATGACCGTCCGGTGGGCACATTCGGCGACGCATCGATCCTCAGTTTCGCTGAAGGAAAAATTCTCCCGACCCAGGGGGGCGGTTTAATCCTCACCGATGATGAGAACCTGATTTCGACGCTCGAGGATATGACTCCGGAATTGCCCGAACGTCCCGCGGACTTGAATGTAAAATCGCACGAACTTCGTGACGAACTCACCGTTGCCTTCAATAGCGCGCGAAGGAATAATATCAATGCTGCATCGGAGTGGGCATCGCTCATCAACAATTACAGGGATATCTACTCCTATTCCATCGATCCCGATGAGTTGACAGCGATTGTGGACGCTCTCGGCAGGCTTGGTGAAATCGCGGAAAAACGCCGCAGGGGAGTGAAAATTTACAGGTATTACCTTTCGATTCCCGGAGTCGAGCCGTTGGAATATCCCGATGGATGCTCGCCGTTCCGCTATACTGTCAAACTGCCCGGGCTTGACGGCAGCGCGGTTCAGGATGTCACCGATGCTATCCGCGAAGGCGGCATGCACGCGTCGAACCTCTATCTCCCGCTACACTGGCTCGCACCGGACAAAGTCGAGAATTCCGGATGTCCCCGGGCGGATATCGCTGGGGTGCGAGTGATTAATCTGTGGCTCGATGACGGCATACCGGAGCGAGATGCGCAGAAGGTTTCGGGAATTCTCGCGAGGTGGGTAAGCTGATAATTGACCGGTAAAATTGAAAAAACAGGTCCCGCGATTCTTCTCGAATGCACGCTTCGAGACGGGAGCTACGCGATCGACTACCAGTTTTCCGTCGCCGACACAATCACAATCGGACACGCGCTCGCGGATGCCGGGTTCAAGTGGATCGAAGTCGGCCATGGAGTCGGGCTTGGCGCAAGCGACAAGGGTATCGGGCAGGCGAGAGAATCCGATATCGACTACATCCGTGCCGGAAAAAAAGCGGTCGATGGAACAGATTCCATAATCGGTGTGTTCTACATCCCCGGAATCGGCGAGCCGTGGCAGATGGAAGCTGCTCGGGATGCAGGTCTCGACTTCGTGCGAATCGGCAGCAACATCACCGAGTATAAAACTACCGAAGCCGCGATCGAGCTGGCTAAATCGCTCGGTCTCATGGTCAGCGTCAACCTGATGAAATCGTACGTGGTCGACTCCGGCGACTTCGCGAAAGCGTGCAGGGCTGTAGAGGGATACGGAACCGATATCGCTGTACTGGTCGATTCAGCGGGCGGGATGCTGCCCGAGGAAATCACCGAATATGCCCAGCGCGGTCTTGAAGCGGTTGATATTCCTCTCGGATTCCACGGGCACAACAATTTCCAGCTCGCGATTGCCAACTGCCTTGCAGCAAGGAAAGCAGGTGCGCGAATCCTCGACGTCAGCCTTCGCGGGATGGGTCGCAGCGCGGGTAACGCCCAGACCGAAATCCTCGTCACCCTCCTTGAAAAGATTGGAGAGCCGACCGGACTTGACCTTCTCAAAATTCTGGACATCGGCGAGAATATCGTCGCCCCCCTTATGCCACCCCAGAAGGGGGTGGACGATGTCGCGGTCGCGACCGGCATCGGGCGCTTCCATTCCAGCTTCCTTCCGAAAGTGAAACACGCCGCCGATACCGAGAACGTCGATCTCAGGGAGCTGATTATGAGGGTAGGGGAGGCTGAAATGGTGCATCCCGACGAGGAGATGATCATGGAACTCGCGCAGGAGCTGGCGAAGCGTCCCAGACGGTTCCGTTTCCCCCGCGCCGTCCGTTTTGAGAAGCTCGATGGAGATGATTTATGACCGATAGTCCACTGGATAAACTCGCGAGGAATATCGAGCAGCACGCCTACCGTCGCGGCTATGTGAGCGCGTTCACTATCGCAGCGTATCCGATCGATCAGTCGGAGGAGATGACGCTTCACATCACCCGCGAATGCGACGGACTTGTGTACGGAAACGTGGAGATCGAAACTCCCGACGCCTTCAAAGCCTGTCTGGATGCGTTTGACGGACGTGTCGATTACATCCTCTACGATATCGGTCTTCCATTCGATACCGCGTCGCTTGTCAACGATGACCTTGGAAAGAGCGGCAGAAAATCGATCCTGCTCCCGTACAGCGACCTTCACGTATGGCTCGCAAGCGCGCGTTATACCCTTCTCGCCATGGTGAAGGATCTTCCCGACAGAAATTGCCTTGTTGTTGGACTCGAAAAACCATTGGCTCGTCTCGGGAATTTCCATTCCAGTCTCACCGGTAATCTTGCCCCGTGCTGCAAAAATACATGGACTCATTTCGCTGATAAAAAACCGTCAGGGAGTGATGAAGAAAAAATCCTGGAGTATTTCCGCGACGCTGATATCATCGTCGGCGCGGCGATATACGAGCGTGTCATCCGTAAAGAATATCTCGAAATCTGCGAACGCAACCCCCTGGTTGTCGACGCGGGAATCGGAACTGTCGATGCCGACGCGGCTTCATTCGCGCGTGAGAAGGGATGGCGCACAATCCGCGTGGACAATCGTGCCGCGATGGCCGGTATGCTCTTCAGCGCGATTCAGTCAAATGACCTCGTTACCCGCGTGATGGGAGATGGCCGGATCGATGGAATCTCCGTTGTCGCCGGTGGAATAGTTGGTTCGCCCGGAACTATTGTGCTCGATTCTATCGATAATCCGTCCATGGTAATCGGTTTCGCGGACGGCACTGGCCGTATTCGCTACAGCCCTGACAATGAAGAGGAGGCTGAAAAACTCTCGAAAATCAGGATGGCAATCGGCGGAGAGAATCCGGATGAGTGAAATACGGGTGGCGTTTCGCGTCGACGGCAGTCGCGATCTCGGTCTCGGGCATATCATGCGATGCCTGAATGTCGCTCGAGCACTCGCCGATATCCCACTCGGGTTTGCGGTTCGAGACGATACAAATGTCCGGGATGTCCTGGAAAAGACGGAGTTCCGGAGCCGTGTGACCTGGATCGATCCGAACGCTGATGATATCCCGGTATTCGGAACCTACCTGGATGAAGCGGAGCCTCAGGTTGTCGTCACCGACATCGATCTCAGGGGTCGTGTTGATGAATATTTATCGGTCATCTACCCCCACTCCGCGCATGTAAGCCTTCACGAGCACAACTACCCGCTGCTCGCAGGCGACAAGGTCATCGCTCCTACAATCCGACCCCTCGAGCCCGCACCGGGAGCCACTCCCGGACTCACCCATTACATCGGTCCCGACTATATCCTCCTGCCTCCCGACATCATCGAGAGACGAGAACTTGCATCCGCTCCCGCCTTCCCGATAAAAACAGTTGTCGTAAGCCTGGGGGGAGGGGACCCGTTCAGGTTGACACCGAAGGTCGCGTCCGCAATTCGCGCCTGCAATATGCCGCTGATATCATGGAAGGTCATACTCGGATCTGCGTCGGGATATGATCGGAATGAAATTGCGACCGAATTCCCGGGCATTATCGATTTCATCCAGGGAGAGAAATTGAGTAGGGACGGATTCCTCAACCTCCTTGCGTCCGCCGACCTCGCCATAGTCAACGGGGGTACCACACTCTACGAAACGTTGACTCTGGGATGCCCGTCCCTTGCGATTCCCCAGAATGAGTTTGAGCAGGCAGTGATCGAAATCCTCAGCGAGTCCGGCGCGGTCACCGGGGTACCGGTAACGGATCATGTAACGATTCTCGATAAGCTCTCAACGCTCATCGAAGACCGGTCACGTCTTGAAAATCTAGCTGTAACGGGAATGGCGCTGATAGACGGACGCGGAAGCATTCGGGTCGCCGACCTTATACGATCCCACCTCGTGTAAAATTCCTGAATATGCAAAAAAAAGCGACCCCTGTCGAGGGGTCGCATTGTATATCGATTTGTGGTTATAGGTTTACAGATTCCCGTATACCGTCACGTCATCAACAAGCCAGCCACCGTCAGTTACTGTAACACCGGTTCCGGTAGCGGCCTGAAGGCCGATAACGAAGCCACTGGTAAGCTGATTGGATGTTACATTGATGACTGACAGGTAAGAATCGGACGGGGTGTTCGTCTGTGTCCAGGCGGCAAACGGATTGAGCGGATTGGTGACGTCTGTGACAGTACCGGTATATCCGTGTCCGCTGCTGATAGCTGCCGGCTCGCCACCCACTGTCGGATTCACCAGGGGAGCTTCCAGCTTGACACTGCCGCCGCACTGATCTGTTACGAAATTGTACGAATGAGTGATTTCGACTCTTCCACCGCTGAAGATATTGATCAATGGGAAAACAGCGTTGCTTCTCAGAATGCCCTGGGAGGCCGAATCCACGTTTCCGCTTTCATTCTGGAACAGCGCGCCGGTACCGTTGAGGTTAGTTCCGTTGTCGGTACCGCCCGTGTTTGTCCATCTTGTAGCCCCTTCATCATCGAATACAAACCAAGTATTATCCGGATGAGTGGGATCCTCGAAGTCGGCATGGAAAATAATGCAGTCAAGCCAGAGGAATATCGGCTCCGCACTTACCGGGGAATTCACTCCGTCGGTAACCGAACAAGTGATAAGAAGGTTCTCCGCAACGCCCTGGAAAGCACTGTCTGTGAAATCGACAGTCAAATTACCACCGCCGTCTCCAGGATTATCTTCGTAACCGGGCACGAAGGTTTCCTTTTTAAGGTCCCTGATCTCCCAGTGATACGTGAGAGGAGCATCGCCTGTGGCAACGACCTGGAATACTGCGTTCGTGTCCGATCCTCGATCCGGACACTGGGTCGTACCGGACAGAATAAGAACTCCCGCAATTATCTCCGGTGGCTCTATCGGTGATTCATCCGAAACCGTAACGGCCTTCTTGTGGAACGCCGCAAGAGCTGCGCCTTCGGGATATGCGGCGCCTGTCCCACTGTTGTAATCTTCGGGATCGGCGCTTTCGACTATTACCCAGACATCGACAGGATCTGTCGATTCGACCTCATCGGCCGGGATTGTCGCGGTCCATGTGGCGTATGCGCCACCCGGATCCTGGTCGAGGCTGGGGGATGAATCGATGTATGGGTCATCGAGCACCGAGCACTCGACGATAATCCTGTCGATCTCGGCCTCGATATCGTCGCCGCCCTGCCAGTCGAAGATGTCGACGTCAAGCACGATGTCGCCACCGTCCAGTGACGGTGTGTAGTAGAGCGTGCTGTCGGAAGCATCGATCTTGATATGCGAGGCTTCCTGGATATTCGCTCCTTCCGGGAAATCAGAAGGCTCCGGATCTTCTACTGGAGGCTTCTCCCAGCTCGCGATCACGGCGTACTGGAATTTAAGGAATGGATTTCCGCCGATGAGCGGGAACTGAAGCTGGAATTCCCTTGTGTTCGATTCGCCGGCACGGAAGATCGCGCGATCGTCTTGGTGAGTATTCAGCCATGATCCGGCCTGGGTGGTCTTGTTTAGACCGTCTGCGAACAGCTTGTAGCCATTCAGAGTTGCTGTCGGATCATCGTTGTTGCCCAGGCGTCCGGCAGTATATCCGAAGATTCCCGGGGTCGTGAATTCAACCTTGTTGTGCCATCTGGTCCATCCGTCCGCGTTGAGCAGGATCGGCTCGTCCGTCGCGATCGGATAACTAAGGTCGGGGTCGTACGCAAGTGTCGCACTTGAGTTGGAAAGGAATACTGCATGGACGTCAAATCCCGAAAGCTTCGGATTGCCGGCGATCGGATGAGTAAGTATCACATCCAGCGTAAGCTCGCCGGTTGTCTTTAGATTGCTTCCATCCAGATTCGATAGCTGAAGAAGCGTCGGATTTGCGTTCATGAATGTATTCACATTAATCCGGAACTCTGCCGTTCTCGCCGGTATTACTGTGGCCTCGAGGGTCTCGGTGTCGACCACAACATCATAAAGACCCCACACACCACGAGTGCCCGTCTCGATCTGGCGATCAGGCGATAGGTCCGGTGTCGTAACTGTGCTTCCGCCTGAACAGGCAACTGACGCTACCAGAAGGCAGCAAAGCATTACGTAACTGAGGAAACGCATTTAATCAATCCTCCTTGGATATTTACCCCTGCCCCTGCTCCAAATTCCCCGCCATCATATCGATAGCGAGGCAGCATTATACCAAATTATACACGATGTTCCACCCAAGTTTAAGACTTATGGATGCATTTCAGTTAATTAATCGCGATTATTCTGGTTTCTCGTTCCTGTCCGGGTGTTTATCCCTTTACCGTTTCCTTGCCGCCATCAAACCAGAATGCTGTTCCCGCTCCGATTTTTCTCGCCTGTTCGATTAGGCCCGACGTTAATTCCACCGCTTTCCTTACTGCCGATTCGAGCTTCTCTCCGGATGCGGTGTACCCCGCAATCGCACTTGAGAGTACGCACCCCGTTCCGTGCACTATCCCTGTTTGTTGCGCCGCATGCGCAATATCAGTCACTTTCATCGACGTGTCTGCAGCCAGACGCATAAGCCGGTCGACCATCATTCCCTCTCGCTTCAGCCCCGTGACCAATACCGTCTCTACCCCGGTACCGAACCATCCCGACGCGCATCCTGCAATCATGTCATCATCGTCGTTACCCACATCCAGCCCCGCGGGATACCCGATCTCTGAAAAATTCGGTGTCGCGATTAGTGTTTGCGGAAGAAGCTCCCGCGACATTGCCTGCATGCCTTCCATATCCAGGAACGCGGGACCTTCGGTTGGTTCAAATACCGGGTCCAGCACTACGGGCACTTGAGGGATTTTTTTCAGCGACGATGCCAGCACTTCGATTGTATCCACCGACGCCAGCGCTCCGATCTTCACTGCATCGAACTCGAGATCGTCAAAAAGGCGATCGAGCTGCTCTCTTAGAATATCCGGTTCCGTAGGCCTTATTCCGGTTAATCCTCTGGATGATTGCACCGTGTTGCACGTGATTACTCCGCATGGATGACAGCCAAGTGATGCCAGTACGCGAACGTCGGCTATTATTCCCGCTGATCCTGTCGGGTCAAATCCGCTTGCCACAAGTACGACAGGAGGATGTCCTGAATTCTTTCCGCCCTGTTGCTGATTGCTTTTATCAGAACTCGATGTGTTTGTCATGATCCCGAATTATACCAGCAGTGACGCAACTGTATACATTTCTGATTCATCATAAAATAGGGTAGTATCTTACAGGCAAAGAGCATAAATCGACTCGCAAAGTTCACGACTGCCGGGAGGCTCGATGATGGACGGATATGAAATCACATTCGCTCTTCTCATGGGATTCTCGCTTGCTGCAACATGCGGCCTGAGAGCATTCCTGCCGCTTTTCATTATCGCCCTTGGAGCGAAGGCTGGAATGATACATCTGGGCACCGGTTTTGAATGGATGATGTCATACCCCGCCCTTATCTGTTTCGGAAGTGCGACTGTGCTTGAGATCCTGGGTGACAAAATTCCCGCGGTGGATCACCTTCTCGATTCCGCGGGAGTGTTCGTACGCCCCGCTGCCGGAGCGCTTGCGGCAAGCAGTTTGATCAAGGGCGTCGATCCGCTTGTCGCCGTGGTAATTGGTGTCATCATGGGCGCGGGAATCGCGGGAATCATCCAGACAATCAAGGGAACACTCAGACTCCTTTCGTCCGCAATGACCGGTGGAGCGGCTAATCCGGCTGTAAGTACAGCAGAGGACGGCGCAGCTACTGTTGCGGCGGCTCTCGGGCTTGTGATTCCATATGTGACCTCCGCCCTGATCCTGATCGGGCTGATCCTGGGAGGAAGAATTTTTTTCAATCGGATTAAGAAGAAACGGGAAAAGCCGGGTGTCCTGAGCGACGCTTCTGTTCCTTCGAGCGGTTCCGAATAGTGATTCCATGAAGGGAATATATAGGCGCCCCCGCCTGGCAGCGGGGGCTTATAGGAGGTAGTGCAGGGAAAGGCCTAAGTTCATTTGAGGTAAATTAAATATTACATGTTACCTCTACACTGAATTTAGCAAGTAAACGCCTACTAGTCAAGGGCTAAATCCAAAAAAAGCCGATAATTCCGAAAAAAAATTCCATTATAATTACTTCACGATTCAACTATCATCGTCATATTTTCCGTGTAACCCGCATCAATTATAGCTTTCCGGTGATCGATATGTTCTCAAGGTAGCCATCCAGAACCTCGAGCGCTCTTTCAAGGGTCATGGACTCGTGAAGATCGCCTACTATTGACATATTGACGTACAACGAGAAACTCCTCATCCACCAGACGGATGCTTCGACATCCAGATCGTACCGGATGCTGCCATCCATTATTCCCATCCTTAGCATTTCCTCGACGTATTCCTGGCCCTGTGCAGTCCATTCTCGTATCGACTTCAGCATATCCTCATCGCGGGTGGCTGCCGCGGCACAGTGCAGTATATTGTTACAGAACTGAGGATGCTCAAACATCATGATGATGCGATCACGCTGGATCTTACGGACAGCCTGCAGCCCGTTCGATGCCTCCTCCATTATCTTCCACCATTCATTTGTATATCTGCTGTGAAGATGCAGTATCGACTCCACAAACAGCCTGTCCTTGCTTGGGAAATGCTTGTAAAGAAGGGCTTCGTTGATGCCGCAGGCGTCCGCTATCTGTCTCGTCCTGGCGCCATCCAGTCCAAACTCCGCGAAAACACCAATTGCAACATCCAGAATCTGCTCACGACGTTCAGTCGCCGACATCCGACGTTTTTTCATTATTCGGCACCTTTGTACTTATTAGGCAGTTAAGCCGCCTTAATCTTCCGGAGCAGGTTTGTCGCGGTCGCCGGAGATGTACTGGACCAGTGACGCATAGGCATCCCAGCCATCATGTTCAGGATTACCATCACCGGCTTCCAGGAAAGTTGCCAGGATGGCCACCCATCCGGCTCCTCTCACCCACCACGCAATCCGCTCGGGATCCACATCCGTCGGAAGACTCCCATCATCGATTCCCCTCCTCGCAAGGGAAGCGATGAAGTCATGATGCCCATGAAACCATTCCCTTACCATATCTCTTGTCATATCGTCCCCGGACGCTGCTGACATTCCGTGAATAAGACTGGCGCATATCCCCGGATTGGACTCCATTGAGGCTTTGTGCGTTGCTATGAGCCTCAGCAGCGCGCTCCTCCCGTCCTCGGCAGCGTCCACTGTCTCGTAACATTCCCTGGCCAAATCCTCATGAATATTCTTCAGTACTACGCGAAAAAGCTCTTCCTTACTCTTAAAGTGCTTGTAAAGTAGAGCCTCGTTAATGCCGCATACCTTCGCTATCTCCCGCGTCCGCGCGCCTTTAAGGCCGTGTTGCCTGAAGACATCTGTTGCGCGTTCAATTATCTGCTCGCGCCGCTCGCTTTTTTTAAGACGCGCCATTGGGACCTCAATTCAGACGCCAGCAAGTGAATAATCACTTACTTTGGTTGCATGAATTTACACTGGTGTGCACTGTGAATCAAGAGTAAGAATTAAATGTCAAGGTATCAATAATAATAATTCAAACTATATCCCGCTACGA
>Ga0272442_10002670_pt1 | contig 25571 bp, 22 predicted proteins | sample SSMForm2O_FD_200262 | JGI IMG/M metagenome (GOLD analysis project Ga0272442, IMG submission 200262) | Marine sediment archaeal communities from Little Sippewissett salt marsh, Falmouth, MA, United States - SSM-Form-2O | ecosystem: Environmental > Aquatic > Marine > Wetlands > Sediment ... | reverse complement strand
AAGTGCACCTTAATTTTAAACAGCAATTGTCCAACATGTTCTGACGACATACAGCAGTGGAAGTATATCGCCAAGCGAAGGGAGACCGCAGCACTGGTCATTTATTTCTGAACTCGAAAGGTGTCCGCTACAACTGGGTACACAAGCCTTTCGACCGGGCAGTCAAAACGCTGGGACTAAAGACCGTTGAAGGGAAAAAGTTCTGTTTCCACGACTTGCGACGGTTGTTTGCCACATGGCTTGCTGAGAACGGATATAACCAGGAAGAGATCGCTATAGCACTAGGCCAATCTTCGACCAGAGTCACTGCTCGATACGCTCAGCCTCGACTGACGAGGGAGCTAAAGCTGAGGAAAGTGAGATAAAAAACCCCGGCAGATGATGACTACCGGGGCTCTTGTAAGGGGGAAAATGCCAACAATCTGCCAACAAACATCAAAGAGTGGTTGCATCGTTGGCAGAAAAAGTGGCGTAACCCCTTGGTATATATGGTGGGCGATACTGGATTTGAACCAGTGACCTCTTGCATGTCAAGCAAGCACTCTAACCACCTGAGCTAATCGCCCGTTTTTCTGAAATCTAACAGTGGAGCCGGGTTTTGTCAATTGTTTGAGTTCTGATAATCGCATAACTGTTTATCATTGCTGCGATTTGAGGTGGAGGTCTTCGCCGGGCATTACGGAATCCGCCTGCCGTTTTTTCACATCGATTAAAACTTCCTCAGCCAGCCGCTGGCCCACCTGGGCTTCCTCATCGACAACCGTCTCGGCACCGGCCATAAACAGCTCCCATTTGAAAATATGGTACCGCGAGCGGACGAATATCCTCACCTCGGGCGCCAGAGATTTGCAGAGGTGGATGATATGGCGCACGGCATCCGGATCGGGCAGGGTGACGACCACAGCCTCTGCCTGACGGACCCGAATGTGCTCGAGCACTTCAGCCTGGCGTGCGTCCCCGATATGAAAGCGAAGGCCCAGTCCCTCGGCATACTGCGCATTGCCCGGATTGATATCAAGCACCATAATCTGTTTCTCGCAATGCGGCAGGAGGACCTCTGCTGCCCGCTGGCCGGCCGGGCCGAACCCGATAATAAGAATCGGTCTCAGGATTGAAACAGGTTCGGTTCCAAAAGTGTCTATCATGGGAGGCGGCTTGCGTCTGCGTTTGCCGAAAAGGGGCCTGAGAGATTCGACCCGGCTGGCCAGCGCAGGCGCTACGGTGACCAGATAAGGCGTGACCAGAAGAGTGAGTACGGTAACCGAAACGGTCAGGCGGAAAAGGTTATTATCGATAACCCCGGCGAAATTGGCGGTTTTGGCCAGCACGAAAGAGAACTCTCCTATCTGGCAGAGGCAGACGCCGGTGGCCAGGGCGATACCACTGCTGAAACCAAGCAGGCGGACGATCCCGTAAATAATCGCTGTCTTGGCGATCATGACCAGCAGGAACAGGGAGAGGACCGGAACGGGATTCTGAAAGACCCATTGCGGGTTGACAAGCATGCCGATTGCCGCGAAGAAAAGCGTAACCAGCAGAGTGCGAAGCGGAGAGACGTCTGCGCGGATCTGGGTGGCAAAAGGCGATTCGGCAAGCAGCAAGCCGGCCAGGAAAGCACCGAAAGATGGGCTCAGGCCTACTTCGTGAGCTGCCCAGGCTGAACCCAGCGCCATTACAATTGCAAGCAGGATGGGCAGTTCGCGGTTATTTGACCAGCTTCGAAGGTTCAGCAGCTTGGGAACCAGGTAGTTGAAAAGAAAGAAAAATACAGCGAACATGCCGAGGCCCAGTACCACGGTGCGGCCAAGCAGAAGAAACGACTGGGCCGGACTGCTTTCTCCGCTCAGCGCCAGGGTTGCCAGCACCAGTGGAACCACGGCAACGTCCTGCAGCAGCAGGATGCCTAAGGAGTTGCGTCCGTAAATGCTTTCAAGCTGTACGTTTTTGACCAGCAGCTGGATCACACAGGCAGTGCTGGACAGAGAGATCATCATACCAAGTGCGAAGGCCGGTCTCCAGTCCATTCCGAATGCGTAAGACAAGGCGAAACCGACAATTATAGTCAGCACCACCTGGGCCGTGCCGCCGATATAGGTAATCGGCCCGAGCTTGACCAGGCGCTTAAGAGAAAATTCCAGCCCGATTGAGAAAAGCAGCAGGGTCACTCCCAGCTCGGCTATAAAAGCGACATCCTCCGGGGTTCCCACCCATCCCAGAGCATTCGGCCCTACCAGCATCCCTGCGATCAGGTAGCCCACAAGCGAGCTTTGTTTTAGTCCCTCTGCCAGAGTACCCAGGGCCAGGGCTGCACAGAGCAAAATCAGAATATCGAGAAGTCCGGACCAGGCTTCCATCGACAGCTCCCTCAGGCGCGAGTTAACGGCACAAAGCAGAAACATCTAATTCAATATAAAGATGGTTGGGAGTCAATCGCAAACAAATCATGGGTTCATTTTTTCCAGCCCGTGGAAACAGAGAGGGCAGAAACGGTATTCGGGCGGCAGCGGCCCCTTGCAGCAGGGGCACGGGCCGGGTTTATCAGGGCGGCCGGATTTTGGCTCGGACACGCCTGGGGCGGCAAGATGCCGCTCGGAGACATTTTCGAGAAACTTCGAGGGGTTGTGCTGTTCACTGATCAGGAAAAGCCTCTCGGAGGCCCGGGTCAGGGCCACATAAAAGATGCGGCGCTCCTCGTCCATGCGGTGCAGTTTCTGAAAAGGCAGCAGCAGGCGCATGATTCTTCCCTCCTCCCAGATACTTGGGAACCCGCCCCTTCCGCCGACCAGCGCCCAGAGGAAGACCACAGGAGCCTCGAGGCCTTTGGCAGCGTGGATAGTTTCGTGACGGACTTTCAGCCCGGCCTGGCGCAGGACCTCGCCCAGGAGGCGGAAACTGGCGCTGCGACGGTAGAGGATCAGGATGTCGCCGGGGCCGTAGCCGGCCTGCCCGACAAGGTCCCGGACACTCTCTACCACATAGCCCACTCCGTCCTCATTGAGCCGCTGTGCGCGGTAGAGCAACACGGGTTCGGCAGTGCGCTTGAGAGCGATCGAGGGCTTGTCCCTGTACTCGGCGGACCTTCGAATAGAGAGGTTGGCAAAATCGACAACCGGGCCGCTGTTGCGGTAGTTCACGCGCAGGGGCACTACCTCGGGCGAGGGGAATTCTTCCTCGAAATTCAGGATATGGGCCACCTCTGAGCCGCGGAAACCGTAGATGCTCTGCCAGTCGTCCCCGACACAGGTCAGCCTGTTGGCGGGGCCGACAAGCTCTTTAAGCAGCTCTACCTGTGGAGTGTTCACGTCCTGGTACTCATCGACCAGGATGTGACTCCATCTGGCGCGGTAACGCTCGCGTAGCTGGGGGTTGCGGCGGAACAGCTCCACGGTTTGAAGGATCAGTTCGTTGAAATCCAGGGCGCTTTCCCTGCTCAGGTTTTTCTGGTACTGGTCGTATATTCTCAGAAAGATGGAATAAAAGGATTTGGTGCGGGTGTGTTTTTCGCCTCTTGCCCGTTCGGCGAGCTCGGCTGGATCGACCGAGTGGTTTTTCATCTTGTCTAGGACTTCCTCGGCCAGGGAGAGGAAACTTTTCAGCGCCTCCGGGTAGCCCAACTCCGCGCTTTCCAGTGTGTCCAGGTCGCCGGCCGCACCCGGGGTTTCGCCCTGCGGGAAGACCTCCGGCAGGGTTTTGATCAGCCGTTTTTCCAGTGCCGGGAAATCGAGCAGCTGGTCTCTTTCCACCTCGATCAGGCGCGCCCGCCTGGCCCGGTATCTGGCAAGCTTGGCCTCACGCTCTTTCTGCTGCCTGCCGGAGAACTCCCAGACCTCCAGGTAGGCGTCCTGCTCCGGAAGGTAGAAATCCGACCTGAACAGGGGCTTGCCCCAGTACACCGGCTGGTCGTAACGATAGCGTATTCCGTTTTCGAAAAGCCAGTTGGCGATATCCCGTTCCGCATAGGAGCGCACCCGTTCGCCGGAAAGAGTGGTGTAGTTTTGCGGCCGGGTGTCGAAACCTGAGCCGTACCGGTCGGCTTCATCGATCTGGACCATATAGTTCCAGAGGTAGCGCTTGAACTCGATCCGGAAATCAGGCTCGCAAAAAAGGGTCCCGGCAGCATCTAGCAACAGATCGCTCTTTGTCTTGAGAGCCCTGCCACCGACCCGGGCGGGTTTGCCGCTTGGCAGGGTATCTGTGACAACTTGAAACGGCTGGTTGAAAAGAAGTTTCCAGTGGCGGCGCAGAATGAAATAGCACAGCGAGTGGAAAGTGCGCACTGTAACCCGGGAGATATTCGGAAAGCCGCTGGTGCCGGCTCTGTTGTCAGCGGACTCTCCGGCGAAAGACTCCAGGCGGCGTGACATCTCCCTGGCCGCGTTGCGGGTAAAAGTGATCGCCAGGATATGCTCAGGCGTTGCGGCGCCTGAGCCCACCAGGTGAATTATCCGGCGGGTGAGGACAAAGGTTTTGCCGCTGCCGGCCCCGGCAAGCACGAGCAGGTGTTTGGCCTTGCTTGTCACTGCGCGGAGCTGGTCCGGATTGAGGTTTTCCAGGGGTGAGGACATTTTTTCTCGTTGTTGAGTTGGTACACCTAATATAACAGCAGGTGAGGGAAACGGAAGGTGGAAACGGGAAGGCAGGAGCCAGAATTCAGAAGTCAGGAGTCAGAAGAAAAGAATCAAGCAGAAAGGCAGACTGACTTATGATCACGGATCTTAACAGATCGGAGCACTGTACACTGTACCCCGATCTGTTGGGTTATTGTTTGTTCGCAAGCATCTTCATTGCCGGCGAAACCAGGCCATTGAGAAAGCTTTCTCGTCTTCTGCGTGTTTCATCACGAAATCCTGGAGTTCTTTAGTAGAAGCCGTGAGAACTATTCCGTGTTTATCTAACACCTCGTGCTTAATCAGATCGCTATTTTTCCTCAGCCAGCTATCATCCAGATATGCAATGCCCAGGCTGTCGCCCTCAAGGGACAGGCGGAGGAATACATGCGCAGGTATCACAAGTAAGTTATCTCCCACCTGTTCGCCCGATGTCACGTCCATAAAGGTGTAATCACCCAATCGAAGCAAGCGGCCCTCAAGAACCAATGAGTCGCTGCGATCAAACTTGAGAGTCACATTGTAGTGATTGTCCTCCATTTTCCTGAATACCCAGTTTTCATCGCTGGTTGTTTCCCATTGACCCACAAGAGCCGGATCGAAAATCACCTCCTCGTTAGTGCAAAGCGGATGAAGTGACAGAGCCGGGCCGCACCCCCCGACAAAGAACATTGTAAGAGCGATTATTGAGAACATAAAATATCGCATGGTCAGATTCCTCCGTTGCCGCGGATATACGGCTTATATTCATCAATTAATGAGGCCTTGAGTTGCCTGCGCTCTTCTTCGCTGGACTCTGGTATTGGATAAAGCACTATATACAGGCTGTCTCTTGATCCAGCACGCGAAATCAGCACTTCTGCCTTGCCGATAGTTACAAGATCTTCTCTGAGCGAAGATAACCTGCTGTTTTCGCCGATGAAATTTACTGCGAAAACTTTTGGCCTGTTTATCGGGTCCGGTTTGTGAAGGATGGCGAAAAGACCCGGTTCCTCAGGAAATTCCATTTCGTTCAGAGGAGATGGGCCGATCAGGTTCCTGATAAACGCGAATTTCGCGCCCCATACGACCTCACCGGCGTTTACCGCAGAAAATTGCCCTGAGGGCTTACTTTTTAAGGCAAGAAACCCTCGTCTCGATTTCAGAAGATCCTGAGTCGCTCCAAAGGCCAGCAGAATAACCAGAGCGGCGCCAGCAAAAGCCATCACCGGTTTCCAGTAAATGCGTTTGTAGAATCTGTCTTTTTCGATAGAGCCGTCTGCTATATCGTGCAGGATTTTTCTGAAAAAATCCTCGGGCAGAGTATCGGGCATATCGATTTCGGCCAATTTCCCCACAATTTTCCTTGAGAGTTTTAATTGTGCCAGTTCCTCCGTACAGAACCGACAATTAGCCAGGTGGGCCATGAGCTTCGCAACTTTTTTATTCGGAAGGTCGCCGCCCACCAGCAGGGCCATTTGTTTTTCAGCTTTCCTGCATCTCATTTATATCCACCTTTGCGCAATGGATTTCATGCATTAAATTCCGGGTAGTATTGTTTCAGGGCAGTCTTGATCCTGGTCCGTGCGCTGCCCAGATGGACCCGGACGGTTATCTGGCTGCAATTCAAAATCCTGGATACTTCAGGAGTGGAAAAGCTCTGAAGGTCCCTGAGGATAAATACTTCTCGTTGTTTTTCAGTCAGTAATCCTATCAGCCGGCTGATAATACCTCTCAGCTCATTCCGTTCGTGAAGGGCTTCCGGGTTGCTGCGGCTATCGTCAACTGCAGACATGCTTTCAATTTCTTCCAGCGGGTAATCCATTCGCCGGGCGTGTTTACGCTGGTAATCAATCGATGTGTTGACAGCCATACGATACAACCAGGTGGTGAACCGGTATTTATGGTTAAACTTGTGCAGCGCGCCATGGAGTTTGATAAATATTTCCTGGGCGATGTCCTGTGAATCGGCTGAATTACCTGTTATCTGATACGCAATGGAATATACCCGGGGGCCGTGTTTCTCGATCAGCTTCCCAAAGGCTGCTAGATCGCCTTGCCGGGCATCTGTTATCAGATCGGCTTTATTATCTAACAAAATGTCTGCCAGTTCAGTGTAATCGGCTGGTAATTACAGAGTTGGTGGATTATCTTAGCCGCTTTATGCTGGTAAATTTTCAATTCGATCTGAATCATTATTATTTATTATCTATTGTATTATACGCAACTTTTCTTTGATTCGTTTAGATAATTCGTATTAATACCGGTAAAAAAAAAGAGCCAGCAAAATATGCTGGCTCTTTTCGATAAAAGAATATGACCGACCTGGTACTGCTCCTCCATTCACCCGGTGTGGAAGGCTCCCGGCTTGTCGGTGCGCTCGTGAGTGAGTGCGCCGAAATAGTCGCGCCAAGCCCGGCGCGTGTTGGCCGGCAGGGACTCTTTGCGGCAGGCATCGTAATAGGCCAGCGAGGCGCTGAAATCTAGAGTAGGCACGCCGTTTTCCACAGCGGTTTTCACCACGCAGTGCCATGCTTTCAGTGCGCCCGGAGGGTTGCCGGTTTTGCGCTTGTCCCGAACTTCCCGGGTTCGATTCGCAGGAGGTTGTCGCTATCAGCCGAGATAGTATGGAAATTGCGTTCGGGTTTTTTAATAGTTGCTTTGTGACAGATTTAGAGCCAGGATTTCTTTTTAAAATAAGCCAGCATCACCACGCCGATTAAACCCATCAGCGTAAGCGTGAAAAAATAGCCCTTTTCCCAGTGCAGCTCGGGCATGTTCTCGAAATTCATCCCGTAGATCCCGGCGACAAAAGTCAGGGGGATAAATATCGTGGCGATTATGGTCAGCACCTTCATCACCGAATTCATCCTGTTACTGATACTGGAAAGATACATGTCCAGCATCCCGGACAGTAAATCGCGGAATGTCTCGATAGTGTCGATGACCTGGATTGTATGGTCGTAAGCGTCCCTGATAAACGGTATCGTCTTGTCGTCGATCAAGTCGATTTCTTCTCTCTGCAGGCCTCCGACAACCTCTCTCAGGGGCCAGACTGATTTTCGCATGAAAAGCATCTCTTTTTTCAGGTGGTAGATCAGACCGAGAGTATTTTCCGTAGGGCTCGTAATCAATTCCTGCTCCAGATCTTCCAGGCGGTCTCCGATTTTTTCAAGGACTGCGAAATAGTTATCCACTATGGTATCTATCAAGGCGTAGGCGAGGTAGTCGGAGCCCATCTTCCGCAGGCGGTTTTTACCCTTCCTGATCCTTGCGATGACAGGATCGAACACGTCGCTTTTGTGCTCCTGGAAAGAAACCACGTAATTTTCCCCAAGGATCAGAGACACCTGGTTCGCCCTGATTTCATCCTTTTCCCGGTCATAGTGAAGCATTTTGAGCACTATAAAAAGGTAGCTCTCGAAATTTTCCAGCTTGGGGCGGTGATCGGTGTTTACTATATCCTCCAGCACGAGCGGGTTGAAATCGAAATGCTTGCCCAGTTTTTCGATGTTTTCCAGGTCGTGAATTCCGTCCAGGTTGATCCAGGTAGCGGTGGTCCTTTCTTTATAGGGAAAGCAATCCTCGATTTCTTTAACCTCTTTCTCCTCGAGTTCTGTCAGGTCGTAGTCAAAAACCCTGATTCCTACTTCATATGCCTTCTTTTCGCCTACGAGCATCAGGGTGCCCGGCGAAAGACCCTTTTTCTTGGAAATCTTTTTAATGAATTTGGAAACCATCTTTTTTCCTCCGGTTTTATGATTATTCCAACTATCGACTGGATGTAAGCCTGTTTTTACCGGCTGTGGGGTAGAAAAAAAAGAATCAGTTTTTGGCTACCGTGACCGGGAATGGGTCGGTTACGCTGCCGGTGTAAACTGAAATGTGCGGGAATGGAATCTCGATCCCGTTCTTGTCGAAAGCGACTTTGATCTCATCTTTGATGCTGTTGGTCAAAAGAAGGAAATTTTCCTTCTTGACCCATACGCCGAGCATCAGGTCTAGCGACGAGTTGCCATAGCCTTTGTAAACAAACAAGGGAGCAGGCTCTTCCAGGCACAGCGGGTTGCTGTCCGCCACCTCTTTTAATAAATCCCGTACTTTCGCGATATCTTCCTTGTAAGCTACACCGACCTCGATATCGATGCGGCGGATCGGGTAAAAGGTGAAATTTTTTACCTGATTCTTGATAATATCCTCATTCGGAATCCGCACGAGTGCATTTTGAAATGTCCGCAGTTTGACCGACAGCAGCTCGACTTCGTTTACGAAACCCATCGTTCCTCCCACCTCGATCACGTCCCCGATCTGGAAAGGCCGGTCCATCAGCAGGAACAATCCGCTGATAATGTTTGAAGCGGAGGTCTGGGAGGCAAAGCCTATGGCCACGGTCAGTATTCCGGCTGCACCGAGCAGAATACTCAGATTGAAGCCCAGTTCCCGCAGGGCTGATACGGCAACCAGGGTCAGGATCAGGTAGTAGCTTATCTTGCAGAAAGTTTTCGCCTGCTGCGGAGAAGTGCGTTTTTTCAATATTTTCTCGAGATAAACGCATAGAAGCTTGGTGACGATTATCCCTATCGCCAGGATAACCGCAGCACGCACCAGCGATACTACCCGTTCGGGAGTTAGAAAATCGGTCAGCCATGATAGCGATTCAGTCATTTTTTCTCTCCTTGTTTCAACTGATTATACTTTTCAGAGCGCGGGACAGGATACTTTTATCTGCCTTGTTTCGCGGCTCGCTGATTAGTTTCGAACCTTTGGCTTCTTTGGGCGGGCCTTTTTTCAATTCCAGGCCGGCCTTGTTATCCGCCCCTGCATCCAAAGTGATTGACTGCGTCCAGAGATAACCTTCCCCGGATTCGTAAAGAGACAAATAAGGAACCGGAAGATTCAGCCGTTCCAGCAAAAGCGGCTCTTTGCCGTGATTGCGCAGCAGCACGGGAGTGATAGCGCGGTGAGGCCTGTATATGATCTCTTCGATGCTCAAGCGCCCGTAAACCCGATTGGCATAGCAGAGCTCTCCCTCGATTGTGGAAGTTCCGAACCATGTGTCGGAGGGCCGGATTACCGGGATATCCTGCATGATAAGCCGGGGGTCTCCGGTTTCAATGCGCACCCACAAAGGGGAGCTGACATATAATTTGACTTCCTGGGCCGGCAGGACATGGAGTGGTTTTTCCGTGCGTATTACTACGGAGCGGTCCGCCAGGGCGGGTGTCAGAACCAGGGTGTTGCCGGCGTGGCTCAGGCAGAAGCGTGCCACCTGGGCTTTAGGCCCGGTCTCCTCGGGCTGCTCTATTCCAAGAGCAATCTCGACAAAGTTTTCCGCGGCCTCCTGGGCTGTATCACAGGCCACAGTCCATTCATTTTTCAAATGACTGATCGTGAGAATCGCCGGGCCTATGCACCATCGCCCGGATTGATTCTCAGGTACGGAAAAGGCGCCCCACCAGACGTGCTTTCGTGAACTGTTGTCTGTCATAATCCGACCTCCACTGAGTAATTTGTAGAATCAATCAAAGTATATTTCAGCCTGACCTGATGCAGCAGTTATAGTTGATTGTATCAAGCATAAATTTCCCTATTTATTATATAATAAAAAGGAGTCCCGACTTGAAGAGGGCAAATGAAAAATCTACAACTGTAATAAGGACAATCTCTACTGTCCGGTAAATTCTGCTTCTCTTTCCCATGAGTTTTAATATGTTCTTTTTGGCGGCAAAAAGAACTAAAAACCAGTTCTTTTGTAACCAAAGGAACCGAAAGTTAATCCTGACTTTCTAAGGTTTTTCCTCCGCTCCCCCCCAACCCCCCCGGTCGCCTCCGCGGCCCTATCCGCCCACTGCTGCCGACCAGCCGCCCAATGGCCTGCCTGCCCCCTTGTTCTTTTACAAAACCTCAATGGAAATTACGAGGCAACTAAGACGCTCTTCTTGCCTGGTCTTTCGGGAATAACAGTTTTTTTGTCCCCCTTGTAAAGCTCAGGTCTTCACTTAAATCTACAATCATTTCCTTATTCCTATTTATCAACAATGGATAATCCTTGTACAACAGAATATTACGGTAGTATCACATTTTTCCCCGGACACTCTTGATATGTAATGGCAAAAAAAGGGGGGGCCGCTTTGTGTGCGGGCTCCCCCTTACAGGTTATCCGAATTGCCGTTCAGCCTGTTTCCGTTATTCCTCCATCCACTCGGTGTGGAAGATACCCGGCTTGTCGGTTCGCTCGTAGGTGTGGGCGCCGAAATAGTCGCGCTGGGCCTGGATCAGGTTCGCCGGCAGGCGCTCGCTGCGGTAGGCGTCGTAATAGGCCAGCGAGGCGCTGAAACCGAGAGTGGGCACGCCGTTTTCCACAGCGGTTTTCACCACGTAGCGCCAGGCATCCAGGCGGCTTTCCACCTCGCCTCGGAAGAAATCGTCCACCAGCAGGTTGGGCAGGCCGGGATCGCGCTTGAAAGCCTCGGTGATCAGATCCAGGAAGCTGGCCCGGATGATACAGCCGCCGCGCCAGATACGGGCGCACTCCTTGAAGTCCAGGTCGTACTCGTAATCCCGGCTGGCCGCGCGCAGCAGGGCCATGCCCTGGGCATAGGAGCAGATCTTGCTTGCATAGAGCGCCTGGCGCACGGCATCGACCAGTTTGTCCGGGTCGCCGCTGAAACCGGCCTTTGGCCCGGAGAGGATCTTGGCAGCCGAGATGCGCTCATCCTTGTAAGCGCTGATAATGCGGCCCTCGACCGCGGAGTTGATAGTGGGGATCGGGCTTCCCAGGTCGAAAGCATTCTGGCTGGTCCACTTGCCGGTGCCTTTCTGGCCCGCCTTGTCCAGAATCAAGTCCACCAGGGGCTTGCCTGTATCCGGATCGATTTTCTTGAAGATGTGGGAGGTGATCTCGACCAGGTAGCTGGAGAGCTCTCCCTGGTTCCACTCGGTGAAAATTTCTCCAAGCCTGGCAGCATCCAGGCCCAGCACCCTGCGCATCACGTCATAGGCCTCGCTGATCAGTTGCATGTCGCCGTACTCGATGCCGTTGTGCACCATTTTCACATAATGCCCAGCACCTCGCGGGCCAAGATAGGTGACACAGGGCTCGCCGTTAACTTTGGCCGAGATCCTGGTCAGCATTTCGGAGATTTCATCATAAGCGTCACGCGGGCCGCCGGGCATGATACTGGGCCCGTGGAGCGCGCCGTATTCGCCGCCGGAAACACCGGTCCCGATAAAGCGCAAGCCCTCCCGGGGCAGCTCCCGGCTCCTGCGCTCGGTGTCCGGAAAATGGCTGTTGCCCCCGTCGATCAGAATGTCACCCTCATCCAGGTAGGGCTTGATCTGGCTGATCATGTCATCCACAGCTTTGCCTGCCTTGACCATGAGAATGATTTTCCGCGGCAGCTCCAGACTGGCTGCGAACTCTTCCATAGTGTAACAGGGCTTGATATTTTTGCCCTTGGCTCGTGTCTCGCCAAACCTTCTGGTTTTTTCGGTGGTCCGGTTGAACACGGCCATCGAATAACCGTTGCGCTCGATATTCAGCACGAGGTTTTCGCCCATCACAGCCAATCCGATAAGTCCGAATTGTGCTTTGTCCATTATTTTACTCCCGTGATACAATCATGTGAGAAGATGTGAAGGAATTTTTTTCTCCCCTTTTCGAAAAAGGCTGATAAATTGAGGTTCTATAATATAAAAGGGAATACTGGTATTTTCAAGCGCAAACATAACGAAAGTGATAGTAAGCATTCGAAAGGGTTCAGACCTTGAAAATCTTGGCCGACGAGAATATGCCGCTGGTCGGGGAGGCTTTCTCCACGTTCGGCGAGGTGCGCCTGGTTGGCGGGAGACAGATCACCCCCGAGGCGCTGGCCGGCTGCAAGGTCCTGGCCGTGCGCTCGGTTACCCGGGTCGATGAAAGCCTTTTGGCAGGCAGCCCCGTGCGCTTTGTCGGCACAGCCACTATCGGCACCGACCACGTGGACACGGCCTATCTCGAACGCGCCGGGATCGGGTTTTCCCCGGCCCCGGGCTGCAACGCGGTCTCCGTGGCCGAGTATGTGATCGCCGCCCTGTTCGAGCTGGCCGGGCGTAAAGGTTTTCACCTTCGTGAAAAGAGCCTCGGAATAATAGGAGTGGGCAATGTGGGAAGTCGGGTGGAGGCGCGGGCAAAGGCCCTTGGAATGAAAGTAATCCTGAACGACCCCCCCTTGCGCGCGGCAACCGGCGAGGTGAAATACCGCGATCTGGACGAAGCGCTGGGGGCGGATATTGTCACCCTCCACGTGCCGCTTGAGAAAGGCACTCCCTACCCGACATACCACATGGTTGACAGCGCCTTTGTGGAGCGTCTCAAACCGGGCGCGGTCCTGATCAACACCAGCCGCGGCGCAGTGGCGGACTCCGATGCACTGAGCGCGGGACTGGACTCGGGCCGGATCGGCGCAGCAGTGCTCGATGTCTGGGAGGGCGAGCCGGATATCCCGCTTGAGCTGATGAAGAGAGCCGCGATCGCAACGCCCCATATCGCGGGATATTCCTATGACGGCAAGGTTCGGGGCACAAGGATGATCTACGAGGCGGCCTGCCGCTATTTCGGACGGGAGCCGGAATGGGACCCGAAAGCATTATTGCCCGCTCCGGAGAAGGAACGGGTGAGTCTCAGCGGCAGGCTCTCCGGCGCAGAGGAGATTATCGCAGGTGTAATAGCCCAAAGCTATGATATAGTCAGAGATGACAGGGCGTTGCGTGGAATTGCGGAACTCGCTCCGCAGCAGCGCAGTACCTGTTTCGACCGCCTGCGAAAAGAGTATCCCGTGCGTCGCGAATGGTCCAGCCGCATTGTGGGGCTTTCTGGAGAGCTGACCGGGCTGAAACCGGTGTTCGAGGGACTGGGATTCAGGGTGGAGGAAAAGGTTTGAGCAAAACAGCGGCAGGGGATCGCAGAGGATAATCTTTTTCTTGCTGATGATATGTCGATAACTGGACCGGGAGAACAGGATCAATGGAAAAGACCGAAGGTGTGATAAAGACTCCGCCCCGCGGATTGGCGATTTTTGCGCTTGTGGGCCCCGGACTGGTCTGGGCCGGCGAGTATATCGGCTCCGGGGAGGTGATTCTCTGCACCCGGCTTGGTGCGATCATGGGCGTGGCGATTCTCTGGGCGCCTGTTCTGGCGATATTTCTCAAGTACGTGATCGGGATGGCCGGGGCGCGCTATACGGTCTGCACGGGCGAGGGTATGATCGACATGTTCGGCCGGATGCCGGGGCCGAAAAACTGGGCGGTCTGGATCGTGCTTCTCGGCCAGTTTTCCGCGGGGGCCGTATCGATCGGAGGGCTCGCTACAGCAGCGGCGGCATTTCTCCATACATTGATTCCTGTGGACCAGGTGATGCTGGGCTGGATCGTTTCGATTTTTTGCGTGAGTATTGTCTGGTCCGGAAAATTCGATCCACTGAAATATATCGCCTCCGCCCTGGTGCTGGTGATGGTGATCGGTGTAATCTACGTGGCAGTTCGGGTCGCCCCGGGGTTTGGGCCTCTGTTTACCGGCCTGTTCGGTTTCAGCATTCCCGAGATACCGGCTTGGGCAATCGAGACCGGGGCTGCCAAATCCAATGTCTGGGCGGAAATCCTGCCCGTTCTGGGTTGGGCCGCCGGCGGGTTCGCCAGCCAGGTCTGGTATTCCTACTGGGTGCTCGAATCCGGTTTCGGTCAGTCGGCAGCGGGTGGATTCGGCCGCAAAGCGAACGAGAAATCCCTGGCCGAAATGACCGCTGATACAGCAGAGAAGCTGAAAGGGTGGTGCCGCGTGGTCTATGCGGACGCCTCTACCGCGTTCGTGATCGGCACCTTGGTGACTGTATGTTTCATGATTGCTGGGTGGGGAGTCCTAGGCAGGATGCAGCTTGCGCCGAGCGGACCGGAAGTGGCGATCCAGTTGGGCGAGATTTTCGCACGATTCTGGGGAAGCGGCGGAGCGGTCTTGTTCCTGATCGCCGGCAGCGCGGCAATGGTCAGCACCAATCTCTGCCAGTTCGCAGGCTGGCCCCGGATCATGGCCGATTGTCTGAGAGTGCTTTTTCCCTCCAGCGAGCGGAAACTTCAACCGCAGAAAGTGCGCCGGATTTTCGTGCTGATCTTTCTGGTGAGCAACATGCTGATTATCAACACGTTCGGTGTCAAGCCGGTGGGGCTGATAAAAGTGGGGGCGATACTCGACGGCCTGCTGCTGTGTCCTCTTCAGGCAGTGATTATAATCGTGGCGCTCTACTCCGTGATGCCTCGCCTTTTAAGCCGCGAGGCGGCCAGAATCCTCAGGCCCAGCCCGCTTTTCGCCCTGGGCCTGGCTGTTTCGGCAATCGTGTTCGGATATTTCGCCCTGGTGAAAATACCAACGATGTTTTAAGCCGGGAAGTTGCGGGATGAACCAGGCAGGGGCTATATATAGAGAGGGCTGTTGATATTGCCTCTTCAGTAGTTTTAGTGGAGAATCTCTCAAGGTTTAAATCTGGAGCTAATGAATGTGGGGTAAAGACCTGATCCGGCATCACAACCAGTTTATCATCCGTACCGAGGGTACGGTCTGTAACACTCCGCGCGAACTGCTCACCAGCGATATTTTTTCGCTTTTCATATGCGATTTCATGGCTGATCTACGAAAGCATGACACCGTAATCTACCATAGGCTTTTCGGCAGAATCCGCTCGGATGAGGTCTGTGAGCGTATCCGGAAACTGCTGCTGTTGCTCAGCGCCCACCCGCTGGACCAGCTCGTTGAGGTACTTCCGCTGGCCCGTCATTTCCAGAATAACCGTGCTGAACTGTGGGAGTTTATCGAGCGCTGCTACAACCACTGGCGGAGAAAGGAGCGGTTCCTTCTTTGCCTGAGCGAGCATGGCCCCTGGTCATATGATACTCGCCCTTTTCGCACATTCAATTCTACCGTGGAAAAATTGACACACGTAATGCGGGCGACCTACCGCGACATCCAGGAAAATATCACCAACGACCATCCGCGGGTATACCGCCAGGTTCAGGCCGGATGCCAGGCAGGCCTGATCGCCGTGCCCAAGCGCTGGAAAACGCCTGAAGGAGTTTACCGGCAGCTTGAAAGGGTGCCGTTCGTGAGGCAGGTGTGGATTGACCCGCCGATGATTATTGACCCGCCGGTGAATAAGCGCACCGGAATGTTCAGCAAAACGGACAGGAATCCCCTTGAGGGGATGCCACTTGACCAGGAAGAATGGTTATGTTACCCGGCCAGAGTCGGTCCGGTGACTGTGTTCGTGTATTTTCATTTAAAATTCATCAGCCTGGGCGTCTCACTGTCTAATCTGCTCGAACTGGCAAGCGATGAAGAAATAGAAAACGGTCCGGATGCGGTTTTCTTTTTCGGCGCCGACCCTAAGCACATGTCTTCATTCGGGAAATTACCAACGGTGTTCTACGAGGATATCAAAGCGGATCTGTTGGTCGGTGCGGTGCCGGGAGAGGACCGTTTTGGCTATTTCGGATACCTGAAAAAGATGGTGCTCACCCTGCACAATATTTTAATCATGAAGCGGGGGAGGATGCCTTTTCATGGGGCGATGTGCCGTATCCTGATCAAGGGCGGTAGATTCGCCAATGTTCTTCTGATCGGAGATACGGCCACAGGCAAAAGCGAAACACTGGAGGCATTGCGCAATATAGGCAATGATAGCATTCAGTCGATAAAGATCGTGGCAGACGACATGGGTTCCTTCGAGGCGGATGAGGACTCAGGAATTATTCGGGGCTACGGGACAGAGGTCGGTGCATTCATCCGGCTGGACGACCTTCAGGCCGGGTACGCTTTCGGGGAGATAGACCGTGCGATAATCATGAGCCCGCACAAGGTCAACGCAAGAGTAGTATTGCCGGTCACTTCCATGCAGGAAATCATGGCGGGCCACCGGGTGGATATCCTGCTGTATGCCAACAATTATGAACAAGTCGATAAAGACAGGCCGGTGCTGGAGCGATTCGGCCAAATTGGTGAGGCTCTGGAGACATTCCGTACAGGGCTGTCGATGACCAAGGGCACCACGACCGCAGAAGGGCTGGTGGAAAACTATTTTGCCAATATTTTCGGCCCGCCACAGTATAAAGAACTGCACGAGAGCCTGGCAGAAAAGACATTCCGTGCTGCGTTCAAGGCCAATGTCTGGGTAGGCCAGATGCGCAGCCGTCTGGCGATTCCGGGTTTCGAAACAAATGGGCCTGCGGAGGCTGCCCAGGCACTGATTGAGCTTATTTGCACACGCCTTAAGAATAGCCGGAGGGAAGGCAGAGGCTCTGGAAAGAAAGGAAAAAAGGGGGCGTAAGGCTCTTTCTCCGGGTTAAGCCCCGTATCAGTACTCGATCCCCTGCCTGGCCGGTGTATCCTGCGGGAATTTTACCGCTTTGATCTCGGAGACTATGTCGCAGGCCTCGATCAGCCCCCTGGTGGCGTTTCGCCCGGTGATCACCAGGTGAAGCCCGGCAGGGCGGCCGGCGATCATTGTGAGCACCTCTTTCTCCGTGATTATCCCGTAGCGGATCAGGCAGGTCAGCTCATCCAGGACCACCAGGTCGTAGCTGCCGCTCATTATCTCCCGGCAAGCCAGCCGGAAAGCCTCGCGGCCGGCCTGGGTATGTTCATCATGCCCGCCCTCCCAGGTAAAACCTTTGCCCAGGGACTTGAAAAGAAGCCGGCCGGTAAACTCTGGCGCCAGCTTTTTCTCGCCCGTGGGCCATCGACCCTTGATAAACTGCAGAAAGCAGACTTTCCAGCCGTGCCCCAGGGCGCGGAATGCCTGTCCCAGCGCCGAGGTGGTTTTGCCCTTGCCGCTGCCGGTGATCAGGATCGCCACTCCTTTTTTCTCTGCCATCTATTCCTCCTCAGCCCTGTTAAAATTGACCGTACTCGAGGATGGGGGATAAAAAATCTTAATACGCCCCGGTCTAATTATCAATACGGGAAGGTAAAATTCGAGGGATGAAGCCAAGGGGCTGGAGTACAGGTTGCTGCAGTAAAATAAAAAAACCCGGGACACTTTCGAGTCCCGGGCCTTTAAAAATCGCGATCGTCTATTCCAGGGTGATCGCCTCGACCGGGCAGCTTTCCACGGCCTCCTGGGCAGTATCCTCAACATCAGCAGGCACTTCGTCAACTAGCACAGTTGCAACTTCACCTTCCAGCTCGAAAACCTCGGGGCAGACATCGACACAGAGGCCGCAACCGGTGCAAAGATCGGGATCTACAGTCGCTTTCATGAAAAACCTCCTGAATGAAAAACTGATTGAAGCTGTCATTCACCACTTGATTATGATTCATAGCAAATCAACGCAGGCAATAATAATAAAGACAGGGAAAAAATGCGAGTTTTTTGTCGTCTTTACTCCGTGCCCTGAAATTGCCTGATTTAAGCCGGAAAGGCCGGTTTGTGAGCTCGCGGCCTGCGGATGAAAAATTTCAGTTTAGAGAGTAATTATAAGGCCTGCCTGATCTGTGGGGGGAAGTGAGACCGCATGTGAGAAGAATTGTTCTTTAAGCGTTGATCTTGCAATGTTTGGATAATATTATTAAGCACCTGAAAAACATTATTCTTTACGGAGCGGGAAAACAGGGAGGACAATAATGGACACAGCATACGTCCGGGAAGAATGCCGGAAGATGAACGAACAACTGGTGGCCTGGCGCCGCCGGTTTCACCGGATACCGGAGATCGGGATAGACCTTCCGGAGACCGTGGCGGCAGTGCGCGGGATTTTTCATGACCTGGGCGTGGAATTGCAGCCGGGTTACCAGGGAGCCGGGGTGCTGGGGCTGATCCGGGGAGAGGCTGGCCGCGGGGTTACAGTGGGGATTCGCGCGGACATGGACGCGCTGGAGATCCAGGAGGAGGCGGGCCGCGAGTACGGTTCGTGTTATCCGGGCAGAATGCATGCCTGCGGCCACGATGCACACATGGCCATGGCGCTGGGAGCGGCGAGTTTTCTCACCGGGCTCAGAAGGGAGTTCGGCGGCACGGTCAAGCTGATTTTCCAGCCGGGCGAGGAGTGGATGGACGGGGCCAGGCGCATGCTCGAGGCCGGCGCTCTGGATAATCCGGGGGTTGACATGCTTCTGGGCCTTCATATCGGCGGGCTCTGGGATGAGCTGGAATCCGGCCAGCTGGGGGTTTCTCACCAGCCGATAATGGCGGCGGCGGATTCGTTCGATTTTATCATCCAGGCCCCGGGAGCGCACGGCGCCGCTCCTCACAGGAGCCCGGACCCCGTGCTGGCTGCCGCATCCGTGATCATCCAGCTTCATACCCTGGTGGGCCGGGAAATCGACCCGGTGGACACGGCAGTAGTCACGGTGGGACAGATCAGCGGCGGCCGGGCGCCCAATATCATTCCCACAGAGGTGAGCGCAAAAGGCACAGTGCGCACACTTGACGAAAAGGTGCGCGGCTATCTGGAGAAAAGGATCGGCGAGGTGGTGGCACAGACAGCGAAGAGTTTCCGCTGCAGACACGAGTACTCTTACTGCAGGGGAGCGCCGCCGGTGCAAAGCGATCCGGAGATTGCCGATCTGGTGGCCGGCTGCGCCCGGGATCTGTTCGGCGCAGAGAAGGTGAAGAAGATTCTGCGGCCGTCCATGGCAGGCGAGGATGTCTCGCTGTTTCTGGAAAAGGTTCCGGGCTGTTTTTTCGCGCTCGGCGCGTCAAATCCCGCCAAAGGAATAAACAGCGTGCACCACAGTCCGGTGTTCGACCTGGACGAGTCAGTGCTCTGGCAGGGCACGGCGGTTTTCTGCCTGGCTGCCTTGCGGCGGCTTCAAAAGGCAGGTTAGCCCTGGCTGCCGGCACCCCCCTGCGCAGGCCCGCCGGTAAATTCCCCGGGATAATTTCATCAGAAAGTGTGGCTTTCCCGGCCAGACTGTATTAAATTTATAACTGTATACCTATTAAAAAGTTATCCTGAATGTTAAATTTTTCAATGCCAAAAGGAAAGGTGCTGACAATGGCAAGGTTCAAACGCCTGGATGTGCTGAACAACATGGTGGAAACCGGTGTAATACCGGTTTTTTACAACGGTGATCTGGAGATTGCCCGTGGAATAGTGCGCGCCTGCCGCAAGGGCGGAGCAAAGTGTATCGAATTCACCAACCGCGGCGACCACGCTTTCGAGATATTTTCCGTCCTGGAAAGCGAGATGGCCGCCGAGGACCCCGGTGCTATCCTCGGGGTGGGTTCGGTTGTGGACCCCGGCACGGCGTCGCTCTATATCAATGCCGGTGCAAGTTTCGTGGTAGGCCCGGTATTCAACCCGGATGTGGCCAGGGCATGCAACCGCCGCAAGATCGCCTACAGCCCGGGTTGCGGCTCCGTGTCCGAGATCAGCGCCGCCGAGGAGATGGGCTGCGAGATTATCAAGATTTTCCCGGGCGGCCAGGTCGGCGGGCCGGCTTTTGTCAAGGGTGTCAGAGGGCCGATGCCCTGGACCAGTATCATGCCCACCGGCGGGGTGGACTCCACAGAGGAGAGCGTGGGTGCGTGGATCGGGGCAGGCTGTGTCTGCCTGGGCATGGGCAGCAAGCTGATCACCAAGGAGCTGGTGGCAGCCCGCGACTGGGATAAAATAGCAGAGAACGTTGCCCGCACGATAGAGCTGATCAAAAAGGCGCGACAGGGTAAGTGATTCTTTCAGGTGTTTCGCAAGCGAGGGCAGTTTAAGCTGACCAGGGACTGAAATAAAATCTATCCATATACATTCCGGGGAGCGATCCTGATGTCCAAGTTGAGCCTGCTGGCCGAATTATGGGAATTTCTGAGGTACAATAAGAAATGGTGGCTCACGCCGATAATCGTTTTTCTGCTTCTGCTGAGCCTGCTGATCGTATTCACAGAGGGTGCTGCGCTTTCGCCATTCATTTACACACTGTTCTGAGTTAGAGGCTGGTGAGTGTTGAATATTCTCGGGATATCTGCCTTTTATCACGACAGCGCCGCGTGCCTGGTGCAAGACGGCAGTCTGGTTGCCGCGGCCCAGGAGGAGCGTTTCACGAGGGTGAAGCACGATTTCTCGTTTCCCTCGCATGCAATCGAGTACTGCCTGAAAAGCAGCGGGCTCGGTGTGGAAGAGCTCGACTACGTGGCGTTTTACGATAAGCCGTTCCGCAAGTTCGAGAGGATTCTGGAGACCTATCTGTCCTTTCCCGGGCGTGGTATCCGCTCGTTTCTGCAGGCCATACCGCTGTGGCTCAAGCAGAAGCTGTTTCTGGGGGAGACGATCCGGCGCGAGCTGGGCTACGAGGGCAAGATAATCTTTCCCGAGCACCATGAATCCCACGCGGCCAGCGCATTTTACCCGTCCCCGTTCGAGCAGGCGGCAATCCTGACCGTGGACGGGGTCGGCGAATGGGCCACCACCACCTGCGGTACAGGCCGGGGCAGTGAGATAGAGATTTTTGCAGAGCAGCATTTCCCACATTCTCTGGGTCTTTTTTACTCGGCTTTCACCTATTTCACCGGTTTCAGGGTCAATTCCGGCGAGTACAAGATGATGGGGCTGGCGCCCTACGGGGAGCCCGTGTATGTAGACCTGATCCTGGAGAACCTGATCGACCTGAAGGAAGACGGCTCGTTCCGGCTCAACCTGGACTATTTCGACTACTGCGTGGGCCTGAGAATGACCAACGAGAAGTTCGCGCGCTTGTTCGGCGGGCCGCCGCGCAAGCCGGAGACGGAGATCACCAGGCGGGAGATGGATATCGCCCGCTCTGCGCAGGTCGTGACAGAAGAGGCGATGCTGCGCATGGCTCGCTTTGCGCACGCTGAAACGGGGATGAAAGAACTGTGCCTGGCCGGGGGCGTGGCGCTCAACTGCGTGGGCAACGGCAGAATTCTCCGCGAGAGCCCATTCGATGAAATCTGGATCCAGCCCGCTGCGGGGGATGCCGGGGGAGCCGTGGGTGCGGCGCTTTTCACCTGGCACCGTTATCTGGGAAACCACAGGCAGGCCGACAACGTGCACGACAGGCAGTCCGGGAGCTACCTGGGACCGGAGTTCACAGACCACGAAATAGAGGAATATCTCAGAAGCGAAAACATTCCCCACCACAGGCTCGCTCCCGGAGAGGCGGCTTCCAAAGTGGCCGGCTTGATCGCAGAGGAAAAAGTGATCGGCGTGTTCCAGGGGAGGATGGAGTTCGGCCCGCGTGCCCTGGGAGCCAGGAGCATTATCGGTGACGCCCGCTCATCGAAGATGCAGCGGATAATGAATTTGAAAATCAAGTTCCGGGAATCTTTCCGCCCCTTTGCGCCCTCGGTGCTGGAGGAGGATGTCTCCGAATATTTCAAGATGGACACGGCCAGCCCCTACATGCTGATCACCGCGGATGTCCGGGATGATAAGAGGGTGGACGGCGGGCCGGGTGAAGAATCCGCAGGCCTGGAGAAAGTGAACCGGGTGCGCTCGACCGTGCCGGCAATCACCCATGTGGACTACTCGGCCAGGATTCAGACAGTGTGCCGGGAGCACAGCCCGCTCTACTACGATATTATCAAATCTTTCAGGGAGCTCACCGGCTGTTCCGTAATTATCAACACTTCGTTCAACGTACGCGGCGAGCCGATCGTGATGAGTCCCGAGCATGCCTACCGCTGTTTCATGCGCACCAACATGGACTACCTGGTGCTGGGCAATTTCCTGGTAGACAAGCGCGAGCAGCCGCCGTGGCCGGAGAAGGATGAATGGAAAGAATCGATCGTGCCGGATTAGGGCGGATCAGGAGCGTAAATTGACTGTGAAAAGAAAAGAAGAGCGGGTTTCGGATTACAGGTCGTTCGGCTTATGGGTTGGCGGGGCGTTCTGCGCGCTGGGCGGCCTGCTTTACTGGCGGGATTTTCCCACAGGCTTCAAGACAGCCGCTGCTCTGGGCGGAATCCTTTTGCTTGGGGGTTTGCTCAGGCCGGTGTGGCTCAAATATATCTACAGGGGATGGATGAAATTCGCCTTTGCCGCTGCCTGGTTCAACACGCGCCTGATTCTGACTTTGATGTTCTACCTGGTGATGACCCCGGTGGCGGCCCTGCTCAAGCTGTTCGGCAAGCGGCCCCTGGTTATTGGCCGGGACAGGCAGGCTCCCACTTACTGGACCCGCCGCGAGAAGGTCCCGTTTGACCGCACACGCTACGAGAAGCATTTCTGATTTGAAATCCCTGCGAGATCGGATATTTGCAGACAATAAAAAGGCCGCCCTTTTCAGCGCGGCCTCGATCTTATCCTGTATTCAGCAGTCCTGTCAGTCCAGCAAATCCTCGATCATTTTCTCTGCTATATCCTCGGCTACTTCCGGAGAATTGTAGTAGCCGGACTGGATTCTTTCCTTTATCTGCGCCAGCTTCTCTTCACCCGCTTCAAAATCGCCGGCTTCGGCCAGCATGGCCCTGACAAGCGGTTGCTCGACATTTATCAGATCCGAAAGAGCGCCGCTTTTGAGAATGGCCTCTGCGGTTTTTTCCACGACCTCATCTGTGATCAGATTGCCGGAAGCGAGCCTGGACCTGGCCAGCTCGACCTTGTCCTGGCGGACCTGGGATTGGGCGTCGAGTTCCTTTTTGAGAGTTTTCAGCTCGGAATCCGTGCGCTGCAGGGACCGGGCCTGCTCGGAAATGGTGACTTTATCCGTTTTGACATTAAGGCTGTCGGAGGGCTTTTTACCGGCGCTCTCTTTGCCTTTATCTATCCGTGGTGTTTTATTCGGGTCCTGGCCACTGGTTTTCTGAATGCCTGGATCGATTTTCATCGTCTATTCCTCTCGAGGTCCAAAGCTTATAACCTGCCTTTCCATTTTCCATAGCGGAAAGACAGTTTTACCGACTACCCCTCCATAGATAGTATAACTCATCTATCGCCTGATTTCAATATCGGCCTGACCAGCGGATTTCTTTAAAGGGCCTCTCAGGTTTTGATATCCTTGAAACGGGCTTTTGCGTTGTGCGGCACCCGCACGTATTTGCGCAGTAACTTTTTACCTTTTCTCAGGGCGAAAAGCCCTCCGGCAAGTTCTTCCCTGATGTCGACTGCTTTTTTCAGGCTTTCAGCCTCTCGACCGGCAAAAAGCTCCAGCCGGGTCAGTAGAAAGTTCAGCAGCTCGGCTGATTTCCCGGCCGCAACGCTGTCTTTGGCAGAGGCCACCTCGGCCAGTGCATTGAGCTTGTCCCACTCCTCCATCCTGGAGAGGATTTTCGACTTGCGCTGCAGAACTTGGAGAAGCTCTTCGTCATTATCCGCTTCGAGCAGGGATTCCTGCTGTTCGATCAGTTGACCGTAGCGTTTGAGGCGTGCAAGCTGACGGTTCAACAATTCGTTAAACCGATCGATATCTTTTTGGGTCAAATGCCGCTCCAACGTTTTTCATGTCGTTTTCAGGGTTCCTGCCCTGTTTTTCTGCAAGTTTTACGCCTGAACCCTCAAGAGGGGCGAAAGACTGTCGCAGCCTTTATCTTTTCGCAGATAAAGGGGAGACAAGTCGCGGCAATTATTTCCCCGGGCGCAGGCTCTTCCGGCTCAACCCCTGATGGCCTGCAGCAGCACATCCTCACGCAGACTGTCGTCCAGCGGACGGGGATTCGTTCTGATATCGGTCGAAAGCTTGCTCGCTTGGAGAATCGGGCCGATTTCCTCCCGGCTGATCCCGAGAGCGCCGAGCGAGGGAGGGATATCGAGCCCACGCGCGAATTCGAAAAGCTCATCGACCATTACGCGGGCCTGATCAGCCGGGTCCTGGTGGTGCGGGCAGCGGAAATGGTAGGCCAGCTCGGCGATTTTCTCTTCCGCCCAGCCGAGATTCGCTTTCAGGCACCAGGGAGAAAGCACACCCACCAGAAGGCCGTGGGAGAGACCCTTGTAGCTTCCCACCGCCATTGCCATTTCGTGGCCCAGGCCCACTCCGGTGTCTATTGCCACTCCGCCGAGCAGCGAGGCGACAAGCATGTTATGGCGCGCCTGGATGTTCTTGCCGTCGGCCACAGCAGCAGGCAGGTTGTCCCTGACAAGGCGCACGGTGCGGGCAGCAGCAGCGGAGGTGAGGGCGTTCCCGGCAGTGCTCAGGTATCCCTCGATAGCCTGGCCCAGGGCATCCAGGCCGGTGTCGCGGGTCAGCTCAGGGGGCAGACTGACAGTGGCCTCCGCATCCAGCAGAGCCACCGTGGAAACCATTTCCCAGGAATAGACGGGCTTTTTCACCTTGAGCCTCTGGTTGGTCATCACACTGACCTTGGTCGCCTCGCTGCCAGTGCCGGCGGTCATCGGAATGGAGATCACCGGTTTGCAGTGCCCGGCCAGCTCGCGCCTGCCGAGCTGGTAATCCTCGGCCGGCAGGGGGTTTCCCTGCAGCATGGCCACGAGCTTGACCGTATCAAGCACGCTTCCCCCGCCCAGCCCGATGAACACATCACAGGCCTTCTTTTTCGCCAGCATGGCCCCCTGCTCCGCTATTTCGAGCAGGGGCTCGGCAGGGATAGAGTCAAATATCTCGTATTCCAGACTTTCGGCTTTGAGGGATTTCTCCACGCGCTCCAGCAGGCCCGTTTTTCGCGCTGCCGAGCGTCCGGTGCAGACAAAGGCGCGGGTTCCGAATTTTTTGGCCCAGGCTCCGGTACTATCGATACAGCCGGGCTTTGCCTCGATCCAGCGGGGAAGGGTGAAAGCTTCGATCAGTTCGTGCATTCCGGTCTCCGTAAGCAGTGGAAAATTCAGGCACAGGGTTGTAGCGCCCCTGAAATAATTGTTGAATGGTCGATAGGATCAATTTAACAATCAATTCTGATAAATATGAAAAAATTATTCAAGATATTTCCGGAAAAGATACAGAATGCTTTTAAGGCAGGATCAATACCGTCCGGTTAACTAACAGACAGAAATAAAGATTATTTACTTCTTTTGGCGGCAAAAGAAGCAAAACCATTTCTTTTATAACTAAAA
>Ga0272442_10002669_pt1 | contig 25578 bp, 25 predicted proteins | sample SSMForm2O_FD_200262 | JGI IMG/M metagenome (GOLD analysis project Ga0272442, IMG submission 200262) | Marine sediment archaeal communities from Little Sippewissett salt marsh, Falmouth, MA, United States - SSM-Form-2O | ecosystem: Environmental > Aquatic > Marine > Wetlands > Sediment ... | reverse complement strand
TATAATTTGGCGAGAAGTATCCTAAAGTTAACAGTTGATTTACGAGCTTGATCATCCCCTTTGGACCATATATATGTAATGGTAATTCTCTATCGTTTAACTGCATTGTCTGAACAAGGCCTGGAATTCCAAGAAAATGATCTCCATGAAAATGAGTTATAAAAATCTTTGAGATTTGCATATAACTTAGATTCGATTTTTGAAGTTGTCTCTGTGTTCCTTCACCACAATCAAAAAGAATTACTTCCCCGCTTCTTTTTATTGCAAGGGATGGAGCGCTTCTTTTTATTGTAGGCCAACTACCACTTGTTCCAAGAAAGATTATTCTCATCTGCGTCATTAATAAGGAGATAATAATTTATTGTAAAAGCATTGTGGTTAAATCTGATAGACTACAAAATAACGAGTAAGACTCCTATGAGCTCTGAACTCATGTTTTTCAACAAGTGAAAAATATTTTTCACCTAATCTTATTAAATTATTGTCTGAAAGCCCAATTACTGCTTTTCCATCTTCTTTTAATAAATTTGAAATATTTTTGAAAGCCCTGTCATAAAGCTTTTGCATTTCCTCTCCTTTAGTTGTTGTAGATTTTCCATAGGGCATATCTGTTACAACAGCATTTACTTTACTAATATCACTTCCAATATCTCCGATATCTGAGCAAAAAAGCTTGTAGTTTTTTATTTTATAAAAGTCAAGATTTTTTTTACATCCATCAATCATTTTCTTTTCAATATCACTACCAATTATTTTTGCCCCAATAAGTCCCGCCTCAATTAAAATTCCACCCGTCCCACAAAATGGATCAAGTATTAACTCATTTTTTCTTATCGAAGAAAGGTTGACCATAACACGGGCTATTTTTGGATGAAGAGAAATTGGAGAGAAATAAGGTCGAAATTGGACCTTTCTTTTTTCATATTTACTTCTATTTATTTTAGCAAGTTTTATACCAACATATAACTTTTTGTCAGTAATTAATCCCCTTATCTCCAAATCAGGGTTAGTTAAAGCGACATTTCTATTCTTTGTATAAATATCTGCTAAAATTTTTATTATTGACTGGGAATCAATATTTTTTGATCTGTTTTTACATCTAACCGCTATTGACCCAGGTATATTTATTTTATTTTTTAAAGTTTCATTTCTTATAAGATTAATTTCAGGTTCGCATGAAAATAGGAAATTATCTATATAATAAGTAAAAGACAATCTTTCTGCGATTTTTTTTAATTTATTTATATTTGATTCTGTTTCTATTATTAAAACATCATCATTTGATGCATAACTATTAAAAATTAGATTTTCTGCATTTAAGCATGATATAATTTCTGCTGTAGGTATTGTTTTATGTTCCTTAGAAAGCTCAAATAGATATCTCATTATTTCTTTGATAATTAATTATTATTTTTAAAAGTAGCCTTTATTAAAAATGGACTTACAAGGGATGTAACAATTGTAAGAATTATTGTGGTTAATAAAATTGTTTGAGCAACTTGACCTATAAAAATTTTATGCGATATTGCAGCTGTAGAAATTATTAGAGCAAGCTCCATTCTAGGGACCATCCCAACACCTATCTGTAAAGCCTTTCTATTGGTCATTCCTGATAATCTTGCTCCAATTCCACATCCAATTATCTTTCCAATTATACCAACAATAATTATTATAACAATAAATAAAAATACATTACCTAAAGATGAGATTTCAATACTTTTACTATTCCAGAGACTTGAACCAACATACACAAAGAATATTGGAATAAAAAATCCATAACCGATGACTTTTACATCCTCAGTTATATTAGTTGATCTTGCATTTTGACCAATGAGAATCCCTGCTACAAATGCTCCAATAATTCCTGCTATACCTGCTTCATATGCAAAAAACGAATATAAAAGAAAAATTGCTAGTGTTAAGCTTAGAAAAGCTTTAGGTAGAACTAGTTTCTCACCCAACAACAGCACCTTGTCAATTATTCTTATACCTATATAAAGAAAAACAAGGAAGAAAATACCAATTTTAATGCCAATCCAAACCGCATCAATCAATGAGCCAATTCCCATTGCAAATGCAAGTAGAATAATTCCAATAATATCATCAAACACTGCTCCCCCAAGTATTGTTGCACCAACATCGGTATTTAAAACATTTATATCCATCAAAGTTCTAACAGTTACTCCAACAGATGTTGCTATTAAAATCAGACCAATAACAAAACTTTCAACCATAGAGAAATTAAATAGAATTCCAGATATAAATCCAAAAAACAAAGGTAATATTACTCCACCTATAGCTACATACAATGATGCTTTTTCTGTCTTTTTTAAGTTTGAAAAACTTGTTTCAAGTCCAGATATAAAAAGCAAAAATAGTATACCTATCTGAGCTAAAAGATAAAACTCTCTAGATTGTAAAAGGTTACTTAAATTAATAGTGGTAATAGAATAATTAAAAAAATTGAAAACTCTACCTGAAAAAACAAAAACTCCTAGGTAACCTAATATTATTCCTGCAATAATTTCTCCAATCACAGCAGGTTGTTTTAGCTTGTGAAATAAAAATCCAAGAACTCTAGCGAATATAAGAGCTACTGCTATTAATATTAAAATATTAAAAAATTCTTCCGTAAATATCAACCTTCTTCATCCTCTAATATAGGATGATACTGCGTAGCGCTATAGTATTTCCTGATTAATTGATGCAAGGTTATTTCACCAACAATAATTTTATCTTTTATAACAGGCAATCTTCTAAGTTTGAATTTTACCATTCTCATCAATGCATCAATTATTTTTTCATCAGGATCACAAATAATTATTTTTCTTGCCATCACATCTCCAGCCGTGTTTGCTGTACCATGCTGAATTGATCTAACATCAGGCATTCCAAATACATATGATGGGAAATGTTTAGGGGCTAGTATTGCTAAAACATCATGCTCAGTTATAATACCCACAAGTTCCTTTGAGGTCTTACTTTTTATAACCCAAATATGATTTCTTGCCCCAAGAATTGATAGTACATGGTGAATATCTTCATTTTCTTCAATCAATGGAAGATCCCATACTCTTTTATCCATTAATTGGCTAACTTTTAATTCGTAAAAGTCTTTGATTAGTTTATTTTCTTTCACCATCTATTTTTCGTTAATTGTTATTAATATTTAAAAACTACTTATTAAAAAATATTATTTTTTGTCATTTTTGTCTTTTTTCTTCATTTTTTTGAATATCTTATCTTTATGGTTATCAACACCTTCAAACCATTTATCAAGACCTTCCTCATCAATCTTACCTGTTAATTTGTCTATTTCATATCTTACATCTTCAGTTCCCTTAAACCAATCATAGTCTCGTTTTTGAAATTCCTTCTTTTTTATTATCTTTTCAGTTTTATCCTCTTCAACAGGGACTGGTACTACCTCTTTTTCCTTTTTTGGTCTTGTTATTCTTATTTCTTCTATCTTTGATTCTTTTTTAGGTTGAACTCTTATTGTATCTTTTTCGTAATAATAGCTTTCAGGCTTTTTTTCTGAAATATTTAATCCATCTTCATTTTTGTATTTTTCATCAATCTTTTCTTTTGATATTTCTTTTGCTCTAACATCTATTGATAATCTTTGTTTGAAGTTTACAAACAAAATTGCACAAATCAGAATGATAGTCCCCATAAGTATCGTAAAATATCTATTTCTAATGATTAAATCTAGTAACGTCGGAGGAATGTTTACTTCCATTAATGCCTGGCCATTTTCATAACCTTCTTTTGTAGCAATTATAGTTATCTTCTCCCTATCTTCAGGTGCTGTTAACCAAGCTCGACCATTATCATCAGTAAGCGAGGATTGCCCAAAGCTTTGTATTGCTATCCTCACACCTTCAACTGCACAACCATTTAACTCATTTTCAGTTACTGTCACCGAGAAACGTTCACCAGCATCAACAACAAAGTCATCATGGGAAATTATTAGATTTTTTATTTCTTTGTTAAGTATAGTTATTGTCTTATTAGATGGAAAATATCCTTCTTTTGAAGCCTTGATTATAAAACTTGTATCTTCATTTACTTTAGGAGCCTTAATCTCTACTTCAGCAGTATCATTAATATTGTAAACATTCCCATTAAATTCTATTGTAACATCTATTAACCAAGGTGAGTCTTCCACAATTTCTGGATCCATAACACTTACTGAGAAAAACTCCTCCTCTTTTACCTCATCAATTGTTACAATCTCTAATATTTCACCAGGGGCAGCATTAATGTTTTTTGAAATTAACAAATTAAAAGTTAAAATTAAAATTAAAAATATTATATAAGTCTTGAAATTGTGCTCAATATCTTTTATAATTTTTCTCCTCATTGACCACCTATATTTCTAGAGTGCAATATCCTTGGATATATTAACCCATATTAAATATTTGTCAATTATGTTTTATTAACTTTATGATATTTTTACTCTTCTCTAACATTTTTATTAAGTATTATTAAAAAATTATCAAAATATTTATTAAATACAAATTATATTATTAAGATTGTTGAAATGGGTATTGATAAATAAAAATGGTAACTATTGTAAACAAAAATTTATATATAAATAGTGCCAACTTAAATATAAAGGTGAGATAACAGAATGCAGATTAACATAAAATTCAGAGCATCAATAATAACCTTTATGTTGATTGTTAGCTCACTATCATTTTTCATTATACCACCACAGAACGTTAAAGCAGATAATGGGGATAATTTTGAAGATATGTTACTCTTGATATCTGGATTTCACCCTTATGTTACAGCAGGATGGTATGAATATTATGGAAATGATACAATCCAGATTGAAGGAGATGTAAAATTTAATCTTTATTTTTCATCTACATTATCTACACAAACAAAATGGAAAGATGATCTTCAAGTTTCAATATATACACTAAATTCCTCATTTTTTCCACAAAAGATTGAAAACGGAAATACGACAATAACTTTAGAGCAAGAGTTACTTGGAGAACCTGTCCAAAGATGTAACGTTACATTAGAAAATATTAACTATTCTTTAAATTATGGAGATATTTTACTATTTACTGTTGAAATAATTCAAAGTGATAAACCAATAGGAAATATAATTGAAAAAAGATATGAAGATAAATTACAGGCTCGAGCAGAAAAAGTAGCAGATTTTTTAAATAAAAGTGGAAATGAAAACTTAGCTGCATTTGGCGATATTATAATGCAGATTTTAGGAACAGCTGATGAATTTGGAATAACTGCTGAAGAATTTTCAAACCTTGGGGATTCTTTTAGCTCTTCATCATTTGTCTATAACTCAATTGATTATCCTTCTTCAGTAATTGTCCCATTATCAACAAATGAAACACTTACTCTTTATTTCCATAGTACTTTATACGACGAAGAATACACAACAGAAGGTAGTGTGAGTATGATTGAAGAAACTCCTAATGGGAGTATTGTCACTTGGCCAACAAGACTTTTTTCCATTGATCCATATGAATCAGGAGTAAATTCCGAGGAGTGGTTGATATGGTTTACTGCCTGGCTTGCGTATATTCAATTAAACGTGGTTCCCCCTGAAGAAGAAGATAAGAGCTTAATAAATTATTATTTAACAGGAGAAAATACTCTGACTTTGGATAAATCAGTTGGAGGTACCTCTGATAGATTTACATTATCATCAAACGCTGAAGAATGGGGAGATATACCCTTTAGTCGAAATATGATAATAGAAAATGCATCAGCTGAATTATTTATCTATTATCCAAAGATTGTTATGTTGAGGAAAATAACTGTTGAAGCAACTCTTTATGATGATGATGAGCCTATAACAACAGTTCAGCAAAAGATGGATAGAACAAATATTCTTGAGCTATTAGCAAGAGGTCCTGATAGTCCAACAATATTTACTTTTGAAGAAGTTGGAGGAAAGGAAATAGAATATAATCATAATCTAAGATTATCATTAACCGCTAAATCAGAACCTTTTATATATCTTCTTAGAAATACAAAACTTTTATGTGATTCAGAAACGCATCCCTCATCAATTGTTCTCAAATTATCCGAAACAGATAATATTAAAATAACAAATGAACTAGAAGATAAAGACGTAATTCCAGGTGGAAGTGCTAAATTTACACTAAATATTTTAAGTAAATATGAAGAAAATAATATAAAAATTGATGTTACACCTGAAAATCCTAGTGATCTAAATGTTTGGACTGTAGAATATCCAAATTCAATATCACTCAAAGAACAAAGTAGTGCTCAAATTAATGTATATGTGAATTCTACTAATAATGTTTCATCTGCTTATGATACAGATGAAATTGATCTTTTCTTTAATGTAACTGGAAAAACTGGCTTTGATAGCGAAAAAGCAGATGTTGAAGTATCTGATGATGCAGTGGATTATTTTATTGATATTAAAGTTCCAAAAGATAAAGAGATAAAACATGGAACCAATAGTTCTTATAAATTTAAAATCAAAAATAAAAATACAGGCTTCTGGGATGACGTATATAAGCTTGAAGCTTATTCAAAAAATGGCTGGAAAGTTGAGTTAGAAAATGATGAAATTGAAGTAAAAAATGGTGAAGAAGCAGAATTTAGTGTTAAAGTCTTTGTTCCTGAGTTTACAAAATACTGTAATGATGTTCTAGAATTAAATATAACATCAAAGGAAAGTACAGATCATGATAAGGAAAAGATATGGACAATCAGGCTTGTTACAGTTGTAGTTGGTCCAAATGCTTTTGAGCATGTATATGATTATTTTAAATCAGTTTCTGAAGGTATAGGACTAGATGAATACATAGGAGATTTCGCAGCAGCATTTTTAATATTCATTGTAATTTTCATAATATTATTATTCTTAATTCCAATCATTTATTTATTGAGAAAAAAATATGTAGAAATAATTTGTCTTGAAAGAATAAAAGAAATTGATTCTGATGAAAAAGGCGAATTTGAAATTAATTTAAGAAACACTACTAATAACAAACAGACCTATGATATATATGCTGAAGAGGTAAACTCATCATCTAAAGGTTGGGAAGTTTCAATTGATACTGACAAATTGGATATTGCTCCAAGACAAACTAGAGAAATTGACTTATCTGTTAAACCTACTGATTATGTTAAAAAAGATGATTGGACCGAGGTAAAAATTGTTGTAAAACCCTTAGGTAAAAAGCGGAAAGCAGAGTTATCAACGGTAACATTAATTAAACCTGTAAAACCAGAGCTTAGAATATTAGGTACATTCAGCTGGCCTAATGTTTTTAAGAAAGGAGATAAGGTTACTACTATTTTTAGAATAAATAATATAGGAAAGGTATCTGCTGATAATATTTCTGTTATTTTATATGTTAATGGAGAGGAAAAGAATAAAGTAGAGGGAATTACTATTCCCCGTAGAGGATATGCTGAAATTGAAATACCTTGGATTGCCGTAAAAGGTAAAAATGAGGTTAATATAGTAGTTAAGTAATTCAGCCTATCAATTTAATAGATATATTCCAGTGTTTCTTATGCAAAAGAATCCTGTTGGTAAAAAAGAAGCAGAGCAGCTAAAAGATGCAGAAAAAAAATATCAATCCTATATTGAAAAAAGAAATGAACTCAATGACCTTGCAAAAGCTATCCGTGAAGAGCGGGACATGATTAATGATAGCCGAAAGGATCTGAAAAAACAGGCAGATACTCTTAAAAAGGAGAGGGACGAGCTAGTTAAAAAGATGAGATATCATAAGGATATTCGTAATAAGCTTCAAGAGGAAGCAAAAAAGCTCATTGAATCTAAAAGAAAGAAAAAAGGTGAAGTTTTTAAAAATCTTCCATTACGTATTGAAGAACTTAAAGCAGACGTTCAGATGCTTGAATATCGACAAGAAACAGTTCCAATGAGCTCAGGTGAAGAAAACGAATTAATTGAGAAAATACGTGAAAAAAAAGAAGAATTTGAAAAAACAAAGAAACTTATGGATAGGCAGAAACTAGTTGAAATTGAGATAACAGACAAAGATAATGCAATAGATGAACTTTTTAAAAAGGCTGATGAACAACATAATTTAGTTCAAAAATATTATAAGGAAAATCAGCAAAAACATGAAAAATATATTAAACTAGTAAATGAACTTTCCGTATCTATTTCTGAATCAAATAAAAAGCATGAACAATATGTTGAATTAAGGGCCGAAGCCCAAAAAGTTCATGAAAAAGCATATGAGATGAGATCAAGAATTATTTCTATAAAAGGAGAAAGACGCAAACGTAGGGATGAAGCAAAAAAAGCAATACAAGATCAGAATATAAAAGCCCGTAAGGCTGTTATGGATAAGGAAAAACTTGATAAAATTGCTGATAAATCTGTACAATCCTTAAAGAAAGGAGAAAAAATCTCATTATAATATTTTTAATTGGTTATAATAGTTAAATTTAAATATTAATATCTTCTAATTATAAGTCATGAGACCTACTTTAAAAGATATTACTATACTAATTGTTGTTATTCTTATTGCATCCTCTTCTTTTGCATTAATGCTTTCTGAACCGAAATGTGGCAAAATACCAGACATTGATAGATATGATGTAAAGGGAGAGATTATCGAAGAGGAAGAAGATCAAGGTGATGACGGAAATGGTAATGGCAATATAGATGAGTATCCATGGGATTCTACTCATTTTGTTTTTGTTGAGGAGGCAACAGGTAAAGATTGTGTTCCTTGTTTAAAAATTGGAAAAAGATTACATGAGCTAGATGATCTAGGTAAATATCCATTTTATTATATAAGTTTAATAATGGAACAAGAAGAAACGGCAGAATATGTAAATAAGCAATACAATTACTATACTTATCCTTCTGTTTATATTGATGGAGGATATAAAACCATATTTGGAGGGGGGTCTGAGTCCGTAGCAAATATTGAAAAATTTATCAAAAATGCAATGACAAGAGACTTTTCCTCAGTTTATATAAATGTAAGTGCTGAATGGGACGAAAACAAAAGCGAAATAAGTATTAATGGTAAAATAAAAAATGATGGAAATAGTGCTTATAAAGGTAAATTAAGAATTTTTTTAGCAGAGATTATTACTACAGAATGGGTAGATGCAAGTAAAAAACCATTTCATTATGGATCTCATAGCATTATTGCCAATGAAGATGTAGAAATTCCTTCTAAAGAATTGCAGAATTTTTCAAAAACAATAGATTCAACTGATCTAGATCCAGAAAATCTCATTATATTTGCAGCAATCTATAATTCAAAGACTGTTAAAAGAGATTCTGATCCGAATAATTTTGATCGTAATGGGAATCATGAATTTGATGCCCATTTTGCAGACAATGTCGCTGCAGCAGAAGTTGTGAAAGGTGGAAATCTTCCTCCATTTGTAGCTATAGACATGCCAGAATACAACCATTTACATATATCCGGTAAACCAAGATTTGAATTTATATTACTATTTCAGCATAAAACATTTACAATAGGTAAAATAGATATTAAGGCAAATGTCACAGATGAAGAAGGAATCGATAGAGTTGAATTCTTTTTAGATAACGAATCTTTATTTATAGATGAAGATGAACCTTATGAATATACCATTGAGAAGATTGGTTCATTTAGGACATTCTTACCAAGAAAACATACAATTAAAATAGAAGCATGGGATAAAAAGGGAAAATCAAATACAGCTGACATTGATGTATTTACAATTTTTATCTAATATTATTTATTTCTTTCAGAAACATACAAAAATCTACTGTTCATATTTGCTATAGCATTTCTTACCATGACTAAAAAAAATGGGTAAATTCCAAGTTTTAAGCCTCTAAAAATACGTTTAATAGTATTTTGTGTTGAATAAAAAATTATATACATCTTTTTTACTCCATCCAAAAGCTCGTCTGGAGTTAGATTTTTAGGTTTGAAGACAACATTTCTCATTGTATATTTTGACCAGTCTTTCTCAAATATTCTACCTTCTTTTTCAAGTTTTTCAAAAAGAGGTGTACCTGGAAAAGGGGTAAGAATGCAAAAATCTGCTAAATCAATTTTTAAGTCTCTTATCATTTTAATTGTTTTATCAAAAACGTCTTTGGTATCTGTGTCAAAACCAAATATGAAAGATCCTATTATTGCCATTTTATTTGCATGGACATTTTCAACAGCTTTTTTATATTTTTCAACCTTGTTTGTGCTTTTACCAATCTCATCAATTGTTTTTTGTGAGACTGATTCAAAACCAACAAGCCATGATACACATCCTGCTTCTTTTGCAAGTCTTACAAGGTCTTTGTCTTCTGCCAATTTGTCAATGTTTCCATTGCAGAAGAATTTTTTATTTAATCCCTTCATTTTTTTAAATAAAGTTTTACTATAATCGGTATTTATGGTCAATGAATTATCATAAAACATAATTGTTTTTTGAGGAATTGATTTAATTTCATCAATTACTTCATCAACAGGGCGTGTAAAGTATTGCGAACCGCCAATATTATTTGCTTCTGGGCAAAACTCACATTGATAAGGACATCCCCTTGTTGCTTCAATAGCACCAGTTAAAACAAAACCTGGGATTTCTACATTTGTTGGTGGAATTTTAAGATTTTTATCATATTTTTGTGGCCCATAAAAAGGTTCTAATTTTCCTTTTTCAAAATCATTTAATAAATCAAGCCAGTTCTTTTCATTACGACCAATAAGTATACTATCAGCATGAGTTTTTGCTTCTTTAGACATAATTGAAGGGTACCATCCACTTAGAACAACTGGGATATTCTTTTTACTGAAGATATCTGCCAATTCATATGCTCTTGAAACACTTGAAAGATTGAAGTTTATTAGAACAAGATCATATTTTCTATCAAAATTAATATTTGAATATCTTTCATCAGCTACCTCCACAGAATGTTTTTTTGGGGTAATTGCTGCCAACTGACGAGCAAACAATGTTGGAAGAATCGAAAAAGTGTTTAGTAAAAGTTTTTCAGATAGTCTTATTTTTCTTCCTCCCAACCAAAAATTTTCAATTATAAGTATGTTCATTTAACCGTTATATAAGAAGGAACCTATAAATAAGTAATCATGATTATCAAAACAAATTCGAGGTAAAAATGAATTCATTTAACAACCCAACTTTCTTATTAAAGGTTTTAAAAAGTTACATGGTTGATATTAATAGATTGAGAAGATATGATAATGAAAAATTAAATAAATATCGAGATAAAAGACTCAAAAAAATGGTTAAATTTGCTTATACAGTGCCTCTTTATCATGATAAATATAAAAAGAAAGGAATCCACCCAGATGATATTAAGGGTGCAAAGGATATAAAAAAACTTCCAACAGTATCAAAACATGATTTTAAAGAATATTATCCAGACGGAATAATTTCATCAAAAATAAATAAAAATAAATTAATTGAGGTGAGAACGTCAGGAACCACAGGTAAATCACTATCAATTTATGTTGATATGTTTGATATTGTTGCTGGGCTATTTGGATATATTAGATCTCTCAGAGAACATGGAATCGACTGGAGAAAAGATAAACTATCAATTATTGCTGATTTTGCACCTCATACTGTTGAATCGGGCTATATCCATAAAGGAATCCAACCAAGATTTAGTTCAAATCTTTTTTTTAAAAACATGCAGTGGTTAAATACAAACGATTCTCCTGAAAAAGTAATTGAAGAAATAAATAAATTTAAGCCTGATTTTATTGGTGGTTATGTTGGAATGTTGGGGCATTTAGCTCTTTTAAAGGAAAAAGGATTTGGTAAAGATATCAATCCAAGGGTAATTGCAACAACAGGTTCTCCTTTGACTGATTCTTTAAAAGATTTAATGAAGAAATCATTTAACGCTAAAATTTTTCAATCCTATGGATCAACAGAATCAGGTTCTATTGCTTTTCAATGTAAAAATGGAAATTATCATGTAATGTCAGATTTAGTGTATTTGGAATATCTAAAAGATGGTGAACAGGTTAGTCCAGGAGAAGCAGGAAAAATAATATTAACAAAATTGTTTGGAATTGGCACTCCAATTATCAGATATGATGCAATAAATGATATTGTAGCTCCTTCAAGTGAAAAATGCGATTGTGGACTCTCTGGTGAAATAATTGAGAGGATTTATGGAAGAGACGATATTTCTCTTTATACACCAGATGGGAGAATCATTCTCCCTGCCTCATTTGGAGAAATCTTCAGTAAGGTGTTATATGAGTTAAAAACAAATAAATTAAAGGATGCAATAATAATTCAACATAACCTAACAAAAGTTGAATTGCAAGTAGTAATTGATGAAAAACAAAGAAATACTGGCCCTTCTGTAGAAAAGATTTTCCAGGTTCTAAGAAAAGGGTTACAAAGTAAACTTGGACAAGATGTTGAAATAATCACTAAAGAAGTGAATAACATTGATAGAGAAAAGCCTAGGGTTATTCAAAAATTAGATAGAAATAAGCTGAAAATAAAAGGTTATGGTTAAAATAAAATAATTGATATTTTTATTTTAAAATTAAAAATATCTAATTTTAGCAAAAATTATTTAAGAACATAACTGTTAACATATGTTAAATATAAAAATATGGGAGGTGTAACGACTTGAAAGTATCATTATGTATTGGTGATTTCTGTATACCCAACAAATGCCCAGTTGTTGATGTACAAGAAGATAAAGTTATTATAGGAGAAAAGGACAATATCTGTACCTTAACAAAAGAGCAATTTGAAGTATTAAAACAAAAGGTTAAAAGTGGCGAATTATAAATAGAAGGAACTCTTCCTTCAAAATTTTTCTTTTTTTTAAATTAATTTATTTTATAAAACCAGGTAGATTTTCATCATATAAAACAAAGGCTTCCTCCATAAGTTCACCAAAATATTCTATTCTTTGTTCATCATTATCTTCCAATTGACCATATAGAGTTGTATAGTATGGTTCAATAATGCCACTATGGGCATAATTTATTGTAACAACACTGAACATTGGTAAACCATGAATATGATCTTTATCATATATCTCAAACGTATGTAACCATTCTTCTGAGGTCGCTTCATCATCCAGATATATGTAATAATAATTTACAGGCTTATCATTAAAAGATGTAAGTTTATAGTAAGATTTATCTTTTTTAGGTTCAACATTTAAGAATTTCAGCACTGATGGAAACATAACATCGCAAGCTGCACAAGCATCCTCACTGTAGTGTAAAAAGATTGGCCCCTCCCTCAAACTTTCTAAAATAAAATCAGGATGAGGTTCTCCAGTTCCCGTTTCAAATGTAAAATCTGTTGATGTAAGTGGATATAACTTTATACAACTTAAACATAAAACCTCAACAATGCCACCTTGAATTACATCATAAATATCTGTATAATAAACCATACCCACAAACGAAACCGAAATAATTAACAAAAGACTAACTTGAACAGCAAAAAGCTTTTTCATTTAAAACCTCCCATAGGATATTGCATCTCTTGGACAAACATTTATACATTTTCCACAAAGAATGCATTCTGGATCCCTCTGCATATTTGGAACGTCTATTCCCATTGGACAATTTATTGAACATAAATTACAATGAACACATTTTTCTTGGTCAACATCTACATGGATCATACTTATTTTATTAAAGGGTGCAAGAAAGGCACCGATTGGGCAGAAATATCTACACCATCCACGTTCAACAAGAAAAATAAGCATTATAAAAAGGATAAATATCCCAATTGCTGGCCAAAAGAAAGAACTCGGTACGAATTTATATGGATTTAATATTATTATTGGAATTGTACCTGTTAAAACACCAATAGGACATACGTCTGTAAACATAAACCCAATAAATATTGCTGAAACAAAAACAAGGCCTATTAGCATAAAATATTTTGTATACCTTAAATAAGGTTCAAACTTATAACTTCCAATCTTTTTTACAATTGAATATTTTTTTAGTTTTCTTGCTGGACCAGATGTTGCTCTTTGGAGAAGACCAATAGGACATGCCCAGCCACATACTGCCCTGCCTGTGATAGTACCAAAAAAACCTAAAATTAAAATTGGATATAAAAGTTGATTGAAAGCAAAATGTCCCTTGTAAACACTTTTTTCCATGGCTCTTAATGGGCAAGCAGACGACGCTGCAGGACAAGCATGACAGTAAAATAAAGGAACGCAAAATCCAGTTTTTATACCTAAAGCTCCTAAGTTAACAGAAAAAAAAGTGAGAATTTGAAACCAGAGTCGTTTCAATTGAAATTTCATCTTGATCTCTTTCTTCTCATATAAAATATTATAATTAAAGTAGCAATAAACAATGGAATAAGTTCAAATCCTGGAATTCCGTCATCTCCATTTCCATTACTATCACCACCGTTTCCACCATTTTCAGCAGGATTTACTTCTATATGTGTAAAATTAGTCTCAGTTTCATTTCCACCGCTAGTAATTACGAACATATATTCAAAGTATGTTGCCTTTGTATATGCCAAATCATGAGTCAATGTATACATACCGTTCTCAAGATTCATTTCGAATTCTTCAGTTGGCATACACATGTTGTCGTCACATTCTTTTATTTTTATCAATACTTCATCTATATCTTCATCACTTGTTATTGTTGCAGTAATTGTTATAGTGTCCAAAGCATCAGGATTTGCAGGATCAATAGTAACGTCTTCAACAACTGCTTCAGCATGTACAATAGCACCAGATAAGCACAAGCCTAATAGCACGATTGTGGCGGTTAATAATTTTTTCATTTTCTTATACCTCCAACTTTAGCTGATCAACTCATCTAATATTGGGGCTAGCTTTGGTGTGTCCTCAGGATACCCCTCAGGGATTTCTTTATAGACATGTACACCAGCTTTTCTATAATTCAGTCTCCCCTTTTGGTCAAATACAGCAAGAGTGGGAATCGCACCCTCATTCATATATTTTTCTAAAATACTACCATCATCACGACCAAATATCCAACTTAGTTTAATATTATATTGATTTTCAAAAGCATCAATAAAATCCTCAATATCCCCAACACTTTCTCGCGAATCAATGTTTACAGACATAATTTCTAATTGATTACGAGTGTAATCGCTATATATTTTTTTTAGTTCAGGCAAAACTGCATGACAAGGACCACACCATGTTGCCCACATATCTAAAATAACAACCTTGCCTCTATAATCACTAAGACGCACATGAGCCCCATCAAGATTGATAAAAACAAATTCCTCTCCTTCAATATCAACATCTTCTGATGAATCAAAACAACCAGTCAAAAAAGAAAATGATAATATTATTATTGGAATTAAAATTAATTCTTTTCTCATAAACATCCTAAATTCATAAATTGATATTAAATTTATTGATAAATTTCTAGTTTCTTTTTTAGCACATCTTTTGGGTAAGCGCCTATAAGCCTATCAACTAGATTACCGTTTTTAAATATAAGTAATGTAGGAATGCTCATTATTTGGTGTTTCATTGATGTCCCAGGATTTTCATCAACATTTAGTTTACCAAAAACAACTTTTCCTTGAAGCTCTTTTGCAAGTTCTTCAATTACCGGTGCAACCATTCTACAGGGTCCACACCATGGAGCCCAACAGTCAATTACAATTGTTTCAAATTTTTTTACCGTGTTATCAATATCAGCGTCTGTTATTTCAACTGGCGAATTAGGTAAATTTTCATTCATATTTTTTTCTCCTTTTAAATATTGTTCTTTCATCTGTTCTAATTTTCTTTTTCTTATTTCTTCAAGTTCATCCATTTGTCCCTAGAATGCTAGATGCTATATATAACGTTTGTGCAAAAATTATACACAACCATTATATACATATAACAAATATCCCAAGTTAACTATGAACATAATAAAAAATTACGAAAACATCTGCTGTAATGATGTACTACAATATGTATTTGACTTGAACTCCTTAGATTTAGAAGTATACAAAAAACTGAAAGAATTAAAACAATCACGAGCAGACGACCTAGCTAAAAAACTTGGTAAGGAACGTAGTAATGTCTACAGATCCTTACAGAAATTGACATTCTGCAATTTATGCACAAAAACAACAAGAACAATTGAGACTGGAGGATATTATCATCTCTATACTTTTAAAAATGCAAAAGAAGTTAGAAAAGATATTGAATCCTGCATTGATGATTGGTATAATCATATTAAACAGATTTTAAAGGATTTTGAAAAAGAAATGGACTAATTACTTATTATCCTGTAACCACTTTCTAATTCTTAGATAACCAATCTTTTTTTCACCATCAATCCATAATATTGGAGCTGTTTTTTGTAAATCCTCAAAAACATCATGAGATTTTGCCTCATTTAAGGTTTCATCATTCCATTCATTGATATTATGAGGATAGGTTACAATTTCAATATCTTCTCTATTGGTTAAAAGTTCTTTTGTTTGAGTGCATTTCATACAGTTTTCAAGTGAAAATAATATTTTTTTTCCCATAATTACATCCCGAAATATATACATATATTTAAATATGGGCCAGGCCGGAATTGAACAGGCGATCTCCGCGTTGTAAGCGCGACGTCATAACCACTAGACCACTGGCCCGTTGCTTTTAACCACGCACAAAAATTTAAACCCTGAAATAACTATGGTATTATATGATTTTTCATTAGTATCCAATTTAATTGGATACCATTTCCCTGCACTTTTTATATAAAATGGTAACAAAATGTTAATATATAACAAGTTATATAGTAACTATAGGTGATATATAATGAATAACCCAACTACTATTCAATTAGATAAATCTGTTGTGAAATCACTTAAACAAATCAGAGAACATCCTAGACAAACATATAATGAATTAATAACAAAAATGATTGAGCTTTTTAAAAATGTAAAAAAGAGAAACCAATATGATGAATTTCTTCATAAAATTCAACAACAGAAAATGAAAGAATTATGGGATAACAACGAAGATGAGGCATGGGAAGATGCTTAAATCAGGTGATGTAATAATCGCCCAAATACAATTTACAGATACTTTTGAAATAAAGAGAAGACCTACTCTTGTTTTATTTGAAGAATTTGATAACGTTGTTGTTGCTGGGATTACAAGCAATCTTGAAATGAATGGTATACCTCTTACTAAAAAGGAAGGTGCTGTAAAAAACAGTGTGATAAAATTAAATTATATATTTACAATCTCAAAAGCAATGATTTCTAAAACTTTATTTCATTTAAACAAAGAGAAGAAAGGAATTGTTTTTAATGAACTTAAAAAAAGATTAAATGAACTTAAAAAATAAATCAAATTATTAAAAAAAGAAAAAAGAAGGTTTTTAAGCAGTCCATGGAAAATATCGCAGAGTTTTTCGTCGAATTTTTCCTCGAGAAATTAAGAGAAAAGAACAACCTGCTAACCACTAGACCACTGGCCCATAAACCAGTGGCAAAACGTTTTATCATTTTAGTATTTTACTATGTTTTTATAACATAATATAAAAACAAAAAAAAAAATTGAATTTAATATTGTATATGATCACATATGTTTTGTATAGGCTTCTTCCTTTACTAAGCATTCAAAGAGGTCAATATCCTTTAAATATCGTATTGTTTCGATGACAAGGACAATCTTTTGATCTTTTTTACGATACATTGTTTTAAAATTCATTTTACCTTGATCTTTTACCTTGACAACCTTATCTTTTATGTTATCTTTTTTATCAAAGCAGTCAATTTCTTCAAGAGTAAGCGAAAGAATTTCTGATCTATCATAACCAAGTTTTTGAGTCATATCTGATGAACATTCTACTATTTTTGTATCACTATCAAAAAAGAAATAATAATCAAAATCTTTTTTGCTAACAGAACTTACTGATGGAACCTTTTTTACAACTCTACCCATAGTTTCCATATTTTCAGGAACTTTAACTTTTTCTTCTTTAAATTCTGGCATTTTTTCAGGCATACTTGGTTTTTCTTCATAATCAACTTTTCCTTTTCTGCTCATTCCTCTGAATCCAAGGAAATCATAGGAATCATCATAAAACGGAACAATTGATGATGCAAATGAAATATTAGATCCTGATTTATGGCAAAAATTAAGATCGATATTAGTTGGTAAATCCTGATTTTCTTCAGATTTTGTTGTTTTTTTCTTAATCATCTTTTTAAGTTTTATTTTATCTTTTGAATCAACAAAATCAAAAATATTTTTACCAACAAGCTCACTTGGTTGATAACCTAGAGTATCATATATTTTTTCAGAACAGAATTGCCATACACCATTGTTATCTATTTCCCATATCCAACCGTCAACCACCTTCAGAAGCGATGTATATCTGGATTCAGCTGCATTTTTTTCCTTCATGGTTTCTTCAAAAATATCCTCTTTTGTTATACCAACCTTATAAATAGCAAGTTTTAGACTAACCATTACTCTTCTTAGTGAGTTTATAAGATTGTTAATCTCATAAATCTCGCTTTTCTCAAGACCCACTTCAAGGTTTCCCTTACTTATTACCTCAATATTTTTTGTTAATTTTTTTATTGGTCGGGTAATAAGAGACGACATCATAAATGAAACAATCAATATAACAGTTACAATTAATCCTAAAGAAAACGTTGCTATTTCAAAACCTTGAAATCCACCTATTATACCAATTGGTATCAATGAGATAGTTAAACTCATAATAATTAATAGTGCTCTTAATCTCATATTTCTAAATCTCCATTTATATCTTTATTTTCATCTTCATTTATTTCTTCTACCCTATCATTTGGTTTATCACCAAAAATTTTAACTATTTCAAACTTAAACTCTTTTGAACTTTGTTCATCTAAAATACGCTCTTTTGTTAGATTCTCAATATATTCTATGATTTTATCTTTCTCAATCTCATTATTAATCTGCAGCTCATCAAACTCTGCAATTCCCATCGGTCCTAAAATTGAAATAAATTTTTCTTTTAGTTCCTTTTCTATTTCAAACTTAGGAGAAAATAAAACCTTAATCGGTTGAATCTTTTCAATTGGTTTAAGAGGAATAGTAAAATAAAAAGTACTACCTTGACCTTCAATACTTTGAATCCAAATCTTGCCCTTTTGAGCCTCAATTATTCCACGGCAAATTGCAAGACCAAGACCTGTTCCGCCAAACTCCTTACTTGCAATATTTACCTGATAAAATGGCTCAAATACGCGGATTTGATCTTTAGGTGTCATTCCCTTTCCATAATCCTTGATACTAAATTGTATGAAGTCTTTTTTGGATTGTGCAGAAATCTCAATTTTTCCATTGTTTGGAGAAAATTTAATTGCATTATGGATAATGTTTTTCAAAACCTGACTGATACGATCTGGATCAGCATTTATTGTTGGTAATTTCCCAAAATCTGTTGTAAACTGTATATTTTTTTCTTTTGCAAAACCCTCCATCAGATTTATTGTTTCATATACTGTTTCTCGAACATCTGTTTTTTTAAAGATAAATTTCAAACGGGCAGATTCAATCCTTGAAATTTCAAGAAAATCCTCAATTATCTTGTTTAATCTTTCAGTGTTTTTAAGAATATTCATCAATGTTTCTCTCTGTTTTAAGGTTAGTTTTCCATAATATTGCTTATAAAGCATTTGCAATTGAACCTTCAAAGGAGTAATTGGAGTTCTTAATTCATGAGAGGTCATACTGAAAAACTCTGATTTTGTTTTTTCTAGTTGCTTATGTTCCTCATCCATAATTCCTAGTGCAATCGCACTTTTATTGAATGCCCTACTCAATTCTCCTATTTCATCATTTGTTGTGATATTTGTTCTTACATTAAAATTACCCTTTTCAAGTTCTGATGTTGCCTTATGTAATTCTCTTATTGGTTTTGTAATTGATTTTGAAATAAAGTAACCAGCAATACCTGTATTTAAGGCAATTAAAATTATTATTGCAACCGCTGTCGAACTTAATAGTGCATTTTGCTCAGTAAACGTTTCAGGATCAACTGGAAGAATCGAGTAAGAAATTAAGTAAAAATATATTATTCCTATAGTAGGAGCAATTATTCCTATAACTAAAAAGAAAAATGTCAATTTTCTACTCATTTTGCTGAATAAGAATTTTTTTAAACTAAACTCATCATCAGCCAAAATAAACCTCCAAGATATTTATATAGTATAGTAAGAAATTATTACAAAAATCTACTAAACTAAGATTTTTCTTTTGCATCATCCCTTCCTTACCAAATAGTATTAATTAAATTTAAGATTTACTTATTTAGAATCTAATTCTTATTAATAAACGTTTTTCATTTATAATTAACAGTTTAAAAATTAGTTATTTATGAATCATTTTATTGAAGATGAGTCTAATAATAAATTAAATTAGCAAGTGTTTATGAAATATTCACTTTACATCTATAACGATTTTTACATTATGACATTTTTCCAAGTAAATTTAATATATAATAATTTTTAAAAAAGTAAGTATGACGAACCCTCAAATAAATAATAATATACTGATTGTTGATGACGATCTGGACCTATTAAATATCCTCAAAGGCCTACTTGTAAAATATAACTACAATGTTTTAACAGCAGTCAATGGAAAAGAATGCTTAAAGGAACTTGAAGAAGGATTTGAAGGAATCATAATATTAGATGTTATGATGCCTGAGATGGATGGTTTGGAAACAATAAAAAACATGATTCATGAAGGTTTTATTGAATTCAACAAAATTATACTTTTAACAGCAAAAAAAATTCAAGGAAGAGAATTTGATGATATCTATCAATATATTAGTAAATATATAAACAAACCATTTGATATTGATGAACTAATGAATGCTATTGATGAACTGAGTAGATTTGAAAATAGGAAAAATAAAAGCAATATTCATATATAAGATTGTAATAGTATTTATGGTTTAATAAATGGGATTGGAAAATAATGCAAAAAATAATGATAGTTGATGACGACACAGAACATACAAAAATTGTTAAAAATCTACTTGAAGAATGGAACGAACCCTACGAAGTAATTTGTGTTAGTAATGGTCTTGAGTGTCTTGAACTTCTTGACAAACTTTCTAAAGAAGATCTACCAAACCTAATTTTGCTTGATATTATGATGCCTGTAATGGATGGTTGGGAAACATATCATCATTTGCGTAAGAATTCATCATACAAACAAATTCCAGTTATATTTTTTTCAGCTCGAAAAGATTATTTTGCTAAAAAGTACGGTGAAATGTTTGGAACAGACTTTATTGAAAAACCTTATGATGTTGATGACCTTTTTGATAAGATAAGACAACTAATGAATAGTTGTTAAAAATCAAAAAAAGATTTTTTAATATTATTTTAGAATTGGTCTACCTTGATTGCTGAAACCATTATTTGGTTCATATGGATTGAACGCTGGATCTCCATAGAGGACTCTTAAATAAAAATTAGGTGGTTCTTTATCAACTGCTTTTTCACCTCTTAAAGCCTCTCCAACACTGTAATTATCAATAATCAAATGATTTTCAAAAATGGTCAGCCCTGCTTCAGAACCTGTTTCTCTTGTTGCACCAACAAAACAGTTGCATCCAGCATGAAGCATGGTTAGGCCAATGCTCATTTCAGGAGGTATGCCATCTGTTCGTCCCATTAGACATGCAGATGCCATAAATATACTTGGTTTATCAAATATCCAATTTTTTACATGTGAAACATCCAATGCCCTTGAATAAGTGTCTATTCCATACATTGATGGCGCAAACCAAAACCAATCCGCATGACTTATCAGTTCAATATAGTTTGAACCTGTATAGGTCTTAAATAGCATTGATATCTGCCTACCATTTCTAAAATCACCAAAAACCCTTGGTTTAAAACCATACTTTCTTATTTCAAAGGCATATGGTATCTGATGAAAAATCCCACCGGTTTCACCAAATCCTTCACCAAAAATAAAAGAAAAACGATTATGCCAATCCCTCTTTTTTTCTGGCTCTCCACAAATCTCTCTATAAAATAAAGTTCTAGATATAAGTAAAGATACATCTTGAACATCCCATCCTATTATTCTTCCAACAGATAGATTCCAATCAAGTGAATATGGATTATCTGACGGTAGTCCTTTTTCAGGAATTCCTGGTTGAGAGGGGCCATAGTAATACATTGGTATCATATTTGTTCCCCCAAGCAATGCAAGCCATGAAGATCCATTCAAGTAGGAATCTAGAATGGTATAATTTTCTAGCAAAGCTAAGGAATTTCCAAGTTGCTCAAGTGTGTAATTTACCTTTTCATTGTTATAATTATGAAGAGATTCATTATACCATGGACCTGTACCAGAACCATCTGCCTTACCTATATAATCATCACCTGTGATTTCAAAAGCTGAATCTGCAATAATCATTCCACCATGAGCACTTGTAAGATAAGGAGCAATAATTGAAAGATTTGGAATAAGAGGCATATGAGGTCTTTCAAGTGTAGAAATATTTATGGAAACTTCAAAATCAGAATTTATAAAGGAAAAACCTCGTTGGATAAAATAACCACCTTTAAAACCATGATAAAATTTTATTACAAGCGTATAATTGCCTGATGCATTACAAGTAAGAGTCTCAAGATATGTTTCCCCATTTTCATAGGCAAGACTGTTTGAATATGAGACAATGTTACCCTGTGGATCATAAAGATACATGTAAATTATAGGATTGATTACATTTCGCACATCCATTATTTTGCCATGGACATTTATTCTATTTATCCCGTCTGGGATACTTACATTGTATTTTTTAATATCAGTACCCATAAGATTAATTTCTTTTCCTAAAAGTATTAGCTTAAAATTTTTAATTTCATCTTCAAAGGATGTATTAACGTTATCAATAATATATGGCGAGATTGTATCAGAAGGATTTGTTAAAGTGATATAATTTATATCATTAAAACAATCTTTAATTATTGCAATAATTGCATTTTGTATCTCTTCTTTTGTTTCAAGTGAAATTGTGGTAATATTTTGCAATGATAACTGAATATCTCCAATAACATAGGCTTTTGTTACGTTAAGTTTATCACAAACTTGCTCAAGCTCAATTTGGTTATTATCGTAAATTAGAACTGGAATATCAAGATAACTTGCCAGAGGACAAGCCATAAGGCTTAGCTCATATGCATTATCTATATCATAAGGTAATATTAGAACAGATGATACCTGTGTAAACACATGCAATGCTGCATTTATCGCAACAGTTGGCGGACTGCCTAATATCTCTGTAGTATCATATTTACATTCTAGTTTTTCACCTAGTACTAAAAGATTCTCATTTGTCTCTAGATATTTATCAAGGAATATCTCTTGATTGTAATTCAGTTTTTGGTTAGTGTTAACAAGTAAAGGCTTCAAACCTGAAACATTTGTATCTACATTATACCAACAAGCTATATATGAACCTATTAAACCAAAATAGGGATTAGTATCTGGCACAATAATTGCATCTTCAATTTGTTTTCTTAATGAACCAACATCTGATAGTTTATGAAAGAAAGGATTATATTCTTCTACATTTTCTGCATATATACTATTAGGAACAAGTATTAAGATAATTAAACAAAGTGCAAATATTTTATTCATTATATATAATTACAAGCTCATATACATTTAAAAATCTTTTCGATAGTAGGGATTTGCACCTTTAGTCATTTTTGCACCCAAACCCTATTTTATATAACGTATGTTAAATTTTATTTTGTTTATAATAAAACTTCCAAATGTTTATATAATATAAATGAAATTTATTTAATCTTCACCCAGTTAATTAGTTGATTTTATGTTTAAACATAATAAAATCAAAATTGGAACTTTTCTAAAAACTAATAAATTGTTAAAGCAATCACAATGGTGGAGTAGAGAAAAATTAGAAGATTATCAATTACTCCAATTAAAAAAGCTATTAAATCATGCATATACAAACGTACCTTATTATACAAAAATATTTAACAAGTTAAAATTAAAACCAAAAAATATCCAGTCTATTAAAGATATACAAAAAATACCATACTTAACAAAAGATATTATTCGAAATAATATCAATAATCTAAAAGCAACAAACTACCCTGAGCATAAATTTGAAAAATCATATACTGGAGGTTCAACTGGAAAACCATTACAATTTTATATTGAAAAAGGAGAATGGGCATCTCATCTTCTTGCATATGGCTCAATACAGATGAAATGGGCTGGACGGTCTTTCTTTAATAGATGTGTTTTTATAACGGGAACTACTGAAAAACCATATCAATATCAAATATTTGGCAGAGCCTTGGTTTTTTCGTCTTTTTATATGAATGATAAATATTTACCGCGATTTATCCAGAAAATTAAGAAATTTAAACCAAAACACATTTTAAGTTATCCTTCAGCCATCACTAATCTTGCTAATTATATTAAAAGAAACGATATTGATAGTTTCCCCAGTATTAAGAGTATTTTATGTCATGCAGAAACATTGTATAAATGGCAAAGAGACCTTCTTGAAGAAATATTTCAATGTCGTGTCTATAATCAATATGGTCTTAGAGAACCAGCAGTATTAGGTGGTACATGTAAACATAGTAATTATTTTCATATGTTTCCTGAATTTGGTATTACCGAATTAATTGGGAAGAATGGTAAACCCGTGAAAAAAGAAGGTGAAATCGGGGAGATTGTTGGTACTGGTTTTCATTCATATATATTTCCATTCATTAGATATAGAACAGGGGATATTGGTGTATATACTACTAAAAAATGCATTTGTGGAAGGGACTATCCATTAATTGAGAGAATTGAAGGAAGAGCACAAGAATTTATCGTTTCAAAATCAAAACAACTTATTCCTCTTACTGGAGTCTTTGGTTTGGTAGCAAAGTGTTCTCAAAATGTTAACGATGTGCAACTTTTTCAAGATACTGAAGGAGAAATTTTAATTAATATTGTAAAACGAAAAGGATATACAATAAAGGATACAAATAATATTAAAAATAATTTTCAAAAACGATTTGGTGATGAATTTAATATAAAAATTAATTCCTTGGATAATATTCCTTTAACTAGAACAGGTAAATATAAATTTTTGAATCAAAAATTGGATGTTGGATTTTTTCATTAGAAATTTGGTTTTAATCTCATTTTAGTGCATACGTTTTTTTTCTAATTGTCGTATTAGTCTAATACATTCTTGAACAATATAAACAATTATCTAATCTTCACCTAAAGTATTTATTCTAAATCCAAAGCATAGTTTTTTCGTGTGTTAGAGTGCAAATCCTTGAAATACTTTCAATGAACTCCTATTCATTTTTTTAAGGTAAGACGCAAATGCAAATATTCTTTTTAAGGGAGGCTAAAAAAATGAAAAAAACCAATCTATCAATTCAATCTATCAACAAATCTGATTTTCAAATTGCAAAAGAGATAATAAAACCAGATATAGTCGTAAACTCAGGAATAAAAGAAATAGACAAACTAACTGGCGGTTTCAAGAGAGGAGAAATAACATATATAGATGGCGATAGTAGCCTAATTTCAAGAATACCTGA
>Ga0272442_10002668_pt1 | contig 25587 bp, 21 predicted proteins | sample SSMForm2O_FD_200262 | JGI IMG/M metagenome (GOLD analysis project Ga0272442, IMG submission 200262) | Marine sediment archaeal communities from Little Sippewissett salt marsh, Falmouth, MA, United States - SSM-Form-2O | ecosystem: Environmental > Aquatic > Marine > Wetlands > Sediment ... | reverse complement strand
TCTTCATCGAGTCGAACTCGCATTGCATCGCGCAGACCCCGCAGCCCAGGCAGATCTCCTGGTCCACCTTGACCACCCAGCGGTACTTCTTGCCGTTTATGGTCCGGGGCATGTCGACCTTTTCGATTGCGTCGACCGGGCAGGCCCGCTCGCACTTGCGGCAGCCGGTGCACTTGGACTCGTTGGGGGTGGCGATGAAATTGGATGTGAAAGTGTTGCCGAAGATCTTGAACTTCTTGAAGGCGTTGAGGATCTCGCAGCAGCAACCGCAGCAGTTGCACACGAAGGTGGGCCGCTTCTGAACGTTGTCGCATATGTGCACCAGGCCGGCGTCGCGGGTTTCCTGTATGAGGTCCAGGGCCTCGGACTTGCTGATCTCCCTGGCCAGGTTGTGCCGGATCAGGAAATCGGCTCCCATGCCGATCGACAGGCATGACTCCATCCTGAACTTCTGGCAGTCGTTGCCCCGGTGGTGCTCCACGTGCCGGCAGTGGCACAGGCTGACCCCCCACTTGCCGGCTTCGCCCACCACGTGGGAGGCCTTTTCCCAGTCGAGCACCTCGGCGTAGTCCTCCGGCAGGGTCACCTCGTGAATCAGCGTCCGGAACAGCGAGGTCTGGGCTTCGGGATTGAGCGAATCGACAAAATCGCGCTCCCCGACCACGTACTGGTAGATCAGCCCGGCCAGCTTCTTCTGGTCGACGTCCTCGCGGACCCGCATCATGGTGAACTCGAATACGCCCACCATGGTCGGGGAGAGCATGTAGCGCATCTTCCCGCCCAGGGAGATGTCCATGACTATCCCCTTGTCGGCCATGGCCTCCAACCTGGGCCGCAGCTCGTCCGGAGACATCTTCAGGTCGCGGGCGATCTTCTCAAGGCTCTTGGGAGCCAGGGGCATCTTCGCGGCCAGCTCGGCCTCCTCGGGGGTGAAGATGATCTTGAGGATCTCGTAGATTGTCGTGCGCCCCGGCGCCCCCACCGGCATCTGGTCCATCCGCTCGCGGAGTTTCTTGTAGGATTGCTTGCTGGCCAAGTGTCCCATGGCGCCTCCCTCTCCCCGGTGGCCACAACATATCACAACCGGATGGATTTGACAGCCGGGAGCCTGTCCCCGTAGATTTTTTCAAGGAGGTTTCCCATGAAACCGGTCTTTCTGGGGATTGTCGCGATTCTGGCGCTGTCCGGTTGTTCCCGGGGGCCCGATCAGGTGGCCGAAGGGGTTATGTACGAATACGGGCTGATGGTCACGTCGCTGAAGGCCGGATCCTCCTGCAACTCGGCGGTCGAGACCGTCCGCAACCTGCGCAAAACCGGCCGGCAGAAGCTTCGCGGCCTGGTCAAGGCTTACACGAAGATGGGCGCCGAGGACCGGCAGAAGGTCAGCGCGAGACTCTCCCGGCAGGCCGGCGCGTTGAACGCCGAGTACTTCAAGCCCTTCAAAACCCGCTGCCCGGCGGAGGCCGCCAAGGTCGCCGCCGAGATGGACGCCGTCCTGCTGCGCTTCAAGGCCAGCCTGGCGCCCTATTGAGGACAATCGTGAAAGCCCTGCTCTTTTTCCTCCCGATCTTCGCCCTGTCGGCCTGCGGCGGGGGAGACGGCGGCGGGGACGGAGGATCGGACGGTTCCGACGGGCCGCCGGCGTGCGGCGCGGTGGAGTTCATCGCGGTGGGCACGCTCAACGGGTCGCCGGTGGAGGAGCGGGCCACGGTGACGGGGCAGTTTCTGGTCAACGTGCCCGGGGACACCGGGTGCTATGTCAACGTCTATTTCGAGGGCGGGGGGCGGCTGCGGCTGGAGTGGGCCGACACCCTGGCGGCGGGGCAGAGCAGTCCGGCCTCCGGGTCGGTCAACCTGGAGGCCCAGGGCGGGATCAACGCGGGGAACTGCTCCGACCGGGACTACGCCTCCCGGATGACCATGCTTCAAAACGGCGTCGAGTTCACCCTCAAGAACCTTCATACGGCTCCCTACTGCAGCGGGGCGGCGTATACCGGCGAGCTGGCCGGCTGCGCCGCGTTCAAATAGCAGGCCGTACCCTTGGCCGAGAAGACCACAGACAGCATCGCCAGGCAGATCGAAAAGTCCAAGAAGGACGTAACCGTCCTGTTCACCGACATCGAGCGGTCCACCGAGTTCTGGGACCGGCACGGGGACACCGCCGGGCGGCTGATGCTGGATCTGCACAACAAGCTGATGTTCCCGGTGATTAGGCATTTCCGGGGGACGGTGACCAAGACCATCGGCGACTCGATCATGGCCTCCTTCCGCAAACCGGAGGACGCCGTCCGGGCGGCCATCGGAATGCAGCAGATTCTCGAGAAGCGCCGCAAGGAAGAAGAGGATCTGGACATCAAGATCCGCATCGGCATCCATACCGGCAAGGCCATCGTGGAGCGGGGCGACATCTTCGGGGACATGGTCAACGTGGCCTCGCGAATCGAGAAGCTGGGCCACGGGGGCCAGATCCTGCTCTCCTCGGCGACCTCCCGCGGACTGACCGGGAAGAAGCGTAAATACCGGCTGAGCAAGCGCGACACCCTGGTGCCCAAGGGCAAGAAGCGGGCCATGACCATCTACCTTTGCGAGTGGAAAAAGCACCGCAGCCTGATCGACCGCATAAAAGTCAAGGAGCACCTGCCGGTGTCGCGGCGTCAGAAGATCGAGCTGGTCCTCTACAGCCTGGTGGCCCTGGTGTCGGTGTTTATCCTCTACGAACGCTACATCCGCTACCTGCTGGCCGACTTCGAGTTCGTGGCGGTTTTCATGCTCAACCCCCACCCCTTGATTCCCCTGGCGCTGATCATCGGCCTGCTGGCCCTGGCGGTCCTGCTGCTGCGCAAGAAGACCCGCTGGGGCCCTCTCTTGCCGCTCAAATTTCTGAAGGGCGGATACGGCTTCGGCCTGGGAATCGGGCTGGGCCTGCTGATCGTCTTAGTCCTCGCCGGTCTGTTCAAAACCGAGCTGGGCAGCCCCTGGGAGGGAGTCCTGCACGAGTCCGACCACCTGTTCGTCGAGGTGCTGGAGGACACCGGCGTGCACGAATCACCCGCCCCGCGCTCCAAGGTGTTGCTGCGGGCCGACCGGGGCACACTGCTGCTGCAAACCGAGCTGGTAAAGAGGCGCAAGCTGACCTGGACCAAGGTACTGCTCAAACATAAGGACAACCGCTACGGCTACATATTGAGGCAAACCGCCCCGCAAGTGGGCGTGGAGTCGCGCAAGCTGACCATCTCGGACAAGTTCTACTTCCGGTTCTACGACCTGTACGTGTTGATCCTGGGCCTGGCCGGATTCTTCTGGGGATTCTTCTCGTTCCGCGTCCGGCCGATCTAGAAGATTCCGGGCCCCTCTTCGGGAAACGCCCCGGTCAGATTGTATTCTTCCACCGCGGGCACCAGCAGCTGGGGAAAATCGGTCTGGGGCAGGAAAATGCCGGCGTCGATGAACTCCTTCCAGTTGGAGTAGTCCCCGGTCGCGCCCAGGACGTCGCCGTAGGCCATCACGTCCTGCTGGACCTTGATTCCCAGGGAATCGGCCGCGGCGGTGAACTCCGGGTCGGGGGCGCCCGACCCGAGCTCCACGATCACCAGATCGGGAATGGCGGTCCGGGCGGCTTCCAGCTCCAGCAGGGTTTCGACCGGCGGCATCACCAGCAACTCTTCATCCTGGCCGGCTAAGGGCACGACCTTGTCCAGATCGTCGCGTACCAGCGAAACGTGGTAGTAGGGACCTTGCTGAATGGCCTCCAGGACCAGGTCGGTCCGGCCGGTCTTGACGTCGAGGTAGAGCATGAGGCCCAGCTCGTCGGCCAGGGCCAGGACGTCATCGAACCGGGGCACTTCGCAGCTCTCCGGATTGCCGGCCTGGCAATCGAGCAGTTCCAGTTGCCCAATCTCCGCCCAGGTCATCTGGTTGACCTCGCCGGTTCCGTCCGTGGTGCGGTCCACGCTGCCGTCGTGCATCAAGATCAGGACTTCGTCCGCCGTATGGGCGACGTCCACCTCGGCGAACCCGGCGCCCAATTCGGCGGTGGCGCGAACGGCCGCCAGGGAGTTTTCCGGGTGATCGGCGTGGTAGCCGCGGTGGGCGGTGACCAACACCTGCCGGCAATCCGGATCCACCAGGCAGCCCGCCGGGGTGAAGGGCTCGCCTTCATCCGATCCGCCGCAGGCGGACAGGAATAAAAACATGCAGACTGCAAGAATCGCCCGCATGTCAGGGGGTGTTGGGAATGTCGGTGTAGCTGAAGGCCTCGATGAATTCCATCAGGTTGCCCAGATTGGTGTCGTTGAACCCGAGAACGTCCTGGTAGCCGATGGTACCGGCGCGGTCGCTGAGCTTGACGCCGACGAAGTGGGCCTGGTCGGCGCGGTCGCCGTAGACCGGCGGGTCGGGCAGGTGGTAGGACCCGGCCGTCCATTCGCCCAGGACGTGCCAGTTGACGTCCTTCTCGCCGGAGAAGGTCAACTGGGCGTAATCGAGGCCGGCGGGCAGCACGTCGATTCTCAGGTCGCGGGTGCCGGGATCGTATTCGCCCTGCACCGGCTCGATGAAGGCGGGCAGGGCGCGCAGGCCGACGAACTTGTCCAGCGGGATCACCTGCCCGGCGATCTTCTGGGTGGCGTCGCCAATGCGGGCGATGCTCTCGATCTTGATCGCCATGACCAAAAGCGCCCGCTGGATCTGATCCTCGGGAATGCGGCCGGCCACCGGGGAGACATACACCCGGATGGGATCCTCGATCACCCCGTCGGGAGTCTCGCCCTCCACCTTCACGTCCATGCCGGCGCCCAGGCCGACGGGCACGAAACCCGCCCCGCGCACGAATATCCCGGCGATGGCCACCACGGCATCGTAGCCTCCCGGCGGAAGCTGGGGGGCGGTGACCACCAGGTCGATCTCCGGGTCGAAGGCCACCCGCATGGGCATGCTCAATCCGGGGAAGTTGTCGTAGTCGGGAACGTAGTCGGTGGTCGAACCGTCGTCGTCCAGATCGTCCACGTCGAGGATCTTGTCAATGGGAGAGATCTGCACGTTGGGCGTCATGGCGGTATAGTAGTTGGAGGACAACAACGGCAGCAGGTTCACCGCCAGGGCGGTGATGTCCAGATCGCCGCCGCCGGTGAGCAGCGGCGCCACCTTGTCGATCAGCACGTCCAGGTCCAGCTTGCCACCCACCCCCCAGGCAACCCGGTTCCCGGGAATGCTGGTGGGACTGTAGAACTCCTTGGGGCAGTTTTCGTTGACGCAGAAAACCAGCCCCGAGGGGATGGCGATGTCCCTCGAGTCGCCGCCCAGTTCCACCTTGGTCAGGATCCTGGCGCCGAAGACCAGGTCGAAGTTGAGGTTGGTCAGGCTGCCGGGAAAGCTCAGCCCGGCCAGGCCGAAGAACACTTCGCAGCCCTGCTCCTCCTCGCAGCGGATCATGCTGGTGTCGAACTTCCCCTGGATGCCCCCGGCGACCTCGCGGGGCGAGCCCGAGGTGAAATCCAGGTGGAAGAGATGGCCGATGTGGACGATCAGATCGCTGGACTTCACGTCCCGCAGTGTAATGTAGTTGTAATTGCGTTTGTACACGAAAACGTCGGCCGGATTGGCCGGGGACAGCTCGGTGGTGAACTCGGCCACGCCCAGCGCGTCGGTGTTCACCGGACCCTCGGCGCCCACCTCCACCACCGCGCCCTCCACCGCGCCGCCGGTGAGTGCATCAACCACCAGGACGCGGGTTCCCGAGGCGACGTTGGCGTAGTTGGTCGCCCCGGCGGTGCAGGTGGCGTCGCAACCGGCCACCTGGGCGGTGATCAGCACCCCGCCGGTCTCGCTTCCGCCGGTCACCAGGCCGGCGGCATCAACCGCGGCGCGGGCGGGCACGTCCGAATTCCATGCGAAGGTCATGCCCGGGGCCACCGCGCCGCTCTTCAAATAAGCGGTGGCGGCGAACTGCGCGGTGGTGCCTTCCTTGACCACGGCCGACCCGGGCAGCACCCGGCAGAAATCCACGTCTTCGCAAACCGGCCTGGTCACGCAGTTGCCGTCGAAGCACACCTTGCCGCCGGGGCAATCGACGTCTTTCTGGCAGTGGTCGAAGTCGCAGCAGCCGCTGTCGCACTTCATGTCGGCGGAAAAAGCCACCGTCGGATGCAGCACGGAGCAATCGGCATCCGCGGTGCATTCCGACAGGCACTTGTTGGTGAAGACATCGCAGCAAAGATCCATGCAACAATTTCCAGGATCGTTGGAGCAGTCTTCGCCCTCTTCCCTGCAGTATTCAACGCACTCGTGGTCGCGGCACATCTGGTCGGCCCCGCAGTGCTCGTCGGAGCAGCAGGCCTGGCAGGTGCCGTCCAGGCAGCGGTGGGGAAATGCGGGATCGGTGCAGACGGTGGTGGTGTCGTCGTCGCTGCAGGCGGCGATGCCCGCCAAGAGAACTACCAGCAACATGGCAACGGGAAGCTTGGTTTTCATGGGCCTCCCCTCCTGTATGGTAAAAACGTGGCCGGATGATAACCCCAACCCCTGGCAATGGCAAGGAAGTTGGGGTATTCTCACGGCGTTTGGGAGGTGCGAGCGATGCAGAAAAAGCTTATCTTCGTCATCGGGCCGCCGCGCAGCGGGACCACCATGCTCCAGCGCATGCTGGGATCTCATTCGGCCATCTTCACCCACCCGGAACCCCACATCATCACCCCGCTGGCCCACCTGGGATATTTCAACAATGTCGACCGGGCCCCCTTCGATCACATCAACGCCGCCGAGGCCATCCGCGAGTTCGTGGCCGACCTGCCCGGCGGCGAGGCGGACTACCTGGACGCCTGCCGCGCTTACACCGACGTCCTCTACGGCCGGATGCTCGAAAAAAGCGGCCAGCAGATGATTCTGGACAAGACCCCCGCCTACGCCCTGGTGCTTCCCTTCCTCTCCCGGCTGTATCCCCGGGCGCACTACGTGGTCCTCACCCGCCACCCGCTGGCGGTGCTATCCTCCTACGCCGAATCGTTCTTCGAGGGGGACTACGACAGCGCGGTGGGCTTCAACGACATACTGGGACGTTACGTGCCGACCATGGCCGACTTCCTGCGCCAGGGCGAAGTCGGATTTCACCACGTTCGCTACGAGGACCTGGTGAGCGAGCCCGAAAAGAAACTGGCGGAGATTTTCTCTTTTCTGGGTTTGCCCGACGAGAAGGGCGCGGTCGACTACGGCAAGCACGAACACACCGACAAGAGCTACGGCGACCCCAAGGTCAAGCACCACACCCGGCCGACCACCGGTTCGCTGGAAAAGTGGGCCGAAGAGCTGGCCGCCGACGATCACAAGCTGGAGGTGGCCAAGAGCGTCGTGGCCCGCCTGGAGGAGAAGGACGTGGCCGCCTGGGGATACGACCGGCGAACCCTCTTAGATCCGGTGGCCCGGGCCGGCGGCTCGCCTCCGGCAAAAGACCTCAACTGGATGCTCGATCCCTACCGGTTGAAGCGCCGGGTGTTCCTGGCCCTGCGCAAGGACATCCACCAAAACCAGCTGGGCCGGCTGCTGCGCCGGGTGAAGTACTACTGCGACGTTCTGCTGCGCGAGTGAGAGGCTGCCCGATGACCACTCTTGAAAAAGGCGACGCGCTGATCATCGTGGACGTGCAGAACGACTTTTTGCCCGGGGGCAGCCTGGCGGTACCCGAAGGCGACCAGGTTGTGCCCCCGCTCAACGACCTGATCGACAAAGCCGGCAAGAAAAACCTGCCGGTCTTCGCCACCCGCGACTGGCACCCGGAAAACCATTCGTCCTTCCAGGCAAACGGCGGCACCTGGCCGCCCCACTGCGTGAGGGGAACCCACGGTGCGGAGTTTTCTGCCGATCTGAAACTACCCGGGAATGTCACCGTGATTTCCAAGGCCACCGCGGCGGACCAGGACGCTTACTCGGGATTCGAAGGCACCGACCTTCACGATCGCCTGCAGAAGCTGGGAGTCAAACGCTTGTTCATCGGCGGCCTGGCCACCGACTACTGCGTCCTCAACACGGTCAAAGACGCGCTGAAGCACGGTTACCAGGTATTCTGGCTTGAAAACGCCTCGCGAGCGGTAAACGTCAATTCCGGCGACGGCCAGAAAGCCGCCGACGAGATGATCCGCCTGGGCGCAAAGACTACCTAGTTCTCCGGTACAGGATCACTTCGACGAAGCGATTGTCGGGCTCCAGGTCGAGGGCCAGGGCCCCGTCGGGGGGCATGGTCAGCGCGCCGGCCAGGTGGGATCCTTCGCGGGAAAACAGGAAAACGTGCGAACCGGGCTCGAGCTTGAGCGTCTGCGGTTCTTCGGACACCTTCAGTTCTTGTGCGCCGACGCGAAAAACGCCCGGCTGGCTGCTGGTGACGCTGAGCCGGAGGCGTTGTTTTGTCGTCAGCGTCGTCTCCGGCGGGTCGTGCTTGAGCTCCTTGCGCGCGCCGATCTTATCATCGGGAAGCAGGACCACGTAATCCGCGCCGCCGAAGGGAATCATCAGGGGATCGGTGATTGCCAGGCGGCCGGCCAGGTCGGCTTCCAGGCCGTGGCGGCTGAAGCGGCCGCCGAATACGTAGAAGGGCAGAACCAGGGCGTTTTCGGGCAGGAAGCGCTGCACACCATCCAAAGCCAGGTGGCCCTGGCCCCAGAGCATGGCCACCCGGTGCGGGCCCCGGTGATCGCCCAGCACTTCCTGGAGGGCCAGGAAGCAGTGCAGTTCCCGCAGCCGGTCGGGCATCCCGGCCGTTTTGATCCGCTCCTGCAGGGCCAGCGACATGTCGCAGCCCAGCAGCCGGCGGTCCGCCGCGCGGGCCTGGGCCAGGAGCTTCATCAGCTCCGGCAGGATTCCGTACTTCCAGGCGGTGTAGTTCTCGGCGACCTGGTCGTGCAGGAGCTTTTCCAGCGCCGGCCGCGAACCGGTCTGCAACCAGGCCCGCAACTGCACCGAATCGCCATTCTGCTTTCCGGCGGCCGTCCCCGCCCAGCGCCCGTCGGCATTGAATTGCTCGACGCAGACCGCATCCAGCCGGGAAAGCCCCAACGGTCCCACCAGATCTGCGAAGGCCTCGATCTGGGCGGCGGAGTCGTGGTAGGTGCCCCAGAGAACATAGCTGCTCTTGCCCGCGCGGCCGGCGGCGCTGACCTTGCGCCAGATCCAGAACACCAGGCCATCCATGCCGCCCACGGCTTCGCCGTTTTCAATCCGGTATTTGAGCTGGGTCAGCAGCCGGTCGGCGGTCACCGGCAGGCTCCCTCCTTCGGCCGGGCGTCTGGTGTATTCTCTGACCAGCTTGGCAGCCTGATCGGAATCTTGCGGCAAAGGAGGCCAGTCACCGGCGGGACCGGTTTTTTCGCAAGCTCCGGCCATCACCGACACCAGAACCACCAGACCAATCAGCACTTTCATCATGGACCTATTGCTTTCTGTTCGGCCGGATAAGCCGCCCTGCCCGGTCGCGCTTTTTTTCGAAGTGCTGGTAGTCCTTCTTGCGCTTCCAGTCTCCGCCCCAGGCCCACCCGCGGCTGGTGAAGGCCCGGTAGACCACATCGTCCTTGAAGACCATCCCCTTGGCCTTGATGGAGCGATCGGTGTACTTCTCGCCGCCCTTGGGGAGGATCAGCTTGGGGGAGTGGTAAGGGTTGACCAGGGGGTTGATGTCGATGGCGGTGCCGAAGGCGTGCTGGGAGAATACGCCCGGCTTGGGCACCTTCCATCGGCAGTTGAACGCCGAGGTGTTGTTGTCCCGCATGGACTCCAGGTCGTCGCCGTTGTACTCGTCCACCAGCCAGATCTTTTCTATGGGAAAGCGCGCCTTGAAGAGCTCTTCGAAGATCTCCACAATGTCGCCGGCCACGTCCTTGTGCACTACCAGCTCGCCGTCCATCAGCTGGTCTTCGTAACCCCAGTGGCGCAACTCGATGAAGACCAGATCCGCCATGGGCACCGGGCAACCCGGACGCCAGGAGATCCCCTTCATCTTCTTCTGCACTTCTTCGGGCAGCGCGCTCACCTTGGCGCGGTACTCGGGAGGCTTTACGTCCGGTTCGGGCGGCGGCTTCGGCGGGGGCTGGGGCTGGACCTCCAGGATCGGTTCCGGCTCCGCCGGTGGTTTCGGCTCCTGGGCCTCCCGGCATCCCCAGGAAACCAGCAACAAGACCGCAAGTAACAACCGCTTCATTCCCGCCAGGCCTCCGCGAAAACCTTCCCCTGGGATCTACCCAATTCGTAGTCGGCCTGCAATAATTCCAGGTCCCGGGTGGTCCGGCCCGAATTCAACTTTGGTTCGGGGGCGATCTGGAACACCTTCACGCCCACGGGCGGTTGCTTGATGAAATCGAGCGAGCGCATGTAGGATTCGGGTTTTCTGCGCAGGGTCTCCTTGAGCCGGGGATGCCTCCAACACAACAGCGCGGTGAGCCTGTTCTCCATACCGTCCTTTTTGATGTAATCAGCGGCCTGCGACCGGATCACCACGATCCGGGCGGCGCCCCGGCGATGGGCTTCCTCGACCGGAACGGCATCCGCCACCCCGCCATCCACCAGCCGCTGTGAATCCATGTACTGCGGCGTCTTGAACAAAACCGGCATGGCGCTGGAGGCCTTCAGCACCGCGTTCCAGTTCTCTTCCCGGGGACGGAGGTACACCGCCTCTCCGCTCTCCACCGAGGTGCAGGCCGCCAGAAACTCCTTGTTTTGTGTGTTCTTGGCGCAAGCGGCCGCGTCCAGGGGATCCTCCCTGGCGCAGTAGTCCCACAGGTAGTCAAGGTCCATGAAGTGCCCGCCTACAAGGAAGCGTCCCAGATTTATGAAATACCGGGTTCGCATCGGCCCGGTATACAGCCGGTAGTTGCGTTTGTACTGCCCGGCGACATGGGATGAAAGATTGCAGGCCCCCGCCGAGGTTCCGACGTACAGGTCGAAAGGATCGAACTTTGCCAGCAGAAACGCGTCCAGCACCCCGGACGAGAAAATCCCGCGCATCCCCCCGCCTTCCACCACCAATGCCGTCCTTCCGCCGATGCTCCACCTCCGGCCGCGCATCATACCACCCGTAATTTCCCGAAATCAAAGTAACACTTCAGGCTACGCCTTTTGGTTCTACTGTAATCACAGGGCTACAAAACCAACCTCTGTCCCCGGACCCTGGTTTTTATAATCCCTACCAATCAATGAGTTACAAAATGGACGGAGGCATACAACCCTGGCACGCATCTTGCGGTATACCCCAATCAAATGAACCACGAACCCGTAAATGTAACCGAAGAGATACGTTTTCATAACCCGATTCCCCAAGGGAGGCAGTCATGAGGACCATCAAATTCTTCACCATCCTGTTGGTACTGGCGCTCGGCGCCACCGCTTTCGCCCAGAACGTCAAGCCGATGAAGGTATCCGGCCCGGCGACCTACGCCCCGGACCAGTTCATCGCGCGTTTCACCCCGGGAGCCCCGGGCCAGGCCATCGCCGCGCTCCACGCCCATAACGGCACCAAGCTCAAGCGCGACCTGCCCCACGGCATGAAGCTGATCCAGGTGCCGCCGGGAAAATCGGTCGAGGACCTGGTCAAACGCTTCAAGAAAAACCCCAATGTCGAGTTCGCCCACGTCGACGCTGTCGCCTACGCGTCCTTCGTCCCCAACGACGGTTTCTACTCCTACCAGTGGCACTTCGACAACATCAACATGGAGGCCGCCTGGAACCTCGAAACCGGCAAGCCCGAGATCATCGTGGCCGTGGCGGACACCGGTCTGAACACCGGCGGCGAGGACACCCCGGTCAACCTGATCCCCGGCTATGACTTCGCCTACGGCGACAGCAACACCTACGACGGTGACGGACACGGAACCCACGTCAGTGGCACCATCGCCCAGGCCACTAACAACGGCAACGGCGTGGCCGGCGTGGCCTTCGGCGTCTCGCTAATGCCCGTCAAAGTGCTCGACGACACCGGCAGCGGCTACCTCTCCTCCATCATCGACGGCATCGACTTCGCCGTGGCCAACGGCGCCGACGTGATCAGCATGAGCCTGGGCTTCTCCCCGGGGTACGTGCCCGGCGAAGGTTTGCAGGAAGCCGTCACCGCCGCGTACGAGGCGGGCGTGGTTATGGTAGCCGCTTCGGGCAACGACAGCACCACCGACGAGATCGGCTACCCGGCCGCCTACGATGAAGTCATCGCCGTGGGCGCCACCGACTTCAACAACGTGGTCTCCTACTATTCCAATCAGGGCCCCGGCCTGGAAATCGTGGCCCCCGGCGGAGACACCAATGTTGACGCGAGCGGCGACGGCTACGTCGACGGCGTGCTCCAGGAGACCTTCGGCAGCTGCCATCCGAGAAAAGGCTGCGAGTTCGGCTACTTCTTCTACCAGGGCACCTCCATGGCCACTCCCCACGTCTCCGGCGTGGTCGGCCTGCTGCTCTCCCACGGCGCCGGCGACGGCCTGACCGGCTCGGACAAAGTCGAGGCCGTACGCGACATCCTGCACGCCACTTCGGTGGACCTGGGCGCCAACGGCTGGGACACGGTTTACGGCTACGGCCTGGTCAACGCCCTGGCGGCCCTCGAGGCCATTGGTCCCCAGCAGCCCGAGTGCACCACCGCCGCCGACTGCGACGACGGCGTGGCCTGTACCGACGACGCCTGCAACGGCGGGGCTTGCTTCAACACCGCCAACGACGCCAACTGCGACGACGGTGTGGCCTGCACCGCCGACGCCTGCGACGCGCAGGCCGGCTGCTCCAACGCCCCGATCGACTCGCTGTGTGACAACGGCGACTTCTGCGACGGCGCCGAGTCCTGCGACGTGGTGCTCGGCTGCCAGGCGGGCAGCTTCCCCTGCTCCGACGGCCAGATGTGCACCGAGACCGCCGGATGCTACGACCCCTGCCTGTCCGACACCGACTGCTACGACGGCAACGACTGCACCAGCGACGTCTGCAACCTGGGCACCGGCGAGTGCTCCAACAACCCGGTAACCGTCTGCGACCTGAACAACAGCGACGGCTGCTGCCCGGACGGCTGCAACTCCGACAACGACGCCGACTGCGTGCCTCCCGAGCCCTGCGGCGACGGCTTCTGCGCCGGCGCCCAGATGGGCGAGGACTGCAACACCTGCCCGGCCGACTGCGGCTGCATCAGCCGGGACTGCCGGAAGGGCTGCTGCGGCGACTACATCTGCACCAAGTGGGAAAACGCCAACGAATGCCCGATTGACTGCCAGTAGCTCAAACGAAAACATAAAAAAAGCCGGGGCCCCTGAGGAGCCCCGGCTTTTTTTGACCAGATACGATCTAGGGCATGCCCTTGCGGTCCGAGAAGAACAGGAAAGCCTCGTAGCACGAGGGATCCTTGACGTCGTCTCCCGGCGGCCGGCACCAGAACATCTTCTCGTTGCCCTTCTCGTTCTTGATGGCAATCCACACCGGCCCCGGCTCTCCCTGGATCCCCTTGACCACCATCTTGGGCCGCATGCAGCCCGACAGCAGAAACACGACCACCAGCAGCACTGCAGCAATCCTAGCCATGTCGACCTCCTCGAAAATGATAGCGAGCAGCCTGAATATTTTTCGTATTTATATACGGAACAGACGGGATTAATCAACCGGCGTTGTGCTACTATCGGCACCGGTGAGATTGCTGTCGCTGATATTACTTGGGATGGCCATTCTGGGTCCGCCCGTCCGGGCGGAGGAAATCGACGATTTCGAGGAACTGGACCTGGAGGAGTTGCTGGACGTGGTGTACACCGCCGCCCGACACAAGCAGGACATTTCCGAATCGCCGTCGGCGATCACGGTCGTCGACCGGGAGATGATCGAAAACACCCACTGCACCGACGTAGTCTGCCTGCTACGCCAGGTCCCTGAAGTGGACGTCCTGCGGGTCACCCCGTTCTGGACCTCGGTGGGAGCCCGGGCGCTGACCAACGAGTTCGGGGACCGGGTGCTGGTGCTGATCGACGGGCAGGAGAACAACATCGAGACTTTCGGGGTTTCGGTATGGCAGGCGATGCCCATCCACATGGAGGACATCGAGCGCATCGAGGTGATCCGCGGCCCGGGCTCGGCCCTGTACGGGGCCAACGCGCACTCGGCGGTGGTAACCATCACCACCCGTAAGCCCGCAAAGGACGGCGTGGCGGCTTTCGTGGGCAGCGGGGAGCACAATCGGGTCAGCGTCCATGCTCGCGCTGACAAGCTGCTGGGAGACTGGCGGCTGCACCTTTCGGGCGGGGGCGACTGGGCCAGCCACTGGCAGAAGCCGGGGGAGAACGAGAGGCGGATTAACCGGGTCCGCCTGCGGTTGGAACGGGAGGCCGGCGAGACGATTTCCACCGCACAGGCCGGTGTAATGCATCTGGAAGGCCAGGCCTTCATCCTGGTGATTCCGGCGTTCGTGAAAAACTGCCTGTTGACCGACGCCCTGCTCCGGCACCAGACCGGATGGTTCCGCGGGCAAGTGGTCTTCCGGATGGTGGACGGCGCCTTCGACATGGACTTTCCCCTCTACTTCGAGGACACCAAGCTGGGGGAAGTGATCGGGGACCTGGAGTTCCTCAGCACCGACCTGGACGCCGAGTTCGAGGCCAACTTCTCACCATTCAAGAACAACCTGCTGATCGGCGGAGTCAACTACCGCTGGGTCACCTTCTTTTCGGACCAGGCCACCACCAGCAGCACCCACCAGCATCATGTAAGCGCTTTTGTTCAGGACGAGCAGCGCCTGTTCGACGTCCTGATACTAACCGGCGGGGTGCGCCTGGACTACAACAACATCTCACCCTGGGGCGTCAGCCCGCGCCTGGCGGCGGTCTGGAAGATGCTGCCCGGCCAGGTGCTGCGGGCGGCGTTCGGCACCGCCTATCACCGGCCTTCATTCCTCAACACTTCCTTGCACCTGGCCAACGTGCAGGATGCCCCGGGGATGATCGGAGTCAGCGAGTTCGTCACCCGCAGCCTGGGCAACCCCGACCTGAAAAACGAGAGCATCACCGTTCTCGAGGTGGGCTACCACGGCCGGTTCCTCGACGACTCTCTGGTGGTCGAAGCGGACGTCTTCTACAACCGCTACCGCGACACCATCAACCTGACCGGCGATCTGTACTGGGATATGGGCATGATTGACCTGGACCGGTCGGTCATGCGCTTCGAGAACGCCGGAATGGAAGCCGACTCGCTGGGCGGCTCGGTCTCCCTGACCTGCCGGGTGAAGGAGCGCCTGTGGCTTTCCGCCAACTACACCTTCCGCCACAGCTGGTTCACCGACATTCAGGCCTATGAGTACATCGCCGACAAGGGCGACCGCGTCTCCGCGGAGCCCGCCCACCTGCTCAACCTCTCGGGCCACTACATAACCCGCCTGGGCCTGCGCCTGGGCGCCGCGGTCCACGGCTCCACCGAGCGCACCTTCCACATCCTCCACGGCAGCGACCTCTTCTCCCCCCCCACCCCCGTGGACGTCGCCGCGCGGATCTACCTGAGCGGTTTTCTGGCCTACCGCTCCAATTTCCCCGCCGGCTGGATCGAATTCGGCCTGCGAGCCTACAACCTTCTCAACACCCCCTACATAGACCGCCCCTCGCTCGCCAGCCGCTACGGAGAAGGCATGGGCGGCGAAGTAATCTCCCGCCGCCTCTTCTTCTTCGTCCGCGGAGCCCTGTAGAAAGCAGACGGACTGGCGCTATTTCCCAACGCAATCCCGCACCGTATCGGCCAGGATCTCGGCGAGCCGGAGATTCAGGGCGGGCTTAGGGTGCACGTCCTTAGCATACCAGTATTGCGTGTGGTGCCCGGGACACCGGAGGGATTCCGGCAATTGAAGCACCCGCCAGTCTTTTGGAAAGGCCAGAGGGTGTTTGGGCTCAAGCCGGAAGTAGTCGATCACCACGATGCACCGGCGGGAGGGAGGCTTGCTGGCGACGATCACGTCCAGGGCACTCACGACCCGGGACAAGGGCGGCGACTGCAACCAAAGCGGGCAGCCGATGGTTACCGACTTTTCGTGGACACCCTGAAGTAACCGCAGGTTCACCACCAGGTTTCTCAAGAAGCCGTTTTTCGGCAGGGAGTCCATCAAAAACTGGGCATCCAGGGGATCCAGATCGGCACACCCCAGATACCCGATAACGACAACCGAGGGACGGAAGCGCTGCTCGAGCGCGGTAATGAACCGGGAATACCCGTATATTCCGTTGCCCGGGTATGCCGCGCTTACGACCCCGAATCTACCGGGCTCGACTCCCTCAAGCCTCTGGCGCAGCAGGGCACCCAGAGTTTGCTCGTTGGCGGGAATCCCGTCGCCCCATACGTATGAATCACCGACGATCAGCACCCGGTCTCTAACGTCGCCGTCCGGCTCCCGATCCCGGTACCCCAAGGAATTATATTTGAAACGACAAACTGGATAATTGTCCTTGTTCGGATACCCGGAGAAGTCGATTTCCCGCTCGGTTCCGGGCTCAAACGAGACCAGCCCCAGCTCGTTGACCCTCGACCCCGCGGGTAAGCTCCCCAGAACCACGGAGAACACAACCATGAACCCCAGGAGCGCGACCAGCGTTGCGGTAAACGACCGGATCAGCAGAAACCGGTACCGCAACGCCGCCCGGACGACCATCGCCAAACCGAAAATCGTCCCGAGTATGATCCAGTTGACCGCCTCCCGAACCAGGAGAAAGCCCGTCACCAGACCCAGCAGGCACAGTCCCACGAGAAATTTCGGCCTTCCCGGCCAAAGGAAGTAGGCAAGCTGCAGCAGCAAGGCCCAAGCCAGCAGGACGATGGAATCCGGCAAGAAATACCAGAACCACCGCCCGCCCCATTGAAGGGTATGCTGCACCCCGAAAACGCACGAGCCAGCGGTGAGCAGCAGCAGGTAAGCCATGAGGACCAGGTTGCCCGCCTGAAACACCTCGAAAACCCGGTGCGCTCTCCCCGTCGCCGACTCCTGCATTGACATTCTTTGCCGGTGCCTGGAATAAAGAAACCTGAACACTACGACCAGAATGAAAAGTACCGACAAAAAAAGCAGCGCGCGTGTCTTGCCGCTAGAAAAGCCGAACAACTGCAAGAACTCGCCGGCGGAAGCCTCCGCGTGCGCTAACCCGGTGACAAGCATCACCGCGACGAGCACCGGCGCCTTTCGCATGATTTTCAATAGGACCACGGTTTCTTCAAAAAAAGAGAATGCCGGGGGGCAGAGTTGAACTGCCGACACGGGGCTTATGAGACCCCTGCTCTACCACTGAGCTACCCCGGCATCAGGGCGGGGGGAAAAATAAGGGGTTTTTGGGCCTAGTGTCAAGGAAAGAGCTACTTCAACAGTGTGCGGAAGAGCGTGCCTACCAGTCTCAGGGCGCTGCGTTCGGAGTTGAGGCGGCCGGAGAAGGCGCTGGCGCCGCCGAAGGAGCCGGTTTCGTGGTCGCCGCCCAGCATCCGTCTGGATTTGAGGCGGCGGATTTCCTCCTCGAGCTTCTCCTTCTCGCGGCGGGCGGCTTTGTCCAGGCCGCCGGCGGCGATGAAGTCGAGGATGCGGCGGAGCTCGTCGGCGTCGAACCAGGTGCCGTGTTTCATGCAGACGTCGATGATTACCCCGGAGTAGCGGCCGAAGTTCTGGCGGTTCATGATGGTCTGACAAACCGGGCACTTGATGTAGCCTTCCTTCTTCACCTTTTGGGTGTCAACTTCCTGGCGGGGTGGGCCCACGGGCTTGGTCATTTTGCGGACCGGGTCGGCTTGCTCGCGGTCTTTATACAGGCGTTCGGCGGTTTCTCGGTCGACCCACAGACCCTCGCAGGCCGGGCAGCGCTCCAGGGGAGCCCCGGCCACCACCTCGATGCGCAGCTCTTCTTCGCAGCGCGGGCACTTGTGCTCGGTCTCGTCGCCGTGGTGGATGACCATGCGCTCCGAGAGCGCCTCGCCGCAGTGGGGGCAGTGCTTGACCCCCTCGAATACCGCGCCAAAGCACCTGGGACACATGACCGTGGCCAGCTTGGTGTCGCAGTAGTTGCACCTGGCCAGGTCGGGGTCCACCGGGGCTCCGCAGGCCGGGCAGTTCATCTTGCCCGCCGCCGCCGGCCCCTCCGGAACCATCAGGCCCAGCCCGCAGCGGCAAGTGACCACGTCGCCGGCCACCGCAGTGCCGGTGTCGACATGCCGGTTGCATTTCAGGCACGTGATTATCACCCGGAAAGTCTAGATCAGTCGCACACCCAGGTACAAGCGTGCTCCTGGCAGCGCCAGCGGCCGTTGCATTCGCCGGGCGTGAGCGGCTGGCGGCGGCAGTCGGCGGCCCAGCGGCAGGCGCCCGGCATAATGCAGGTGGCCGGGCAGGCGCAGCCGGGGCAGTCGGGGCAATCGTTATCGGGGATGCAGTAGAGATCATCGGATGGGCAGGGGATCGGCGAGGTGCCGGCGTCGCAGGCGTCGCCCTCGCCTTCCAGGCATTCGCCCTCGTGCCACCAGGAGACGTCGTGGCACTCGGCATAGCAGGCGTCCAGATAGCTTATGAAGTCCACGCCGCATACCGGAATCTGGTCAGTGACGGTGTCCTCGCAGTAGTCGCAGGCCGGATCGCAGTAGCCCGGGTAGCGGATGCGGTGGCCGGAGCAGCGGGCCTCCTCGGCGCCGCACCAGTATGTCTGCCCGTTGGAGGCGCACACCGGGTCGGGCTCCAGGCAGGCCGTCTCGCAGCTGCAGCGGCCGCGGTAGTCCCAGCCGAAACCCAGGCAGTCGACCTGGCACTGGTTGGGGAAGGTTACGTCCCCGCCTTCGGGCGACTGGGCGCAGACCGGATCCCAGTTCGGGGCGCAGGCGCAGTGCTGGCCCAGGACCCGGCAGCGCCCCCGGCGGCACTCCGGTGGGCGGTTGGTGCAGGCGTTGACCCCGTAGTAGCCCGGCGGGCAGGCCCCCGCCAGGGCACACTGGCGCTCAAGCTTATCCAGGTATACCTGGGTGAAGTTTTTGTTGATGGCCAATTCCTCATAGCCGTCCTCGCAGCGACAGCTCAGGCATCCCGCATGAACCTTCACGCAGTCTTCGTCGACGCTGCAGGCGTCGAGCATTTCCGGATCGTATTCCATCACGCACTTGCCGTCCCGACAGACGTACCAGATGCCGTCCGGGGGCGTCTCCTCCGGCACGCAATCGGAGTCCGACGTGCAGGCGGTGCTGCAGGGGATCTCGTAGGTGGCGCTCTCGTCGCACTTGCCCTCCACGCAGCGGATCATCTCCCCGCAAGTGCGGCCGATGTTGCAGTCGGAATCGGCGGCGCACTCGTCGGGCAGGTGCCGGCTGGGATAGTAGGCGCAAGCCGACAGCAACAAACATGCAGAAACCTGAAAAACAACCAACCGCATCAATCGCACACCCAGTTGCAGACGTGGTCGGGGCAGGTCCAGTGGCCCTCGCAGTCGTCGGCCACCAGGGGCTGGCCCATGCAGTCATCCGGCTGCAGGCAGGAACCTACTGCAATGCAGGTGCCGGTGCAACTGAAGCAACCGTATGTCTGACAATACAGATCGTCCGATGCGCAGGTGGAGCCCTCGATGTTGCAGACCTGCCCTTCGCCGGGCAGGCACTCGCCGTGGTGCCACCATTGAAGCTCGTGGCACTCGGCGTAGCACATGTCGGAGTAGTAGCGGAAGTCCTCGCCGCAGACCGGGATCGAGGGCCGGCCGAGCATGTCGCAGATTTCGCACTCTTGTGAGCACTCGCCGGGGTAGTGGACCGTCTGGCCGTTGCACTGGGCCTCCCACTCGCCGCACCAGTAGCTCTGGCCGTTGTTGGCGCAGACCTGCATGCCCAGGCCGCAATCCATCGCACAGTTGCAGTTGCCGTGGTAGTACCAGGGCATATCCACACAGTCGGCCTCGCACTCGCTGCCGAAGGTGTACATCATGGCCCCGGTGCCCCCGCAGACCGGGTCCCAGACGTTTCCGCAACCGCATTTCTCGCGCAGCGTCATGCAGCGTCCCTGGTGGCAGATCGCCTCCCAGGTGGTGCAGGCGTCGTAAGCCGCGCAGTCGATGTCCACCAGCGCGCAGACATCGTTGAGGTCATTCTGGTAGTCCTCTGCGTAGTTTTTGTTGACCGCGTTCTCCCCGCCCCCGTTCTGGCAGCCGCAGCAGTCCGCGGCCACCTTGACGCAGTCGGAGTCGGCGTCGCAAGCGTACCAGTCGACCTCGGTCTCGCAATGGAATACACAAACACCGTCATCACAACTGTAGCGGCCGGCGCAATCAATATCCGGGGTCGGCAGGCCCAGACACTCGGAATCGTCCACGCAGGTCCCGTCCAACACGCATTCGCCGGCCCGGCAGTGCATGCCGGCGGGGCAATCTTGATCCGAAGTGCAGCTCTGCTCACAGGGCAGGTTCTCGGTCTGATTGGGATCGCACTTGCCGTCGACGCACTTGACCATCTCCCCGCACTCCTTGCCGGGGTTGCAGTCGGCCAGGGTGTAGCACTCGGGCTCTTCGCCGTTGCCGCCGTACGTGGCGCACCCGCCCAGGGTCGCCAGTGTGACCAGGATCACAATACAAATTCTCATTTTACATCCTCCATGATGATTCATCGTCCGGCAACATGCATCAGCAAGTATTATGCCACGACCACGCCGGGAGCAGTAGACCGGAAACACGGTGGATTTCAGTATTTCTGACCCCTGGACGGCTCGAATATCTGAGGCAACCCTCTCAGTTTTTACGTGGTTCCGGCAAGTTATACCGGGTTGTCAATTTCCAGGCCAGGCGCTAGACTCCGTAGAGACACGGGGAATACAGGGAGGTATACCGGTGAAAGCGTTCAAGCTTCTTTGCGTAGTCGCGGCGGTGTTGCTGGTTGCAGGATGCAGCGAGGACGACAACAACGGTCCGGAGTGCGAGCAGGAATGCTGCCACTACACCGACTGTCCCGAAGGCCAAGACTGCTCCAACTTCTGCTGCCAGACCGCCCGCAAGTGCTCCAGCGACGCCACCTGCCAACCAAAGGGGCTGTGCATCGACGGCCGCTGCGTGGGCCTGTGCCTCAACGACACCGACTGCTGCGACGGCGACACCTGCATCTACGGTTTCTGCGAGGCCTACCCTCAGATCGTCTTCGACACCCTGACCTCCCCGGCGCCCGACGACACAGCCACCCAACAGACCGCGCTGCAGGTGGGCATCGGCGACGTGGCCCTGCACTTCCCGGTGGGGGTGAGCATGGCCGGCTACGGCGGCCGCCTGGGGCCGCGCACTCCCTACCGCAACACCCTGGGCGGATCCGACTCGATGCTCGAGCGGCCGCGGGTCAAGGCCTTCGTCTTCGACAACGGATTGAAGCGGCTGATCATCATCAAGGCCCCTATGAGTTGGTCAACCGACTTCATGTCCTCGCACGTAGCCTGGCGCATCCACCAGGAGACCGGAGAGAACTACCTCAACCGGATGATCTTCTCCGCCCCGCACAGCCACTCGCACCCCGGCCGCTACTGGAACATCCTGAAGGACAAGGGCATCGGCGTCTTCGGACACGGTGACTTCGCCTATGAGATCATGTGGCTCCACTCCGAGGCCATCAAGGACGCCATCCTGGCGGCCATCGACGATCTGCAACCCGCCAGGTTCGGCTACGCCATAATGGATCAGATGGACCCCGAGCGGGTGGTTCACCACTACCGCCGCGGCGAGTACCCGGTGGTGGATATGGACGACACCCTGGTGGTTATGCGCATCGACGACGACCAGGGCAACCCCCGGGCGGTGCTGGTCAACATGGCGCTGCACGGCACCCACTTCGACGGCACCACCGTAAGCCAGGACGCCCCGGGCGGCGTGGAGGTCATCGCCCAGCAGAACTTCCAGGAGGAAACCGGCCTGCCGGTCAAGGTGGCCTTCATCTCCCGCTGCTCCGGTGATGTTTCCCCGGCCGGCGACGGTTCCGGGCTGGACGACTGGCGCAAGGTGCAGGAAGTGGGCGTGCAGGCCTGGCCGAAGATCAAGCAGTTGTACGACCAACTGGAGGGCCAGACCAAAAGCGACATCGACCTGGACATCGCCAACATCCGAGTGCCGGTCAACCGCGAAATGCTGGGCTACGGGCCCGAGGAGTTCTACGACGTCATCGGCGAGACTCCCTGCGAGAAAGACCGCGACTGCGCCGGCGGCATGGAATGCATCAAGGGATTGTGCTCCGACGTGTACCACTTCGGCGGCTTCCAGTGCGTCATGTCCGGGGACGAGGACCCCGCCACCATCCACGAAGACGGCAAGCTGGGCTGCATCTTCTCCGCCGCGGTGCTGGCGGACTACCGGCCCATACCCCAGTTCGCCAAGTCGCGCCTCAGCGTGGCCAACATAGGCGACCTGGGCATCATAACCATTCCGGGCGAACCGTTGAGCCAGTATGGCCGCGACCTGGTCCAGCACATGCTCGACCAGAGCAGCGTGGCCGACGCGACCATATTCGGCTTCAGCCAGGACCACCACTTCTACCTGATGCACGCGGACAACTGGTGGCAGGGCGGCTACGAGCCCTCCATGGACATCTGGGGCTGGCGCGAGGCCGACTACTACTGGGAGAGCAGCGCCGGGATGATCGACCAGTTCTCAGCCAGCGGCGGGTTCACCGAGGACAACCGGATGCTGCCCACCTGGTTTAACATCCAGTGCGAGTCCGACGCCGACTGCGAAGACGATCCCCGCGGTAACCCGATGATCTGCGCCGAGCAGAAGTACTGCAAGGTGGCCCCCACCCCGACCACCGACCCGGTGACGGTGGTCACGGACGTCCCTGCCACCGTCGAGCGCATCTCGCTGGCGAGCTTGTCCTTCACCGGCGGCCATCCCGGGGTGGACCTTCCCCGGATGACCCTGGAGAAGGACGACGGCGGCGGGTTCGCCCCGGTGACCAACGCCGCCGGAGAGGTGTACTCCGACGACGGCTTCTCCACCATCCTCTTCTACCGGGGCGACTACCAGACCGACCACACCTGGGAGGTGCACTGGGAGGAGATGCGCGACTTCCCCGCCGGCCGTTACCGGATCAAGATCGACGGGCACTACTTCGACGGAAGCGCCACCCAGAGCTACACCCTGACCTCCCAGGCTTTTGACTTCGTGCCCAGCTCGAAGCTGATCGTCTACAACCTGGCCCTGACCAACGACCGGGTCTCCGGTGTGGTCTGGTATCCCAACAGCCCCACCAACGACGACGGTACCTCGCCCTTCGAGGAGCTCCAGCCTATCGGCGTGCTGCGCCACACCGGTTCGGTCCCGCCGACCATGCCCTGGGCGCTGCCCGCCGACGGGACCGCCACGGTCGATATAACCATCCAGCCGCCGGCGGGCGCGGCGGTACAGATCAACGACGTGCCGATCAATCAAACCGGCGCGACCAACTACACCTACGTATCCTCCCGGCTGGCCAGCGGCCAGGAAAACACCGCCACCCGGTCGCTGCCCTCCTCGGGCTTCGACGCCGCCCACGCCGCCTACGAGGGCGCGGGCACCTATTCGGTCACCGTCACCGCCACCGACGCCCTGGGCAACACCGGAACGGTCAGCGCCGACCTGCAGCTGAACTAGACCCGGTCGTTTTCTTGACAGATCCGATCGCAGTGCTACCATTTTTCCAAGGAGCAAATCCTTGGCCCGCCGCGGTGGAAGAAACTACCTGGCCACTTTAAAACAGCTGAGATTGGCTTCCCGGGATTTCGACGTCGAGGGCTCGGGCCCCGAGGACCGCCTGTTGCTGAAGTTCCTGAACCTGAATATGCAGCAGGGCCTAGTCGCCCTCTCGGGCCGCTCCTCCCTGCAGGCCGCTGCCGACGTCTCCGGGGGCCGAGAGGATGCGCCGGAAAGACACCCGGCCGATGAACAAGAACGCGATTCCGACCAGCAACTGCTGGCCTAGCTGTATTCCGTGCAATACGATTGCATAGGCCAACCCCGCCGAACCCAGCGCCGCTTCGGCCACGAAGAGAGACAAGCCCAGCTTGACGAAGTAATGGAAGTTGCCGATCATCCCCGGCCCCGCCGGAATTATCAGGCCGACGCACAGGACCGCCAGCACGGTAAACCCCTCAACCCAGCCCAGCGAGCCCAGTTCGTCAAAGGCACCGAAGAGATAGACCATGCCGGCGCCGGATATCAGCCAGTAAACCACCGTCGTCAATACGAAGCCCGCCAGTAATCTCGCATTGAGCAGGGCCTTCAGGCCGTCGATGAACGAATGCAGAACCGAGGCCAACCGATCGGCCGCCCGCTGCGACAAATGCGCCACCAGACGCCGGAACCAGGCCACCGTGGACTCCTGGTGACGGTAAGCCAACGCCAGGAATCCCAGCAGCAACAGGAAAACCGCCAGGATCACGTAGGACCAGCTTTGCAGGTGAACCGGCACCAGGATCCGGTCCTGAAGGACAAACAGCAGAACCACCAGAAGCGAAGTCATAACCAGAGCGTCGAACGCCCGCTCGACAACCACGGTGGCCAGCGCGGCGCTGATGCGGATCTTGCCTCGTTCGGCCACCAGAATCGGCCGGGCAAACTCGCCCAGACGCAGGGGCAGGAGCATCAATGCCATGAATCCGACCGCACCGGCGGTAAACAGCCGCATCAAGGAAATACTCCCCAGCGGCTTGAGCAGGATTCCCCAGCGGACGATTCGCAAAGCCTCGATAACCATGGCCACCAGGAAATAGACCAGTAGTATCGCCGGGTTTACCCGGGAAAAAGCCGTCACCACTTCGTCCCATTCAACCCCGCGGACGGCCAACCACACGAACAGCGCCCCCACGGCAATGGAAATGCCCAGATTTATCCAGAACTTTTTCACAACCCCAGGATCTCCCCGGGAACCGTCTCCAGCAGGCGGGAAACGCCCTCCGGGCCGGTCAGGTCTTCGAGAATCGACAGACCCTCGGCCACGTAGCCGGCCTCGTCGGCCCGGTGCAGGTCGCTGTTGGCCGCATCCACCAGATCCGATACCAGCAGTTGACGGGCAACCTGCTGGGCCGGGCGGCTCCAGGCCCCCGCCAGGCTGCTCAGATTGATCAGGGTGTAGGCTCCCTGTTTACGCATCAATTCAACCACCCCGGGATCCGCCTGCACCTCGGGATACCTCTCCACGTGGGCGATCACCGGCCGCTTACCCTTCACCTGGATGCGGAACAGCAGATCCTGGTAGCGCGGGGGCAATCCCGAAAAGGGAAACTCCATCAGGAACGTGTCTCCGCGCGGGTAGGCCACCAGCTCATCGCCCTGAATAAGCTCCAGGACCATCTGGCTGTGGTGCTCGGCTCCGCCGATAATCGTCAGGCCCACGCCGTTTTCCTGCAGGCAATCTGAAACCTCTTTTCGAATCCGGCGCAATTCGTCGGCGCCTAATACCCGGTTCATCCAGGGCAAATGCGGTGTTGCGCAAACGTGGGTGAAGCCGATTTCACCGAGTTCTCTGGCCAGCGCCAGGCTGCCGCTCAGATCCCGGGGGCCGTCGTCCACCCCCGGCAGCAGGTGGCAATGCAGGTCGATCATCGGCAGGCACCTTACCATGCCGCCGGTTGACTGGCACCTTTTTTACCCACCATGAAAGCAAAGTCGCACT
>Ga0272442_10002667_pt1 | contig 25609 bp, 20 predicted proteins | sample SSMForm2O_FD_200262 | JGI IMG/M metagenome (GOLD analysis project Ga0272442, IMG submission 200262) | Marine sediment archaeal communities from Little Sippewissett salt marsh, Falmouth, MA, United States - SSM-Form-2O | ecosystem: Environmental > Aquatic > Marine > Wetlands > Sediment ... | reverse complement strand
TACCCCTACTTCGTGCAGGCCTACGGCAAGTCGGTGTGGGACGTCGCGCCCGCGTCGCCTATCACTGCCGACGACGTCGCCGTCGGTGCGCCGCTGGCCCGCGCAGACCTCGGGGTGGGCTTCTTCGGGTCGCGCTACGAGCGGGCAACTCCCGCCGAACGGGAGTACCTGCGGGCCATGGCTGAGCTCGCCACGTCGCTGCCGTCCGGGGACGGCGCCGTCGCGACGTCCGACGTTGCCGCTGCGCTCGGCCGCAAGCCCTCGTCGTTGTCGCCGGCGCGCGACGCACTGCTCAAGAAGGGGCTCGTGTACTCCGCCGAGCGGGGCAGCATCGCGTTCACCGTTCCACACTTCGCTTCGTACCTGCGAAGCCAACCTGCCGCATAGTGGCGAAGTTGTTGTCCGGCGCGGCCGATGTCTGGCGAGGGGGAGGATGACCAGTACGCGCGTATGCCGCACACGCTGGCACGAACCTCCGCGGCAGCCGCCGAATGCGCGCACGAGGCCTCGACTCTGGCAAGGCCCCACGCAAGTCGCGGCTGTTGAGGAGCAGGCACCTTGACGGCACGCGCCACCGACAGCGGATCGTCGCGGTGCCGACGCCTGCTTCCTCGCTGAGCAGGAGCAGCCAGTGCCTCCCGGAGCGACGTGGACTCTGCCTATAGCGAGGTCCTAGCCACCGCCGATGGGATCGCCCTGCCCCGGTCTGGACGAGACCGGCCCCGAACGTCAGGGCATCCAGACGACCCGGTCCTCACCCGATCCCTCGACGAAGAGCTGCTCGCCTTCGTTCACCAGCTCGTTGAAGCGTTCGTCAGTCATGCTGCGCTGGATCCCCACCTCGAACTCCGCCATGTCGGCGTAGTCGGAGAACCAGCAGTACGTGCCGTAGGTATCCCCGATCAACACGCCCCACGTCGTCGGAATCCCAAGGGCCTCGGTCGAGTACTGCGCGATCTCTGCGGCGAACGCTGAGGCGGCCGGTCCCTTGCCCGGCAAAGCGACCGCGGTGCGCTGAAGTCGAACGGCCATGACTACCCCCTCACAACGGGCGAGCCGGTCCCGTCCGACGTTTCGACGATAGACCTGCAACAAGCCGCTGAGCACCGTGAATCTGGTTGCCCCAACCATGGTTCTCAACCCAAGCCGGCGGGACCAGCAACGTGGTTCGGGTGGCCACGTGGACGCGTCCGCCTGGGCGGTAGGCCGCATGTCGAGCAGCCTCATCGACATGAGCGAGCATGCCGTGCAACTCGGGCGACGATTAGCCAGGCGCCGACTGCGTGCCACTCGGCCTACGCGGAGGCCAGATCGTTGATCGCTGACACCGCGACGATGGCCGCGATGATGACGTAGATCCCGGCGATGATCTGGTGGGCGTGACTACCGGCTGTTCGCCCAAGGAGGGACAAGAGGCGATCGGAACGATGGCCAACGATCGACACGGCCAACACGGGAAGAAGCAGCGGACTCAGAGTGATGAGAAGCGCGGCGCCGGACGCCAGCAGCGTCGTCCCGGTACCGGCGGCGGTGGCCCTGATCATCTCAAGAGCGCTGAGGTACAGCAGCAGAGTCGACCAGTTCGTCAGCATCGTGGCGACGCCCAGGACGAAGAAGAGCGGTGGCCTTGCCGCCCTGAGCCGGGGCTCCAGCCACGGCGGCCGGTGAGCAGGCTGCGGATTCGGCTTACGTATGGAGCGCCATCCCAGACCGACGAGGGCGATGCTCACTGCTGCTTTGACGCTGACCGACAGGCCTGTCGGTAGCGTTGCGAGGGCATCGACAAGGGTGCGAACCGTGACGATGCCCACGAGTGCGCCGAGGACCAAAACGGTGACGCCGCCGAGCAGGTAGGACCACGCGCGAGCCTTCGGGTGTTGCTCGCTCGAAAGGATCAGCAGCACGATCGCGAGCAGGCCTGGGCTCACGGCAGCACCCAGTGCCAAGGAAACGGCCGCCGCATAGCCTTCGTCCACGGAGGGTCAGCACCGATGGTCTTGGGCGTGCCATGTGAGGAGTGCGAACCGTCTCGTCACTCGAGCGCCCAGTGCGCGCGCCAAGACCTGCGGTCGCGGGTTGTCCTGGCGCACCCAGGATGCCTCCAGAGTCTGGTAGCCCTTCGTCAGCAGGACGGCGGTCAGGGCTCGCCCCATCGCCACGGCGACGCCCCGGCCCCGCCAGTGCGGCGCGACGCCGATACTGAGAAGCCGGGCACGGTCGGGGTCTGCGTCAGGCGGACGCGGTTGCCACAGGTCGGTTAGGCAGACGAGAACACCGATCGTCTCGCCCACGCCGTCCTCGGCGATGATTACCAGGTCAGGGTCCAGGCCCGCTCCGAGCCGGGAAACGAGCCGCTGCATCTGCTGGGGCGTTCGGTCGAGGTGACCCGGGCTGCCTGCGAAGGTCTCCGCCTGGAATCGTCGGATCGTCTCGAGCTCCTGAGGAAGCCGGTCTGTGTCGAGATGACGGATGCGCACCTGGCGGTCCGGGAGCCTGAGGAACCTGGGCACGCGCTTGCGGCTGAACTCCAGGGCCACCATCGCGCTGGTCTCACGGAATCCGCAGAAGGAGAGCAGGTCTGCGTACCACGGTGGGTTGTGCGGGGTGAGGATGACCTGCGGCCGGTCGAAGCCAGCCACGAGGAGACCCGACATCAACGCGGACGTGCTTGGGGCCACGACCGCGCTGCAGCCCTGGGCCTGCAGCCAGCCCTGGCAGTGCTCGATCGCCAGTTGGCCGGCGTCGTGATCCTTCGGCACGCACTCAACGAGCCCGAGGCAGCCCTGCGCCGCGCCGGGCTGCGTCCCCGGTGCCTTGGGGCTGACGATCCCTGCTGCGCGTGCGACTGCACGGCCGGATCGCCGCACGACGACCGGGTGCATCTCGACGATGCCCGCCGCGGCATCGTCGAAGCATTGCGTCGCGACTGTTCCGCTGGCCGGTGACCATTGCGGGTCGCCTTCGTACACCTGGGCGGGGATGCCGTCGAACCACCCTCGCTGAGGCGACCGGCCCGCGATGGGAACCTGGTGGACTTCGAGACCCCTCATGGGTGCGATCGCCTGATGACGCGCACCAGCTTGTGCGAGCCCGGATCGCGTGTGGGCTCGGCGTCAGGGAAGTTCACGGTGCCGAACTGGCCGCCCGCGCGCTGGGCCCAGTAGTCGAGGTTCTTGCGGACGCTTGATTCGATCGTCGCCCGGTCCGCTCCCGCCGCTAGGTGTAGCCGGACCTCCAGGTTGGACGGGTCCCACTGCACGACCTGGTACTCCAGAATCTGGTCGGAGGCCTCGTTGACGGCTCGGCGGACGTAGTCGGGCATGAGCAGCACTTCGCCACCTGCGCGCCCTGGCAGGTGCAGGATGGAGTCGGCACGGCCGTGGACTCGCCGGATTCGGCGGAAGGCCGAGCCGCACCGGCACTGCTCCCCGCTCAGCTCGATCAGATCGTTGAGCTCGTACCGCAGAAATGGCTGCACCCTGCGGTAGAGGTCAGTGATCACCGCGCGGCGTGCGCCACCGATGGTGTCGCCGGCTTCCTCGAGCTCGATGAGTGTGCAGTCCTCGTTGAGGTGCAGGCTCCCCGCGGGGCAGGTGAAGGCCAGCATCCCCTCGGCGCCCTGGTAGATCTCGACGACGGGGGCGCTGAAGGCTCGCTCGAGGTGGCGCCGGGCGCTGTCGTCGAGCTCCTCCGCGTAGGACACGACTGCGTCGATGCCGCTGCGAATCCGTGTCGCTCGCTCGGCAAGCATGACGAGTAGCGACGGGGGGCCGGCGAGGACGTTGAGCCGCTCGGCGTTGATCCGTGCGATCAGGTCGTCCAGTGGCACGAAGTAGTCGACGTACACCAGATGCACGCCCAGGGCAGTCACCTCGGTGAATGCCGGGTTGTTGGTGCGCAGCGCGAACAGCACCCGGGGGTGCTGGATCTCGCGGGGGATGCCTGACCGCGCCCACAGCAGGGCGGAGTAGCGCAGACGCTCCTGCGGGGAGAGCACGGTGAGCACCTTGTTGCCCGACGTCCCGCTCGACAGGCCCACGGCGAAGCGGCCGGCGTACAGGTCGTTGCGCCCCGATCTCTCCTGCTGCATCCGGAAGGCCAGGAGGTCGTCGCCTCGCAGATGCGCGGTGTTGATCTCGTCGAAGTGCGACATCATCTCGGCCTTGGTCATCCGCGGGATGGTGGCCAGATCGGCAGTGGCTCGCCGGTGGGGCGCGGTGAGACGTCGTGCGTAGTAGGGCGAGTCGCGTGCCACGAAGCGGACGAGCGAGTCCAGTCGACGGCGCTGGTGCCGGCGCAGGCGCTCGGCGTCCCAGTGGTCGAAGCGCCATTGCAGATATCGCCCGACGGATTCCCTGACCAGCGATGTCACGAGGTGGCCCCGACCTCGACTGCAGATGCCAGAGCGGCACGTGTGGCCGCGTAGCGCTGCAGGAGCAGTGCCGAGCCGAGGAGGAAGACCGCGGGGAGCACGGCGAAGGCCACGCGGACGCCGAGCACAGCGGTGGGCGTCTGGGTGTCGACCTGACCGACGTAGCCGAAGAGGCTGAGGCAGGCGCCGAGGACGAACCCGGCGATCCCGACCCCGATCTGGTGAGACGACATCCACAGCCCGAAGAAGACCGACTCGTGGCGTTCACCTCGCTCGTGCTGGTACCAGTCGACGAGATCCGGGACGAGCGATGGCGGGATCACCAGGTAGGCGGACATGGCTGCACCGAGCATCGCGGCGCCTGCGACGAACACGACCGTGGAACCAGCCGCGGCGATGAACCCGATCAGTACCAGCAGTACCGCCGCGAGGCCGCTGGAGACCAACATGAGGTGCCGCTTGTCGATCGAGTGAGTTCGACGTTCCCACACAGGAACCATCGCCGCGCCCATCACCGTGTAGGCCGCCAGCGCCCACGTCGCCGTCGCGCCGGATCCCACGACCGTGTCCGCGAAGTAGGGCAGGGCAGCGGTCAGAACTCCGGTCGCCACCGCGCTGAGGACCTTGTAGCCCATGAGGGTGGACACACTGCGCTCGGTCAGCAGAAGCAGGTACCGACGCAGCGGCACGGGCGTGATCTCGACGGTGTCCCGGCCCGAGTACGGCGCCACCGCGCGCGCCGCCAGCAGAGTGGTCCCGATGATCACCCCGCCCAGGCACACCGCCATCAAGCGAAGGGAGACCTCGACGCTCGCCTGCGAGCTGACCACGATGGCCAGCCCGCCGCCGAGGACCGCTCCGACGGCTGACAACACCGCCTTGTAGGCGACCAGGTGCGTGCGCTCGTCGTAGTCGGAGGTCATGACGGGTACCAGCGCCTGGTACGGGACCCCCACGAGCGAATACGTGGTGGCGAACAGCAGGAGCAGGACTGCTGCCAGCAGAGCCGCCGGCCGTGTCGCCATACCCGGCGGGATCCACCACAGCAGCATGAAGCTGAGGCCGAAGGGGACCGCCCCGAACAAGAGATAGACGCGCTTGCGGCCGCGCGTCGCCCGCGTGCGGTCGGCGAGCACGCCGATCAGTGGATCATTGACGCCGTCCCAGAGCTTCCCGATGAGCACCACGGTGCCGGCCAACGCAGGAGGTATGCCAACCAGGTCGGTCAGGTAGTACAGGAAGAAGAAGCCGAGGGCGAAGTAGGCGATCGAGATCCCCAAGTCGCCTGTCGCGTACCCCACGACCGACCGGCCAGGGATCGGCGTGCCGCCCCGCCCCGACTGATGAACCGCCGCTCCCATACCTTGCCCTCGCAAACACCAGGACGCGCACATCCCTCGACTGCAGGAGCGTGCTCCCGGCTACTCCAATGCCTACGGCGCGGTGCGATTGCGAGAAAGGGCCACAAGTCCACCAAATCGCCTTCGAGCCGCGCCACTATCGGAATCCGAGGCGACGTTGGCGGCAGCCAAGCCATAGCCTGCAACGGTGGCGCGAGTCAGGGACGCTGTGTTGCCAGCCGGGCTCGGACTGGGGCTGGTGCTCATCGTGATCGGCGTTGTCCTGGGCAACTACGGGCTTGCCGGACTAGGAGTCGTGCTGGCCCTCGCGGCCTACTTTGGTCGACGCACCACTGCATAGGCTGGTGCCACCGTCCGGGGTGGCCGTCCGCCGTCTATGCCGACACCAACGGCAACGGGCAGCCCGACGAGTCCGATGGGCCCCTGCGCTATGTCGTTGTGTGTCCGACGGGACTGGCGGGCGAGTGCAGCAGCCCGGCACTCGGCGTCGGCAACCACGGGCTCCAGGCGGCCGGCTTGACGTGGGCTCAGGCGGTGTCGGGGTTCGACGGGCACCGGTTGACCGGCTCGGATCCGGTGATGATGCCGAAGGTGCTTTCCATCAGCGGGCACGGCGGGCTGCCCAGGTTGATAGGGCTGCGACCTCGGTCGAGCAGGCCCCAGGCGATGGCTTCGGCCGCCCACTCGACACCTCTGTCTTTCCAGTCATCGCGGTGATCGTTCCAGCTCGACGCACCGACGTGCGCGGTGACGGCGTCGCGGGTGGCCGGGTCGGTGTGGGTGACGATCCAGGCATGCGCCAGCTCGTGCAGCAGCAGCCGCGCCCGTGGGGGAGTCCTGGACTCGTCGCCATCGGTCACCGAGTCGTCGAGATCCACCGGATGATTCGGGCTGACGCTGGCGGAGTCGAAGCAGATGAGGATGTCGGTGGCTTCCTCCGTCCAGGTGGCGTGGCCCCGGCCGTTGTCGCAGCGCGCGTCGAACGGGTCGAAAGCGACCGTCGACACCTTCGGGGCGGGGAGCCCGGCCTTGGCGAACCTCGCTAGCCCCCAGCCGATGAGGGCGTCGGTGCCGGGGGAGCCGTTGCGGATCTCGATGGGTCCGGCCTCGGACTCGATCGACCCGGTGACCCGCTCACCGAAGGGGGCGGGGAGGTCTCGCCCGGTCCACCACCCCTCGGCGAGGGCGCTGGGGTCGTCGCAGTCTCGCAGGGAGGCCAGCGCAGGCAGCCGGCGTTCGGCGAGCACGTGCTGCTTCTGGTCCACGGTGAGCACCACCATCGTGGCGCCCGGGCAGGGTGCCAGCGACCGGACCGGCATCCATCCTCTGCATCGCTGCTCCCGACACTGTGGATGATCGGTGGCGCGGTATCGATCGTTGTCGGTGTCTGGCCGGGACACCGCCGCTCCGACGACGCATCCAGGCCGCAGCCGCTCGCGGCCTGACCGAACCTGGCCTTGCTTCAGGGAAGCACGAGGCTGCCCAGGGCGGCGAGAAGTGTCCGGGGGCTCGGGTAGGCGTAGAAGTCGACGAGGGCGTGCGCGTTGTCGACGGTGAGCTCGTTGTCGACAAGCCAGAAGGGCTGGAGCGCCCGCAAGTACTGCCCACCCCGCGTGAGGGGCGGTGTGGGTCGGAACGCGGCCCACACGACGTTCTTCTGCGGCCGGGGGAACATCAAGGCGTTGTGCACCGTGCCGATACCGGACTGGATGTCGCGAGGGTCGTTCCCGGGGTAGGCCCCCCAGGGGCATCGCCCGATGACGGCGGCGAGCACGCTCCAGGTGTTGATGCCGATGCTCCCGGCACGCAGGTCGCCGATGTGGTTCTCCAGCCCGGGCCCAAGGCTCTTGGCGGTGGCTGGGTCGATGATCACGTTGGCTGCCAGGTTGCCGGCCAGCCGGTCGTTGACGAAGTCGACCGCTCGAGCGATGAACTCTCCAGGAGTGTCACCAGGGAGCGCTGTGGTGGCGTAGATGGGGGCGAACATCTCGGTGCCGAAGACAGGGTGGTCGCTGGCTGGGTCGAGGCCAGTGAGCAGTACGCGAGCCTGTTGGCAGGGCAGCACCTCGGCGTCGGGGTGGTCGCTGGTGAAGGCGTCGATCTTGTCCCGGGTGCCGGGGTAGAACGACTCGCGGTGCGGGGCGGCGGCCAGCGCGGCCCGCACAGCGGCCAGGAAGTCGTCGGCCTGGGGCCACGACTCGGGCAGCACGAGCACCTGGGACGCCGCGCATACGTGCCCGGAGTAGTTGAGCCTCTGCGTGGCAACGACGCGGGCCTGCAGGTCGATGTCGGCGCTGCTCCACCGACCCGGGACCACGATGGTGGGGCCGACCCCACCGAGCTCTGCGGTGAACGGCTTGTCCAGCAGCGGCTCACCGTGCTCCCGGCGCGCCGCCGCGTCCGGGCCGGTTCCCCACATGATGGCGTCGTAGGTGCCGACACCTCCGGTCATGTGCACCCGCTCGACCAGGTCATCATGAACGAGCGCGGCTCCCACCTGGGCCCCGCCGTACACGAACCTGACGTAGCCGTCGTCGGTGAGCGGGGCCAGGATCTGCTCGATGACTGGGCCGTAGACCTCGTTGACCGGGTTCATCTTCACCACGACCACGTCACCGTCGACGATCAGTGTCGACAGGATGTCGAGCGGGGTGAGCAGGGCGACGTTGCCGGCCGCCAGAACCAAGGTGACCCGACCAGGCGGGTCGGCCTGCCGGTAGAGCGGCGCCAGCGACCCCGGTAGGTCATCGATGGTCACGTCGGGCTGCATCCACACGTCCACTCGTACCTGCTGCAGCAGGTCGTTGACGTTGCGGGGCAGCACGCGGGCAATCACCTGCCCGTCCGGGCGGGTGCGCAGCCGGACCCCGGCCAGCAGGTCATCCCCCCGGTCCAGGGCGGTCAGTGAGGTGATCAGGTCGGTCAGGTAGCTGGCCAGGCTCATCGGGCCCTGCAGCCACTCCTCCATCACGCCCAACGGTGAGTCGGACGCAAAGCCCTTCAGTCGTGCGCCAGCCTCGGCCCAGTCCGGGGCATGCTTGACCGTCAGGCGCCGCACCTGGTCGAGGTAGCCGATCTTCGTCTGGACCGGTAGCCTGGCCCAGCGCTGCTTGCTGGCCTGAAGGTCCTCCAACACCGAACGGTCCGCGATCGTCTGCATCTCAGCCCCCTCAGCTGAGCTGCGCCGCCCCCCGGCGTCGTCGACACCCAGCTACACCCTTGTGACTACTCCGGGGCCTCGTGGTCGTCCAGGGCAGCTTCGCCCGAACTCGTCGAGCCGACCAGCAGCCCGACGTCTCAGGTGCCGAGGGCGTCCGCGGCGATCTGCGGGTAGACCGCCTGGCAGGCGTGCAGGAGCGCCTCCAGCTGCATCGCTTTGGACTTCGAGCCCCCCACCTTGAGCTTGCGGAAGAGCACCGCCTTGCCCAGCGGCAGGGTGCCCAGCAGGAGCCCGTGCATCGAGTCGGCACTGAGCTTGGCCGTCAAGGTCGCGTCGGCTCCGATCGTCTCGAAAGACGTGACAACCGGACGTGAGCGTCCGTCCACCCAGATGTCCGCGGACGGGTCCCGAAGCTGAAAGTTGATCACCATCTGAAGCGCGACTAGCTCGTCCATGGAGTCGTCGTCGGCGATCGCGTCGAACATCGTCGTGTACACGGTGCGAAGCTGGGCGCTGTCAGCATAGGTACGGGACATGAGCGCACCCTACGGAGCCGAGCCCGCAACAGCGCGTCTTCGCGTGGATGATCAGCGCCGCGCGCGGCGCCGGCCGCTGCGTCGCGTCGAGGCCGTGCGGCGCGCCGGCAACCTCGAGCAGCTGCGTGGGGACACCTGCGTCGCGCAGCCGTTGGGCCAGCCCCGCGGCCTGCCCGCCTCCGGCGCTCTCGCCTCCGACGGCTACGTCCTGCGCCGATGCCGGACGCACCCGTCGACTACACCTTCTACGCTCGTGGGCGGGGGAGCAGGAGAGCGACGAGTGGGAGTCTGACCGTGGCGCTGTTCGACCACCGGACCTTCGGGGTGCTGCTGCACCCGTCATCGCTGTTCGGCCGCGAACCGGTCGGCACGCTGGGTGCCGAGGCGCATCAGTTCGTCGAGTGGCTTGGGAGCACCGGGGCCGGTGTCTGGCAGATACTCCCGCTCACCATGAACGGCCAGTACGACTCGCCGTACTTCAGCTACTCGGCTTTCGCCGGCAACCCATGGCTGGTCGACCTGGCCGACCTGCAGGCGCACGGCCTGCTGGACGACCCGGGACTTGCCGCGCAGCCGGGCGATGCCGCCGTCCCCTTCGACACCCTGGCCTCGACGAAGCTGCCCCTGCTCCAGCGTGCGGCGCGGGCTCTGCTCGACGACCCCGGCCACGAGTGGCGCGCCGGGCTCGCCGAGTTCACGCAGGCACAGCCTTGGCTCGACGACACCTGCCACTTCTTCGCGTTGAAGGAACGCTTCGACCACCGGCCGTGGTTCGAGTGGCCGGCCGGCATCGCCCGTCGCGACCCCGGAGCGCTCGACGCGTCGCGGGCCGAGCTGTCCGACCGCATCGAGGAGTGGTCGGCGATCCTGTACTTCGTCGACCGGCAGTGGGCGGGCGTCATGGCGGCCGCGCACGCCGCCGGTCTCACGGTGCTGGGCGACCTGCCGATCTACGTGAGCCATGACTCAGCCGACGTCTGGCTGAACCAAGTGGAGTTCAGCCTGGACGATGCCGGGCACCTCACCGCCCAGTCGGGCGTGCCGCCGGACTACTTCAGCGAGACCGGGCAGCTGTGGGGCAACCCGCTCTACCGGTGGGACTCGATGGCCGACAACGGTTACCGGTGGTGGCTGGACCGACTGCGCCGCTGCCTCGAGCTCAGCGACGTCGTGCGCATCGACCACTTCCGCGCCCTCTCGGCGTACTGGGAGGTGCCCGCCGACGCTCCCGACGCCCGCTCGGGGCGCTGGGTGACCGGCCCGGGGCAGCACTTCGTCGACGCGGTGCGTGCGGCGTTCCCGTCCATGCCCTTCGTCGCCGAAGACCTCGGCACCCTCGACGACGACGTCCTCGCGTTGCGTGACGAGAACGGCCTTCCCGGTATGCGAATCCTGCAGTTCGGGTTCGACGGCACGACCGACAACCCGCATCAGCCGCACCGGTTCCCGACGAGCTGCCTGGCCTACACCGGCACGCACGACAACGACACGGTCGCCGGATGGTGGGCGACTCTGGACGACGGGGCACGGTCGGAGATAGCGGCGTACTACCAGGTTGACCCGCACGCCGACGTCGGAAGCATCGTGTGGGCGTTCATCGAGGCGGCACTCGGATCTCGCGCTGACGTGGCCGTCCTGCCCGTTCAAGACCTGCTCGTGCTTGACTCGCGGGCGCGCATGAACGACCCGTCGGTGTTCGTGGGCAACTGGGGCTGGCGCATGCCCGCCGACGGGCTGTCTGTTGCCCTGGCGGCGTCGCTCCGCCGCCTCGCAGAGCGCTACGGCCGCACCGCGTCAGGCTGAGCGGCTGCTCGACGGTTTCGGGCGGTTGTCGCGGCAGGAGAGGATGGGGGCATGTCCCGTTACTCGAGTCCTGCGCGGATCTAGCCGGTGGCGCCCGTCAATCTCGTCAACCTCGAGCGGGTCAGCAAGGCGTACGGCCGCGACCCGGTGCTGGACGAGGTGTCCCTTGGCGTGGCCCAGGGGGAGCGCGTCGGGGTCGTGGGGCGCAACGGTGGGGGCAAGAGCACCCTGCTGCGGATTCTTTCCGGTGTCGAAGCGCCTGACCGCGGGCGCGTCTCACGCACGGCGGGCACACACGTCGGGCTGCTCGCCCAGCGCGACGAGCACGACCCGGAGTCGAGCCTGCGGGACGTGGTGCTCGGTGACCTGGCCGCCCACGAGTGGGCTGGCCGACCGCTGGTGCGCCAGGTGCTCACCGAGCTGCTCGGCGGCTTCGACGACGCCACCCTCGACCGCCGAGTCGGCAGCCTGTCCGGCGGGGAGCGGCGTCGCATGGCGCTGGCCGCGCTGCTGCTGGACGACGTCGACCTGCTCGTGCTCGACGAGCCCACGAACCACCTCGATGTCGAGGCAGTGGCCTGGCTGGCCACGCACCTGCGCGGCCGACGCAACCTGGCACTCGTGGTCGTCACGCACGACCGCTGGTTCTTGGACGCGGTGAGCGACCGCACATGGGAGGTCGGCCGGGGCCGCGTCGAGGAGTACGACGGTGGCTACTCCGCCTACGTGCTCGCGAAGGCCGAGCGCGCTCGCCAGGCCGGGGCCCAGGAGGCACGTCGGCAGAACCTTCTGCGCAAAGAGCTGGCATGGCTGCGTCGGGGGGCGCCGGCCCGCACGACGAAGCCGAAGTTCAGGGTTGACGCGGCCACCGCCCTGATCGCCGACGAGCCGCCACCACGCGACGGGGTCGAGCTGCTGCGGTTCGCGGGGTCGCGGCTGGGTCGCACCGTCCTCGAGCTGCACGACGTGTCGCTGCGTCGCGGCGGGCGGAACCTGCTCGACCGCGTCACCTGGCCCCTCGGGCCCGGCGACCGCATCGCCGTCGTCGGGGCCAACGGCGCCGGCAAGACGACGCTGCTGCAGGTGCTCACGGGCACGTTGCGCCCCGACTCCGGCCGGGTCGTGGAAGGCAGCACCGTTCGATCTGCCGTGCTCAGCCAGCATCTCGACGAGCTCGACCCCGCGCGGCGTGTTCTCGAAGCCGTCGAGGACGTGGCTACGCACGTCGCCCTCGCCGGCGGACGCGAGCTCAGCGCGTCCCAGCTGTGCGAGCAGCTCGGGTTCGGCCCCGACCGGCAGTGGACGCCCGTGGCCGACCTGTCCGGGGGCGAGCGACGACGCCTGCAGCTGACCAGGCTGCTCATGGGCGGTCCGAACGTGCTCGTGCTGGACGAGCCCACCAACGACTTCGACGTGGAGACGCTCACCGCGCTGGAAGACCTGCTCGACTCGTTCGCCGGCACGCTGCTGGTCGTCTCGCACGACCGGTACTTCGTGGAGCGGGTGTGCGACACGACCGTGGCGCTGCTCGGCGACGGGGCGGTTCGTCACCTGCCCGGTGGCATCGAGGAGTACCTGAAGCGGCGCCGGGCCCTGGTGGAGGCAATCGCTGACGCATCCGGGGCGGCACCAGACGCGGGCGTCGCGTCACCTGAGGTGACCACGCCGGCAGCACGGCGTTCGTCGGCCGACGCCCGGGCCGCTCGCAAGGACATGGCGCGGCTCGAACGTGAGCTCGCGGCGATCGAGCGGGACGAGTCAGCCCTGCACGCAGAGATGGCCACGCACGCAACGGACCACGTGCGCATCGGTGAGCTCTCCGCGCGGATGCGCGCGCTCGCCGAGCGCAAGCAGCAGGCCGAGGAGCTGTGGCTCGCGGCCGCCGAGATCGCCGAGGGCTCCTGAGGGAACGGCTCGGGTCAGCCGAAACCGCCGCCGCCTCCGCCGCCCCCGCCACCTCCGCCACCGGAGAAGCCGCCTCCACCGCCGCCTGACCCCGACGACGGTGGCGCCAGCGCTGACCCGAACCCGGAGGCGAGGTCACCGATCGCCAACGACGAAGCCCCGGAGCCGAGGTCGCTGCTCGCCGAGATCCAGAAGATCGTCGACGAGGCCGCCACCGGTTCGGGCATCGCGACGTGCGCGGCCTGCAGCACACGGTCGGCGAGCCCGAAGGCAATGCCGTAAACCAGCAGGCGCTCCCACAGCGCGAGGGTCGCCGGCGGCGCCTCGTGCAGACGCGGGAAGTCGCTCAGGTAGCGGCGGAACGCCTCCCATCGCTCGGCCTCGACCTGAGCGGCCGGAGAGCGTCGGCGCCACAGCCTGCGCTGGGTGAGCGCCCCGAGCAGGACGGCCGCGTTCAGCACGCACACCAACCCCACCAGCAGCAGCACCACGTCCGACCAGCGCGGGAACGCCGCGCGCCACCCGCTGCCCGCGGCCCAGAAGCAGCCGACGGCCACGAGGAGGAGCAGCACAAGCCCCGCGACCAGTGCCAGCACTCCTGTCGACACGAACCAGCGACGGCGGGCGACCTCGTCGTCGACGTGGCTCTTGAACGCCGTGAAGCGTGTGCTCATGACCTTTCGGTCGTCCTCGATCGACTCGCGGAACGTCGACAGCGCCTGCGGCTCGCTGCCCAGCACGTCGTCCACGATCTCGGCGACGTCGGCCTCCCACGGCGACAGGGCATCGCGCCGCCCACGGGAGAGCTCGAGGTCGGAGATCTGCTCGGTGCGCAGCCCGCCCCAGATCGGCTTCTCGGTGAGCACCGCCCGCGAGCGGTAGACGCCACGGCGCACCAGATCGAACAAGGTAGCGGTGAACTCCATCGGCCCGGCGGTCCCGCCCTGGCCGAGCAGGATCGGGACGAGCGCGGGGGGCAGGTCGCTGGGTGGCTCCTGCTCGTACTCCCGGTCGTACCCGCTTGGACGTTCCCGACCGAAGCGGACGAACACCAGCCCGACGAGCAAGGCGGCCGGCAGCAGGCCGAGCACGAGCACGCCGATCACCCACGGAAGCGGGTTGGCTACCAGGGCGTCGATGCGGTCGGCGTCGGCCTGGAACTCCGCGGCATCGGCCGACTCCTGCGCCACTATGGCAGCCCGTCCCGGCCCGTCGACGACGGTCGCGCCGGACGTCGACGTGAGGGCTGAGCGTGGCACCAGGGCCCGCAGCTCGACGAACTGCTGCGCCGGGATGCGTTCGGCCCGCAGGTTCACCGTCGCACCGTCGAGGGTCACGTCGCCGCGCACGTACACCGGGTGCCCCCAGGCCAGGTCGATGTCGGCCGGCGCGGAGAGCGAGGCAGTGAGCCGGTCGAGGCCTTGCTCCCACTCCTCGCCCCACACCTGCAGGTTCACCTCGGCCACGTCGTCGTAGGCGCGGGTGAGCCCGGTGAGCTCGTACTCGATCGTGAACGTGCGTGTCTGGTTGACGGCATCGAAGCGCCACACGACCCGCACCTGCTCCGACGAACGTTCGACGCCGAACGTGCCGGGTGGCCCGCCCGGTTGCAGAGCGGTCGATGCACCGGGGGCGTAGGCCTGGCCGTTCTCGCTGACGGTGACATCGCTGACCTGCTCGCCCGGCCTCAGCGGGATGTCGCGAAAGCCGTAGGTGAAGGCGCCAGTGAACGCCACGGTGATGGACTCGCTCACGGCGAGTGACCCGTCGGGCGCCAGGGTGACGGCGACGTCGGAGTCGACCAGCCAGTACGCCCGGCCGTCGTCCGCGGCCGTCAGCGCCAGCAGGCCGAGCAGCGCGACGAGCAGCGTCGACACCTGACGCACCCGGCGAGCGGTAGGTCGACGGGGGAGGGCGTACCGCGCCACCACGGGTCAGGCGTCGGGGCTGGGCGGACGGTTGAAGCGCACCTCGGGCACCGAGCGCTCCGCCTCGTCGCCGACCTCGAAGTACTCGCGTCCGGTGAAGCCGAAGGGACCCGCAACAAGCACGTTCGGGAACGTCTGGATGGTGTTCTGGTAGGTGAGAACGGTGTCGTTGTAGACCTGGCGCGACACCGTGATGCGGTTCTCCGTCTCGGCGAGCTGGGCCTGCAGGTCACGGAACCCCGCATCGGCCTTGAGTGCCGGGTAGGCCTCGGCGACGGCGAACAGCCTCCCCAGGGCCTGTCCGAGCATCCCCTCGGCCTGCGCCGCCTGAGCCGGGGTCGTCGCCGCCGCGGAGGCGGCCCGCGCCCGCGTCACCGCCTCGAAGGTGGACGACTCGTGCGAGGCGTAGCCCTGCACCGTCTGGACAAGGTTCGGAACCAGGTCACGGCGTCGCTTGAGCTGCACGTCGATCTGAGCCCAGGCGTTGTCGACCCGGTTGCGTCGCTGGATCAACCGGTTGTAGGTCATCACCAGCCAGATGCCCACGGCCAGGACGAGGACTCCGACAACGATGATGGCTATCGCGGTGCCGCTCATGGCACCCATCATGGACCTGTTGCGTCCCCGCGGGAGAGGAGTGCTCGGTGACTCTGCTCTCGGACCTCTCCGCCGCGTTGGGTTCTGACGCCGAGGGACACCTGCTGACCGACCCCGCGTTGATCGACGCGTACGGCACCGACTGGACGCGCCGGTGGTCGCACCGACCCCTGGCCGTCGTCCGTCCCGGCAGCATGGAGCAGGTGTCCGGCGTGGTCAGTGCCTGTGCCCGACACGCGACGCCGGTGGTGGCGCAGGGAGGCAACACCGGGCTGGTCGCCGGCGGCATACCCGGCGAGGACGACACGGCCGTCGTGATGTCGTCGACACGGCTCGACCACCTTGGCCCGGTCGACGCCGCGACGCGGCAGGTGACCGTGGGTGCTGGGACGACGCTGGCGGCGTTGCAGTCGAAGGCCCGATCGGCGGGGCTGGTCTACGGGGTCGACCTCGGCGCCCGCGACACAGCCACTGTCGGGGGCACGGTCGCCACCAATGCCGGCGGGCTGCGCGTGTGCCGCTACGGCGACACCCGGGCTCAGGTCACGGGCCTGCGGGCGGTGCTCGCCGACGGGTCGGTGGTGAGCAGGCTCGACGGGCTGCCCAAGGACGGCGCCGGATACGACCTGGTTCAGCTGCTGGTCGGCAGCGAGGGGACGCTCGGGGTCGTCACCGACGTGCGCGTGCGCCTGCACGAGCCCGACCCGCCCGGTGTCTCCACCCTGGTCGGCTGCCGCAGCGTCGCAGAGGCTGTGTCGCTGCTCCCGCCGACGCGCGACCGGCGCCTCGCCGAGCTGATGACGCGCGACGGCCTTTCGCTGACCTGCGCAGTGACCGGCCTGCCGATGCCGCTGCCGCACAACTGGCCGGTCTACCTGCTGATCGAGACACCCGACCTGCCCGACCTCCCCGACGACGTCGAGGCAGTCGTGGACGAGCGCCTGATCGACTATCGCGAACGGCATCCCGAGGCCGTCGCCACGCTCGGCGTGGTGCACAAGTACGACGTGTCGATCCCGCTCGACCGGCTCGACACGGTGCTGGCGCAGGTAGCCGACCTGGTTGCCCCGCACCGGCTGTTCGTCTACGGGCACCTCGCCGAGGGCAACATGCACCTGGGCGTCGTGGGCCCACCGCCCGACGACGAGACCATCGACGCGGCGGTGCTCGGCCTGATCGCCTCGGTGGGCGGGTCGATCGCATCCGAGCACGGGGTGGGGCGCGCCAAGGCGGGCCTGCTCGCTCTCAACCGCAGCGCCGGCGACATCACCGCGATGCGTGCCGTCAAGGCCGCGCTCGATCCGCAGATGCTGCTCAACCCTGGCGTCGTGCTGCCCTGACCTGCCGGCTCGCCCCGCGACTCGCCCTGAGCCACCGTGGCCGCGTCGCCCTCTGACACCATGGCGCCATGGCGAAGAAGCACCGCGGCCCGCGTCCGGTCGTCGAGGGCGAGGTCGACGTCGTCGGGCCACGTGAGCCCTGCCCCTGCGGATCGGGCAAGCGCTACAAGGTCTGCCACGGCAAGGCTGCGGCACGGGCCCGTACCCCTGTGGTCGAGCGCCCGTTCGAGGGCCTGCCCGGCGAGACCGACTGGGTGGCACTGCGCGAGTTCGTGCCGGCTGCCACGGCATCCGTGCGGCTGCTCCCCGATGCCGCGCCGGACTTCTCGGACGCAGCGAGCGAGGCCGCCGTGTCGGTCGTCACCGTCCTTCCCACGGCGCTGCCGGCGATGCGCCGCGACAACGGCGAGGTGCTGGTCGCGCTTCAGACCACCACCTCCTCCGGTGACCCCTCGCGCGACGTCGCGGCGGCACTGCTGACGGCGCTCGCCCTCGACGCCGGAGGCGCTGTCTCCATGCCCGGGCTACCGGGGCCCGGCCCCCGGCTGCAGGACGTCATCGACACGGCCGGCGGGTTCGACGTCGTCATGCACGACACCTTCGACTTCTGGGTGGGTGAGGCTGCTGACGACCCGTCCACGCAGGCGATGCTCGAGCAGGCAAACACGTCGATCATCCCGACCGAGCGCCTTGCGTCGGTGCCCTCGGCCTACGTCGCCACGATGGGCGAGCGCCGCTACCTGCGCTGGGTGCAGCCCTTCGCCGAAGACCGCCTGCTCGACGCCCTCGCCCGGCTGCGCGCCGCCGGCGCGGATCGCCTCGGCGACGGCACCACGATGCTCGGCACGTTCCGCGCGCACGGCCTTCTCGTCCCGGTCTGGGAGCTGGACGACGACGTGCTGCTCGACGACCTGGAAGACCCGGCCCTCGCGCTGGCCGAGCGGTTGGCCGAGCAGGTCGACAGCACCACGCCGCTCGACGGCGACCAGCGGCGGGCGCGGGCAGCGCTGGCCAACCGGCAGATCACGATTCGCTGACGTCGTCGTCGACTGCGAGGCCACCCGGCGCCCCGGCCGCACTGAGCTCCTCGACCGCGTCCTCCACCCGAGCGAACAGCAGCGACGGGTCGGCCACCTCGAACACCCCACCGCGGTACAGGGCGCGTTCCACGTCGCGGCGTACCCGAGCGAACGCAACCCGCACGCCACGCGCCTGTGTGCGCTCCACGAGTCGGCGCAAGGCGGCCGCGCCGTTCAGGTCGACGTGGCTCACCGCCTCGAGGTTGAGCACCAGCGCTGTCAGGCCGGGGCCACGAGGCGTCACCAGGGCGTTCACCCGCTGCACCAGATAGTCCGCCCCGGCGAAGAACAGCGGCCCGTCATAGCGCACAGCCAGCACGTCAGGCACCAGCTCGGCGGCTCGGCGCGGGCTGACGGCACGCCAGCGGGTCGACCCCGGGATCGGCCCGAGGGCCACGACCTGGGGACGCGACAGGGTGGCGATGAGCTCGACCATGTTGACGAACACCGCGAGCAGGATGCCCGGCAAGATGCCCAGCACCGCGACCCCGATCAGCGTGACAAGGCCGAGGGTCACCTCGAAGCGGCGGAACCGGTACAGCGCGGCCCAGTCTCGGGGCCGGACGATCGCGGTTGCCGCCACTACGACGACGGCGGCCAGCGTCGGCGAGGGCAGGTCGAACACCAGTGGTGCCAGCGCGATGAGGAACAGACCGGTGAAGCCTGCGGCCAGCAGGCTGACCATCTGCGTACGCCCGCCGGTGGTGAACGCGACTGCGGTGCGTGAGTCGCTGGCGCCGATAGCGAAACCTTGGAAGAGTCCGGACGCCGCGTTCGCCCCCGACAACGCCAGCAGCTCGGTGTTCGCGTCGACCGGGTCGGACTTCGATCGCTCGGCGTAGGCCCGTCCGGTGAGCACGGAGTTGGCGAACACGATGAGCGCGACGCCGGCGGCTGGTCCCAGCAGAGGCCCCACCGCATCCAGCCCGATCGAGGGCCACTGCGGGGCGGGAAGGCCTCGTGGGACCTCGCCGACGACGGACACGCCACGGTCACTGAGCCCGATCATGGCCGAGATCGCGGTCATCGCCACGACCGCCACCAGCGATGCGGGAACACGGGGGGAGAGCCGGCGAAGCACCAGAATGATGAGCAGGGATGACACGCCGACGAGCGTGCTGGCCAGGTCGATCTCGGCGCGCGACTCCCACAGCCCGGTCACCTGCGCGAGCAGCGTGTCACCAGAGGTCGATGCCCCCAGCAGCTTGGCGATCTGGTTGACGGCGATGATCAGCGCAACACCCGTCAGGTACCCGACGAGCACCGGCTGAGACAGGTAGTCGGCGACGAACCCTAGCCGCAGCACCCACGCGGCCAGCAGCACCGCGGCGGTGATGAGCGCCATGGCCGCGGCGAGCGCGGCGTACTCAGCGCCGCTGGCCGCGAAGGGCAGCAGCGCGGCGGCCACGAGGATCGCCATCTGCGACTCCGGGCCGACCGACAAGGTGCGCGAGCTGCCGAGCAGCGCGTACACCAGCATCCCGAAGATGCCCGTGTAGAGGCCGGCCACCGGGGTGACGCCGGCGACCTCCCCGTAGGCCAGCCCGGACGGGATCAGCAGGGCTGTCACGGTGGCTGCCGCGACCAGGTCGGGACGCAGATCCGGCCGCCGGTAGTGGCGCAGCATCTGCAGTCCCGGCGGCACCCTGCTGCGTCGCGGTTCGACGGACGTGGATAGGTCTGGGTCCGTCATGTCCCCGACCGTAGTCAGGTCGCCTCCTCCTACGCTTCGATCTGTGCGCTACGCCTACCTGGGACCGCCCGGCACCTTCACCGAGGCCGCTCTGCGGTCGATGCCGCTCGCCGACACCGACGAGGCGTCGCCGTTCGCGACGGTGTCGGCGGCCCTGGACGCGGTGCGCGAGGGCATCGTCGACGGGGCGGTGGTGCCCATGGAGAACTCCGTCGAGGGCTCGGTCAACGCCACCCTGGACGAGCTTGCGGTCGGCGTCCGGCTGGTGATCGCCCACGAGGTCGTGCTGCCGGTCGCCTTCGACCTCGTCGCACCCGCCGGTGTGGGGCTCGGCGACATCCGCCGCGTCGCCACCCACCCGCATGCCGAGGCGCAATGCCGGTCGTGGATCGCGCGCCACCTGCCGCAGGCGCTGGTGGTGCCGGCCGCCTCGACAGCCGCTGCCGCCGAGGCTGTCGCCGCGGGGGTGACCGACTACGACGCCGCGATCGCCGGTCCGCTGGCCGCCTCCACCTACTCGTTGACGGTGGTGGCCGGCGGAATCCAGGATGCCGACGCGCACACACGGTTCGTCCTTCTCGTGCGGCCCGGCAACCCGCCGGAGCCCACCGGGCACGACAAGACGACGCTGGTCGCGTTCATGAAGGAGGACCGCACCGGGGCCCTGCTGGAGATCCTGGAGCAGTTTGCCACGCGTGGCGTGAACCTCACCCGGATCGAGTCGCGACCGGTCGGAGCCCGGCTGGGCAACTACTGCTTCTCCATCGACTGCGAGGGGCACGTGGACGACGAGCGGGTCGCTGAGGCCCTCATGGGGCTGCACCGCGTCTGCGCCGACGTGCGCTACCTCGGCTCGTACGCCAGGGCCGACGGAGTGGCTCCCATCGTCACGGCGTCGACGAGCAACGATGACTTCGCCGAGGCGCGTCGCTGGCTGATGGCCTTGCGAGGCGAGGTCTGAGCTCCGGCTACCCCGCCGTGGGGCGTTCGGGCACGGTGCGGACGTAGCGGTTCGCGATCGTCAGAAATCCCTGCGCCGGCCAGAAACGGGAGGCCTCCAGGTTCGTCGTGCGCCAGTCGGCGATGGCAGCGGTGTGGCCGAAGCTGGACATGTCGCGCATGGCCGTCGACACCAGCGTCCGCCCGACCTGCTTGCCGCGGGCGTCCGGGTGCACGGCGAGCAGGATCATCTCCGCGCTGCGCTCGTCGTAGAGCGGGAACGGCGCGCCGGGCCGCCACAGCAGCAGCCCCACGCTCTCGCCGCCGGCCCGAGCGATCAGCACCCGGGCGTCCTCGTCGACGACACTGCGTCGGTACTCCTCAGGCAGACCCGAGTAGAACGCGTTGGAGTGCCGGTCGAACACCGGCGACCCCTCATGGTGCCGGGCGAGCAGGTCACCGAGCCGCGTGACCGTCTCCAGGTGCTCCAGCCCGACCCGCTCGACCTCGATACCGGTCTCGAGCCGGGGACCACCGCGGTCACCGAGCGGACGCACGGCATAGGCCTCCTCGCGTCCGAACGACAGGTCGATCAGTCGGTCGGCGAGCGGCCGGTCCACCGACGGCACGACGAACACGTGGGTGGCCAGGCCCCGGGCCATCCACGCGTCGCCGGCCACCGCGTAGAGCCGGGCCATGGCCTCGGGGGAGCCGGCGGCGCCGATGATTCCGGCGATGGCCCGGCCGTCGTCGCTCTCCTCCCACAGCAGGCTGGCGAGCAGCTCGCCGTCGCGCACGTCCACCCAGCCCTGCGGAGGGTCCGCCAACGCTGCGCGCACGACGGCGGGGTCGGTGAAGGCCGGACTCAGCTCGCGGGTGGCCCCCTGCACGCGGGCGTGCCGGCGAGCGATCATGGTGGCGATGGCGTCGAGGTCGTCTGGGCTTGCCGCGCGGATCACTCCTGAGACGCTAGCGCGCCGATGGGTACGCTCGCATGGTGATCGACCTGCGCCGCCTCCGCGACGACCCTGATGCTCTGCGTGCGTCGCAGCGCGCGCGGGGCGACGACCCCGCTCTTGTCGACGCGGCGCTCGCCGCGGACGAGCAGCGCCGGGCCGCGCTCGGGGAGTTCGAGGCCCTGCGTGCCGAGCAGAAGACGCTGGGACGCTCGGTCGCCAAGGCGACCGGCGACGAGCGGGACGCGCTGCTCGCCCGGGCGCGGGCGCTTGCCGAGGCGGTCAAGGACGCGGAGCGCCGGGCCAGTGAGGCGGAGGCGGCCCTGGGAACGGTGGCCGGGGGGCTGTCGAACCTGATCGACCCGGACGCGCCCGTCGGCAGCGAGGCCGACTTCGTGGTGCTCGACACTGCCGGGACGCCGCGCGACTTCGCGGCTGAAGGGTTTGCACCGCGCGACCACGTCGAGCTCGGACGCCTGCTCGGCGCCATCGACATCGAGCGCGCCGCCAAGGTGTCCGGATCACGCTTCTACTACCTCACCGGCGTGGGGGCGCTGCTGGAGCTGGCGCTGGTGAACATGGCCATGGGCCAGGCCGCCGAGGCGGGGTTCATCCCCATGCTGCCGCCGGTTCTGGTGCGCCCCGAGGCCATGGAGGGCACCGGCTTTCTCGGTCAGGCGGCCGAGAACGTCTTCCACCTGCCCGAGGACGACTACTACCTCGTCGGAACCTCCGAGGTGCCGCTGGCGGCGTACCACTCCGGAGAGATCCTCGAGGCCGAGTCGCTGCCGTTGCGCTACGCCGGCTTCTCGACGTGCTTTCGGCGTGAGGCCGGGTCGCACGGACGCGACACGCGAGGCATCATCCGAGTGCACCAGTTCGACAAGGTGGAGATGTTCAGCTTCTGCGCACCCGACGACGCTGCCGACGAGCACCGTCGACTGCTGGCGTGGGAGCGCGCCTTCTTCGACCAGCTCGAGTTGCCGTATCGAGTGATCGATGTCGCCTCGCAAGACCTCGGCTCGTCGGCGGCCCGCAAGTACGACATCGAGGCGTGGGTGCCGACGCAGGGCACCTACCGAGAGGTCACGTCCACGTCGAACTGCACCGAGTTCCAGGCCCGACGCCTCGCGGTGCGGATGCGGGCAGAGTCCGGTGGACCGACCCAGCCCGTCGCCACGCTCAACGGCACCCTCGTCGCCGTGCCGCGCACGATCGTCGCGCTTCTGGAGAACCACCAGCAGCCCGACGGCTCGGTTCGGGTGCCCGCCGCCTTGTCGCCGTACCTGGGCGGGCGCGAGACCCTGACCCCGGTGGAGGTGGGCTGACCCCCGATGAGCCCATCACCTGGGGTTGACGGTTGGCGCCCCCGCATGGTGGCGCTGGACATCGACGGCACCCTGATCCCCTACGCCGACTTCCACGCCCCCCCGTCCCGGCTGGTCAGCTCGGCGGTGGCGCGCGTGGCGGCCGGCGGCGCGCACCCGGTGATCTCGACGGGACGCTCACTGCACTCCACCTACCCCGTCTTCGACGCACTCGACCTCACGGACGGATTCGCGGTGTGCTCGAACGGCGCGGTGGTCGTCGACGTCGGCACCCGTGACCCGATCGATGTGGTCACCTTCGACGCACTCGAGCCCGTCCGGTACTTCGCCGAGCAGATTCCCGACGCGATCCTCGCCGTCGAGGAGCTCGGCCAGGGGTTTCGGATCAGCGGCAACAACATCGACTTCGAGTTCGACGGCAAGATCGACGTCGTGCCGCACAGCGACCTGGTGCAGGGCCCGGTGACACGGCTGGTCGTGCGCTGGCACGAAGGCGACCGCGACCGGCTGCGGGCCATCGCCGCCGAGATGGGACTGCCCGCCGTCGACTACGCGATCGGCTACACCGCCTGGCTCGACATCATGCCCTCGGGCGTCTCGAAGGCCGAGGGCCTCGACAAGATCTGCTTCCGGCTCGGCATCGGGTCCGACGACGTACTGGCTATCGGGGACGGGCACAACGACATGGAGATGCTCCAGTGGGCCGGCCTCGGGGTGGCCATGGGCAACGCTCCCGACGACGTCAAGGCGATCGCCGACGAGGTGGGCCCGCACGTCGACGACGACGGGGTCGCCACCGTGCTGGGCCGGTACTTCGCGTGACGGCCGTGCGCTACGACCTCGACCCGCAGACCAATCCCGTCCTGCGCGTGTTCCTCTCCGACGGCAAGCTCACCGCGATGCCGGCCAAGTGGTCCAAGCGGCTGGTGGTGCTGGACTACCTCGCCCAGGTCTTCGAGCCGGGGGTCCGCTACACCGAGGCCGAGGCGTCAGCGATGCTGCGCGCCTTTCACCCCGACTACGCGATGCTGCGGCGCTACCTGGTCGACGAGGGCTTCTTGGAGCGCGCGGACGGCATCTACTGGCGCGCCGGCGGCACGGTCGTGCTCTAGCTGCCACAGCGACGCCGCGCTGGGGTAGGAGCACCGTCTGACGGAAGCGAGTCGCCGCGCTGCCGCAGGTCCGGCCCAACTCCGTCGGGAGCGCGCCGTGATGGGAAACGTATCCCCGCGCCCGCATCGGTGAGGGGAAACGCAGCCACGTCCCCGTGCCCGTGATGGGAAAGAGAACACGTCATACAGTGGTGCAGCTTCCCGCCAACGCCTCGTCGACGTGGCTCTGTTTCCCCCCACTCGACGAACGAGGAGCAGAGCTTCCCCTCAGCGCAGTCGGGCGTTGATCAGGCGGATTGCTGCTGCGCTAGGGCAGGGTCGTCAGGCCGGCCGCGAGCCGCTCATCGGTGACGACCTCGTCCGACATCCGTCCGTTCAGGTAGGCGTCGTAGGCGGGGAGGTCCAGCATCCCGTGGCCGCACAGCGCCGTCACGATCACCTTCTCCTCGCCGCTCTCCTTGCACGCCTGCGCTTCCCGGATGGCCTCAGCGAGCGCGTGTGTCGGCTCGGGGGCCGGGATGATGCCCTCCGTCCGCGCGAACAGCACGCCCGCGTCGAAGCACTCGGTCTGCGGGACGGCCTTGGCCGTCATCAGCCCCTGCTCGTAGATGTGGGAGATGAGCGGGCTCATCCCGTGGTAGCGCAGCCCACCGGCGTGGATGGGGTCGGGCACGAAGTCGTGGCCCAGGGTGTGCATCTTGAGCAGCGGGGTCATGCCTGCGGTGTCACCGAAGTCGTAGGCGTAGGTGCCGCGGGTGAGCGACGGGCACGACGCCGGCTCGACGGCGCGAATCTCGGGGCTCCAGCGCCCGGCCATCTTCTCCCGCATGATGGGGAAGGCGAGCCCGGCGAAGTTGGACCCCCCACCCGTGCAGCCGACCACCAGGTCGAGGCGGTCCTCGCCGGCCTTCGCCAGCTGCAGCAAGGCCTCCTCGCCGATCACCGTCTGGTGCAGCAGCACATGGTTGAGCACCGAGCCGAGCGCGTAGCGAGCCGCCGGGTCTTGGGCAGCGACCTCGACTGCCTCGCTGATCGCCATGCCGAGCGAGCCGGACATGTTGGCCGGGTTCTCGCGCATCGCCCGGCCGGCCGCGGTCAGCTCCGACGGTGAGCGGTGGATCGAGGCGCCGAACGTCTCGATCATCATGCGCCGATAGGGCTTCTGGTCGTAGGAGGCGCCCACCTGCCACACCTCGCACTCGATGCCGAACAGCGAGCAGGCGAACGCAAGCGCGGTGCCCCACTGGCCGGCGCCGGTCTCGGTGGTGATCTTCTGCACGCCCTCGGCTGCGTTGTAGTACGCCTGCGGTACGGCCGTGTTGGGCTTGTGCGAGCCGGCCGGCGAGAGCCCTTCGTACTTGTAGTAGATGCGGGCGGGCGTGCCCAGCGCCTGCTCGAGGCGGCGGGCCCGGTACAGGGGAGTCGGACGCCACAGGCGATACACGTCCTGCACCTCGACCGGGATGTCGACGTAGCGCTCGGGGGTCACCTCTTGCTCGA